>ERZ802830.4-NODE-4-length-173540-cov-29.4375_pt1 | contig 173540 bp, 181 predicted proteins | sample MGYA00345654_ERZ802830 | MGnify/ENA primary metagenome ERZ802830 (study PRJEB30503, sample SAMEA104212375) | marine metagenome | biome: Westerlies Biome; feature: [SRF] surface water layer (ENVO:00010504) within the epipelagic zone...; material: water...
CCTCTGGATTCATGACCGAATCCTGAAAACGCATCATCGCGTTGCTGATATCGTCTAGTTCCTCACTAATACTACTGATTAATTGAACTGGATTGCCGCTCAAATTGCTAGGCAATCGATCGAGCAGTTCTGCTCCCTTGTTGAATCGATTGGATACTTCATCAAGCAAGTTGGCAATTGCTGGAATCAGTGTGCGCCAGCATCGTAGTTCCGCAGAATCAAGGTCAAAGTCGAGGTCACTGACGAGATCGTTGACCTCATCGAGAAAGGCTTCACCTAGTTGTGCTCCAAAATCCTTCGCTACTTCGAATACCGGATTTAAATCCAGATCGAGGTCTAGATTCATTCCAGCATCTATTTCCAACTCATCGTTTTCGGTGCGATTCACGTCTATAGCGGTACCCAGAGTCAGTGAGAATGATTTCTCCGGGTCTTCCAGCGTTGACTCAATTACTTCTCCCTCTTCGTTTGTTATATCTGTATTGAGTTCAAGGTTTGCCAGTTCGATGCCAAGTGACGCTGTGATTTCACTGTTTGTCGGTGATGTTTCATCACCCAGTGTCAGTCCTAACGTGTGTTGATCCCCATTGCTTCCTTCCGGCCAATCGTTGATTTCTTCATCAAGGCCGCTCGGGTCGAAGCTAAATGCATTGGTTACTGGAGCAAAAAAGTCGTAGGCAAAGACGATTCTTCCATCGAGATCCATCTCAAGATCAATGGCTGCGTTGATGTCTGCACTGATGGCCTCAAATACAGAATCCAGCCCATCTGCCAAGGACTTGTGTCCAGATTTTGCGAGAGTTAAAAGCTCATCTTTCGAGAACTCGTATCTTCCATTCAGTTCACTTCCTTCGTGATAACTTAATTCAAAGACATAGAGCGATGTCTCAGACGATGTTCCTGGTTTGATGATCAGGTCAACCTCTCCTTCACGGTGAAAACCTAGATCGATTGAAACCCCTGATATATCGTCTCCATTAATCGTACCCTCTGGATCTAGCCTGATACTTAAGCCTGGTTGGGTTGAATCAGCCAACTCATTTACAAGACTATTATTGCTATTTTCTGTTCTTGCCAATGTTTGATCGAGTGCCGTCTCGTTAATCACTCCAGTTTCTAGCAATATTTGTAACGCCGAATAAGCTCGTAACTTCGCGAGATCATGATTCGCAGCATCTTTCAGATTGTCTTCATTAACTGATGCATAATTGAGTAACTTCCAGATTTTATTATCGATTGATCCTTGGGCAGAGCCTTCGATTTCAGACATGCGTTCTAGGATCTCTTCTGTAGTCGATTCTGTTAATGACTCTGCACTGGTTGATGCGACAATGGCAACTTGTCTTTGCCCATCTCCCAAGGAAGCAAATGGAAGTATTTCCGGCATTCGTCGACTGAGTTGAATTGGATTAATTTCAAAGCCATTCTCTATAAAATTATCAAATACTGAGGTGGTTAAAACTGCGTTGCTGTCTATTGCCTCATTTAATTTGAAGGAGCTATCTTTCAGTTTCCATGTTCCAGTGCCATCTCCATTCTTCGTGCCTACAAAGACTTCTTCACTTTGGATTTCTGTATAACCATTTCCATCACCTCTATCAACCATTACTGTGGATGCAGGATTTGCATAGGAGATGGCAATTTGCTTTGGGATTATATTTGTCGTTGCTGGTTCAATGTCCAATGTACTAGGTTGGCTTTTCAAATGAATGTCGATAACGGGCTCACCTGTTTCTTCCTCAATAGCACGTGTGTTTAGATCAATGTTTCGCGTATACACAGTCTCTGATCCGATCTCATGTGTTTCTATACCGTTTTTCCAATCGATATTGACGATAATTTCCGTTGTTTCCTTGTTGCCATTTTTATTTTCTTGGTTGATGTCTAATAGTGTTAGCTGATAATTGAGTGTATTTTCCGTGTTCATTTCTATTTTTTTAACTACGATTCCTTCTTCCAGTTTTTTGCCATACTCGTGAAATGTTTCAAAGTATTCTCTCTTTGTCTCGGTGACATCTCGCCATAATGCTTCTGTATTATTTTCATCAGTCGCTACGTGATGGTCACTTCCAGTTTCACTTTGAACGCTCTGTTGTTCCAGGTGTTTTCTTGTTAGTGCTTGACCAGTTTCGATACCTTTAGCATAAATGTATTGAAGACCCGTTGGTGGGTTTTTGCCCAGATAGTGAGCTTCTACGCCATTTTCTTTGTCTACGATCACAGTGACTGTTTCAGTTTCCTCCCCTTGTGCATCTACCTTCTCGACTTCGAGTTTGTAGTGGAGTGGCCGGCTTGTATTGACGGATAGAGTCTGAAGTTTCAAGCTATTTTCTTCAGTAGCTTTCTCTGAATATTCGAATCCTTTAATTAAGTCGGATTCAAAGAGCTCCCTTGTGGTTTCACTTGCTGCCCATTTGCCGTTTGCTTCCTCAAAATCAACTGGTAATGTGAGTACACCATTTTGATCTTCGAATATGGTGTTTTCTTGTAGCGTTATCAAAAGAGATTTTTCTCCATTTTCATTGGATACCAGATCAACGCTTTCAGGAATGATTGTTTGCTCACCGATGACAACAACTATTTCGTTCTCAGAAATACTGCTTCGATTAAAATCTATATTTTTGCTAGCAAGGTCAAGTTTGTATGTCAGCCCAGAGATGTACACCGCTTGCTCATTGATAAATGAGGTGATAGCTATACCATTGGTATCTCTTAATATATTTTCCTCTAGTTGTAGAATCTTGAAGCTTTGTTCTTCGGATGTCGTTGACCAATCTGCATCCTCACTTACTTGGAATTCTCCGGACTCTGCGAATGGCTGTTGATCATTGGTGCTGTCTGTCGCGAGTGTGCTGAAGTTCAGAATCTGTGGGCTCCCTATGTATTCTTGCGTTTCCGTTGGCCTTTTATCGCTCGACGGCTTCGCCAGTAAATTGAGGCTTAATCCCGTTTCATGTCTGTTCAGTTCATCATTGATGAGTTCAATAAATTCTTCAGAATCAAAGATTTCATTTTTTAATGCGGAGATCCCTTCTGCGGCGCTTCCTAGACCGCTGCTGAATTCTGTGTATGTTTTTTTTGCACTTTCTGGAACCCAGTCCGGCAGTTCCCCAATGCTTTCAGATGCCTCTGCAATATTACCGACTAAATCGCTGACCTCGTTGATCAAGTTCACCCATGATGCCAAGTCGGTACCAACATCAAAGGCGTCACTCAGCGCAGTGATTCGATCTTCAACTGCCTTGCCTATGTTTTCTACAATACTTGATGAGACATCTGTGTTTAACTTGATATAAACATCCGAGCTTGTTTCATAGGTCATTCCTTCCCCGATATCTTGTAAGGCGACCAACCCTTTTTCATACGATGGGTTTTCCTTGGTTGTCTGAAGATCCAAATTTGCACTTCCACCGACGACCAGTAGATTTTCGATATCGCTTTGGCTAATACCCAGCCATGTTGGAATCTCGGTTGTTCCACTGACGACATTCCCTTCAAACAGGACAGATAAGTCTTGAGAGTGGTTTCGATCCGGATTGATTCCATGTGTATCAATTTTGACGATATCACCTGAATCTTCGGCATCCAAATCTATTTCGAGCCGTATCCCGCCTTGCAGCTCTGCTTCAAGGTTGACTTCAATTTCTGGAAGATCATTTAGAACCTCTAAATCTATCCCTAGTGATGTACCTAGAAATTCTTTCAGCGGTAATTCAATTGTACTTTTTAGCTTTGCCCCACCAAAATCAATGACCAGCTCACGTTTTGGATTGTCGAGTCCATTTGCTATTTCTGTTATAGTAGGTAGTGTTGAAGTTATGGTGACGCTGCTTTCATCGCTTTCGTTTAGGCCAAGTGGCTCGTTAATTGTTTCATTCAGTATTGTTTGTAACTCATTTGCGACCTGCGAAGGCATTAACTCTACTGATTCAATTAGTTCTTGCAGTTCTCTCTCGAAATCAATGAAAGGACTGATGTAGTCTTCTGTGAGCGCCTCCAGCTCATTGTCATCAAGGAACTGAGCCAACGCACCTGCTGTGCTAATACTTGTTTCAATGCTTTCCTTGATTGTTTCTATCAGCCCTGCTACCCCCTCGAGCAATGAGCTCAACGGTTGACTTGACCAGTTTGCAGTTTCATATAGAGATGTGTATTTATTGTCGCCAATGAGATTTAGAACAGCCTCCTGATAGCTGCCGTTGTACTCGCTTTGTGCCAGTCCCATCGACTGCAGCGCTTCCCATTGTCCGTCGTCTAGTTCGTACAGGATCTGCCAAGACAGAAGATCATCAGTGCCGATGCTGTCCAGTTTTTTCCAGGCCTCTTCGCCCAAGGACAGGAATTTGGTGGCTTCCTCTGGGGCCAGCCCCTCAAACCATTCCGTCCAATTTTCGCTGCCCAGCAGATTCTCCAGCTTGATTATCGACATGGGGAGGTCAAGCGACAGTTCTCTAATTCTATTTATAGCTGTCTGCTTTTTTGTTTTCTTCTCACTTTTATGGGCTCCAGTCAAGGGTGGCTGACCACGCTTTTCATTTGTTCACAGTTCTGTTCCTCCCCTGCCAAAAAGGCTCTTAGGGTTTCATGTTTTGCTTCTTGACTTAATGCTTTGATTTGTAAAAATTGCTACTAAATATTATTTTCCTATGCCAGCCTCTCTGGACTAGCCTTCCTTTTTGCCTGGCCTAAAAGTTTATCATTGTTCGCTTTTCTGGTCTAATTGTTTAATTTGTAGGTCTTCCGCTTTGGTTCACTTTCAGTGTGTACTGACCTTTTCGCGTGAATATGATCCCAGTTTTTGTGTTTTCTCGTAGATAACTTCTTCCACGCTCACTGTCAGGGAAGTCAAAGAGCCAGCGTTGTCCCATCCAGACTTGCACGTTGCCGAATGCTTGTCTGAAATCACAGTCTCCTTTCTCCCCGGGTTTGTGTTCCTCCCAGGTCAACGTGCAGTACGCCTTGACGATCTCTGCTGCCGATCTCTCCGGTCCGATTCCGTTAAGAACCAGGGCCATGACTGTCGTCATGATTGATATTCTCATTTTTCGCATGTCTGATCTGCCTCAACCATCCTGGTTGCTTTTCCTTGCTAGCACGCTTCCCCTGGCCTGCTTTTGTATCCATTACCGGTTTCTCTCTTGTCTATCTGCATTTGCTTGTGTTCTTCTGAGCTTTCCCAGCCAGTGATGTCCAGCGTTTGGTCAGGTCAGGTAACAGGACTCTCTTCTTTGCTGCTCGTGCACGAGTTGTCTCCTGTTTCGTCTCGGTCTTGAGCCGTCTTTCCGGTTCAACCCTCGGCTTCCTTTCTTCAGGCTCGTCCTTCTGCTTTTTCGGGATTATTTCTTCCACAGTGTTATTTCGTTGTGTTGCGTCAACCCTCCATTTCAGCGATTATTAAGCACGTTTCATGAATTTGAGTAAAGACGGTGTGTCAGGCTTGAAAAGCGTAATTCTCCGACATGCTGGAGCTACAGATTCCCTTTAGATTCTTCGGTGCGTTGCTCGTGGGCTCTGCCCTTCTCCCGATGGCTCAGAATTCGAAGGAGCTTGCTCTGCTCGGAGGAACGTTCTTGTTTGGTTTGGGTGCTCTGGAAGTCTGCTTGAGACTCGGTGGCCTCTAGCTCACCCATGGATCACCCCTCCGTCGGTACCACCTGAAGCGTTGACAGGCTTGATTCAGTTCGTGGCCTCAATCTTTTTTCTCAATAGTTGCATCATTGGTCGTGACCATAGGTGGAGTTAAGTGCTCGGTTGAGTCGATTGCTTTTATGGTTTTTGTCAGTACCGCCAGACAGTCCATTCTCTTGGCTAAGACCTGTTTTCGGCAATCAACCAAGAATGATGTGACTGGTTCACGCTGCCAGTGCTGCCGTTGAAGGAACGCATGATTCGTGTTCCTGGTGGTTGCGAGGTTAGGGCTGTATCGCAGCTTTTCGAGTTTTTCGATTTCAGTTAATTGTTACATGAAATTCCGTAGCGGCCTGTAGTAAATGTGATTCTTGATGTCAACATTTCTGTCTGATTGACCAAACTATCGGATTCCTCAGGTTTTAATTCTGTCGATTAACGGTGGCTTTTCCACGGTTCAGCCTTGTCCAGCTTCCGATTCATCTGGAACAAAAGCCTTGAGGAATCAGTGGCAGAACCCCACCTTTGCTCTGCTCTGGCTAGTCCTGTGTCAGTCGCCGCAGATCCATGCATCGCTATCAGGTTTTTTACAGCGAGCAGCCTGAGGGAAGGGCTGGAATTGAACCCGTCATGGCGATGGATGCCTACGAGGCATGCCAGGAGATGGAGCGGAAACACCCAGGTGCAGTGCTCGCTTCAGTCGATGGTGAGCTGACAGACGAAAGAACTGCACGGCATCTGTTTGCGCAATGGCTTCGTTCTATCTGACGCCATTCCTTCATCCCCGCAGTCTCAGCCATCCCTTTTGCTTGAGGTTGATTGGTCACATTCACGGCCTGCCGTTTAGTTCACAACCACCATTAGTTCATCCAGTGCATTGTTGATATGTTTCAACTCTGCATTGATGCTGGCTCGTTCTGTGATCGGAATTGCTGTTGGGTTCATCAGAATCTGTTCCAGTTCTTCATGCCGTTGAGTGAGTAAAACTTTCAAATACTCCATAAGGCTTCTTGCTGTTCACTCAGTCTCTAACTGCTGCTCCCGTCTTGCATCCCCCGTTCGGGGGGCTGATCCGTCGTGTTTGCTCCCCCAATCGGGTGATGGTTCAAGCAACGCCCCCTGATGGATTCGAACCATCGACCGACTGCTTAGAAGGCAGTTGCTCTATCCAGCTGAGCTAAGGGAGCTCTTCGTTTCATTGTGCCAGCCTGCTCATGGGACGCACTCTGTTGTTCAGCCAGGCCTGAAGCCTCTAGGGTTAAGAACTGCAGGGCATGCACGGATGGCCGCACGTCGCCTCAGCGACAGCGAGAAGCAAGAGCTTGTCGCTCGTTATCGAGCCGGAGAAGCCACCTCAGTTCTGGCTGAGGCCTATGACTGCAGTGTCAACACCGTCAGCCGTACCGTCAGAAGTCTGCTGTCACCGGCTGACTATGCGTCTCTCAAGGCAAGTCGCCAGCACAGTCAGCCAAGAACGTCGCCGCCGTTGACCGATGCTGTTCCGGTGATCAGCTCCGAGGAAACGTCTGCACCGCACCAGCCTTCATCGGTTGAGGATGTGGTCTCCAGTGAGGAGGACGGCAGCACTCTGGCTCTGGACGACGCCGATGACTTCAACGACGAGCCCGATTCCGAGGACGTTGATGAGGATGCTCAAGCTGATGATGCCGACCCGTTCCGGGAACTGGTGCCTTTGGCGAATGTCGGCGACCTTGGCGATCCTTCCCGGCTGGAGCCGAAGCCACTGACGTCCGGTCTGCTTCCAAGCAGTGTCTACATGCTTGTGGACAAGGTCGTTGAGCTGGATGCCCGACCTCTCAAGGAGTTCCCTGAGCTGGGCCCGCTGGCCGACACCGAGCTGGAGCGTCATGGACTCTGTCTGTTCTCCAGTCCGCGGACGGCCAAGCGTCAGTGTGGGCGCAGTCAACGCGTGATCAAGGTTCCGGATACAGCCGTCTTCGAGCGCACCAGCTCCTACCTTCTGGCGCGCGGCATCACCAGGCTTGTGATGGAAGGCAGCCTGATCGCCCTGGATGTCAACGCCTGATCCCTTCAGTCCCTGCGCTGTTCCGGCATGAGAACGGCGCAGGCACACCCTCCACTGACAATCCCCACCACGAGAGACAGACCAACAAGAAAACCACTCGGCAGCGGAACCGAACGGGTCGCCCCCAGCTGGATTTCCTGCCGGTCACGTCCGTTCTGGGCCCCCAGACACAGCACCACCAAAAGCAGCAGACCTGCTCCGAAGCTCAGCGACAGCAGGCGCAGGCGCAGCAGCAACTCTCTAACCATCAATGAACTCAGTCTGCCTGGGAGCCCTCTTGATGCAGCAGGGTGTACAGACGACGTTTGGGCAGCCCGGTTTCCGCGGCGAGCTGGCGTGCTGCCTCACTGGCGCTGGAGCCGGCCTGGATCTTGATCTGAAGGCGTTGCTGCAGCTCCGTGTCGTCCGGTTCCGGATCGACAGCAACCGGAGCCCCGCCCAGAACCACGGTGCATTCGCCTTGTGGAGTGGTCTGACGGAAGTGTTCCAGTGCAGCTCCCACGCTGGGGCCCACCTGCTGTTCATGGCGTTTGGTCAGCTCCCTGGCCACCTGCAGAGGCCGCTCCGCACCGCAGTGCTGTTCAAGTTCTTCCAGCAGGGTGAGCAATCGATGGGGTGCTTCGTAGATCACGCTGGTGCGTGATTCGCCGGCGATCCGGGCCACGCGCTCGCGGCGTTCCCGGCCCTTGGCGGGCAGGAAGCCTTCGAAGCAGAACCGGTCGCTGGGCAGCCCACTGCTGACCAGAGCCGTTGTGGCGGCACAGGGCCCTGGAATGCAGATCACTTCATGTCCGCGGCGGCGTGCTTCCGCCACAAGCTCTTCCCCAGGGTCGCTGATTCCGGGAAGTCCGGCGTCGCTGATCACCGCGAGACTCAGCGGTTCCGCCAGCAACTCCATCAGCTGTGGCAATCGTGTGCGGATGTTGTGCTGATGAAACGACAGACGGCGGCCGCGAGCCGCAAGACCGCTGAGGAGCTGACCGCTGTGGCGGGTGTCCTCGCAGGCGATCACGTCGACGGCAGCCAGGAGGTCGCGTGCCCGTGGTGAGAGGTCTCCGAGATGGCCGATCGGTGTACCCACCAGATAGAGCGTTCCGGCGGCCGGCTCCTGTTGCTGCATCACAATGGCCCCTCCCCATCTGATTCTGATGCCCAGCCCAGCTGTTCTTCCCGCCGGTGTCGACCTGGATGGTCTGCTGACGGAACTTCGGAGGCTCAGCTGGGGGTCGGCCGACATCCTCCGGGCCTATGCCCGTGGTGAACAGCCCCCCTATGGCTTCCCATCCGCTCTCAGCGTGGAGGACGGCGGCGAGGGACCGGTTTCTGCAGCGGACCTGGCGGTGAACCGTTGGCTGCTGGATGGCTTGGCCGAGTCCTTCCCGGATGTCGACTGGACGCTCCTCAGTGAGGAGACCGCCAAGGAGCAGCTCACGCAGGGGCAGCCTTTACCTGGTGAGTGGCTGTGGATCCTCGATCCACTTGATGGCACCAAGGATTTTCTGAAGGGCACCGGTGAATACGCCGTGCATCTGGCTCTGGTTCGCGGTCGGAGGCCGGTGCTCGGTGTGGTGCTGCTGCCGGAGGCCGATGAGCTCTGGATCGGTGTGGTGGGAGAGGGGGCCTGGTGTGAAGACCGTCAGGGTGGTCGCTCTCCCGTGCGTTTCAGTGAGCGCTCCGATCTGGCGGACCTGATCCTCGTGGCCAGTCGCAGCCATCGGGATGACCGCCTGGAGCAGTTGATTGCCGCTCTGGAACTCGGCGGTTCGAAAGCCGTGGGAAGCGTCGGCTGCAAAGTGGCCACGATCCTGCGTGGGGAGACCGACCTCTATGTGTCGCTCTCCGGCCGCAGTGCCCCCAAGGACTGGGATATGGCGGCGCCGGAGGCCGTGCTGCTGGCGGCCGGCGGACGCTTCACCCATGCGGATCTGACCGATCTCACGTACAACACCGGCGACGTGCGTCAGGCCGGTTGTCTCATCGCCAGCCATGGGAAAGCCCACGTCGCGCTCGGTGAACGGGCGACGCGGGCCATGGCGGAGATTGATCCCGGCTTTGCGGTCTGATTCAGACGAGGGGGGCCACCGGTGTCGGCACCGGCTCCGGCTCCCCTCCTTCCCCGTTCTGGGGCACACCCCGCAGGGTGAGGTTGATGCGGCCACGGTTATCGATCTCGCGGACGCGCACGGTGACCTCGTCGCCCACCTTCACTACATCCTCCACCTTCTCGACACGGGCTTCCGAGAGTTGGGAGATGTGAATCATGCCTTCCTTGCCAGGAAGAATCTCCACGAAGGCCCCGATCGGAATGATGCGGGTGATCGAACCATGGAACACTTCGCCCTCGTTCACCTTGCGGGTCAGCCCTTCGATGATCTTCTGAGCCTCTTCAGCGGCTGCCCCGTCGTGGGAGGCGATGGTGACGATGCCGCTGTCCTCGATGTCGATCTTCGTGTTGGTGCGCTCGGTGATGCCTTTGATCGTGCGGCCGCCTGGGCCGATCACCGTGCCGATCAGTTCTGGATCGATGCGGAAGCTGAGCAGACGGGGAGCGTGAGGGGACAGTCCCTCTCTCGGAGTATCGATGGCCTCGAGCATCTTCTCGAGGATGTGCAGCCGGGCTGGACGTGCCTGGTTGACGGCTTCGGCGATGGTCTTCACGGCCAGACCCGTGATCTTCATGTCCATCTGCAGGGCGGTGATGCCCTTCTCGGTGCCGGCCACCTTGAAGTCCATGTCTCCGAGGAAATCCTCGATTCCCTGGATGTCCGTCAGGATCCGAACCTCGTCTCCCTCCTTGATCAGCCCCATCGCGGCTCCACTGACGGGAGCCTTGAGAGGAACGCCGGCGTCCATCAGGGAGAGGGTGCTTCCGCAGACGGAACCCATGGAGGTGGAGCCGTTGGAGCTGAGCACCTCGCTCACCACACGCACCACGTAAGGGAAGGTGTCCTTCGCCGGTAACACGGGGATGATCGCGCGTTCCGCCAGGGCGCCGTGGCCGATTTCGCGTCGGCCGGGGGAACGCATCGGTCGGGTCTCACCGACGGAGTAAGGGGGGAAGTTGTAGTGATGCAGGTACAGCTTCTCGGTGTTGGGATGGAGGTCATCCATCTCCTGTGCATCACTGGGGGTGCCGAGAGTTGCGGTGGACAGCACCTGGGTGAGGCCACGCTGGAAGAGGCCTGATCCATGCACCCGCCGTGGCAGAACCCCTGCCATGGCGCTGATGGTGCGCACCTGATCGAGGGTCCGACCGTCCACGCGCTTGCCGTCCTTCAAGATCTGCTCCCGCATCAGGGCCTTGGTGAGCGCCTTGAAGCTGTTGGGGAGCAGTTTTGAGCTCGTGGCCACTGCCTTGCGGACGGCATCGTCGTCTTTCAGCGCTGCGATCGCTTCCGTGACCTCTGCTTTCACGGCATCGAGCGCCTGATCCCGCTCCTCCTTGGTCTGCTCAAACTTCTTGAGCACCTCACTGATGGCTTTGGTGCACTGCTTCTTCAGGTAGGCGGGCACCGTCGTGTCCTCCTCCGGAGCCTCCGGTTTCACCTGTTCGATGCCGAGATCCTTCAGCAGGCCCTGCTGTGCCTTGATCAGTTCGCAGATCGCTTCGTAGCCGAAGTCGATCGCCTCGATCACATCCCCTTCCGGCAGCTGATTCGCTCCGGCTTCCACCATCACCACACCGTCGGGAGTTCCGGCAACGATGAGGTCGAGATCGCCACGTTCGATTTCCCGGTAGCTGGGGTTCAGCACGAAGTCATCCCCCAGCAGGCCGACGCGGACAGCCGCCATCGGACCGTTGAAGGGAATCCCGGCGAGCAGCGTCGCGATTGATGCGCCCGTCACGGCCAGCACATCGGCAGGAACACGTTCGTCCAGGGACAGGCAGGTGGCCACCACCTGGAGGTCGTCCCGCAGCCAGGATGGGAACAGCGGCCGCATCGGCCGGTCGATCAGTCGGGCGATCAGGGTGGCTCGTTCAGGGGGCCGACCTTCCCGGCGCATGTAGCTGCCTGGGATGCGCCCCGCTGCGTAGAGACGTTCCTCGTAGTCGCAGATGAGGGGAAGGAAGTCGATTCCTTCGCGGCCTGTGGAGCGTGTGGCGGTGACGAGTACGGCGGTGTCTCCGCACTCGACAAGAACTGATCCGCCTGCTTGCGGCGCGAATCGTCCGGTGGTCAGTCGTATCTCACGTCCGTCAAATGAGATCGACTGGGTTTGTCCTTGCACGACTGTTTATGTCCTCTTTCATGTCTCATCCTTACACTTCGCGGTTTCCGCTCACAACGAAGGGGGGATGCCGAGACTGGTCCCCCCTTTGTTGTGCTCTTCGAAACGTTGATCCGTTGTGAGGATCTACCAGCTGGATTTGACGACACCGGGCAGTTCGCCTTTGTGGGCCCGCTCGCGCAGCTGATTGCGGCACAGACCGAAATCTCTGTAGACGCCGCGGGGCTTGCCGGTGGCCCAGCAACGGTTGCGGATGCGGTTGCGGGCACTGTTCCGCGGCAGGGCCTGGATCTTGCGATGAATTTCCAGGCGATCCATCGGATCAGCAGCTGCGTTGAACGCCGCCATCAGCGCTGCACGCTTTGCGGCGTAGCGCTCGGCCATCTTCTTGCGCTTCACGTCGCGGGCGATCATCGACTTCTTGGCCATGCAGCTGACTGGTACAGACAGACGAATCTCGAATGTTACTAGGTCGTGGTTGATCCAATCAGCGAGCCATTAACTGCTGCACGGCAGGCAGCTGGCTTGTGTCCCGCACGATGAGGACAAGAGTCAGTCCCGTCAGCAGCAGAAAACCCGACTGCGCAAACGCCAGCTGGAGCCGTTCCGGCACCGGGCGTCCCGCGACGGCTTCGATTCCCAGCATCAGCATCTGCCATCCATCCAGCAGGGGCACCGGAAAGGCGTTCAGCACAGCGAGGTTGATGGAGATCAGGGCGGTGAACAGGGCCAGGCCGCCTCCCCCCTGTTCACTCAGCTGCGCTCCCATCTCGACGATCTTCACCGGTCCGCTGAGTTGCCCGGCCGTGGATTGGAAATTGGTGATCAGTCCGCCGAAGCCACGCACGGTCTGCTGAATCAGCTGCAGGAACTCCGACACGGTGTATCGAATCAGTTCGACAGGCCCGCTCACCGGACGACTGGCTGCGCTGAGATTCACCTGCAGTTGAGCTCCGATCCGCCCTTCACCCTGTTGCTCGTCAGGACGCAGGAGGATCACGTCACTGCTGTCCTGGCGTTCGCGGGTCAGCGAAAGGGTCTGCTGCGGAGCAGCCTTGATTTGCCGCACCATGGACTGGACACCGTCCTGGCCGGCGGCAAGTCCCGCGTCATCGATGGAGAGGATGCGGTCTCCAGGACGCAGCCCCGCCGTGTCCGCCGCTCCCCCGGGCTGAACGTTCACCACCAGCACGCCCGGCTCGGGATCCGCCGGCAAACCGATCACAGCGAACTGTCCGAACAAGACCAGAAGTGCCAGCAGCAGGTTGGCCAGAATTCCAGCCGACACCACAAGGGCCTGCTGGGACAACGGACGGTTGCGTTTCAGATCCGGGTCATCAGCCGGAATGGAGCTGTTCTCATCCTCATCGGGAAAGGCGACGAAGCCGCCCAGCGGCAGCATGCGGATCGCATAGGTAACGCCGCGGCGCTGGCGTTTGATCAGGGCAGGGCCAAAACCGATCGAGAAGCCGCTGACACGCATTCCCAGCAGCGTGGCCGCCAGGAAGTGGCCGGCTTCATGCACTGCGATCAGCAGAGCCAGGACTGCTATCGCTGCAAACACATTCATTCAGCCGTCAACCCCGCATTCGGCTCATTCTGGCTGCAGTCGTTCGCGGCCGACGTAGGGAACAAGGGCGTCGGGCATCCGGATGCTGCCGTCCGGCTGCTGGCCGTTCTCCAGCAGGGCCGCCATCGTGCGACCCACCGCCAGTCCACTGCCGTTCAGGGTGTGGACCAACTTGGTGTTCTTGCCTTCCTTGGTGCGGATGGAGGAGCGCCTGGCCTGGAAATCGCCGCAGACGCTGCAGCTGGAGATTTCCCGGTACGCGCCGGCTCCCGGCAGCCACACCTCCAGGTCGTAGGTCCTGCGGGCCGAGAAGCCGATGTCGCCGGTGCAGAGATCGAGCACCCGGTAAGGCAGTTCCAGAGCCTGCAGCACCGCTTCGGCATCGGCGGTGATCTGCTGGTGGGCCTCCTCGGAGTGATCCGGATGCGCGAACCAGTACAGCTCAACCTTGTTGAACTGATGGAGACGGATCAGTCCACGGGTGTCACGGCCGTAGCTTCCCGCCTCGCGCCGGAAGCATGGGCTGTAGGCGGCATAGCGGAGGGGAAGCTGATCCGCCGGGATGATCTCATCGCGATGCAGGGAGGTCACAGGAACCTCGGCTGTGGGGGTCAGCCAGAGGTCATCGTCGGAGCAGCGGAAACAGTCGTCAGCGAATTTGGGCAGCTGACCTGAGCCTGTGAGGCTGGCGCTGTTCACCAGCACCGGAGGAAGCACCTCCCGGTAACCCTTGCTGGTGTGGAGATCCAGCATGAAGTTGATCAGGCCCCGCTCCAGCCTGGCTCCCTGACCCATCAGGGTGACGAAGCGGCTCTGGGCGATGCGCACCGAGCGCTCGGTGTCGAACAGGTTCAGACGTTCGGCGATCTGCCAGTGCTCCTCGAGGCCCTCCTCCTTTCGAGGCGTTCCCCATCGCCGCAGTTCAATGTTGTCGGATTCATCCCTGCCGTCGGGGCAGTCAGGAGAGGGAAGATTCGGATACGTGAGCAGCTGCTCCTTCAGCTGAGAGGAGAGGTGCTTTTCCTCCTCTTCCAGCACGGCCACCTTCTGCTTGATGGCGTTGCCCTGATGCCGCAGTTCAGCCACCTCGTCCCCTTTCGGATCGGCGCCGCTCTTGATCTTCTGGCCGACCTCTTTGCCGATGCGGTTGCCCTCCGCCTGCAGACCGCTGCGTTCCTCCTCAAGCTTCCGCTGCTGCTGGGCGATCACCTGCAGTCGCGTCAGATCGACAGCCTTGCCCCGACGCCCCAGTTCATTGGCGATCTGTTCGGGATTGTCACGCACAAGGCGCTGGTCGAGCACGGGTCCTGCGGCGAGGGCGCGGGCAGCCTATGGCAGGCCGATCAGAGCACCTGGCCGACCATGACAGCGGCGACGGCGGAAAAGAGCGTGATGCCCAGCGCGGTGAGGGGGTTCTGACCCTGCGCCACGGCCACGGTTGTGATCACACCGGCACCGAGGCAGGCCACGGCGAGCTGTGAGGTGAGATCGTTCTGGCGCTCCAAGGTGCTGATGCAATTGCTTGGACCGTAGGGAGATGGCTTAACCCCGCCTTCATGAACCGCCGCCTTCTTTACGCCACGTCAGGGTTCGTTACGTGTCGCAATGGAGGCGGGGCGGGCCCGGCCCCCTGAGGCCCATTGCTTCAGCGCTTCCAGTTGTTCGCTGGCGGTCCGGGAGAGAGGGACCAGCTGGGACGCGGCCCGGATCAGATCCGTCTCGCTCAGTTCCCGAGCGTCGGCGAAGGCCAGATGCATCGCTTCAATCACCGTCTGCTCCAGTTCGGCACCTGAGAATCCATCACTGCGACTGACCACCGTGGCCAGTGGAAGACCCAGTCCCGGGCGCCGGCGCTCCAGATGCAGCTCCAGAATTCTCCGCCGCTCCTCGCTGCTGGGGAGGTTGAGCAGGAAGATCTCGTCGAAACGTCCCTTGCGCAGCAGTTCCGGAGGCAACTGCTCGACCCCGTTCGCCGTCGCCACGACAAAAACCGCTGATCGTTTCTCCGCCATCCAGGTCAGCACGCTGGCCAGCACCCGCTGGCTGGTGCCGCCGTCGCTGCGACCATCGCCACCGAATCCCTTGTCGATCTCATCGATCCAGAGCACGCAGGGGGCCATCGCCTCGGCCCGTTGAATGGTTTCCCTGGTGCGTGCCTCGCTGGCACCCACCAGACCGGCAAACAGTCGACCCACATCCAGACGCAGCAAAGGCATCGACCAGCTGCGGGCGATGGCCTTCGCCGTCATCGATTTGCCGGTCCCCTGGGGACCCACCAGCAGCACTCCCCTCGGCAGAGGCAGTCCGAAACGTCGGGCTTCTTCGGAGAAGGCGCGATGACGTTGCTGCAGCCAGACCTTCAGGGCTTCGAGGCCGCCGATCGCCTCCGTGCCGAGATCACTGCTGCAGAACTCCAGCACCTCACTGCGGGCGATCGTCTGACGCTTCTCTTCCAGCACTTCGGCAAGGTCCTCCGCCCCGAGCTGGCCGCGTCGGGCCAGGGCGCGAGCCGCCACCTGACGCACACGCATCTCGCTCAGACCGCTGCAGGCCCGGGTGAGCTCCTCAAGAGCCGGCGGTGCAAGCGGTTCACCGCTGCTGACGCTGATGCTGGTGATCAGCTGACGCAGATCCTCTCCGTCCGGAAGGGGAAGATCCAGCAGCGTCAAGGTCTCCTCAAGGTCCTGAGGAGGGGTCCATGCACCGCAGCACAGCACCAGGGTGTGGGGTGTGCTGCGCAGGGAGCCGTTCAGGTTCCGCAGCATCCTTGCCACGCCGGGATCGTCGCAGAAGCGATGGAAGTCCTTGACCATCAGCAGGGTTGGACTGCTGGCCTCCAACTGCTGAAGCCACTGGAGAATCGCCATCGGCTGACGGCTGCCGAGTCCATCGGAATTCAGCACCCCGCTGAGTCCCTCGATGAAATCCCAGCAGGCGAGCCGCCGTTGCAGGCGTTGGGTCGCCTGGGCCAGCAGGTCCTGAACCCGGCCTTCCTCATGGCTGCGGATCCAGATCAAGGGCGTGCGGGCACGGATCAGCAGATCGAGCTGGTCGCTCCAGGCAGCGCTGCTCATCGGTTCCGAAGCTGGCGGAGAGCCTCCCAGCGGGGGTCCTGGACGGCCCCGTCATGGTCTTGATTCAGACCGGGAGCCCCAGGACAGTGATCCCCACAGCGGTTGACCACCGGTCTCTGCAGATGAAGCTGCTCGAACACCCATTGCTCAGGGTCGAAGTGACCCCGCGGGTCCAGGCATTCCACCAATCCCTCCATGCTGGCGACGTCTTCCGACGCCTCCAGCTCCTGCTCCGACGGTGGAGCATCACCGAGCCAGATCAGTTCGGAAGGGCTGCAGCTCAGCTGCTGATTGAACTGCCCCAGGCAGCGGTCACAGGTCAGGGTGACGATGGTGGCGAGTTCCGCGTCCACCGCCAGCACATTGCCGCGATGCTCTGCCGTCAGATGCCCTCGGACCGGTGTTAGGGATGGCATGGCCTTCAGATGGCCTTCGACGGGCCAGTTCCGGGGAGCTCCCAGAGCGCGGAGCTCCTGCAGGGCCACGGGCTCCAGCCCCTGGATCACTTGCCGCCCTTGGGTTCAAAGGGAAGCCGCGCATCGCTGGCAGCCGAGCCACCGGAGGTGGCGGTGACCGCAACGGTCTGCTGGGACATCTGCTGCTCGAGGATCTTCTGGAGATTCTCCGGCAGCGGTTCCTTGGCGAGGATGAAGGTCTGCAGGCCCTGGAAGATATTGGCGATCAGCATGTAGAGCAGAACACCGGCGGGAAGGGGGAAGAACAGGAACATCCCGGTGATCATCACCGGTGTGATCTTGTTGGCTGTCGACTGCTGAGGATTGACGGGCATCCCCATGCCGGACAGCAGCTGTGACAGGAACAGCGTCACGCCGAATCCACCCACGAGGATCGCGATATCCCAGTTGATCGCACCGTCGGCGTAGAAGCCGACCTGCCCGAGTGCCTTGATGAACAGGAAGCCGCTGCGGGCGGCCAGGCCGGGAATCTTGGCTTCCACGGTGGCGTCCCCAGGGGTCAGCGCTGTCACGCTGCCATCAGGGCTGATGCTCACCACGCCCTCCCCCTTGGTGACGCTCCAGCTCGGCAGGAAACGTTCGGGGTTCTCGAGTCCCTTGAGGACATCGGAGAAGGGACGGCCGTCTTTGGTGTGGAGGTTGATGTCGGCGGAGTCTCCGACACCGATCTTGGTGCCGCGGGGCAGGCTGGCGATCACCGGAACGTGATCCCTCTCGCCGATGAAGATCGAGTGGCTGGCGCTGTTGAAGGGCTTCGGTTCAACCGCGGCGATCTGTTCCGACGGCAGCACCTTGATGTTCACCGTGTAGGGAACGTCGGCAAAGGGTGATCCCCGCAGGGTGGCGAAGAGGGCGAACAGGATCGGCATCTGCACCAGCAGGGGCAGGCAGCCCGCCAGTGGACTGCCGAACTCCTTCATCACCTTGCCCAGTTCTTCCTGTTGCTTCTGGGGGTTATCGGCGTAGCGACTCTTGATGTCCGCCTGACGCTTCTGCATGACGGGCTGGGCGATCCGCATGCGTCTGGCACTGCGGATGGAGCCGGCGCTGAGCGGGTAAAGAGCGATGCGGATGACCAGCGTCAGAGCCACGATCGCCAGTCCGTAACTGGGGACCAATCCGTAGAAAAAATCCAGGATCGGGATCAGCAGGTTGTCGGAGATGTACCCGATCACGTTGAAGGTCCCGTGGGAGAAATCATTGTGATGCCAGTGTGCAGTACCACCGGATCAGGCGGCGAATCCCTCGACCGCCTGGCCGGCTTGTGGCGACGATCGGCGTTCGGCCATCCGCTCGAGGATGTAGGCCTCCGTCTCGCGGAAGTTGGGCATTGAGCGGAGTTCGAGACGGGAACCGTCACTGAGCACCAGCACCATGTCTCCCCAGGCACCCAAGCCCCGGGGAACGCTGCGGACCTCCTTGATCTGGGAATACACAACCTGGGTCTTGTCCCGTCCCATCCAGCCGCCGCTGACGGAGACGCGCCGGTTGGTGATCCGGAAGCGCAGCCACAGGGACCTGACCACCGCTCCGATGGTGAAGGGGAGGCCGATCAGGGTGATCCCCAGCAGCAGGTTGAAGATCAGATCTCCTCTGGCAGGTCCACCCTCGTAGTGGATCTGCTCATTGGTGGTGGTCATCCTTCCAGCCCGGCATCTCTCAGAAGACTGTCGCATTCTTTGAGCAGTTGCGACGGATCCACCTCCCCAGCCTCCGGACGCAGACTGAAGAGCAGCCACAGTCCGGCCAGGTCCTGCCGGGATTCCAGTCGCTGGCGCAGATGGTCATGCAGCCGCCGTCTCAGCCGGTTGCGCTTCACGGCGCGTTTGCTCACCTTGCTGCTGATCACCAAGGCACATCGGCAACTCACGTCGGGCTGACGACGGAGTTCAGGCCGGAGCAGACGCACCTCCGCCTGCACCACCCTCAGCACCAGCAATTGCCCGTGATGGCGACGACCGGTGCGGTGCAGGCGGTTGAAGCAGCGGTGTCCCCTGAGACGCATGGACGCGGGGAGTGCCATGGGCCCGACTGCGGGACAGGTGCGTCAGACCGCCAGTCGCGAACGCCCCCGTTTCCTGCGGGTGCGGATCACGCGACGGCCCGTGTGGGAACGCATGCGGACGCGGAAACCGGACACCCGCTTGCGTTTGCGGCTTGTTCCTCCCAGGGTGCGTTTGGTCATCTCAGTGGTCTGGCTTCCGGCCGATCAGAACTCGTAAACCTATCAGTCAGTCCATGTCGATCAGCCAGCTGCCGACGTAGCCGGACATGGGCACGTCGCCGGGGGCCTGAATCAGCGCGTTGAGCTGGTACATCCGCTTGCCTTCCGGGTTGAACAGCTTGATCCGCAAGGCGTAATCACCCTCCACCGGAATCGGCTTGTCCGGGAACACCTCGATGGCGGTCTGCTGCTTGTTGATTTCGATGGTGGCTGGAATCTCCTCGATGCATTTGGTGCGGTGCATCATTCCGCCCTTGCTCATGCGGCAGACCGCCATGCGTTCCGTCTTCAACTTCGAGTCGAAGTAATCGGGAACGGTCACCGTCAGCTTGAGGATGGCGGTCTTGCGGTCCTTGGCCCGCAGGGTCAGATACCAGGTGGCGCGTTCGTCCGGCAGGGTTGAGGTCAGGTAGTAATACAACTTCCGGTAGTCCCGGTCGGTGTCCCAGCGGAACTCCATCAGACCAGGCGTGCCCTGGGCTCGGACCGGCGCGGACTGAGGTGCGATCAATGCCGGGGCCAGCACGAGGCCGGCGATCGTCCCCGCCGGCAGCAGACGGAGAAACAGGTTGCGGAGCATGGCACCCACTCGAATGAAGGGATTCTCCTGAGACCCAAGCCAGGAAGGAGAGGCTCTGGGCCGGCGCCTGAGCTGTCAGTTGTGACCGGATCTGTCCGGCCGGAGCATCCGGGCACCTTCGAGATACGGGTGAACCGGCAGCTGCCCTTCCGGCAGCCACGCCAGGGCCAGAACACGGATGCAACGTTCCAGATCCCCCGCGACGGCCATCTGCTGGCAGTCCAGAAGCGCCACCCGGTCCCAGCCGCGGCGACTGCGGGCGACGGCAGCGGGAAAGCAGGCGTTCAGATCCCCGGTGACGGAGAAGGTCACCGACACAATCCGGTCCGCGCTGAGGTCGTTGCGATCGACCAGGGCATCGATCAGGTCGGCAACGGCCTTCTGGATCGCGTCTGAGCTGTTCTCTGGACAGGTGGTGGCTCCGCGCAGACCGATCAGCTGCAGGAGGGTGCCGCTCATGGTCGATACAGCCAGAGAACCTGACCGCTCCCCATGAGCTCGATGCAGAGACGGTTCTGAAGTTGCTGGATCAGCTGAGACCCCGGCAGGAGGCCGGTGAGTTTGCGGCGACTCTTGCCGAGTGTCACCGGACGCAGCTCCTCATCCAGCTCCGCCAGTCGGGCCGCGAGTCGACGGGCATGTTCCTCATCCCCGAGCTCATCGACCAGACCGAGTTCCTTGGCCTGAGCACCGCTGAACACACGACCGTCGGCGAAGGCCTTGACGGCCTCACGGCTCATGCCGCGACCGTCCGCGACGACGCCGACGAACTGGTCGTAGCTGCTGTCGATGAGCTCCTGAAGCAGAGCCCGTTCCGCGTCGCTGAGCGGGCGATCCGGCGAGAGGATGTCCTTGAACGGTCCGCTCTTCACCGTGTCGAAGCGGATTCCGATCCGCTCGAACACTCGCGAGAGATCGTTGCCACGCAGGATCACCCCGATGGAGCCGGTGATCGTGCCGGGATTCGCGACGATCGTCTCGGCGGCCACCCCCACATACACACCGCCGGAGGCGGAGATGTTGCCGAAGCTGGCCACCACCTTGCAGCCCTTGTCCCGCAGCCTCATCAGGGCGGCGTGAATCTCCTGGCTGTCACCGACGGTGCCCCCTGGGCTGTCGATCCGCAGCAACAGGGCAGGGAATTCCCGCTCGCCGACCTCCCTCAAGGCCTTGAGCACCCGCAACCGGGTGGCGCCTGTGATGGGTCCGTCGAGAACGACTCGGGCCATCTTCCGGCGGGATTTACGACGCCACGGCCAGGCCATGTCTCACAGCTGCTTCCTTCCGGATCTTAAAAAGGCCCTCAACCCCCCATCCCGATGCCAACCTCCGCCCGCTGGCTGCTGATGGTGCTTCCATTCGCGTTGTGGGGCACGGCGATGACGGCGATGGCCCCGCTGATCCCGACGGGCGGCCCCTGGCTCGTGGCCAGTCTCCGCCTGCTTCCTGCCGGAATCGCGGTGCTCCTGTGGGTGCGTGCCTCGGGGCGCTCCCTGCGCATCGATTCGAGGGACCTGGGCTGGTTCGGCCTCTTCACCCTGGTGGATGCCTGCCTGTTTCAGGCCGTGCTGGTCCGCGGTCTGGAGCAGACCGGAGCGGGTCTCGGCTCGGTGCTGATCGACTCTCAGCCTCTGATGGTCGCGCTGCTCGCCAGGGCTCTGTTCGCTGAGTCGATCAATCCTGTGGGCTGGCTGGGGCTGGGCCTCGGCCTGGCTGGCGTTCTCTGTCTGGGGGTGCCTGCTGACCTGTTGCGTCACTGGTGGCTGCTGGCGGAGCGGCCCGCGATGCAGGACCTGCTGCAGGCCGGAGAGGCCTGGATGCTGCTGGCCGCTCTGGCGATGGCGTTTGGCACTGTGCTGATCCGCTTCGCTTCGCGTCACAGTGATCCGGTGGTCACCACCGGCTGGCACATGCTTTTGGGCAGCCTCCCGCTTCTGCTTCTCTCCTGTCTTGAGCGTGGGTTCGCGCCCCCTGCCTGGAGCGGTTTCGACTGGACACGCATGGCCTTCGCCAGCCTCCTGGGCAGTGCCCTGGCCTACGGCCTGTTCTTCTGGTTCGCCAGCCGGCGGGATCTCACCGGTTTCAGCAGTCTTGGATTTCTCACACCGGTGTTCGCCCTGGCCACCGGTGGCTGGTTCCTGGGCGAGCGACTGGCGCCGCTGCAATGGTTCGGGGTGTTTCTGGTGCTGTTGTCCGTGCTCTGCGTCAGTCAGCGAAGACGCCTCTGGGAGCCTGCGGAGTCTCAAGCGGCATGAGCGAGCTTCCACTGGATCTGGTGCTGCTGAGCACCCCGATCGGCGCCCTTGGCAGCGGCCGCGGCGGCGGGGTGGAACTCACCCTCACCTCTTTGATGCAGGGGCTGGCCGAGCGGGGGCATCGTCTGACCCTGATCGCCGCTGACGGTTCCTGCCTGCCGGCTGGATGCGAAGCGGTTGATCTGGTCATGCTGCCGGGCGCGGATCAGCCCAGCTGGCAGCACGCCGCTGAGGATGCCCCTGTGGTGATCCCGAGAAACGGCCTGCTGCCGTCGATGCTGGCTGAAGCCCTCAAACGCGCCCCTGCCGCCGACGCCGTTCTCAACTTCGGCTACGACTGGCTGCCTCTGTGGACCACGCCCTGGGTCTCGGTTCCCCTGTTTCATCTGATCAGCATGGGGGATGTCGCGGCTGTGATGCGCGACGCGATCGAGTCTCTGGCGCGGTGGGACCAGCGGCGTCTGGCCTTTCACACCCGCCGGCAGGCCGCTGATTTCCAGCTGCCGTCACCAGCGCGTGTGGTGGGAAATGGCTTTGACCTGGGTCGCTATGAGCTGCGGCTCGCGACGGACGGACCCCTCGGATGGGCCGGCCGCATCGCTCCGGAGAAGGGGCTGGAAGATGCTGCGGCCGCGGCTGCTGCACTTGGAGAGCGCCTGTTGGTGTGGGGCCTGAGAGAGGATCCGTCCTATGCAGAGGCCGTGGAGGCTGGCGTCCCGGCCGGCACCATCGACTGGAGAGGGTTTCTGCCGACGCACGAGCTGCAGAGGGATCTGGGGCGTTGCCGGGCACTGATCAACACGCCGAAGTGGAATGAGGCTTACGGCAATGTCGTGGTCGAGGCCCTGGCCTGCGGGGTCCCGGTGGTCGCCTACGACCGGGGCGGGCCAGGGGAGCTGATCCGCTCCGGGGAGACCGGCTGGCTGGTGCCTCCGGACGATCGCCAGGCCCTTGTGGAGGCTCTCGATCGGGTGGGGCAGATCGATCGTCGCTGCTGCCGCTCCTGGGTGGAGGACAACGCCACCCGGGCGGTGTTCAGCGGTCGCGTGGAGCGCTGGATCAGGGATGGGCTCGTGGAGGATGCCAGCATCGGCGCGCAGCACTGAGGGGCCGGCGTTGGTGGTGGTGTCGGACAGACAGCGAAGACGGGTGCTGGGGCTGGTCATGGTCCTGGCTGTTCTGATCGCTCTTTGGCGACTCGGCAGCACGGGGCTGATGGATGAGACGCCGCCTCTCTTCGCGGCGGCCGGTCGGGCGATGGCCGACACCGGCGACTGGCTGACTCCCCGTGTCAACGGCTTGCCGCGGTACGACAAACCACCGCTTGTGTACTGGCTCATGGGGGGCTTCAACGCCCTGCCGGGCCGTGAAACGTGGGATCCGCTCGGCAGCTGGGCAGCCCGTCTGCCATCCGCTCTGGCGACCGTGGCGATGATGCTCGGCCTGTCCGACACCCTGCTGCGCTGGCCTCAGCCAGGCAGCAGCCGTCCTGGGAGGACGGCCGTTGCCGCAGCTCTCGCCTTCGCCCTCTCACCGCTGGTGCTCGTGTGGACCCGCACGGCGGTGAGTGACGCTCTGCTCTGTGCCCTGCTGGGCCTCAGCCTGCTTCTGCAGTGGCGCCGTTTCGCCTGCCCCGAGTCGGTTCGCTGGTGGCCCGCCTGGGTGGTTCTCGGCCTGGCGGTTCTCGCCAAGGGTCCCGTGGCCGTGGTCCTCACCGGTCTGACCCTGCTGATCTTCGCGGCGCTGCGGCGAGATCCGGTGACGCCCTGGCAGCGCTTGCGTCCCCTGCAGGGACTGCTGATCACAGCCTCCGTCAGCCTGCCCTGGTATGCCGCCGAACTGCTGGTGGAAGGCCAGCCGTTCTGGGACAGCTTCTTCGGCTACCACAACCTCCAGCGCTTCACCTCGGTGGTGAATGACCATCTGCAGCCCTGGTGGTTCTTCGGTCCGGTGATGCTGGTGGCGGCTCTTCCCTTCACACCCCTGCTGCTGGTTGGTCTGGCTCAGGGGCTGCGCGGTCGCCCCGAGCCGCCGGATTCCCTTCAGCAGTTCAGCAGCGCCTGGCTCCTGGCCGTGCTTCTGCTGTTCACCACAGCGGCCACAAAGCTTCCCAGTTACTGGTTGCCTGCCACCCCGGCGGCTGCACTCCTGATCGCCTTGATCGCCGCCCGGCCGGGCTGGCCCGTTCGGGCGGCCTGGCTGAGCACGGCTGCTCTGGCTCTGCTGCTCGCCGCCGGCTTCTGGAGTTCACCGATCTGGGTTCCCCTGATCAGCGATCCGGAGATGCCCACCCTGGCTCCCGACCTGCTGGCCAGTGGTTTCGTGCTGAGGGCTGCGGGCTGGTTCACGGCTGCCGGCCTGATCGGAGTGCTGTTGCATCGACGCGACGCCCTGGTGGCTCTGCTCGGGATGCAGGGGGCCCTGGTGCTGTTCCACCTGACCGCTCTCGTCCCGATCGCTGAGCTGGCGGATCAGCTGCGTCAGCAGCCCGTGCGGCAGGCCGCCGCACGGATGAGCGAGTCCCGTCAAGAGCGGGAACCGCTGGCGATGGTGGGCGCGATGAAGCCGTCGCTGCACTTCTACACAGGACGGGTGATCCTGTTTGAGGGACGCTCGGATGGGGCTCTGGTGAACCTGGCCGATCGACTCAGCCATGAGCGCCGGCGCGGTTGGCAGGGACATCCCCTGGGTTCACCGCAGGCTTCCGACACCCTGCTTCTGGTGATCGACCGTGGCACCGCGCGTCAGGAGCACTGGCGCGGTCTGAATCCGCAGCTGCTCGGCAGCTACGGCATCTATGAGGTCTGGCGTCTCGATCGGAGCCGGCTGGATCAGCGGGCTGCTGCCCTGATGCAGGAGGGGGTCGATGCCGACTGGCGCGATCCGAGGCCCGAGCGGTTCTGATCGATTAAAGGGTCAGCCGTTCCCGGTGGCAGAAGCCACAACATCCCCAGAGTGAGACCTCCCCCTTGGGAGCCGGTCGGCCGCAGCGCGGGCAGCTCCCCATGCCGTGGACGTCGGCCCGACTGGGATGGCGGGCCCAGATGCTGGCCTCGCTGTCGCGATCGCGCGTCGTCGCCGGATGGTGCTGTTGGATGCGCAGGTCCTGGATGGTGTGGCCAGCGGCCCGCAGGGAGGCCAGAAGCTGAGAACGGCTGTACTGCAGGGCCTGACGCCACTGGGGATGGCTGGCACCGATGGTGAGGATGCCGCGTTGAAGACTGAGGGGCTGGCAGTGAGGGGCCAGATGAGCTCCGGCGATGCGGGGCCAGTCCTGCCAGAGGGCCGCCAGGCTGCCCTCGCGATGCCAGTCGCGTTTGAGATCCTCAAGGCAGTCCTGGAGAGGGGCTGCCGGAGTCGGCTGGGGCGCCTGCAGCAGCTCGAGCCCTCTCAGTCGACGGCGTTGAGAGTCAGGAGCCACGGCCATTGACTGACATTAGGAGGGTTTCTGCCGGATCTGGCTAACCTCAGCCCGGATCCGGATACCTCCATGGGCTTCTTCGACCGCCTGAGCCGACTGGTGCGCGCCAACGCCAACGCCGCCGTCAGCGGCCTGGAGGATCCAGCCAAGATCCTCGATCAATCCGTCGCCGACATGCAGTCGGACCTGGTGAAGCTGCGTCAGGCGGTGGCCATGGCGATCGCCAGCCAGAAGCGGCTGCGCAACCAGGCTGAACAGGCCGAGACGCAGTCGAAAACCTGGTACGAACGTGCCGAGCTGGCACTGAAGAAAGGCGAGGAGGACCTGGCCCGTGAGGCTCTGAGCCGTCGCAAGACCTTTCAGGAGACCGCCACATCCCTGAATACCCAGATCCAGGCACAGGACGGACAGGTGGAGACCCTGAAGAAGAGCCTGGTGGCGCTCGAGGGAAAGATCGCTCAGGCCAAGACGAAGAAGGACATGCTCAAGGCCCGGGCCGAGGCGGCGAAGGCTCAGCAGCAGCTGCAGAGCGCCGTGGGCAATCTCGGCACCAACTCCGCCATGGCGGCGTTCGAGCGGATGGAGGACAAGGTCGAGCAGATGGAGGCCACAGGTCAGGCAGCGGCCGAGCTCGCCGGGGCCGATCTGGAGAGTCAGTTCGCTGCTCTGGAAAGCGGAGATGATGTCGATGACGAACTGGCTGCACTGCGCCAGCAGCTGAAAGGCGGCCCCGAAGCGGTTGCCCTGCCAGCGGCCGAGAGCCAGCCCGCTGTTCAGCCGGTCAAGGTGGAGCAGGTCGACGCTGATCTCGAGGAGCTCAAGCGCTCCATCGACAAGCTCTGATCCGGCGTTCCTCCGGTCCCGGAACCTGCATAGGATTCAGATCTCTCCTGCCCTACGCCGTGTCCTCTGCAGTCGCCGATTTCACTGATGCAGCTTTCGAGGCTGACGTTCTCAGCGTCAGTGGCACGGTGCTGGTTGACTTCTGGGCTCCCTGGTGCGGACCCTGCCGGCTGATGGCGCCATTGATGGACTGGGCTGCCGAGACCTACGGCGACCGTCTGACCGTGGGCAAGCTTGAGGTGGATGGCAACCCCGGAATCCGCGACTCCTATCAGGTGCAGGGAATTCCCACGCTCATGCTGTTCCGCGACGGTCAGGTCATCGCCCGACACGAAGGGGCCATCGCCAAGCCACAGCTTCAGGCTTTCCTGGATGCCAACCTCTAGGCGCCTCGCGGCCCTTGGTAACGGCACTTTCGCTCGCTGTGATCGGCAGAAGCTGGTTCATCGCGCGCTCGCGGAGAGGGGTGAGGCGCTTCCACTGATCGACCTCTCGCTGGGATCCTCGGATCTGCCCCCTCCACAACCGGTGCTGGAGGCCATGGCGGCTGCTCTGCCGTCGCCTTCAAGTTCGGCCTACTGCCTGCAGGCCGGAACAGCGCCGTTTCGCTCAGCCGTCGCCGCATGGTGCCACCGCCGTTTCGGCGTGACCGTTGATCCGGATCGCGAGGTTCAGCTGCTCATCGGTTCGCAGGAGGGAACGGCGCACCTGCCTCTTGCCGTGCTGGATCCCGGAGATGCAGCCCTGCTGCTGGATCCCTGCTACCCCTCCCACCGGGGAGGCCTGATCCTGGCCGACGCCGACATTCAAGCCCTCCCCCTCCGCGAGGCCGACGGTTGGCGTCCCGATCTGGAGTCCCTCCCCGGCAGTGCCTGGGATCGCCTCCGCCTGTTCGTTCTCGGTTACCCCCACAATCCGACCGCCCGGGTTGGAGATCAGGATCTTCTCGATCAGGTGATGGCGAAGGGGGTGCGGCACGAGCTGGTGATCGCCCATGACAATCCCTATGTCGATCTGGCACTGGAGGGGGAGGCACCAAGCCTGCTGTGCAGTCCTGGCTGGCGTTCCTGGGGGATCGAATTCTTCTCGCTCTCCAAAGGCTGGGGGCTCGGGGGCTTCCGCCTCGCTTTCGCGGTCGGTGCCCCGCCCCTGATCGAGGCCCTGGGTCAGGTGAAGGCGGTGGTGGATTTCAATCAGTCCCTCGCGCTCCAGCGGGGCGGCATCACAGCGTTGACGCAATGTGCCGACTGGCCGCAGCGTTTGCGCACCACCTACCGCTCCCGACGGGACGGCGTTCTGGCCGCTCTGGCCGAACGGAAATGGGGTGTTCCCTGTCCTGAGATGGGCATGTACCTCTGGATGCCTCTGCCCTCAAGGGCATTGGAGCGCGGCTGGTCTGACGAACAGGTCGCCTCGGACCTGCTTCGTCGCAGTGGCGTGGCCCTGACGCCTGGATCCGGTTTCGGATCCCAGGGGAGCGGCTGGCTGCGTATGGCTCTGGTCAGGCCCGTCGAGGAGCTCCAGTTGGCCGTCGATCGCCTTGCGGAAGCCCTTGCCGCCCTGGACTGAACCCTCCCGGGGATGTGGAGGAGCTCTGGCCCTCTACCGGCGCAGTGCCGCTGCCGATGCCCGGCCATGGCATCTTCGCTGGGTACCGGTCTGCAGCAGCACCGAGCCGCTGCTGGGGCGCTGGCTGCGGGACGCGCCTCAGCTGGACCACCCCCGGGCCGTGATCGCTGGTCGTCAGATCAGGGCCACAGGTCAGTGGGGACGCCCATGGATGTCCCCTCGGGGTGGGCTCTGGATCAGTGCCGCGTTGCCCTGGCAGGGCAGGCCACCCGCCAGCGCGATGCTGATCGGGCTCGCCGTCGCGACGGGTCTGGCAGAGCGTCTGGAGCGGCGCGGACTGGAGGTGGCGATCAAGTGGCCCAATGATCTTCTCGTCAATGGCCGCAAGCTCGCGGGTCTGCTTCCGCGTCTGGTTCAGCGCGGCTCCACTCTTCGCCTCGTGCGCATCGGTGTCGGTCTGAATGTGGAGAACCGGATCCCCTCCCACGGAGTGGCGCTGCGTCAGGTGTTGGGACCTGCCGGGGGCTCACCATGTCTCTGGTGCGCCGAGTTGCTGCAGGTCCTGGACCGGTGCATGGAGGACTCCGTTGATCTGCGCTGGTGTGTGCCGGAGGCTGAACGGAGGCTCTGGAGTGATCGGGTGCGCGATCCGGATGATGGCCTGATCTGGTCCATCTCCGGTCTGGCCCCCAACGGGGCGTTGCGCCTGCGACGCGGCGCACAGACCAAGGACTGGACCCGTTGGTCCAGTGGTCCGGGATCACTTTCTTAAGTTGTGTTGTCGTGACCTCTAACGATCGGTGCTGCGCTGGTTCGCACTCGCCTGGTTGATCGCTCTGCCCACAGAGCTGCCAGAACCGCTTCCAACGGAGCCCGCGGCTCTGCCGGAGAGCCCGGAGGTGATCAGCGCGCAACCCCTCACTCCACCGCAGGATCTGGAACAGCTCGAGCGGAATCGGGTGATCACCAGAGAGGAGCGGGACAGCCTTGAGACCGAGACGCTCACGGTTCCTGCGGATCTTCCCCCGGTTGCGGCACCAAAGCTTGATGCCGCCTGCCGCGAAGGTGCCCTCTCCTGGAAGGAGTGCACATCAGGCTTGCTGCAGCCATCCCGATCCCGCCGGGGAACGGTGCGCGTTCGGATCAACGGACGCGAGGCGGCCAATGATGAGACAGCGTCAAGGACGGGCCGCTCGCAGCCCCCGAGCTCGACGCCGCTCACCGTCCCCGTCACGTCGCTGAACGCCGGCTCCAAGGCCTCGTTCCGCCTCGAATCGGTTTTCGCTGTGACCCCTCGCCCTTCGGCAGCCCAGGGCAATGGCGATCGCAGTCTCCTGTTTCCGGTGCTGGGTGAGGCCTTCTCCAGCAGTGGTTTCGGCTGGCGTCTGCACCCGGTGCTGGGCATCTGGCGCATGCATGCCGGTCGTGATTTCGCGGCACCGGAGGGGGCACCGGTGGTGGCGGCATTGAGCGGCTCAGTGCTCAGCAGCGGCCTGGCCGGCGGATACGGCATTGCAGTGGAACTGGAGCATTCCAATCCCCGTCGCCGGACCTTGTACGGCCATCTGTCGGAGATCTATGTCCGTCCCGGTCAGCGTGTGCGACAGGGGGAGGTGATCGGTCGTGTCGGCAGCACCGGTCTGAGCACCGGTCCCCATCTCCACTTCGAGTTGCGACAACCGTCCGGGAGCAGTTGGATCGCCGTGGATCCGACTCAGTTGGATGGCCTCCGGCCCTCCCTGGAGCCGGAAGCCCCCCGCAACGAAGACGCCGTTTCGACGTTGATGGCGCAGGTTCTGAAGACCCTGGAGCGGCCCGGCTCCGCTCTCAGCTCGTCTCGTCCCGCAGGATGAAGCCGACTCCGCGCACCGTGTGGATCAGCGTCGGTGCATCAGGCTGTTCGACCTTCTGGCGCAGGTAGCGGATGTAGACATCCAGAAGGTTGTCGTCGCCGAAGAAGTTCTCGCCCCAGACGCCACGCATGATGTCTTGCCGTTCCAGAACGGACCCGGCTCCGCGCATCAGGAAGTTCAGCAGGTCGTATTCCTTGACCGAGAGGTGAATGGCCCGATCGCCTCGGGACACATCCCGGGTGCGCGTGTTCAAGGTGAGGTCGGAAACCTGGAGGGTTTCAGCGTTCTCGGCACTGCCGCTGGCACCTGAGAAGGTTTCCGCCCGTCGGTGCATGGCCCGCAGCCGGGCCATCAGTTCGTCGATGGAGAACGGTTTGATCAGGTAATCGTCGACGCCGGCATCAAGGGCCTTCACCCGATCCGTGATTTCATCGTGGCCCGTGAGCATCAGGATCGGGATGGTGACTCCCCCGGCGCGGATGCGCTGACAGATGTCGATTCCACTGAAATCGGGAAGATTCCAATCGAGAATGATCAGATCCGGGGTGGGATCGGTGCGGCTGCGGATCAACCCCCCGGCGCCATCCTGTTCCACGTCGACGTCATAGCCCTCCACATCCAGCTCGAGTCGCAGCAGGTCGGTCAGTCGCTTTTCGTCGTCAACCACCAGGACACGCAGGCGGGTGACCGACTCGGGCGCCATGGAGTCCCCAACATTTGCGGCCACCTTAGGCATGCTCATGGATGACGTCCTGCTTCCTCCGTCACGCTCGTTCCGGACTGCAGCAGGTCCGGCAGCCGGAGAAACAGATCGGGCTTGAGGATGTACTCCTCCGCTCCGTTGTCCAGAGCGATCCTGCGTTTCTCCGCGTCGTCCAGGGCTGTCACGATCACCACCCGTGGACACCCGTCCTTGGACGGATTGATCCTGAGCCGTTGCAGACAGCTGAGGCCATCCATGCCCGGAAGCATCAGATCAAGCAGGATCAGATCGATGGGCTCATCTCCATAGGCCGCCAGGAAGTCTTCGGCACTGCTGAATCCGATCATCCGATGACCTTCATCGTGAATCTCGTCCTGCAGCAGTTGGCGGATATGAGGGTTGTCCTCCACCACAGCAATGCTTAGTTGTCGTGCCAACAGCTCGATTCCGGCCCCTTATCGATTCATTGTGATCCGTGGAGCGCTGGAGAGGAACTCAGCACCCTGCCGTCCTGAAAACGGGCCACATGCCGGGCACGGGCCGCCACGTCATCTTCATGGGTCACCATCACGAGCGTGATTCCCTGTCGGTGCAGCTCGTCGAAAAGATCCAGCACCTCGGCGGTGGTCTGGGAGTCCAGGGCTCCGGTCGGTTCATCGGCCAGCAGCAGGGCCGGGCGATTGATGATCGCCCGGGCGATGGCGACGCGCTGTTGCTGCCCACCCGACAGTTGATTCGGTCGATTTTGCAGGCGTTGAGCGAGGCCGACCCGTTCGAGTGCTTCCTTGGCCCTCTCCCGACGTTCCTCCGCCGGCACTCCGGCGTAAATCATCGGCAGCATCACGTTGTCCATGGCGGTGGCCTGAGGCAGCAGATGGAACTGCTGGAACACGAATCCGAGGGAGCGGTTGCGTACATCCGCCAGTGCATCGTCATCGAGTTGCTCCACCGCCTGGCCGTTCAGCCGGTAACTGCCGCTGGTGGGACGATCCAGGCAGCCCAGGATGTTCATGGCGGTGCTCTTGCCGGAGCCGCTGGCTCCCATCACGGCGAGATAGTCCCCGCGGTGGACGGTGAGATCGAGCTGATCAAGGGCTCGAACCGTCAGGTCACCGGATCCATACACCTTGCTGACGTCGATCAGTTCGGCGACCGGTGACAACTCAGCCAAGACCCCTCTGACCGGCGAGGGCAATGGCGTTCTGAAGCATCGGGGTGCCGCTCACGGCCGCGTTCGCCCACTGGAAGAGGGGGTTGGAGAGAATTCCGCCGACGGCAGTGACCACGACACAGCCGATCAGAGCGGTCCGCAAGGGTTTCATCCCGAGCAGGGACCAGCGCACATCTGGGTAGGCCTGCACCACCTCGGAAGCTTCCTGAGGCTCCTTCACCACCATCATCTTGATCACCGAGATGTAGTAGTAGATCGACACCACGGACGTGACCAGGCCGACAACCACCAGCAGGTACTGGTGATCGGCCCATCCTGCGAAGAACAGATAAATCTTTCCGAAGAATCCCAGCATCGGGGGGATGCCTCCCAGGGAGAGGAGACAGAGGCTCAACCCGAGGGTGATCAGAGGATCTTTCTGGTAGAGCCCGGCGTAGTCGGAGATCCGGTCGCTGCCTGTTCGGATCGAGAACAGGATGATGCAGGCGAAAGCGCCCAGATTCATGAACAGATAGGCCGCCATGTAGAGGACCATCGCTGCGAATCCGTCCTCAGTGCCGCAGACCATGCCGATCATCACGAAGCCGGCCTGGCCGATGGAGCTGTAAGCCAGCATCCGTTTCATCGAGGTCTGAGCCAGGGCGACGACGTTGCCCAGGGTCATGCTCAGCACTGCCAGCACCGTGAACAGAAGCTTCCACTGACCGTCGAAAGCTCCGAAGCAGCCCACCAGGATTCTCAGGGCGAGGGCGAAGCCAGCGGCTTTCGATCCCACGGACAGAAAGGCCACCACCGGAGTCGGCGATCCCTCATACACGTCGGGTGTCCATTGATGGAAGGGAACCGCAGCGATCTTGAAGGCCACGGTCGCCAGGACGAACACGAGAGCCAGCGCGGCCAGCGGGGTCGCGCTGGTCTGGAGGGCAATGCCGATGGCCTCCAGGCTGGTGCTGCCGCTCAGGCCGTAGAGAAGCGAGGCGCCGTAAAGGAAGACGGCTGCAGCAGCGGAACCGACCAGGAGGTATTTGAGAGCCGCTTCCGAACTGCGGGCATCCCGTTTCATGTATCCGGCCAGCAGATAGCTGGCGACGGACAGCGTTTCAAGGGAAACGAAAACGCTGACGAGATCCGTGGCTCCGCAGAGCAGCATCGCTCCGAGCGTGGCCGCCAGCAGAATCGCGGCATATTCCCCGACCGGCGTGCCGCTCTGCTCGGCGTAACGCCAGCTGATCAACAGAGACAGGAGTGTCGAGAGAGCGATCACGGCCCGGAAGGCCACGGCGAGGTTGTCCGCCAGGAAGGAGCCGAGGAAGGAGCTCTCAACTGGAGCGTTCCACTGGAAAGCGAGCAGCAGCAGGGCCGTTCCCAGGCCGGCGTAACAGATCGGGGGCACCCATCGGGCCGCGGCCTGCTCTCCGGCCAGATCGACCAGCAATGTGGCGATCATCGCCAGCAGAACCGCCCCTTCCGGGAGAACGGCGGTGGCGTTCAACGACAGATTCAGCAGATCGCCCGGAGCGGCCATGGCCTGAGTGGCGAGCAGAAAGGCACCCATCTCGGGCATGGCGGGCCTGGAACCAGTGGGTTTCGGCGACTCTAGCGGCGCTACCGGGAGGCGTTCGTCATGCACATCGGTGGACGGTGCGATAAAGAAGGTGCACGGTTCAAGCCCTGTCTGTGGCGCACACCCTCGTCATCGTTGAGAGCCCCACGAAAGCCCGCACCATCCGCGGCTTTCTTCCGAAGGGGTTCAAAGTGGAGGCGTCCATGGGCCACGTGCGGGATCTGCCCAACAACGCCAGCGAGATCCCTGCATCCGCCAAAGGCCAGAAGTGGGCCAATCTCGGGGTGAACACGGAGTCGGACTTCGAGCCCCTCTACGTGGTGCCGAAGGACAAGAAAAAGGTCGTCAAGGAGCTCAAGGACGCGCTGAAGGGGGCCGAGCAGCTCCTGCTGGCGACGGACGAAGACCGCGAAGGCGAGAGCATCAGCTGGCACCTGCTCCAGCTGCTCGCTCCCAAGGTTCCCGTGAAACGCATGGTGTTTCACGAGATCACCAAGGAGGCGATCGGCAAGGCCCTCGACCAGACCAGGGATCTGGACATGGAGCTGGTGCATGCCCAGGAGACCCGGAGGATTCTCGATCGCCTCGTTGGCTACACCCTCTCTCCCCTGCTCTGGAAGAAGGTGGCCTGGGGACTGTCGGCCGGTCGTGTGCAGTCCGTGGCGGTGCGGTTGCTGGTGCAGCGGGAGCGGGCCCGCAGGGCCTTCCGCAGCGGCAGCTACTGGGATCTCAAAGCTCAGCTGGAGCAGGGGGGCAGCGGCTTTGAGGCGAAACTCACCCACCTCAGCGGCAAGAGAATCGCCACGGGGAACGACTTCGACGAGAGCACCGGTGGCCTCAAGGCCGGCTCCGATGTGCTTCTGCTGAGCGAGAAGGAGGCCCGCGCTCTGGCGGAGACGGTCCGCTCGAGTCCCTGGAGCGTGGATGCGGTCGAGGAGAAGCCCACGGTGCGCAAACCGGTGCCTCCGTTCACCACGAGCACGCTGCAGCAGGAGGCCAACCGCAAGCTGAGGCTCTCCGCACGCGAAACGATGCGCTGCGCCCAGGGGCTGTATGAGCGCGGTTTCATCACCTACATGCGCACCGACTCGGTGCATCTCTCGGATCAGGCGATCAGCGCCTCGCGAAGCTGTGTCGAGTCGCTCTATGGCAAGGAGTATCTGAGCAAGGGCCCGCGGCAGTTCAGCACCAAGGCCCGCAACGCGCAGGAGGCCCATGAGGCGATCCGTCCCTCGGGAGAAAGCTTCCGCACGCCGGGAGACACCGGTCTGGACGGGCGCGATCTGGCGGTGTACGAACTGATCTGGAAACGCACCGTGGCCAGCCAGATGGCGGAAGCCAGGCTCACGATGCTGTCGGTGGAGCTCAGTTCCGGAAAGGCCGGTTTCCGGGCCAGCGGCAAGCGCATCGACTTTCCCGGCTTCTTCCGCGCCTATGTGGAAGGCAGCGATGACCCCGATGCTGCGCTGGAAGGCCAGGAAGTGCTCCTGCCGACCCTTGCGGTGGGGGATTCGCCAACACCGAAACAGGTGGAACCGCTGGGACACCAGACCCAGCCGCCCGCTCGGTTCAGCGAAGCATCCCTGGTGAAGATGCTGGAGAAGGAGGGAATCGGCCGCCCTTCCACGTACGCCTCGATCATCGGCACGATCGTGGATCGCGGTTACGCCACGCTGCAGGGGAATGCCCTGACGCCGAGTTTCACGGCCTTTGCCGTGACCGCTCTGCTGGAGGAGCACTTCCCCGATCTGGTGGACACCAGCTTCACCGCCAGGATGGAGAACACCCTGGATGAGATCTCCCACGGCAAGGTTCAGTGGCTGCCGTACCTCGAGGGGTTCTACAAGGGCGATGAGGGACTGGAGACCCAGGTTCAGCAGCGGGAGGGAGACATCGATCCCGGTGCGTCCCGCACCGTGGACCTCGAGGGACTCTCCTGTGTGGTCCGCATCGGTCGCTTCGGGGCTTATCTGGAGTCCAAGCGCGTCAGTGAGGAGGGGGAGGAAGAGCTCATCAAGGCCACCCTGCCGCGGGAGATCACGCCGGCAGATCTGGATGAGGAACAGGCTGAACTGATCCTGAAACAGAAGGCTGATGGGCCGGAAGCGCTGGGTGAAGATCCGGAAACCGGCGATCTGGTTTACCTCCTCTTCGGTCAGTACGGCCCCTATGTGCAGCGCGGCCAGGTCAGCGACGACAACCCGAAGCCGAAGCGGGCATCCCTGCCGAAGGGCCAGAAGCCCGAGGATCTCAGCCTCGATGATGCGCTGGGTCTGCTGCGGCTCCCCAGGCTTCTGGGGGAGCATCCCGATGGCGGCAAGGTTCAGGCCGGTCTCGGTCGTTTCGGACCGTATGTGGTGTGGGACAAGGGCAAGGGTGAGAAGGACTACCGCTCCCTCAAGGGAGAGGACGATGTGCTGGCTGTGGGTCTCAGCCGGGCGATGGAGCTGCTGGCCATGCCGAAGCGTGGTCGGGGGGGGCGGACGGCCCTCAAGGACCTCGGCAAGCCCGAAGGCAGCGAGGAGACCATCCAGGTGTATGACGGCCCCTACGGTCTGTACGTGAAGCAGGGCAAGGTGAATGCCTCCCTTCCGGAGGGCAAGGGAGCGGACGATGTGACCCTGGAGGAGGCGGTGGAGCTGCTGGCGGCCAAGGCGGCAGCGAAGAAGGGCACCCGCAAGGCGGGGGCGGCCAAAGCGACGGCCAAGAAGCCGGCCGCGAAGAAACCGGCGGCCAAGAAGCCCCCCGCCACCACCAAGAGCGGTCGGCTGCGGGCCAGTGCCGTGCGGGTGATCAAACCGGGCGACAGCTGATGCTTCGCTGGCTCTGGCTGTTGCCTCTTGTGCTGTTGCAGGCCTGCGCCGGCAGTCCGCTCGCGGAACAGTTCGAGCGCAGCTTTGATCCTGAGGTGAACGGCGTCTCGCCGACGCCCCCTTCGCCCGGGTCGCGCGCGGTTGAACGCCCTTCGGATCCGGTCGAGGCCAAGGACCCGGCTCCTGCTGAGGACAACGAAGCAGACGATGCAGACAAGGCTCAGGCCAGACAGCCGGATCCCCTGCCGGAGAGTCCAGTGACAGCCGCTGAGCAGATGGAGGATCCCGTTCCGGAGGTGGTCTCCGCCGCGCCGCAGCGTCCTTCACTGCCCTACCGGGTCACGATCCGGCTGGCGGGAGCCGATCCTTCCGCTCCCGCCGAGGCGGTCACCCGTGCCCTGCGGGATGCGTCGGTGGCCTTCTCCGTCGAGAGGATCGAGGCCGTGGACGATCCGACGGTTCCCGGCGAAGGCCCATGAGCTCAGAACCGGCGCCGCTCAGCCGTCAGCAGGCCCTGCGCTTGGTGGAAGGGGCCTATCTCGCCGCCACCACGGGGCTGATCTGGCTGGCGCTCTACTACCTGCCGGTTGGTGGTGCGCTGTTCCGGCTGGCACTTCCGCTGCCCATTGCGTTGCTTCAGCTGCGGCGCGGGGGCCGATCCGGCCTCGAGGGAATGCTGCTGGCCGTGTTGCTGCTCACCGCTCTGATGGGGCCTGTGCGGGGCCCTCTGCTTCTCTTTCCCTACGGCTCCCTGGCGTTGTGGCTCGGGTGGTGCTGGTGTCGTGGTCTGAGCTGGTGGCTCAGCTGGCCTGTTGGGGTGGTGCTGGGCACGGCCGGCTTCCTGGTGCGTGTGATCGTCCTGTCGCTTCTGGTGGGGGAAAACCTCTGGGTGGTGATCACCCGAGCCGGCGCCTCGCTGCTCGACCGGCTGATCGCTGTGCTGCATCTGCCCATCACTCCGGATCTCTCAACCGTTCAGCTGATGGCCCTGGCACTGGTGGTCGTCCAGGAGGTGGTCTACGTGATCTCCCTGCATGCGCTGGCCTTCTGGATCTTCCCGAGGCTCCGCTCGCCGATCCCCGAACCACCCCGTCTCCTGCATGCGCTGGTGGCCCTTGACCCGCTCTGAAGCATTCGGGTTGCCACCTGGATGCCGGGTTCTGGGTGACTGTTGCCCGGCGGAACTCATTCATCACCATCTGCGGGTCTGGAGCGACCGGATCGGTCGGCTCGATCTGCTGCTGGTGCTGGCAGCGACATCCACGGCGGAACAGGACGGCATCTCCGCTGCTGGCGCCACCGCCGCTTCGCGGCGTCTGACGGCGGTCGCCGATGCCGAACTGCTGCTCGACGGACCGGCGGTCGCCCGCCGCTGGCCTCTGCCTCCCCTGCCCGCCGGTGTGTCGCCGGCCCTTCTGAGTCATGCGGTGCTCCCATGGGTCCCGCTGAACCCTTCGGTCGTGGCCCTGGGGCTTCCCGTGGAGCCGGATTTCCCTCATCTGCGCTTCGAGGGGGCTGCTGAAGGGCCGGCGAACTGTGTTTCCACCGGTCACGCCATGAGCGCTGATCGGGTGCAGCGGCTCTGGAGGCAGGGGAAGCGTCTGGGGCGCCGGTTGCGCCGTCCTCTGGTGCTGGCGGAATGCGTGCCGGGAGGCACCACCACGGCTCAGGCGGTGCTGACTGCCCTGGGGTTGCCGGTGAACGGACTGATCAGCGGCAGTGCGCGGCAACCGCCCCATGCGCTCAAGCGCCGGCTCGTCGCTGCCGGACTGGATCAGGCCGGCCTCGGGCCGGATCCGGCCGCGGAAGCCGTCGTCGCGGCGGTCGGTGATCCCTTCCAGGCGCTCACAGCTGGTCTGCTGGTGGGGGCGGCCGATGGCTCCCAGCCGCTTCTTCTGGCCGGCGGCAGCCAGATGGCGGCGGTGCTGGCGCTGGCCATGGCGGCGTCATCGGAGGATGGCCGTCAGCGACTGTCTGAGCGGGTGATGCTCGGCACCACGGCCTGGCTGGCAGAGGAACAGTCTCCGGGCGAAGACCGCCCGCCTCTCGATCGTCTGATCGATGCCCTGGCGGCACGGTTCCGGGTCGGCACGGTGGCCCTCTCCAGCGGTGTCCGCTTCCACAACAGCTGCCATCAGCAGTTGAGGGATTACGAGCACGGCTACGTCAAGGAGGGAGTCGGTGCGGGTGGTCTGCTGCTGCTGGCTCAGTTGCAGGGCATCAGCCCCGCGGATCTTCAGGGCAGCTGCGACCGGGCGATGCAAGCGCTGCTGGAGCCACCCGTAACGTCAGGGCCATGACACCTCACTTCACCGGCTCCACTGGTCTCAGCCGGCGGCGTCTGCTGCAGCTGTTCGGTGGTGCCGGTCTGGCGGCCCTGGCCGGTTGCGGGTCAACCTCTGCGGCGCCGAGGTTGCTGGCCGCCAAGGACGGGATTCCACGACCGTGGCGCGAGGCCCTGCCATCGCCATGGCGGTTTCTCCCCACCTCCAGCATGGATCTCTGGGCCGATGCGGAGCTGGAGCAGCCGGATCTGCTGGCGCTCAGTGATGGCTGGCTGGACAGGATTCCAGCTGATCAGCTGCAGGCTCTCGGAGCGCCTCCGCTTCAGGGGAGGCTCGATGCCAAGGCCCGTGCGTTTCTGGCGTCCCTTCCCACCCAACGGGCCGCTCAGGTTCTGCCGGCGGGAGTCAGTCCCTGGGTGATGATCGCGCGTCGCCGAGAGCCCTGGCTGGGGGCTGCCCGCCGCAGCTGGGACGTGCTGCTCGATCCGGCTCTCCAACAGCGCATCGTCTTGCCCGCCAGTCCCCGCTGGGTGATGAACCTCGCCGATCAGCTCGATGGGGATGATCCACTGCCGCGCCTGAGGCGGCAGCTGCTGACCCTGGATGACCGCCAGGCACTCAACTGGTTGCTCAAGGGGGAGGCACGGTTGGTGGTGCTGCCTCTGCAGCGCTGCATGCCTCTGCTGAGACGGGATCCACGGCTTACGGCCGTGTTGCCGCAGTCCGGAGCGCCCCTGCACTGGACACTGCTGGTTCGTCCTGCCCAGACCAGGGAGCCGTTGCCGCGCGCCTGGGTTGAGCAGGCCTGGTCCGAGCCGATGGCGAGCAGCCTGCTGCGTCAAGGCTGGCGGCCGCCGCTGAGCCGGCGGGAGCTCGAGCCTGCAGGACAGTCGATTCCAAGCCGCTGGAGACAGCTGGTGCTCCCGGATCCGGAGATCTGGTCCCGCTGCTGGTCTCTGCCGCCAGTCCCCGGGTCTGAGCGGAACCAACTGGTTCAGCGCTGGACGCAATCAGCCCCATAGGCGCCGCCGGGGAGAGGCCTTCAGGCGCCGGTGCGTGTCCTCCAGCAGATCCGGGATCGGCAGTTGATGGGGACAGCGCGGCAGACAGTCACCGCAGCGCTCGCAGGCGGAGGCATCCAGCGATTCCCACCAGTGCCCGGCGCGGGCGATCAGGTTGTAACGCTCCTGGCAGAAGCCGCTCAGGTCATGGCCGACCGCCAGGTTGCGCAATCGCAGCAGATCCGGAATCGGCACCTGCTGGGGGCAGGGCAGACAGGCGCGGCACTGGCCGCAGTGGTCGGCGCCGAGCCGCCGGAGTCTCTGGCTCTGCAGGCGCTCCAGCGCTGCCTTCTCGCTTGAGTCCAAGGGGCCGTCGGCCGCGGCGAGGGTGGCCGCCAGCTCCAGATCCCTTGCCGCTTCCGCTCCGATCGTGAGCGTTGAAACACCGGCCGCGAGCAGGAACCGGTAAGCCAGCGTCAGTGGCGGAATGGGCCGGCAGTCGTCGATCAGGGTCGGGCTCGGGGCCTGAAGCCTCCCCCCCTTGTCAGCCGGTGAGATCGCCATCACGCCGAGGCCGTGGTCGAGAGCCCACCGGGCCAAGGGGATCCGCGTTGGGTCGAGCAGGTGCAGATGCAGGCTGCAGAAGCGGAAACGTCCGGATTCGAGCGCGGCTTGGATCAGCCTCGTGTCGCCGTGGCTGCTGAAGCCGACCTGGCGTGCGAGGCCACGGTCCATGGCCCAGTCGAGCAGGGCATTGCCGTCCCCCTGGAGAGCCCACTCGAGATGCTCGGGACGGTTGATTCCATGCACCGCGAGGTTGTCGAGCTGGGGACGGTCGAGGCGCCGCAGCATCGCTTCCAGCTGCTGCTGGCCCTCCTGGAAGCTCAGGCCCGGCAGAAGTTTGCTGGTGATCACCCAGCCGCCTTCGGGCACGGTTCCGCTTCGCTTCATGGCTTCCCCCAGGAACCGTTCAGCGGGTCCGTAGGCCGGTGCGGTCTCCAGGTGATTGATTCCGGCGCTGACGGCTGCTTTCAGCACGGCCTCCATCTGTTCGATGGAGCCCAGAGCCCGCATCGTTCCGAGGGTGAACAGGCTGATGGCGCGACCGTCCCCGAAGCGCCGTCTCATTCCTCGGATGGTTCGTCCTGCTCCCCCCGCTTTCTCAGATGGCGCACCAGAGCTGCCGGACTGAGGTCGTCCACGAACCGGTTGAAGGCACTCTGATCCTCGGCATCTGCCTCGGCGTCGACGGCGATCGATGCTTCCGCCACCACCTCCTCCAGCATCCAGATGCTGCTGCCCGTGCGGACGGCCAGGGCAATCGCATCACTTGGACGCGCATCCACCTGAAGTGGGTCGTCAGGGTCGTCGTCCAGCGTCTCCTCCTGACTGGGATCCTGGTCGGAGCGCAGTTTCAGCACGGCGTGGAAGGTGCTGTCTTCAATGGCGTGAACGATCACGCGTTCCAGCTCGAGACCGCCTGCCGTCAGCAGTGATGCCATCAGGTCGTGGCTGAGGGGGCGCGGGGGCGCATCCCCCTGCAGACCCGCCATGATGTTGTGGGCTTGGGCCTGATCAATCCAGATCGGGACCTGACGGCGTCCGCTCGGATCCCGAAGAAGCACGATCGGCGTCCGACTGGACGCATCCAGGGCGATGCCGGCGACGCTCATCTCCACCATGGCGAAGTCCCCGGCTTGACCGATTATGGCCAAGGGATCCTGTTGGGCGAGCAGCCATGTTCACGGGGCTTGTTCAGGCGGTGGGTCGGATCCAGCGGCGTTCCGCTGCGGTGCTGATCGAGGGGTGCAGCGGGTTCGGTCCGCTGCAGATCGGCGACAGCGTGGCGGTTGACGGGGTCTGTCTCACCGTGGCGGAGCTCTCCGGTGATGGTTTCCGTGCCGATGTCAGCGAAGAGACACTGAGCCGCACCACTCTCGGAGCCAAGGCGGATCGGGGGGGAGCCGTGAATCTCGAGCCGGCGCTGCGCCTGACTGACCGTCTCGGGGGGCACATGGTCAGTGGTCATGTCGATGCCATCGGCACGGTGGCGTCCGTGGAGGCCTTGCCTCAATCGTGGGAACTGGCCTTGCGCTGGCAGGATCCTCGCTTCGGACGCTACGTGTGCGAGAAGGCCAGCATCGCCGTGGATGGCATCAGTCTCACCGTGGCGGATTGCTCGGAGGATGGGGTGCACTTCACCCTGGCGGTGATTCCCCACACCTGGGGGGCCACGACACTGCGGCAGCTCGCGGTCGGAGACAGGGTGAACCTGGAGGCTGATCTGCTGGCCCGTTACGCCGAAAGGCTTCTGGCGGCCGGGCCGATGGTTGCAGAGAACAGAACCCGTTCGTCAGAGCCAGAGCTCGATCGCTCCTGGCTTGACGATCACGGCTGGACCTGATCCGATCCGTCCTGCTCGAGGTCAGCGCCGTTCTGTTCAAGAGGCAGCAGCCAGATGGCACCGGAATCACGGTGCAACTCGATCTTGAATTCCTGGCCGGGTTCAAGCCCGAGACGCCGGGTGTAGGCGTGGCCGATCAGCAGATTGCCGTTGCCGTGAACTCGTGTGCGGAACTCGGCCTGGCGGCCTCGTGCTCCACCGGAATGACCGGAGCTCTTCGGCAGCGTCCAGCCCTGTTCCTCGGCTTTCGCTTCCACCAGCGCACGGCAGAAACTTTTCTGCAGAACACGTCCACTGGGACCGACGTAGCCGCATCCCAGCGCGATCTCTTTCTCTGGCCTATCGCTCAGAGATCTGGCCTTGTCGAGCAGTTCTTTGCCGACCAGCATTTCAAGCACTGATTCAATTGAATTCTGACGGTGCTTCTCAGCGCTGGCAAGGCATCAGAGCAGATACAGGATCACAAACAGGATCACCCAGATCCCGTCCACGAAGTGCCAGTACAGCTCAGCAGCCTCCAGGGGGAAATGATTTTCCGGGCTGATTCGTCCACCGTTCGCACGTGCTTGCCACCACACGATCAGAGTCATCAGAGCTCCAAGAGTCACGTGCAGGCCGTGAAATCCTGTCGCGGCAAAGAAGGTGCTCGCGTAGAGGTTGTCGGTGAGGCCGAACGGCAGGGTGAAGTACTCCACCATCTGACTCACCAGGAAGGCCAAGCCCAGCCCGGCAGTGACCAGCAGCCAGCTTCGACAACGGGCCATGGCATTCAGGCGCAGGGCCTGCCCGGCTTTGTGGAACGTGGCACTGCTGACGAGCAGCAGAACCGTGTTGAGGATCGGCAGTGGCAGCTCCAGCTCGTAGATCGCTCCGCTCGGCAGGGGATTCACGGCCTTGAACGTGAGATAGGCCGCGAAGAATCCGGCGAAGGTCATGCCATCCGCCACCAGAAAGGTCGCCAGGCCGAACATCCGGTGGTCCGCATGCTCCTCATGGCCGTGGTCCGCCTGCTCGAGGCTGCTGTTTTCACTGGGGAGGGTGGTGGTCATTTGCCGCTGCTCCAGAGGTCACGGCCGGTTGTGGCGGCCAGGTCAAGTTGCTCGGCGGGGACTCCGTAGCCGTACGGCTCCTCCACCAGCGGTGCTTCCCCGATCCAGTTCTCGACCGGTGGCGGGGAACTGGTGAGCCACTCGGGGGTGAGAGCGTTCCAGGGGTTGTCTCCGGCAACCGGACCGGCGATGGCGCTGCGGATCACATTCCAGAGGAAGGGAAGGGTGCTGATGGCCATCAACAGCGCTCCCACCGAGCTGATCTGGTTGATCAGGGTGAATTGCGGGTCATATTCGGCGACACGACGCGGCATGCCGTTGAGTCCGAGCCAGTGCTGCGGTCCGAAGCAGAGATTGAAGCCGATGAAGGTCAGTGCGCAGTGCAGGCGCCCAAGGTCTTCATTGAGCAGGCGTCCGGTGAATTTCGGATACCAGTGGTAAACGGAGGCAAAGATCACGAACACCGACCCACCGAAGACGATGTAGTGGAAGTGAGCAACCACGAAGTAGGTGTCGTGCACGTGGATGTCGAAGGGAACCTGGGCCAGGGCGACTCCGGTGATTCCGCCCAACACGAAGTTCACGATGAAGCCGCAGGAGAAAAGCATGGCGCTGTTGAGATTGATCCTTCCCCCCCACAGCGTTGCCAGCCAGTTGAAGAATTTGATGCCAGTGGGAACGGCGATGAAGGCGGTGGCGATTGTGAAGAAGAGGCGCATCCACGGTGGCGTGCCGCTTGTGAACATGTGGTGGGCCCAGACGACCAGCCCGAGGATCACAATCGCCATGATGGAGTACACCATCGTGACGTAGCCGAACAAAGGCTTTCTGGCGTGAACCGGCAGGATCTCACTCACGAGGCCGAAAGCCGGCAGGACCATGATGTAAACGGCGGGATGTGAATAGAACCAGAACAGATGCTGATAAACCACAACATTCCCCCCCAGCGTTGGATTGAAGAATCCCGTATGAGCAACGATGTCGAAGCTCAGGAGCACCAGAGTTCCTGCCAGCACAGGCGTTGAGAGAACGACCAGGATGCTGGTTCCAAGCATGGCCCAGCAGTACATCGGTAGCTGCATCAGTTTCAGCCCCGGTCGCCGCAGCTTCAGAATCGTGGCGATGAAGTTGATTCCTCCGAAGATTGAACTGCCTCCCAGAAGCAGAACGCTGAGGATCCAGATGATCTGGCCTGTTGCCGGGGTTGTGATGCTCAGCGGGGGGTAGGCGGTCCAGCCCGACTGGGCTGCTCCGGTGAGGAAGTAACTGGTGATCAGCAACAGTCCGGCTGGAGGGATGAGCCAGAAGGCCACAGCATTCAGCCGAGGGAAGGCCATGTCACGGGCCCCCACATAGAAGGGAATCAGGTAGTTACCGAAGGCACCGTTCACCACGGGAACGATCCACAGAAAGATCATCACCGTTCCGTGCAAGGTCAGCACCTGGTTGTAGACATCCCGTGCCATGAAGTCGGAGACAGGGCTGGCCAGCTCGGTTCGGATGGCACCAGCGAGAGCTCCACCGACCAAATAGAAGAGGAATCCGCACACCAGATACTGCAGGCCGATCACCTTGTGGTCGACGCTGAAGCTCAGGTAGCGGAGCCAGCCGGTTGGCTGCAGCCGTGGGGGTGAGACGAGGGTGTCCGAAGGGGTTGCAACAGTCATGTCAAGCGTTGGCAACGGGTGTGGTGACGTCGGTCTCGGGTTTGGCATTGCTGCTGAACCACTCGTCCCAGACATCGGCTTCCTCAACGACCACGGTGGAACGCATCCCTCCGTGGTACGGGCCGCACAGTTCGGCGCAGACGATCGGGTAGCGGCCGGGGCGTGTCGCGGTGAAACTGAGCTGAGTCGGCTGGCCAGGGATCACGTCCTGCTTGAGGCGGAACTCCGGAACCCAGAAGGCGTGGATGACATCCTTGGCTTCCATCCGCAGCGTCACCGGGCGACCCGCAGGCACGTGAAGTTCCCCGGAGATGATGTCTCCCTGCGGGTAGTGGAAGAGGAAGGCGAACTGCATCGCCGTCACGTCGATGGGAAGCGCGGCTGGTGCCGTCGCCGCATCTTCGATGGAGCCGGAACTGATGCCACCCCAGATGCGCTCCTCGCCGGCTGCGGCACCGGATGTGGCCATGTGGTCGTGGGCGAGCGGGACCATGCCGCCCATCCGGTCATAGATGTCGTAGCTGTACAGGCCGACGAAGAGAACGACGATGGCAGGAACTGCAGTCCAGAAGATTTCCAGCGGCAGGTTGCCTTCCATGGCAATGCCATCCCCCAGTTGTCCAGGACGACGCCTGAAGCGAATCAGACTGAACACCAGAAGTCCGACGATCCCGATAAACAGGATGGCTCCAATCGTGAATAAAACCTGAAAAAGTTCGTCGTAGATCGGAGCGTTTGCGCTCGCTTCAACGGGCAGGAGATTGAAGCTCTGTCCGATCCATAGCCCTGTGAGGACAAGGATCATGCCGATCACAAGAGTGACGATGGCGGAAGGGATCTGCACCCACGTGGACCCTGACTCCATTCAGCGTATGGAGGTGGACCGGTATCTCCATGGATGGATTGTTAAGCGTGGGTGAAAATTGTTCAATGGCACACGTGAACGAAAGGTTTGGGTCATTTCGTGTCAGCAAAAGTGGATCGATGAAGGGCTGGGATGTTGTAGTCGTCCACAAGACGTGACGCCCTTCAACAGATCGCTACGGTCCGTATGTGTCCTCGGTGATTGTTTCGGATGGAGGTTCATCGGTGACTCTTTCCTGCATGTCTCCGATCCGTCGGCGTCTCGGATTTCTGGCGGCTCATCTCGTCGTCGCCCTTGTCGCTCTCGTCGTCATCGGTGGAGCAACGCGGGTGATGGAGGCAGGGCTGGCTTGTCCGGACTGGCCTCTGTGCTTCGGCACGCTCCTCCCCGGGCGCCAGATGAATCTCCAGGTTTTTCTGGAATGGTTCCATCGCCTTGACGCCTTCGTTGTCGGCGTCGCCCTGCTTGTGATGGCAGTCGTCGCCTTCCTGAGGAGGCGTCTTCTCCCGGGATGGCTCCCATCATTGGCGATCGTCCTGGTGCTCCTGGTGGCGCTCCAGGGTGGGCTCGGCGCGCTCACCGTGCTGGACCTGCTTCCGTCCGGCATCGTCACGGCTCACCTGGCGATGGCCCTCACCCTGGTGGCTCTGCTGAGCGGTCTCACCCAGAGACTTCTCCATCCAGGTGGCGAGGCTGCTCCCGTCTGGTGGACTCCACTGGCCGGACTGGCCCTGCTGGCAGTGGTGGCGCAATCCCTGCTGGGGGCTCTGATGGCCACCTCCTGGGCCGCTCAGCGTTGCCTGGCCGCCGGGGACGGCTGCCGCTGGCTGATCCTCCACCGCAATGCCGCCGCACCCGCTGCCGGACTGGTGCTGTTGTTCGTGTGCTCAGCGCTTCTGGCCGGTGGCTGGAGCCGCCGGCAATGGCCCTATCTGATTCCTGTGGCGATTCTTGTCACCTGTCAGGTGGGTCTTGGAGTCGGGACACTGCGGCTGGGCCTGTCCCAGCCGTTGGTCACCGTGGCCCATCAGCTCGTGGCTGCCCTGCTGGTGGCACTGCTCGCCTCGCTTCTGGTGCGTCGTCCTGACGTGCCGTTCTCCCCCATGCCCGTCGTCCTCGACGAGTCCTCTCTGGAGCCCTGTCATGGCTAGTTCAGTGACCGCATCGACTCCCACGCGTGAGGAGGTGGTTCCGTCCAGGAAACGGATCAAGCTTCCGCCCTGGTTGGAGGTGGCCAAGCCCCGCCTGATTCCTCTGCTCCTTGCCACCACCCTCGGGGGGATGGCGCTCACCGAGGGCTGGCCGCTCTCCTCCCCCCGTCTCGTCTGCACCCTGGGAGGGGGCGCGCTGGCTGCCGCCGCCGCCGGCGTTCTCAACTGCCTCTGGGAGCAGGACCTGGATGGACGCATGAAGCGCACCAGCGGCCGGGCCTTGCCGTCGGGGAGGCTTTCGCCCACCAGCGCCTTCATCGGTGCCATCGCCTGCACCCTGGCGGCGGCGATGCTGCTGGTGAGCGGCGTCAATTGTCTGGCAGCCGGGCTGAGCCTGCTCGGTCTCTGCAGCTATGTGCTCCTATACACCGCTCTGCTCAAGCCCCGCACGACCCAGAACATCGTGATCGGCGGCGTCGCTGGAGCCATCCCGCCTCTGGTGGGTGCGGCCGCGGCCACCGGCCACATCGGTCTGGGGGGCTGGTGGCTATTCGCTCTGGTCATGGTCTGGACCCCGGCCCATTTCTGGGCTCTCGCTCTGCTGCTGAGAGAGGACTACAGAGCTGTCGGCATTCCCATGCTGCCTGTGGTGAAAGGCCCGGTGGTGACGGCTCGTGCCATCCGTCGTTACGGCTGGGCGACCGTGGCCCTCAGCAGCGCGGGGGCTCTGGTGCTGCCGACCGGTGGGATTTTCTACGGCCTGATGCTGCTGCCCTTCAACGGTCGACTGCTGCAGATGGTGCGGCGTCTGGCCCAGGACCCCGACAGCCTCACCGGCGCCAAGGGGCTGTTCCGTTGGTCGATCCTCTATCTGTTCGGAATCTGTCTGCTGCTTGTTCTCAGCCGCACCGGTCTTGCCTCGGGATTCGATCAGCAGGTCCGGGCTCTGCTGCTGCAGATCCAGGCCATCTGAGCTCTCCCTAGATTCAGCTCCGGGGTTGTGTCCAGTGCTCAGGTGGTGGAATGGCATTGATTGAACTGCGACAGCTTCACAAGGCCTACGGAGCTGTTCAGGCCCTCCGGGATTTCTCTCTGTCGGTGCCGGAAGCCTGCCTGTTCGGTCTGCTCGGACCCAACGGAGCCGGAAAGACCACGGCGATGCGGATTCTGGCCACCCTGCTCGGGCCCGATCGTGGGTCGGTGGAGGTGGCCGGTGTTGATGCCCTGGCGGATCCCCGGGCGGTCCGTCGTCTGCTCGGTTACGTGGCCCAGGAGGTGGCGATCGACAAGATCCTCACGGGCCGGGAACTGCTCCAGCTTCAGGGAGACCTGTATCACCTGGGTCGTTCGGATCGCAACCAGCGGATTGACGACCTGATCGACCGTCTGGCCATGGCGGAGTGGATTGATCGCCGATGCGGCACGTACTCCGGAGGGATGCGGCGGCGGCTCGATCTCGCCGCCGGTCTGCTGCATCGTCCGAGGCTGCTGGTGCTTGATGAGCCGACCGTCGGTCTCGACATCGAGAGCCGTTCGGCAATCTGGGAGCTGCTGCGCCAGCTGGTTGAGGCTGGAACCAGCGTGCTTCTGAGCAGCCACTACCTGGAGGAGGTGGAAGCTCTGGCCGATCGAATGGCCATCATCGATGCCGGAACGGTGATCGCCGAAGGCGTGCCGGAGGAGCTGAAGCGGCGCCTGGGAGGGGACCGCCTGACGCTGAGGGTTCGCGAGTTCAGCGATCCGCAGGAGGCTGACCGGGTGCGTGCCTTGCTGGAGCCCCTGGAGGGCGTGCGGCAGGTGGTGGTGAATCGAGCACAGGGCTTCTCTCTGAATCTCGTGATCGAGGGCGAGCCGGTGGTGGAGCGTCTCCGGGATCGACTGGCCGGAGCGGGAGTTCCGGTGTTCGCGCTGGCCCAGAGCCGCCCCAGCCTGGATGACGTCTACCTTCAGGCAACAGGACGCACCCTGATGGATGCCGAGTTGGCCGTGGCCGGTCAGCGCGATGTCAAGCAGGAACGTCGAAAGTCCATGTGATGCGCTGATCGATGACCTCTCCCAGCCTGTCCGTCAACAGCACCGCACCGGAACGGGGAGCGGTCTCCGAGCTTGTTCAGGAGACCTCTGCCCTCACGAAACGGCTGTTTCTTCAACTGGCGCGGCGCCCATCGACCCTGGTGGCCGGCGTGCTGCAGCCACTGATCTGGCTGATTCTGTTCGGCGCCCTGTTTGCCAACGCACCCGAGGGGCTGCTGCCCGGGGGCATGAGTTACGGCCGCTTTCTCGGAGCGGGAGTGATTGTGTTCACAGCGTTCAGCGGTGCTCTGAATGCCGGTTTGCCGGTGATGTTCGACCGTGAGTTCGGCTTTCTCAATCGTCTGCTCGTCGCTCCCCTGCGCAGTCGCAGTTCGATCGTGCTGGCCTCCGTGCTGTACATCACGGTGCTGAGCCTGCTTCAGAGCCTGGCGATCATGATCACCGCCGCCCTGCTGGGCTACGGCTGGCCCGGGGGCGCCGGTCTGCTCTTGGTGGTTGCCACCCTGCTGCTGCTGGTGTTCGCGGTCACCGCCCTCAGTCTCGGGATGGCCTTTGCGCTGCCGGGTCACATCGAGCTGATCGCCGTGATCTTCGTGGCGAATCTTCCGCTGCTCTTCGCCAGCACGGCTCTGGCTCCGTTGTCCTTCATGCCGGCCTGGCTGGGCTGGCTTGCGGCCCTGAATCCCCTTACCTTCGCGATAGAGCCCATCCGTGCCGCATACAGCGGTTCGCTCGATCTCTCGGCAGTCCTCCTCGAGGCGCCCTACGGCGATGTCACCGGCTTCGCCTGTCTGCTCGTTCTGCTGGTGCTCACCGTCGGACTGTTCCTGCTGATCCGTCCACTGCTCAACCGCAAGCTCTCCTGAATCCGTGCCTTCCTCACCGTTCCAGCAGCCTTCAGCCCGTCAGCACGCCCTCTCCAGGCAGATGCTTGAAGCCGAAGAGCGGGGTGATGCCCGCCGTCTCTCGTTGCTGCAGGGGCAGTGGGTGCATCGCTTCGGCGTCGCGACACTGCCTGTTTCCACAGCAGCAGCGCCGGTTTCGGAGAGTCCGATGGCTCCCCTCACGCCGTTGAGCCGTGAATCGGATGTTTCCGTCGTTGCTGAGTCCTCCGCAGCGGCCGGCTTCCTGGAGATCATGGGCGGCACGAACGAGGAACAGCCTGTCGTCGAGGAACAGCCTGTTGTCGAGGAACAGCCGTTCGTCGCTGAACAGCCCGCCGAGCCCCAGCGGCCTGTTCCGGCACCGCCTCTCAGCACACCACGCTCCCTGCGCCGCTGGCTGCCCGGTGCTGAGTCATCCTTCCCCAAGGCTTCCTGAGACGTCATGTTGCCGTCCAATGAGGTGCTGGATCAGGGACTGATCGTTTCCGTTCAGGCCCCTCCGGGCTCTCCCATGCGTGACCCTGACGTCATCGCGGCCATGGCCGACGCCTCACTCCGCAACGGAGCGGTCGGGGTTCGTCTTGAGAGCCCGGAACACATCGGAGCGGTTCGCCGTCGCTGCCCCGATGCCTTGATCATCGGATTGTGGAAATGCACGTTCCCTGACAGTTCCGTGTACATCACGCCGGGTTGGAGAGAAATCCAGACGGTCTGGTCTGCCGGTGCCGACGTGATCGCGATCGATGCCACGGCCCGACCCCGTCCTGAGAGGCAGGAGCTGGAGGATCTGATCCAACGGGCAAGGGTCGAGTTGCGTGCCCCCCTGATGGCTGATGTCGACAGCGTCGAGAACGGATTGCGTGCGGCCTCCCTCGGTTGCGACTGGGTCGGCACCACGCTCTTTGGCTACACGGAGGAGACATCCGGCCAGCAGCCCCCGGGGCTGTCTCTGCTTCCGGATCTGAGGCATCAGCTGAAAACCAGCGTGCGCCTCATCTGTGAAGGGGGAATTGCGTCCCCGGACGCCGCCCGCTCGGCTCTGAAGGCCGGAGCGGACAACGTCGTTGTGGGAACAGCGATCACGGGCGTGGATCTGCAGGTGGCCGCCTACTGCCGAGGCATGGCCGGCTGATCACATCATTCCGGGCATACCCATGCCGCCCATTCCTCCCATGCCGGGCATGCCCATGCCGCCCATTCCTCCCATGCCGCCCATCGGATCTCCACCACCTTCAGGGGCCGGTGCCGGTGGTTCGGGCTTGTCGGCGATCACCACCTCCGTGGTGATCAGCAGGGAGGCGATGGAGACCGCATCCTGAAGGGCAAGACGCACCACCTTGGTGGCGTCGACGATTCCAGCGGCTCTGAGGTCCTCAAAATTGCCGGTCAGCGCGTTGAAGCCCTGGCCGCTCTCCCGCATGGCTGAGATCACCACATCGCCATTTCGACCCGCGTTCGTGGCGATCTGGTGAACGGGAGCCGCCAGGGCTCGCTGCACGATTTCAACGCCAGTCCGCTCATCGCCATCGAGTTGCGCCACCAGCGCATCGAGCCCCTGGGCCAGCTGCAGCAGGGTGCTGCCACCGCCGGCGACGATGCCCTCCTCCACTGCGGCCCTGGTCGCGTTCAGGGCATCTTCAATGCGCAGCTTGCGGTTTTTGAGTTCCGTCTCAGTGGGGGCACCCACTTTGATCACGGCGACACCGCCCGCCAGTTTGGCGATCCGCTCATTCAGTTTCTCGCGGTCGTAATCGGAGTCGGTGGCTTCCAGCTCGCGCTTGATCGAGGCGACCCGGGCCGACACCGCCTGCTTGTGATCCTCGCTGGCGACGATCGTGGTGTTCTCCTTGCTGATCGTGATCCGGCGGGCCCGGCCGAGATCAGCCAGGGTGACCTTGTCCAGCGTCATCGCCTTGTCCTCGCTGATCACCGTGGCTCCCGTGAGCACGGCGATGTCGGCCAGGGCCGCTTTACGGCGCTCGCCGAAGGATGGGGCGCGCACCGCAGCCACCTGCAGAACGCCGCGGTTCTTGTTCACCACCAGCGTGGCGAGAGCCTCTCCCTCCACCTCTTCGGCCAGGATCAACAGCGGGGAACCGCTCTTCTGGACCAGCTCGAGCGCAGGAACCAGGTCAGCGATGGCGCTGATCTTGCGGTCGGTCAGCAGCAGCAGCGGGTTTTCGAATTCACACAGCTGACGATCGCCGTCGTTGACGAAATACGGGGAGCTGTAGCCCCGGTCAAAGGCCATGCCCTCGGTCACCTCCAGCTCTGTGGCCAGGGATTTCGATTCCTCAACGGTGATCACCCCATCCACGCTCACACGGTCCATGGCTTCCGCCACCATCTGACCGACCTCGTCATCCCCCCCGGAACTCACCGTGGCGACCTGACGGATGGCGTCGGCTTCAACGGTCTGGCTGCGTTGGCTGAGACCCTCCACCACCTGGGCACAGGCTTTCTCCATGCCGCGGCGCAGTTCCACGGGACTGGCTCCGGCGGCGGTGTTGCGCAGGCCTTCCCGCACCATGGCCTGGGCGAGCACGGTGGCGGTGGTGGTGCCGTCACCGGCCTTGTCCTTGGTCTTGGAAGCCACCTGCTGGATCAGTTTCGCTCCGAGGTTCTCGAAGGGATCCTCCAGTTCGATCTCCTTGGCGATGGTGTCACCGTCATTGACGATGTCAGGGGCGCCGAAGGATTTCTCGAGCACCACATTGCGGCCGCGGGGGCCGATGGTGACGCGGACGGCGTCGGCAAGAGCATCGACACCCCGCTCAAGAGCGCTGCGGGACTCGTCGGAGAAGGAAAGGAGTTTCGCCATGGTCACTGGACAGCCGCAAATCAATGTCCCACAGCGACGGAGGCCCGGTGCAGGGGGTGCGCGGTGGGGAAAGCCGAATGTCTCCCGTGGCGCGGATGCCTGCTCATCACAGGCTGATTAACGTCCGGATATGGCTGATTCCGGTGCCTTCTTTTTTGTGCTGATGGCCGGGCTGGCGGGGTCCATGGCCCTCGTCTACGTGCCTCTGCGAATCTTCCTGACCGCGACAGCCCGCAGCCGCCGATTGCGCCTGTTGCAGCGGATCCGCCGACTGCGTGAAGAACTGGCTCAGCCGCTGGAGTCGTGATCGTCAGGCCATCACCATGCCGCCATCCACCTGGAGCACCTGGCCGGTGATGTAAGCCGAGGCGGGGTCTGTGGCCAGGAAACGCACGGCTCCAGCCACCTGTTCCTGAGTGCCGAAGGTGCCGAGGGGAATGTCCCGGAGGATGGCATCGGCATCGAGATCCTTGGTCATGTCCGTGGCGATGAAGCCCGGCGCCACGGCATTCACCGTGATGCCGCGGCTGGCCAACTCCTTGGCGGTGCTCCGGGTCAGGCCCACCACCCCGGCCTTGGCTGCGGCGTAGTTCGCCTGGCCGGCGTTGCCCATCAGGCCCACCACGGAGGTGATGTTGATGATCCGTCCGCTCTTCTGCTTGAGCATCGGTCGAGCCACAGCTCGGCTGCAGAGAAACACGCCCGTGAGATTCAGATCGATCACCGCCTGCCATTCGGACGTTTTCATCCGCATCAGCAGCCCATCCCTGGTGATGCCGGCGTTGTTCACCAGCACATCAAGACGACCGCTGCGCTCAAGGACCGTCTTGATCAGACCGTCCACGTCCTCTTCCATCGCCACGTTCGCCTGGAGCGCGTAGGCCTTTCCCCCTGATGCGGTGATCAGCTCCACCACCTCCTCGGCTGCGGCGGCTGAGTTCGAGTAGTTGACCACCACCTCCATGCCGGATTCCGCCAGAGCGAGGGCGATGGCCCGACCGATCCCGCGGCCGCCGCCGGTCACCAGGGCTGTCTGGCCGGTGAGGGCTGTGGAGGAGGTCATGAAGGGGCCTGAGCTCGGAGGATCGTAGGGATCGGTGTGATTGCCACCTCAGCCAGCCATGGTTTCGATGCTGTCGACCGCCTCTCCCAGCAGCTCCTGAAAGCACTTGAGCTGAGGTCGGCTGCCCAGCACGATCAGCAGCTGTCCTGGGGCCAGCTTTGTTTCCCCGCGGGGATTGGCGATCAGATCGTTCCCTTCCCGGATCGCCAGCACAAGGGCGCCGCTGCGCCGTCCCAGTTCCAGCTCTTGCAGAGAGCGGCCGTGCACGTTGAGCAGATGCAGCGGGTCGCTGCTGAGCTGAAATTCCTCGATCTCGTAGTTGGAGCCGACCAGGAGCTCCATGAAATTGATCGCCAGCGGTCGCAGGGCCGAAGCCGCCATCACCCGTCCTCCGGCGATGTATGGGCTCACCACCACAGTGGCGCCGGCCAGTCGCAGTTTGGCGGCCGCTTCATCGCTGTTGGCTCTGGCGATCAGACGGCAGGACGGTTGCAGGTCACGGGCACTGAGCACCACGTAGAGGTTCGATGCATCTCCGGGCAGCGCAGCTACAAGGCTGCGGCATTGCTCCAGCCCAGCCTCGAGCAGGGATTCATCGAGCGTCGCATCGGCTAGAAGCACCTTCAGACCTCGTGATTCAGCGATCTGGCTTCGCTCGGGATCCGTTTCGATCACCACGAGGGGGATGTCATCGCGCTGCAGCTGAGCGGCGATCTCCTGACCGATGCGTCCGTAACCGCAGAGAATGACGTGATTCCGCATGCTCTGAAGCAGGCGCTGGAAGCGGAACTCCCGAAGTTGTCGGAAGTAACCCGATTCTGTCAGCCCCAGCACGCGCTGGATGAACAGCTGGACCACCAACAGACCGCCGATCACGATCAGCACGGTCACAAGCCGGCCCTGTGAGGAGAGGGGATGCACCTCGCCGTAGCCGATGGTGCTGATGGTGATCAGCACCATCCAGAGACAGTCCCCCCAGTCCCAGCCTTCGGTGATGCGGTAACCGATGGATCCGGCAAGAATCACGCTGCTCAGGGCGGTCAGGGGACCCCGCCATGGAGCTGTGATCGCCTGGAACTGGCTCTGCCCCCGGATCCTCCGCCTTTGGCGAGCCATCAGCTTGTGTCAGAACCCCAGGGCGGTGAGCACGTCGTCTTCACCGATCGTTGTCAGGGGGCCTTCACCGCCGAGGCATCTGATCTCGGCCCGTTCGGGAAGATCTCTGGCCTGTCCGCCAAGGGCGACCAGCGGAACATTGCTGTAAGCCGCCAACAGCTGAGTGAGCGGACAACTGCTGAGCACCACGTCCGCGCAGGCCACGGCGGCGGCTCGCTCGACAAGCTTCAGCTCCGGAGAAAGGCTTCGGCTCCGCAGGGTCGCCAGGCGGGTGCGGACCGCCTCAGGCAGTGCGCCCCATCGTTGGTCGGGCCAGTCATTGGATGCTCCTGAGGGTGCCATCAGCAGCAGTGGTCCGTCTCCAGCAGGAAGCTCGGCACGGGCGTTCTCCAGGGCCTTGGACGGCAGGCTCAGACGGAAACCGTCAGCCTTGAGGGAACATCCAAGCGCTTCCACGAACGGAGCGATCCTCTGAGCCGCCCAGCCCTGCCCCAGGGCAATGCGATCGGTGGAGGCGAAGCCTGACAGGGCCACTCGGGTCGGGATGTGGCTCATCGACAGCATCAGATTGACCGACTGACCTTCCGCGAAGTTGAGGCAGGCCTGGAAGTCCGGTTCACGGACGCAGCCGAGAAGGTTCGTCCAGTCGGCCAGTGATGGGTTGGATTCGAAGCTGAAGGGAATCAGCTTTTCGAAACCCGGCATCAGCTCCCATGCCGCGCGGCATTTGGGATCACAGGCCACCTGAACCATCGCTCCCAGTGCTTCGGCGACAGCCGCAAGAGCGGGAAGACGCTCCAGCTGGGCCAGAACCGGGCCAGGGCTGAGGGCAAGGACTCGCATCGAACCGCTGCGGAGAGCGTCTGGGCTGATTGTATGGAGACCGTTTCAGCCTGCTGGGGGCAGGAGTCGCTTGTGCATCTGTTGATCGCCGCAGCGGGGAGTGGTCGCCGCATGGGGGCGGATCGCAACAAGCTGCTGCTGCCGCTGGCGGGACGCCCCGTGATCGCCTGGACCCTGGACGCGGCGATGGCGGCCGATCGGATCCGTTGGATCGGCATCGTCGGTCAGGAGATCGATCGCGAGGAGATCCTCGCCTTGGTGCAGGGTGCGCCCAAGCCGGTGGTTTGGATCCAGGGGGGCAGCACGCGTCAGGACTCGGTGCTGCGAGGTCTGGCGGGACTGCCTCCCGGGGCCGAGCACGTTCTGATTCATGACGGAGCCCGCTGCCTTGCGGAGCCTGCGCTCTTCGATCGGTGCGCCGAGCGGGTCGAGGCGGGGATGGCGTTGATCGCTGCCACACCGGTGACGGACACGATCAAGCGGGTGGATGCCGAAGGTTGCATCAGGGAGACGCCGGACCGTTCCGAACTGTGGGCTGCCCAGACGCCCCAGGGGTTTCAGGTTCAGCAGCTGCAGCAGGGCCATGACCGGGCCAGGGAGCAGGGCTGGAACGTCACGGACGATGCCTCCCTCTACGAACGCCTCGGCTGGCCTGTGCAGGTGCTGGATGCGGGCCCCTCGAACATCAAGGTGACGACGCCCTTCGACCTGACGGTGGCCGAGGCGGTGCTCCAGCTCAGGAGAGCAGGCTGAGCTGACCCGTGTCTCCGTCGAGGCGTGCCTGACGGCCGAGGGGGAGAGCCGCGTTGCCGGGCTGGTGTCCGACCGGCAGATCCATCACCCTGGGGATGTTCAGATCCGCTGTGCGCTCCTCCAGCACCTGACTCACCGTGAAGTTCAGCTGATCAGGGCGATCGTCCTCGCAGTCGCTGAAGCTTCCGAAACCGAGGCCCGCCAGTCGATGCAGGGCACCGCAAAGCCGCCAGTGGGTGAGCATGCGATCGATGCGGTAGGGCGCCTCACCCACGTCCTCGAGGATCAGGATCGCTCCATCGAGATCGGGGATCCATGGCGATCCCAGCAGATGGCTGGCCACGGTGAGATTGGCCACCAGCAACGGACCGCTGGCGATTCCTCCTCCGAGCCCTCGTCCCTGCAGATCCTGCAGAGCGTCTCCGAACAGCAGCTGCCGCAGCCGCTGCTGGCTCCACTCCGGTTCCGAGGACAGGGTGGTGAGCAGGGGGCCGTGAATCCCTCCATCGAAACCGGCGGCGAGCCGACCCCACAGCAGTGCCGTGACATCGGAGAACCCCAGCAGCCAGCCTGGTTGCCAGGGGATAGGCCGCTCCAGCAGACGGGCAGCCCCCCATCCACCCCTGGCACAGGCCAGCAGGCTGACCGGAGTCTCCGGGAGCAGATCATCGAGCCGCTGCTCATCCCGGCCTGCCAGATATCCCCAGTGACGTCCAACAACGGAGTGAGGTCGGCAGCGCAGCCCCCAGCTCTCCAGCAGGCTCACTCCCTGATGCAGGCGCTCGGCATCCGCGAGGGCAGAACTGGCGGCCACCACTGCCATGGCATCACCGGGCCGCAGAGGTGCTGCTGTCTGCTCTGCCATCAGGCGAACGCTCTTCCGAGCATCAGAGCAATGAGCAGGAGTGATCCGAGCTGGACCTGGCGACTGAAGTGACGACCGAACACCGCCATGCCTGTCTGGCCCTGCTCAAGCGGCGTGCAACTGGCCTGCATCAGCCAACTGGCGATGGCCCAGAGCGGCCAGAAGATCCAGCCGATGCCGCTCGCCGCGGCGGCGATGGCCAGCAGGATGCAGGTGACCCCGTAACAGACACGAACCGCAGGCACCGCCGAGCCACCCAGGGTGAGAGCGCTGCTGCGCAGGCCAAGCCTGGCGTCGTCCCGTCGGTCCGCCATCGCATAGACGGTGTCGAAGCCGAAGGTCCAGAGCATGGTGGCGAGCCAGCACCCGAGCAGGGCGGCATCCGCGGTCAGCTCCGCTTCAGCCGCAGCCCAGGGAATCAGAACGGCGAAGCCCCAGCAGAGCGCGAGGACGGCCTGAGGAAAGGGGAACCAGCGCTTGGCTGAGGGGTAGAGAAGGATCGGTGGCAATGCCGCAACAGCAAGGGCAAGACAGAGCAGCAGGCTCGCCTGCGGCAGGCTGAGCACCACCAGAAGGCTGAGGATCAGCATGCCGATCAACAGTGCGGCAGCAGTGCTGACCCTCATGGCTCCACGGGCCAGCGGGCGGCTGCTGGTGCGCTCCACCTCGCCGTCGAACCGGCGGTCCCAGAGATCGTTGGCGATGCACCCGGCTCCGCTCACCGCCAGGCCGCCGACCACGATGCGCAGAACCAGAGATGCCGATGGCGGTGCAGACGGCATCAGCCAGAGGGCCCAGCCCGCCGGCACCAGCAGAATCAGTCTCCCTGTGGGCTTGTTCCAGCGCAGAAGCTGAAGCCAGGGCAACGTGCTGGGAGGGTGACTGATCACAGGGTCACAGATTTACAAAACCCTAGTCAGGGTCTATCTGCATCAGCCATGGGTGGCAGAGTGGTTCGACTTCGGGTCGGGGCTGCCGATGCTGGGTGCTGAGTCCACTCCGTCTGCGTCGACCGTCTCTTCGTCCACCCAGCAGCTGGGGGCCAGCAGCGCGGAGGGCCTGTCCGGTCAGAGGCGGAGGATCGCCGCCATCGATATCGGTACCAATTCCACCCATCTGCTGGTGGCATCGGTGGACACGACCCTGCGGACGTTCAGCATCGTTCAGGCTGAGAAATCCACCACTCGGCTGGGGGAGCGGGACCCGGAAAGCGGCGAACTGACCGCTGAGGCGATGCAGCGCGGTGTTGAGACCCTGCGTCGTTTCCGAGACCTGGCGGCCAGCCATGCGGTGGAGCAAGTGGTCACTGCTGCCACCAGTGCAGTCCGGGAAGCTCCCAACGGCAGGGATTTCCTGCAGCGCATCCAGGACGTTCTCGGCCTCGAGGTGGATCTGGTGAGTGGGCCGGAGGAGGCGCGCCTGATCTATCTGGGCGTGCTCTCAGGCATGTCGTTCGGCGATCGTCCGCATCTGCTGCTCGACATCGGCGGCGGCTCCACCGAACTGATCCTCGCGGATGGACGTGATGCCCGCGCGCTCACCAGCACCCGGGTGGGGGCCGTCCGATTGCAGCGGGATTTCGTCAAGGACGATCCGATTCCACCCCAGCGACGCGCGTTCCTCCAGGCGTTCATTCAGGGATCCCTCGAGCCGGCGGTGGACAAGGTGCACCGCCGGATCAAACCGGGCGAGATTCCTGTGCTGGTCGCCACCAGCGGCACGGCCATGGCGATCGGTGCGCTGGCCGCCAGTGAGGACGATCGACCGCCTCTGAAGCTGCACGGGTACCGGGTGTCCCGTCAGCGCCTCGATCGTGTTGTCGAGAAGCTGGTGGCGATGACGCCTGAACAGCGCAGGGAGCTCTCCCCGATCAACGATCGCCGCGCCGAGATCATCGTTCCTGGCGCGCTGATCCTGCAGACCACCATGCAGATGCTCGGGGTGGACGAGCTCGCGCTGAGCGAGCGGGCCCTCCGTGAAGGATTGATCGTCGACTGGATGCTGCGTCACGGTCTGCTCGAGGACCGTTTCAGCTTCCAGAGCAGCATCCGTCAACGCACGGTGATCCATCAGGTGCAGCGCTTCGCCGTGAATCAGCGCCGCGCTGAGCGCGTCGCTCTTCATGCCCTCAGCCTCTACGACAACACCCATGGCGTGATGCACCATGACGATGGTCAGGGACGCGAGCTGCTCTGGGCAGCCGCGATGCTGCATTCCTGTGGGCAGCACATCAACCTCAGTGCTTATCACAAGCACTCCTGGTACCTGATCCGCCACGGTGAACTGCTGGGTTACTCCGAAGCGGAACACCTGATGGTGGCGGCGATCGCCCGGTATCACCGCCGCAGCCTTCCCAAGAAGCGTCATGAGTCCTGGCAGGCCATCACCACCCGGGAGCATCGCCGGCTGGTCTCGGAGATGGCACTGCTGCTGCGACTCGCCGCAGCACTGGACCGACGTCCGGAACCCGTCGTGGCATCGCTGCGCGTTTCAGCTGCTCCGGGAGAACTTCAGCTTGAGCTGATTCCCGAGCGCCTGAACCAGAATCTCAGTCTCGAGCAGTGGAGCCTCGAAAGCTGTGCTGATGTGGTGTGGGAAGCGTCGGGGATGAAGCTGATGATCAGAGTTCAGGGCTGAGGCGATACCAGCGCACAGCATCGATCGGGCCGAGGGCAGCCGCTTCGCCGCCAGGTCGTTTCACCATCACCAGATCGGGCCTGCCCGCGTAGATCTCCACGCTTTCCGGGTCGTCGACCGTGCGGTCGTTCACCAGAGTTCCCTGGAACTCGAGATTGCCGTTGCGACGCAGCGCGATCCAGCTGGGTTCGCGACTGCTGATCGTGAGAGATGAAGCGAGTGGTTCCGAAGGGGCTGCGCTGACGGGTTCCGCTTCGGGAACAGACGGCTTCGGTGCGGGAGTGGCCATCGGCTCCTCCGTCATTTCAGCCGGTTTCTGCACCGGGGGCATGGACGTTCTGGTGCGCAGAAGCATGGCCCCACCACCGCCGGCTGCGATGACCAGGACGATCGGCAGCATGAAGCTCCAGCGCCCCCTGGCGGGAGAGGCCGCTGTCGAGGCCGGTGCGGTGATGTTGATGGTGGTGCGCGTTGGAGTGCTGCTGATCGTTCCCAGCTGCTCCGCCAGGGCATCCGCGTCAAGTTTGAGATGACCGGCGATCCGGCGCACCATCGCTTTGATGAAGACCGGTTCCGGGAGTCCCTGCAGGTCTCCGAGCTCCAGGGAACGGAGCTGCTCCACGCCGAGATGAAGATTGCCTGCCAGTTGTTCCGCGCTCAGTCCCAGCGCCTCCCTGCGCTCCTGGATGGTCCGTCCGACGTCGACGAGGCCACCTGGGGCAGTGCCCCCGGAATCAGTATCTCTGTGATCACTGACAGCCACGAAAAAGGCGAATCAGAAGGATTGGATATGAACGTAATGCCTTTTGGATGATTTGACTGTCAAAGTGATGATCAGCATCTGATTCCGATCAAATGTTCGGAAGGAAGTGTTCATTCAGATGGGCGATACTGGATTCGAACCAGTGACCCCTTCCGTGTGAAGGAAGTGCGCTACCACTGTGCTAATCGCCCGCACAACCCGATCTTAAACCACAGGGTTCTGTTGGTTCGGGCGGAAGAGATGATCGTGATCCGGCGAATAGAGCCTCGATCTCCGTGCGCTGCCGCTGAGTGCGGGGCTGACGATGTAAAGGGTCGTTCTGATCAGTGACCGGGCCTGACTGACCTCTGCCATGGTCGAGAGCGGAACGACGTCGATCCATTCATCCGGCCAGCTGATCCGGTGTCCGATGCAGACGGGGGTGTCGGCTGGATAGTGACGCAGCAGGATCTCCTGAACCTCGTCAACGTGTCGGGCACTCAGATACAGGCAGAGGCTGGCCCCCAGAGCAGCGAGTCTGTTGAGATCCTCCCGCTCAGGAACCCCTGTTCGGCCGCCGGCACGTCCCAGAACGATGGTCTGCACCAGTCCTGGGACGGTGAGCTCCTGGCCGAGCCGGGCAGCGGCAGCCTGGTAGGCGCTGAGCCCGGGAACGACCTCCACGGGAACCTCCGCATCGGAGAGCGCGGCGATCTGCTCATGAATCGCGCTGTACAGCGACGTGTCCCCGTCATGCAGGCGAACCACCTGATGGCCTTGCCGGTGCCGTTCGATCAGCACAGGGATCACCTCCTCCAGAGTGAGCGTGCTGGTGCGGATCCGCTCGCAGTGCTCCGGCGCCAGGGCAGCAATGGCCGGGCAGACCAGGGAATCAGTCCAGACCAGAACGTCGGCCCGTTTGAGCCGCTCGGCGGCGCGGAGCGTCAGCAGATCCGGGGCTCCAGGACCTCCTCCGATGAAACAGACCGGTGATCTCAGCATCCCTTCATCATCCATTGGAGCCGGAGGGTCCCGTCTGGGATGGCTCCCGATGGGATGGACCGCGGGAGTACAGCCAGGCCAGGCCGATGCCTCCGGCCACCATCAGCAGGCCGCTCATCAACTGGGCGATCCGCAGGCCGCCCTCACAGGCCGGTGGCAGGGCTCCGATGCACAGCGGGTCGATGCGAAGTCCTTCGATCCAGACGCGACCAAGGCTGTATCCCACCAGGTAGACACAACTCAGTGCTCCGGAGGGCAGGCGGATGCTGCCTCGGCTCCCCAGGCGGAACAACACGATCAGAACGAGGAACAGCACCAGGTTCCAGATCGACTCGTAGAGAAAGGTGGGATGGAAGAACTCCGAATCGGCATAGACCGCCGGCCGATTCGCAAAGGGAATGAAAAGCTTCCAGGGAAGGTCTGTGGGCACTCCGAAGGCCTCGGAGTTGAAGAAGTTTCCCCATCGGCCGATCGCCTGGCCGAGGGCGACGGAGGGAACCAGCACATCCAGAACATCCCAGAAGGGCTGACGTCTCCAGCGGCAGAAAAGGATCAGCGTCAGGGTCCCGGCCAGGAGCGCTCCATGGATGGCGATCCCCCCTTCCCAGATGGCCAGGGCCTTGGTCCACTGGTCGGCGTAGTTGCGCCACTCGAAGGCGACGTAATAGATGCGTGCTCCGATCACCGACGTGAGCACGAGCAGTGGAAGCAGGTCACTGATCAGCCCGTTTTCGAGCTGCCGGGATCTGGCCAGTTGACTGGAGAGGTTGAGGCCGACCAGCACCGCTAGAGCGATCAGCAGGCCATACCAGCGGAGGGTGAGGGGCCCCAGCTGGATCAGCTCAGGCCCCGGTGAGGTGAACATCGCCTCAGATGCCTTCAGCAGCCTGAACCTTCTCGATCTGACGCTTCTTCAGCACCAGCATGATCTGAGCCAGAGCGACCGCGGCGAAGAAGGCCAGCAGACCGTAGATCCGGACAGGGTTCTGAAGAACCACCTCGGCATCCACCTGGCCGAAGCCGCCGACGTTGGGATCATCGGTGAGTGCTGCTCCGGCCTCAACGCTGTCGCCGACATTCACCAGCAGTGCGGGACCGACGGGAACGGTCTCAGCAACCGAGGCGCCATCGGCACCGGTGATGGTCACCACACTGGAACCGTTGTCGCCGGCCTCGATGCCGGCGACGGTGCCTGTTGCTGGAGCGGTGTAGACGGCGTTATTGCTCTTCTCACCGGTGGGATACACCTGGCCGCGGCCGCGGTTCCCACCCACGTGAATCTGGTACTTACCGAAGTGGATGCTGCTGTCGGTGGCGGGATCGGGGGAGAGCACCGGGAAAACGATCTCCTGATGCTGATCACCCGGAATGGGCCCCACCAGAAGAATGTTGGGTTGGTCGTCGCTGTACTGGCTGAAGTAGACGCCTTCGGTCTCCTCGCGGATCTCGTCGGTCCAGCGGTCTTGAGGGGCGAGGGTGAAGCCGTCGGGCAGCATCACCACGGCACCGACCTGGAGCGGAACCTGGCTGCCGTCTGCTCCGATCTCCTGGATGCCTTCCTCATAGGGGATTTTGACGCTGGCCTTGAACACGCTGTCGGGGAGCACCGACTGGGGAACTTCCGCCTGGGTCAGCTTCTGAGCGAGGTGGCAGTTGGCGCAGACAATCTTGCCGGTGGCTTCACGGGGGCTGTCGTAGTTCTGTTGAGCCCAGAAGGGATAGGCCCAGCTGGCGGCCGGTGCGATCAGAAGAGCCAGGCCGAGAACCAGCGATCCGATCAGGAGGGAGAGGTGGCGACGCATGGAACGGTGTGGGAGGGGGTTCGGGCGAAGGGGGAGGAAGGTCAGGCCCACCAGGGCTTGTCGCCCGTGCGGAAGTCGGTCTCGGTCCACTGACTGACAAAGACGTTGTCGTTCTCGACGCTGACATTCGCCAGGGCGAGGGACAGGGGGGCTGGGCCGCGGACCACCTTTCCGGTGGCGTCGTACTGACTGCCGTGGCAGGGGCACATGAACTTGTTCGCGCCACTGTTCCAGGGCACAACGCAGCCCAGATGGGTGCAGATCGCATTGATGCCGTAGCTGCCGATGGCGTCTTCACCCTCCACGATCAGATAGGTGGGGTCTCCCTTGAGGCCCTGAACGAGGCTGCGGTCTCCCTCGGGGTGAGACGCCAGCCAGCCGCTGGCGCTGACGTCGTTCCCGAGTTCATCCTTGGCACTCGTGCCACCGCCGCTGCCGGCGGCTTTGGGCGGGATGAAGTAGTTGGCCACGGGGTACAGAGCCCCGAGAGCGACGCCTGTGACGGATCCAAAGGTCAGCAGATTCATGAACTGCCGACGACCCATTCCGGGCACATCGCTCGAGGAAAGTTGGGTCATGGCGGACGTTCATCCAGCACGGAATGGCGATCATTATGGACGCTTAAGTGCCTGTCACGCTTTGCAACGACTGGCCTTTGCCCCGCCCCGGCGACACCCGATCTGTGCTTGTGAATCCGTTCGAATCAGCCGACAGTCCCCTCGGGGTGGAGGAGCTGATCAGCTGTCTCCGCCAGCGCTGGAAAGCGACTTACGACCTTCAGCTGGTGGTGCGCAGGCAGCGTCTCTACCTGCAGGTGATGTGGGCCTATCTGGAGCAGCAGTCCTTTCCGATGGACGAATCCGCCTATCGGGAACACATCGCCGAAGTTCTGGATGTTGTGAATCGTCTTGGTCTGGCCACGGAAGTGCGCCGATGGCTGTGGGATACCCGTGACAAACCTCGTCTCGGCAAGGCCCTCAGCCTGCATCTGGAGGTGGAGGGACCCGAGGCCCGCAATCTGCTCAGGGAGTTTCTGGTCTGAGGGATTCCGCCAGGGCCACGAGGGCGACTCCCACCAGAAACAGTGCGGTGATGGCGCCGGCCAGCAACAGCATCGTGATGGGATCCGTGGAGGGAGTGAGCACGGCTCCTGCCAGCGCTGCGCTGAGCACCACCCATCGCCAGGCCCCGAGCATCGCTCGCCAGCGCACGAGCCCGAGCACACCGAGAAGCAGCTGCAGCACGGGCAGCTGAAAGGCCAGACCCGTGGCCAGCATCAGCAGCAGCACGAAGTCGAGATAGCGCTCGATCGACCAGAGCGGTTCGACCACATCGGCGCCGTAACTCACCAGGAAGCGCAGCGCCGCCGGCACGAGGGCCCACCAGGCGAAGGCAAGGCCTGCGACGAACAACACCGCCGAGCCTGCCACCGCGGGAGCGATCAGCCGCTGCTCACGTCGGGTCAGGCCCGGCAGCACGAAGGCAAGGCCCTGATACAGCACGTAGGGAAGGGCCAGGGTCAGGCCGGCGTAGCCCGCCACCTTGAGGGAGACGAACAGGAACTCGCCCGGGGCGAGTTGCAGGAAGTGAATGCCGCTGGCCGGTGCCTCCAGCATGCGCACGAGCGGTTTCACCGCCACCAGGCAGAGAGCGGCTCCCACGACAACGGCCAGAAGACTGCGCAGAACCCGCTGACGCAGCTCTTCGAGGTGGTCCACCAGCGGCATTTCCACCTCGTCCGGCAGATCGCCGGCGTTGGTCCCCCCACCAATCCGGATCGGTGGAGGAGGTTTCAGGAGTGGACCGTCGGGACTCTCGGGCAAGGATGGGGGGCGGGAAAAGGTCTGAACATCAGACGCCTGTTGAAGCAAGGCTAGAAGCCGCGCTGTCATGAAGATGCTGTTCGGCCCGATGCGGCTCACCCCAGCGGATTTCGCCGCCGCGATGACGCACCGTGCCTGGGCCGGCTCCCGGGATGCGTTGCAGCTGCATGGTCGGCACCATCACAACCGCAACCCGGCTGTTGCCGCGCGCACGACTGAAGTGAGCGGCCAGATCCGTGGCGAGTGTCAGATCGCCGTCCTCGGGCAGACCGCTGGAGGCCTTCAGGACCACATGGCTTCCCGGGCACTCCTGGGCATGGAACCAAAGGTCACCACTGCGCGCCTGGCGCAGACTGATCCAGTCATTCTGGCGATGGTTTCGCCCCACCTGAATCAGCAGGCCTCCAGGTGAAACCAGCTCCAGCGGCTGCGGCGTGCTCTGACGCTGCTGGCGTCGCTCCTGCTGGCGGCCTCCGGGATTGAGCAGCTCCTCCAGTTCGCTGCGCAGCTCCTGCAGCGCTGTCAACCGTGGCGCGACCTCCTGCCAATGGGCGATCTGCAGGTCTTCGATGAAGGCCTCACTGCCGTTGATCAGATCCAGCCGCCGCCGGTGGTGGGTGAGACGTTCCTCCAGAACGGCCACTGATCGGCGCAGCTTGCGGGCACGCCGATACAGCTTCTGAGCCTGCTCCACCTGCTCCCGGCTGGGGGATGGCAGGCAGAGCAGTGCATCGGCCTGCTGCTGCAGGTCGTCGCTTCCCGCCGTGGCTGCCCGCCGCTGCATCTGGTCCTCCAGGGCGAGCTCCTCCTTGCCGCGCCACCGCTCGAGGCGCTGGCGCACTTCATCACTTCTCCGGCTGAGGGCTCGCTGGTCCAGCTGCTCCCGGTACCAGCGTCCAAGCACCAGGGCCAGGCCGGGCTCCCCGCTGTCCTGGCCTGTTCCCCACACCCGATACCGGCCGTCCTCCTGCAGCTGCAACCGAAAGGATTCCTGCTCCAGAGCCTTCAGCCAGCACTGCCAGGAGCGGTGCAACTGCTGCCACTGATCCGGTTCCAGATCCTGCACGCCGGAATCCGCCAGGCTTCCCGCCAGCTGTCGAATCAGAGGTGGACTGATCCCCTGATAACTCTGCTGAAGGGCTTTGCGGAGCGGGACCGGCAGCAGTTGCAGACGCTCCCGCCAGCGCTCGTCGGATTCCTGCGGATCCGGAGGCTGACCCTGAAGCGGTGGTGGTGGTGCGTATCCGTCGCCGGTCCCGATCGGGCGTACCCGTGACTGGTGATCGCGCACCTGTCTGCCCAGAGTGATGACCTGTCGCTGGTCATCAAGCAGCAGCAAATTGCTGTGGCGACCCATCAGCTCGAGCACCAGCACCCGCTGCACCCGTTCCCCGGGGCGTGCCGCCAGACGGAACTCCACAACCCGCTCGAAACCAGGCTGGTGCAGCTCCACGAGGGCCAGCTGGCGCAGGCTGTGCTGCAGCTGCTGGGCCAGCGTGCTGCCAGCCCCCTGTCTTGCCGGAGGGGGGATCTGGATCAGATGCGGAGCCTCCGCCAGCCAGCTCAGCTCGACCCAGGTCATGCCACTGAGGCTGCGGAAGCCGAGCTGCAGGCGAGCGGCATCAGGCTGCTGCGCCTTTTCGAAACGGCTTGGCACAAGTTGTCGGCGCAGATCCCACAGCACGGCCCTGAGGCTGGTGAGATCCATCAGCTGCAGGCTTGCCGCCGCCATCAGCTGGCATTCAGAGGTCTTCCTACTCTGCTGGCCGACGCAGATGCAGGGCATGAGCGGCAGCCGTGGCGGCCTCACCGTGATCACCGGTCCCAGTGGAGTTGGGAAGGGGACTCTGGTCAGCCGTCTTCTGGAACGTCACCCCTCGGTGTGGTTGTCGGTTTCCGCCACAACCCGTGCTCCCCGTGAGGGGGAACAGGACGGCGTCAACTACTTCTTCCACACCAGGGATCAATTCGATGCCCTTGTGACCCAGGGGGGACTGCTGGAATGGGCTGAATTCGCCGGCAACTGTTACGGCACCCCTCGCGCGCCTGTCGAGGAGCAGCTGGCGAGTGGCCGGGCGGTGCTGCTGGAGATCGAACTGGAGGGGGCCCGTCAGGTGCGGCGCAGTTTCCCGAGCGGGTTTCAGATCTTTCTGGCGCCGCCAAGCTTCTCGGAACTGGAACGTCGCATCCGTGGCCGCGGCACGGATGCAGAGGATGCCATTCGTCGTCGGCTGGCCAGAGCTGAGCAGGAGCTGAAGGCTCAGCATGAGTTCGATGCCGTGGTGATCAACGACGCTCTCGACACGGCTCTTGCCGAGCTGGAGCGACTGATGGGTCTCAGCTGACAGCAAAAAAGGGGCCCAGGGGCCCCTTTCGTTGGGATCTAGACGTCGATCAACCCAGAGGGTGGAAGAGGAGATCAGGGAAGAATCGGTTCCACTCGATCAGGATTCCGGCGGTCAGCGTGAACCAGATGGCGGCGACGACAGGAGCGGTGGTGAGGAATTTCTGCATGAGTTCGGTAAGGGGTGGTGTCGGGATCTGAATCAGCGGGGGGAGACGGTGACCTTGTTGTCGTCCTCCAGCAGTTTTCCGCTGGTGAACTCGCCGAAGGCGGCCAGAGGCCAGGTGGCGGCGGCCAGAAGACTCTTGAGGGCGATGGAGAGATCGATCTGGATCTCATTCATGGCGGCGTTCTTGCCACGGGTGGCCTTCAGGTATTCCCGACCGGCCCAGCCGATGCAGCCAGCCACGTAGAGAAACATGATGCCGGGATAGACGAAGTCGCCTGCATGGCTCCAGCGTCCGTCAACGATCAGGTGGGGCAGGCCGTCTTCACCGCAGGAGGCCTGGCTGTACATCTCAAAGCGGGCCTTGGCCTGTGGGGTGTCGGCAGCAGCGGCTCGCTGCTGGAAGCGGGCGCTTTCTGAGCAGGGCGTCAGACCGGCCACATCCGCCTTGGCGACGGGGGCGAAGCCGAACACCAGGAGGGCCGAAAGCACAACGGCGAAGAGACGACGCATCGGATCGATTCCTGTGTGGTTAGTTGCCCAAGGGGGCAGGATGTCACTTGCGGACAGTAGGGGAGGGCCCTGACCACCATGACCTCGGTGCTGGCCCTCGAAACAAGTTGTGACGAGTCGGCCGCGGCGATCGTCACGCGGAGCGAGAACGGGGTTGTGGAGGTCCGTTCCTCTCGGATCGCCTCCCAGGTCGAGGAGCACGCGCAATGGGGTGGTGTCGTCCCTGAGATTGCATCGCGCCGCCACGTGGAAGCTCTGCCGCAGCTGATTGAAGCCGTTGTCTCCGACAGCGGGATCGGCTTCGATCAGCTCGATGCCGTGGCCGCGACGGTCACGCCCGGCCTGGCCGGAGCGCTGATGGTGGCTTCCGTCACCGGCCGTACCCTCGCGGCCCTACACGATCGCCCCTTCCTCGCCATCCATCACCTCGAGGGGCATCTGGCCTCCGTGCAGCTGAGTGAGCTGGCTCCGCGTCCCCCTTATCTGGTGTTGCTTGTCAGCGGAGGCCACACCGAGCTGATCCAGGTCGATCAGACAGGTGCCATGGACCGTCTGGCCCGCAGCCATGACGATGCGGCCGGTGAGGCCTTCGATAAGGTCGCCCGCCTGCTCGGGCTCGGATACCCCGGAGGACCTGCGATCCAGGAGCTGGCCACCGACGGTGACGCCACCCGCTTCGCTCTGCCGAAGGGTCGTATCTCGCTTCCGGGAGGCGGGTTTCACCCCTACGACTTCTCCTTCAGCGGTCTGAAGACGGCGATGCTGCGCAGCGTGCAGACGCTTCGGGCATCGGGGGAACCTCTGCCGCTCGCCGATCTCGCCGCCAGCTTCGAGGCCGTGGTCGCTGATGTGCTGGTGGAACGCAGCCTGCGCTGTGCCCGGGATCACGGGCTTCAACGTCTTGTGATGGTCGGAGGGGTTGCCGCCAACCGTCGGCTTCGCCTGAAGATGCAGGAAAGGGCAAAGGCCGTCGGGGTTTCGGTCTCCATCGCTCCGCTGGCCTACTGCACCGACAACGCGGCGATGATCGGAGCCGCTGCGCTGGAGCGTCTGTCCAGGGGCCGGCGGTTCAGTTCTCCTGAGACCGGCGTTTCGGCCCGCTGGCCACTGCAGCGCGCCGATGAGCTCTACGGAGACGTGCCGGCTTTCTGAAGAATCCCCTTAAGGTGGCGCAAACGTTCCATCCCCATGGCGGAACAGACCGGCAACGCGACGCAGGAACCTGTCGGTTCCGATGAACTGAACGCCTGGCGCCGAGGTTTCACACCTCAGGCGGAGATCTGGAACGGTCGCCTCGCGATGATCGGTCTCTCGGCAGGCATCGCGGTGCTGCTGCTGGTGCGCCTGTTCGGAGCCTGATGGTTCAGCTGCGCCCTCGGAGGGCCTGAGCCAGTTCGTTCGGCCTGAGGCTCACGGCAACCGCCTGTTCAGCCTCCACCCGTCCTGCCTCGACCAGAACCTGCAGCGATTGATTGGTGGTCACCATTCCGTCAAACCCGCTGCGCTCCATGATTTCCTCGACTTCATCGAGAGCGCCCCGCTGGATGTAGTCCTTGCAGGCGTCTGTGTTGATCAGGATGTCGTGGAACGCCGCACGCTTGCCATCCGTGGTGCGGATCAGCCCCTGGGCAATCACCCCGAGCAATGACTCGGAGAGAGACCGACGAATGCTGTCCTGCTCTTCGGGCGGGAACATGCCCAGCACCCGTTCCACCGTCTTGACCGCCGAATTGGTGTGCAGAGTGCCGAACACCAGGTGACCGGTCTGGGAAGCCTCCAGAGCCGTGGAGAGGGTTTCCCGGTCGCGGATCTCGCCGACCAGGATCACGTCAGGGTCCTCCCTCAGCGCGGCCCGCAGGGCGTTGTGGAACTTCAGGGTGTGCAATCCCACCTCCCGATGCCGGATCAGTGATCTCCGGCTTTCGTGCACGAATTCCACGGGGTCCTCAATCGTGAGGATGTGACGGGTTTCGTTGCGATTGATCCAGTCGATCATCGCTGCCAGGGTCGTGCTCTTGCCGGACCCGGTGGGGCCGGTCACCAGGATCAGCCCCTTTGGACGCCCCGCCAGCTCCTGCAGGATCGCCGGCAGGTTCAGCTGCTCCATGGTGAGGATCGTCTGGGGGATCAGCCGCAGCACCATCGCCGGTCCCCGCAGTGAATCCAGGAGGTTGATCCTGACCCTCACGAACGGAAAGGCATGGGAGCCGTCGAATTCCTTCTCCCGGAAAAAGGCATCGATCTGCTGCGGCGAGAGGATCTCCCCCAGCCAGCGTTGAAACACGCTCTGATCGGTGACCGGCCAGTCTGTCTGCTGCATCTCGCCACGAGCCCGGTACCGGGGAGATTCCCCGACACCGAGATGCACATCGGAATGACCTTCCTCATGGGCCACTCGCACGATCGCTTCCAGGCTGGGGGATGCGTCCGTGGCTGCCGCCGGTGCGCTCGAGGTGACCGCAGGCCGCGGCGGGAAGCTGGGAGGAAAGACGGGCTGAGCCACGGCAACACCGTTCCGGTGTCTCAAGGATGCCGACAAACGCCCGTAAGATCCGCACGAACCGTCGACCGTCATGGCTGATCAGCCTCGGGTCACGATCGTTCTGGGCACCCGCCCGGAGGCGATCAAGCTGGCACCCGTGATCCGCACATTTCAGGCCTGCGAGGCTCTGCGCACCCGGGTGGTGCTCACCGGTCAGCATCGCGAGATGGTGACGCAGGTGATGGATCTGTTCGGTCTCAAGGCAGATCGTGATCTGGATCTGATGGCCCCCCGTCAGACGCTCACCCATGTGACCTGTGCTGCCCTGAACGGCCTGCGGGATGACTTCCAGGCATATCCGCCTCAGCTGGTGCTGGTGCAGGGGGATACAACGACGGCATTCGCTGCCGGACTGGCGGCCTTCTACGAGCAGATCCCCGTCGGTCACGTGGAAGCCGGCCTGCGCACCGACAACCTGCTCGACCCCTTCCCGGAGGAGGCGAACCGTCGACTGATCTCCCAGATCGCCAGCCTGCATTTCGCCCCGACGCCCAAGGCGGAGCTGAATCTGCAGGCCTCGGGTGTCGTGGGGCGCGTCAGTGTCACCGGGAACACGGTCATCGATGCACTGCTGCTGATGGCGGAATCGGCCCCCGATGTCTGTTTCGACGGGCTCGACTGGCAGACCCAGCGCGTGATCCTCGCCACGGTTCATCGACGGGAGAACTGGGGCGATCGCCTCAGGGACATCGCCAGCGGGATGCTTCAGGTGCTTGATCGCCATCCCGACACCGCCCTGCTGCTGCCGCTTCATCGCAATCCGACCGTGCGGGAACCACTGCGGGAGATGCTCGGGGATCATCCCCGCGTGGTGCTGACGGAGCCGCTGGATTACGACCGACTGGTGGCGGCCATGAGGGGCTGCACGCTGCTGCTCACTGACTCCGGAGGCCTGCAGGAGGAAGCGCCTGCTCTTGGCAAGCCGGTTCTGGTGCTGCGCCGGACCACGGAACGCCCCGAGGCGGTGGAAGCGGGAACGGCCCGCTTGGTTGGAACCGAGCCCTCCGCCATCCTGGAAGAGGCCTCCCGTCTCCTTGACGATGCCGATGCCTACGGAGCGATGTCGCGGGCGGTCAATCCCTTCGGGGACGGCCAGGCCAGCGTCAGAATCCTGTCTCTCTGCCGCGAGCATCTCGGCGTCTGAGGCGTTCATCAGCGACGACGGTCACTACAGATGGTGGCTTCGCAGGCGCTGGGAGCAGGGGGATGGCCTGTTGCTGTTCATCGGCCTGAATCCCTCGCGGGCAGATGGCCGCCGCGATGACCCCACCCTGCGGCGACTGATCGGTTTCGCCCGGGGGTGGGGCTACCGGGAGCTTCTGGTGCTCAACCTGTTCGCTCGGATCTCTCCATCGCCGGCGGCGCTGCGCCGCGTCCAGGATCCTGTCGGGGCCAGGAATGATGCCGTGCTGGAGCAGTGGTGCTCAGGCTGGACGCAGCGGCCTGAATGGGATCTCTGGTGCGGTTGGGGGGCCGGTGGATGCTGGCGGCACCGGGATCAGGCCGTGCGTTCCCTGTTGCTGCCCTGCATGGCGGAACGGCAGCGATGTCATCCGACGGCGTCGGGCCCGTTGACCATCGCTCTCACCCGGGGCGGTCATCCCCGCCATCCCCTCTATTCACCGTCCCAGGCTGTGCTCAAGCCGTTCGCCTGGGCAGAGGCCCAGATCATCCGTCATCCTGAGACCACCTCCGCGGTCCGACGACCTCGCTGATGCCCCGCAAACCCCGCCGCTACGCCGTGCATCTCCACCTGGTCGGCGGGCAGACCGAACGGGTCCACTTCCCCAAACTCGAGACCTTTCAGGAGTGGTACCAGGGCATCGTGAACGCGAGTGGTCAGGCCGGTTTCGTCAACGTTCCCATCAGTGATCTGGAGGGCGAGTATCTGGTGGTTCGTCCGGAAGCAGTGATCGGCGTCCGTGTTGAACCTCAGTTCTCCTCGGTCGATGACGCCTGAACGGCTTGGCCTGCTCTGGGGAGTGACCGTCTTCGCCGGCGCCGGGGCAAGGCTGCTGGCGGCTGTGTCCAAACTGCCTGGAGTGGTGCTGCTTCTGCTCTCCGGACTGCTGATCGGACGTTCCGGCCTCGGACTGGTGGAGCCGCTGGATCTGGGTTCCGGTCTGGGAACCGTGGTGGGGTTGCTGGTGAGCCTGGTGCTCTTCGATGGTGGACTCAACCTGCGTTTCCCTGGCGAGACGATCAAGACCACGGTGCAGCGGATCGCTGTTCTGCGCCTGCTGATCTCTCTGGGAGCGGGGCTCATGGCAGCCCACTGGCTGGCCGGATTGAACTGGTCAGTGGCTGCCGTGTTCAGTGCCATCGTCCTGGCCACAGGGCCGACGGTGGTGACGCCTCTGGTGCGTCAGATGCGTCTGGCCTCACCGCTCGGGGACATTCTCGAGGCAGAGGGTCTCGTTCTGGAGCCGATCGGAGCGGTGCTGGCGCTGCTGCTGCTGGAGCTGGTGCTGGGGGATCTGCACGGCTGGCGGGAGCTGGTGGTCGGTCTGCTGCTGCGCCTCGGCGGCGGGGTGCTGATCGGTGCCGGTGTCGGCTGGCTGCTCTCGGAGATGCTGCGCCGGCTGAAACCCGATCAGGCGTCCGGTCTGCCGTTGCAGCTCACGCTGGGGATGCTGTTCCTGATGTACGGCGTCAGTGAATGGTTGCTGCCGGAATCCGCTCTGCCGGCCTCCGTCGCTGCCGGCATCGTCGTGGGCCGACGGCCAGCCACGAACACTGCGGATCTGGATGTTCTGATCCAGGAGCTGGCCCAGCTGGCGATCACGATGCTGTTCCCCTTGCTGGCCGCAGACGTCTCCTGGGCGGAGTTGAGTCCTCTCGGCTGGGGCGGCATCAGCTGTGTCCTGGCCCTGATGCTGGTGGTGCGTCCGATCTCCGTGGGGGTGGCCACTGCCGGACTCCCTCTGAACGGTCGTCAGAGATTCTTCCTGGGCTGGCTTGCACCACGGGGCATCGTCACCGCGTCGGTGGCCTCGCTGTTCTCGATCCGCCTGGAACAGGCCGGGATCCTTGGGGCCGGCCGACTTCAGGGCCTTGTGTTCCTGACCATCCTGATGACGGTGGGTCTGCAGGGCTTGACGGCCCAGCCGCTTGCCCGGGCCCTTGGACTGATCGAGCCGGAGCCGGACGAACCCGTGGCCTCAGCTGAGACAGCGTTCAAGTCTGGGCAGGTCCTCGCCGATCCTGGCCAGTAGCGACCAGGTCGTGAGCAGATCAGGCCCCTGCAGGCGACCGAGCAGCGCGGCACGCAGGGATTTCATGATCACGCCCTTCTTCACGCCTGCAGCCTTGGCGGCGTCTGCGAGCAGGATCTGCCCCCGTGCCGGGTCATCCCCGTTCCAGGGGGAGGCGTGCAGAGCGTCCGCCAGGGCCTTGATCGCCGCTGCGGCCCCCTCCACCTCCAGCTGTTTCTCCGCATCAGCCTCCAGGCCAGGGCGTTCGAAGAAGGGGCGGGCCTGATCGACACCGTCCTCGATCAGGGTCAGGGACGGCCCCAGGAGGGTGCAGAGGTCAAGCCCCCAGTCGGCCGATGCGGGCAGCTGCCACCCGCGCTGCTCCCAGAGAGGCCTGAGGCAGCTGAGCAGCAGTTCGCTGCTCAGGCCATGCAGCACCTGGGCATTGAGCCAGTTGAGCTTGTCCCAGTCAAAGCGCGCGCCCGCCTTGTTGACCCGCTCGAAGCTGAACACCTCAGCAGCCTCCGGCAGGGTGAAGCGTTCCTCCATCCCTTCGGGCACGGACCAGCCCAGCAGGGTCATGTAGTTGGCGATCGCTTCAGGGGTGTAGCCCATCGCGCGGAAGTCGTTGATCGATGTCACACCGTCCCGCTTGGACAGCTTCCGGCCCTCCGCGTTGAGGATCAGCGGCGCGTGGGCGAAGGCCGGAACTGCCAGTCCCAGAGCCTGATAGAGCAGCAGCTGTTTGGCGGTGTTGGCGATGTGGTCTTCACCACGGATCACATGGGTGATGGCCATGGCGGCGTCATCGACAACCACGACGAGGTTGTAAAGAGGGTCGCCGATCTGATCCGCAGCAGCTCTGCGGGCGATCACCATGTCGCCGCCGAGGTCGGCTCCGCGCCAGCTCATCGGTCCTCGCACGAGATCCGTCCAGCGGATCTCCGCGGAGTCATCAATGCGAAAGCGGATGACGGCTTCCCGACCCTCAAGTTGGAAGGCCTCTTCCTGTTCCGGCGTGAGGTGCCGGTGACGGTTGTCATACCGAGGCGCTTGGTTGGCGGCCTTCTGGGCTTCCCGCATGGCCTCCAGCTCCTGCTCGCTGGCGTAACAGCGATAGGCGAGCCCCTGCTCGAGCAGGATCCGGATGGCGTCGCGATGCTGCTCCACCCGCTCGCTCTGGATCACGGGTTCCTCGTCCCAGTCGATGCCAAGCCACTGGAGGCCTTCGAGGATGTTCTGGGTGAATTCGGGTTTGGAGCGCTCCTTGTCGGTGTCCTCGATGCGAAGCAGGAAGCTGCCCTTCTGATTTCTGGCGAAAAGCCAGTTGAAAACTGCAGTTCTTGCCGTGCCGATGTGAAGCGTGCCCGTGGGGCTGGGGGCCAGACGAACGCGCACCATGGCGACACAGGATGGTGAGAACGGGACCGACGGGATTCGAACCCGCAACTTCCGCCGTGACAGGGCGGTGCTCTAACCGGTTGAACTACGGTCCCAGATCGGCCTCGGAACCGGAGCTCGCCCGGCGAAACCTGAACTGTGTCGCCTGCGCGACATCAGAAGTATCGACTGTCGGCATGCCCTCCGTCAACACGTTTCAGCACGCGAACGGAGTGTGTCAGCGAAGCCATGTCGACGCCGTTGCAACAGAAAAATCCCGATGGCACGGCCATCGGGATCATGCGTGTGAACGTTGTCGAGCAGACCTCAGGGCCTGAATCCAGCGGGCTCGATGAGGCGCACCTGGTTTCCACGGGCCGTGAATTCCCGACCCTGGTCGCTCTGCACGACCACACGACCACCTGACTTGACGCGGATGACGCGGGCACGGACCCAGCCGAGGGCGGCTGACTCGAGCACCTTCACAACATCACCTGGTTGAAGATCCAACTCCATGCTCAGAACCGGGAAACTGCACTGGGGGTCATCGGACGCGCCGTGGAGGACTCGAACCCCCGACATCAGGTTTTGGAGACCTGCGTTCTACCAACTGAACTAACGGCGCAAGGCGATGAACCCCTCAGCCAACATTGATGTTGGCGACTGGATTGAACGAGGTCGAAACCTCAGCGATCGAAGCGCTGCTTCACGCGGGTGGCCTTGCCCACCCGTTCCCGCAGATAGAAAAGCTTCGCCCTTCGTACTTTACCGCGCCGCTCAACTTTGATCGAGGCCACCTGGGGGCTGTGCAGCATGAAGACCCTTTCCACACCGATGCCCTGGAAGATCCTGCGCACGGTGATCGTTTCATTCATGCCGCCATGGCGCTTGGAGATCACCACCCCTTCGTAGGGCTGCACCCGCTCCTTGTTGCCCTCGCTGATGCGCACGCCCACCCGCACCGTGTCACCCACGTAGATGTCGGGAAGTTCCGCCTTCAGCTGGTCTGCCTCGAAACCGCGGATCAGCTCTTCCGGGCTGAGTCTGCGGGCTGGTGCCGCACTGGCTTCCGCCGGCGCCTCGGTGGTCACCACCTCTTCCGAGGTCTCTGTGCTCTCGTCCGCCACCGTCGTGTCCTTCGGATCGGCTGCCATCCCAGCTCCGCGTTGAATCGCCAAACAATCAGTGTACCTTCCGGCGCCATTGCCCGATCAGCATTCCTGCACCGGTCACCAGCATCCAGAGCAGACCGATGGCGTTGAGGAGGACCACCACCGGCTCCAGCGTCGCCCCGAGCCATTCACCTTCATGCAGAGCCATCAGCCAGTGCACCTGGTCGCGGCTGGCGCCGAACCAGTCCCGGGCCAGTCGATAGCTGACACCGGAGCACACGGTGATCAGCAGGGGCAGCACCACAAGGGGGGCGATGCGCCGATGCAGTTCGCGCACGCGCACAAGCAGGCTCATGACTGTCACCGCTTCAATCGCTGTTGATAGCGTGACGGATATGGAGTTGGGTGATGAACCTGTTCGCCGAATTGCTCAGCACCACGCAGACCTCCCGTGCCACCGCCACCGGTCCACGCATCCAGAAACGCCGGGGTGTGGAGATCAAATCGGCCCGGGAAGTGAAGATCATGCGCCAGGCCAGCAGCATCGTGGCCACCGTGCTCCGCGAAGTGATGGCGATGGTGGAGCCCGGCCAGACCACTGGCGATCTCGACGCCTTCGCCGAACGCCGCATCCGCGAGATGGGAGCCACCCCCAGCTTCAAGGGTTACCACGGGTTCCCCGCAAGCATCTGCGCCAGCATCAACAACGAAGTGGTGCATGGCATCCCCAGCCCCAAGAGGGTGATTCACAAGGGTGATCTGCTGAAGGTCGACACGGGTGCTTATTTCGAGGGTTACCACGGCGACAGCTGCGTCACGATCTGCGTCGGGGAGGCCTCTCCCGAGGCTCAGACCCTCAGTCGCGTCGCGCGGGAGTCTCTGATGGCCGGTCTCGGCCAGATCAAGGCCGGCAACACCCTTCTCGATATCGCAGGTGCCGTCGAAGATCACGTGAGGGCCAACGGTTTCAGCGTGGTGGAGGACTACACCGGCCACGGGGTCGGCAGGAATCTGCATGAAGAGCCTTCGGTGTTCAACTTCCGTACCGATGAACTGCCGAACCTCACCCTGCGGCCTGGCATGACCCTCGCGGTCGAGCCGATCCTCAACGCGGGCAGCAAGGTCTGCCGCACGCTCCGGGACCGCTGGACCGTGGTCACCCGTGACGGGTCGCTGTCCGCCCAGTGGGAGCACACGGTCCTCGTGACCAGTGATGGCTGCGAGATCCTCACGGACCGTGGCGACTGAGCGAACGGCTGTACACCCATCGCCCGAGTTCCGTCAGCGGCATCAGCACATAGGTCAACGGGTTCGGTGTGACGATCACCAGCCGCAGACCGAGACCGACCTGCATCAGCACCTGGCGCACCACGAACTCCGCTGACATCACGCCGATCGGGTTCAGCTCCGATCGGAATGGACCCAGCACCAGCTTGCGGATCACCAGATGCTCCCGCAGGTTCGGGTCGAGGTTGGCGCCGCGCAGGCTCACCAGCTGACCGATCAGGCGCTTGCTCAGCTCATAGGCGGGACTCACCGCCGGCTGGATTTCAGCCTCCGAGGTGTTCACCCACACTTCGCGGCGGTTCCCCCCTGCCGATGCCTTCGCGCAGGCTTCGAACCGCTGCATCAGTCTCCAGGCACTGAGGGCATTGACCTCGATCGCCCGGTTCAAGGTCTCCGGGTCCTGTGCACCCTGCGGATTGACGCCGTGATTGATGACAAGGATGTCCAGTGCAGCCAGGCAGTCATCAAGTGCCTTCTCCTCCCCACACCGCCACACCACCCACTCGAAGTCAGGAGCGGATGCGGAGGATGAGCGCTCAGGACTGTGGGTGAGGCCGACCACATGGGCCCCACGGGCCTGGAGTTCCAGCCCCAGAGCTTGTCCAAGCCTGCCCCGGGCCCCGGTGATGCCGATGCGGCGTCCGCTCCAGCGCGTCTCGGATCGCAGGGTCTGGGCCATGGCATCAGCTTGGGGCATCCTTGGCTCATCAGTACGCAGATGGCGCCGCGATTGTCTGATGCCGCCCTGCTGGCACTGTTCGCTCCCTACTGCGGAGGCCTCTCCAGGGAACAGGACTTGCAGGAGGCCCTCCAGGTGCTGGCGGGTCGCCGTCTGGACGGCCTGCGTCCCGTTCACGGGGGGCGTGGTCATCGCTTCCGGTTGAGCTGGAGCGCCGTGCATGCGCCGCTGGAGATCGCGCACTGTGAACTGGCGTTCCCCGATCAGCCCGACATCACGTACCGCTTCGAGCTGCTCACCCATCAGCTCGTGGACTGGCTGATGGATCGTTCCGATTCCGGGGGGGCAGGCTCGGATCTGCCCGACAGCTTCTGGAGATGGTTGCTGACGGGTGCTGATCCTTCCGCAGCTGACGCCTAGATTCGATGCGGAAGGCGGATCGGCATCAGTTCATGGGAACGACTCTGTTGATCGGATCCTGTGAACCCTTCAGCGGCAAATCGGCCCTGGTGTTGGGCATCGCCCAGCAGCTGATTCAGTCCGGACTTCCGATCCGTTTTGGCAAGCCCCTGGCCACCAGCCTCGACTGGGACCCCGACAAGGGACCTCTGCCTCAGCCCCTGATCGACGATGACGTGCGTTTCGTCGGCGACACCCTGGGGCTGTCCTCCGATCGACTGATCTCCTCGCTCCATCTGCTGTCACCGACGACGGCCACCCTTCGTCTCGGTCAGGGTCAGCTGAACCCTGGTGAAGGATTCGACCAACTGCGTCAACAGGTCGCGAACGATCCAGGCCTGACCCTGCTGGAGTGCGCCGGGTCCCTGCAGGAAGGTCTGCTCTACGGACTGAGCCTGCCGCAGCTGGCCGAGGGTCTCGAAGCCAAGGTGGTGCTGGTGCATCTCTGGCAGGACAGCCGCAGCGTGGAGCCCTTGCTGGCGGCGAAACAGATCCTCGGCGACCGCCTGGTGGGAGTTGTGCTCAACGCCGTCACCCCTGATGAGGTGGAAAGCCTCGAGCGGCAGGTGGTGCCGGCTCTGGCGAATCTCGGCCTGGTGGTGTTTGGAGTCATGCCCCGCTCGCCGCTGCTGCGCAGCGTCACCGTCGGAGAACTGGTGCGACGTCTGGAGGCGCGGGTGATCTGCTGCGCCGATCGTCAGGAGCTGCTGGTGGAGACGCTGAGCATCGGCGCGATGAATGTGAATTCCGCCATGGAGTTCTTCCGGAGGCGCCGCAACATGGCGGTGGTGACCGGGGCTGACCGCACGGATATCCAGCTGGCGGCTCTCGAGGCCTCGACCCAGTGTCTGATTCTCACCGGTGCTGGAGAACCGTTGCCACAGCTGATCAGCCGGGCAGAAGAACTGGATGTTCCGCTGCTGAAGGTTGAGCACGACACGCTGGCGACGGTCGAGGTGATCGAGCAGGCCTTCGGCCATGTGCGGCTGCATGAAGCGGTGAAAGCCACCTATGCCTTCCGGCTCGTCGAGGAGCACTGCCGCCTGGATCGTCTGTTCGCAGCACTGAACCTGCAGGCAGCAACGGTTTGAACGTTGCTAGTTTCCGATGAGGACCGGTGGGTTGTCCTTGGGTCAGTCTCTAGATCTTCCTTCTCTTGATCGGGTGGACACCCTGGCTCAGGAGCTGGCGCTGCTGCAGGACAAGGGAAAGCGCCGCATCGCTGTGCTCGGCAGCCGCCATGTGCCGGTGGTTGCGATCCATCTGATCGAGCTTGTGGCGCGCTCCCTCGTACAGGAGGGGCATTCGCTGATCACGTCCGGCTCGCAGGGGGTCAATGCGGCCGTCATCCGTGGCGTTCTGGAGATCGAACCGTCCCAGCTCACGGTTCTGCTTCCCCAGAGCCTGGATCGTCAGCCGGTCGAAATCCGTGATCTGCTGGATCGGGTGCTGCACTTGATCGAGAAGCCCGAGCAGGATGATCTGCCGTTGCCGATGGCCAGCAGCCTCTGCAATCAGGAGATCATCAACCGCTGCGATCAGCTGATCTGTCTGGCCTTTCACGACAGTGAAACCCTTCTGGCCAGCTGTCGCACCGCCGAGGACATGGGCAAGGTGGTGAGTCTGCTCTATTTCGACTGATCAGTTGCTGATCAGCGCTTTCAGTCCCTCGCTGTAGAGAAGCCCGCTGCAGATGAGTCCGCTGGCCCAGCAGAGTCCGCGCAGGGGCGGAACATTGCCGACATAAGCAGCGATGTAGGCCACCCGAAGCGCTGGGTGGGCGAAGGCGGCAACAATGGCAGCAGCGGGAAGCGCTCCGCTATGGAGGGAGCCGATCAGAGCCAGCAGCGCAGCCGGCGCATGCAGGGTGAACGCTTCAAAGCTGTTCTGATGAGCCCAGCTGGCCCGCTTCCCCCAGTCCGGGAACCGTTCGAACATGGCGCGGGGAGCCGCCATGTCCTGGATCTCGAAGTCGGCAGCTGAGCGGGCAGCGCCCAGGGGAATCAGGCTGGCCAGCACCGTCCCTCCTGCGAGCACCAGGGACCAGGCGTAGGGCGCGGCATCCGTGGCGGTGAACAACTGCAGCAGCGACATGGAGAGCGGTCCCGTAACAGGAGGGTTTCTAAGCTGAAGAGTCGAGCAAACGCGAGCCATGGCCAGCACCTACTCCTTTGATGTGGTGTCCGATTTCGACCGGCAGGAGCTGGTGAACACCCTTGATCAGGTGCGTCGGGATGTGGGAACCCGCTACGACCTCAAGGATTCCAAGACCGAGATCGACCTCGAGGAGACCGAACTGGTGATCACCACCGCCAGTGATATGACGCTTCAGGCGGTGGAGGACGTGCTTCGCGCCAAGGCGACCAAGCGCAATCTTTCGCTGAAGATCTTCGACTTTCAGGACCCGGAGAGCGTCGGTGGCAACCGGGTCAAGCAGGTGGTGAAGCTTCGCAAGGGACTCAGCCAGGAGATCGCCAAGAAGCTGAGCAAGATCGTGCGCGATGAGCTGAAGAAGGTCACTGTGGCGATTCAGGGGGAAAGCGTTCGCATCACCGGCAAGAGCAAGGACGACCTCCAGGTGGCGATCCAGCTGGTGAAGAGCAAGGAGGATGAACTGGATGTCCCTCTGCAGTTCGAGAACTACCGCTGATCCCGATCACTTCGACGGGGTCTCAACGGCCGGCATCGCACCGCAGTACCGGCCGACGGATGGCATCCAGGCCAGCTCCAGCTCGGTTTCCTCATGCTCATCAAGGCTCCTGCCGATGGCCATGGCGGTTCGGCAGGCATCCCTTTGGTTCCCCTGCTGCTCCAGAACAGCGGCCATGGCCATGAAGTCCTGCCACGTGTCCGGGCCCAGCGTTGGCCCTGCTTTGACGGTGGGCATGATCAGAAACGTTCCCACCAACAGCAGGACGGCTCGCCGTCTTGATCTCAGATTGACTTGTGCCATGCTCCGGCCATGAGGCGGCTCACCTGGAACGAGTTTGATCAGGCTGTGCTCGTTCTGAGCAAGCGTTTTCAGGGACATCCTTTCACTGGTGTGCATGGGATTCCACGGGGTGGACTGTGTCTTGCGGTCGCCCTCAGCCACGCGCTGGAACTCCCGATGCTGTCCACCCCGGATTCGGCATGTCTGGTGGTGGATGAGGTCTATGAAACAGGGAAGACCCTGGCGGCGATGCGGCAGGAGCTGCCCGATGCAGTCTTCGCGGTCTGGGTCAGCAAGCAGCCAACGCAGTGGTGGGAGGCGGTGGAAGTCACGGATCGCGATGACTGGCTGGTGTTCCCTTGGGAGAACGCCGAGCGTGCCGGAGTGGACGAACAGGCCTATCGACAGGCTCGTGGACTGGTGTGATGGCGGCAAAGACCATTTACCTCGCCTCGCCGTATGGGTTCTCCGAACAGTGGAAGAGACTGCTGCTGCCGGAATTCATCCAGGCGCTTGAAGCCCTTGGGCTGGAGGTCTGGGAGCCCTTCGCCCGCAACGGTCAGGTGGATCTGGCGGAACCCGGCTGGGCCTATCGCGTGGCCCAGCGTGATGTTCAGGACGTGCGGGATGCCGATGCGCTGTTCGCCATCGTGAACGGAACGCCTCCCGATGAGGGGGTGATGGTGGAACTGGGCGTCGCAATCGCTCTCGGCAAGCCGATCTTTCTGTTCCGCGACGACTTCCGCCGCTGCACGGACTCCGAGCATTACCCGCTCAATCTGATGCTGTTCGCAGGCCTGCCGGAGCAGGACTGGCAGGCCCATGTTCACGAGAGCCTGGCGTCCATCGGCGATCCCTCCAAAGCCCTTGCACGCTGGGCCCGGAACGACGGATCTCTTTCAACGGCCGCTGTCAGCTGAGACGGAATCCCTGAGGGATCAACGCTGCAAGGCGGCGGCTTCCGACGCCGTCGATGTGGATCTCCGCATCGCTGGGCAGCAGTTCCAGCATCACCTGCCGGCAGGCTCCGCAGGGCATGCGCAGGGCTGCGGTGTCCGCCTGATCATCCGTTTCGTCGCTGGCATCGATGCAGCTCACCGCAAGGGATGTGGGCCGCTTTCCCTGGGCAAGAGCGCTCGTCAGAGCCACCCGTTCGGCGCAGATGCTCAACCCGTAGCTGGCGTTCTCCACGTTGCAGCCATCGACGACGCTGCCGTCAGCACAGAGAACCGCCGCACCCACCCGGAAATTGGAGTAGGGGCAATGGGCCCGCTGTGCTGCAGAGCGGGCGCGGATCAGCAGCTGTTCAGGATCGGTCAAGGCAGCGACCTGATGCTGTTTCATCCAGACGGGTGAAGGGTGTGTGCTGGCCGATCGCCACCAGCGTGGATCTGTTGCGGAGACTGAACCGCAGATCCGACCCGATGCTCAGATCGCCCTCCACGACGGCCTTGGCATCGCGGGGCTGCTGGTTGACGGCGGTGGCGACAGGGCCGATCAGGGCCTGGAATGACCAGCGGTAGCTGACGGTTCCGTCCTCTGCAACGACCCCGTTCGGTGCCAGCAGGTCGTCGGCCAGCACAGAGAGCCTGCTCTCGATGACGTAGCGGGGTGAAACGTGAACAGCTCCCTCCCGATGCACCTCAAAGGTCTGGCCCTGCACCACACGCACCCCTGGGATGGGTCCGGGCGACCATCGGCTCTGGACGGCCTCGATGGTGCAGAGAAGCGGAGGAACCGCAGGAGTCGCCGCCAGAAGCATCGGAAGCGGTCAGGCAACAGCCGCGAAGCTCTCGCGGAATGCATTCAGGGTTGCGTCGATGTCTGCGTCGGAGTGGGCCAGGGATGTGAAGCCCGCTTCAAAGGCGCTGGGTGCCAGATAGACCCCGCGCTCGAGCATGGCGCGATGCAGCTTGCCGAATCGTTCGGAGTCGGTGGCCTTGGCTTCCTCGAAATTGCGGACAGGGCCTTCACAGAGGAAGAAGCCGAACATGGCGCTGACGCTTCCGCCGGTGATCGGCAGCCCGGCCTCGGCGGCGGCGGCTTTGATGCCGTTGATCAGGGTCTCCGTGGTGGCCGCGAGCTTCTCGTAGGTGCCTGGCTGGCGGAGCAGTTCGAGGGTCTTGATGCCCGCGGTCATCGCCAGAGGATTGCCGCTCAGCGTGCCGGCCTGATACATCGGCCCGGCCGGAGCGACCATCGCCATGATGTCGGCCCGGCCTCCGTAGGCACCGACGGGAAGGCCGCCGCCGATCACCTTGCCCATGGTGGTGAGGTCCGGCGTGACGCCGAAGTGGGCCTGCGCTCCTCCATAGCTGATCCGGAAGCCGGTCATGACCTCGTCGAACACCAGCAGGGCGCCGTGCTCCTTGGTGAGCTCCCGCAGCCCCTCCAGGAAGCCGGGCTCCGGCTGGATGAATCCGGCGTTGCCGACGATCGGCTCGAGGATCACCCCGGAGATGGCGTCAGGGTTCTCGGCGAACAGCTGTTTGACCGCCTCCAGATCGTTGTAAGGGGCGGTGAGGGTGTTGGCCGTGGTGCTGCGCGGCACTCCGGGGGAATCGGGCAGTCCGAGGGTCGCCACCCCCGAGCCCGCTTTCACCAGGAACATGTCCGCGTGGCCGTGGTAGCAACCTTCGAACTTGATCACCTTGTCCCGGCCTGTGAAGGCCCGCATCAGGCGGAGCACCGCCATGCAGGCTTCGGTGCCGCTGTTCACGAAGCGGACCATCTCCACGCTGGGGACGGCGTCGATCACCATCTCGGCGAGGGTGTTTTCCAGGGCGCAGGGAGCTCCGAAGCTGGTTCCCTTCTCGATCGCTTCCTGCAGGGCACTGATCACCTCGGGGTGGGCATGCCCGCAGATCGCCGGTCCCCAGCTGCCGATGTAGTCGATGTACTTGTTGCCATCCACGTCCCACGCATAGGGGCCCTTGACGCGATCGAACACGATCGGCTGTCCGCCCACGGACTTGAACGCACGCACCGGCGAGCTGACTCCACCGGGCATCAGGCCCTGGGCTTCGCCGAAGATGGCCTGGGAGCGGCTGGTGTTCAACACGGAAGTTGTCACGGGAACCGACGCCAAGAGGCTGATGCAAACCGTGCAACATCCTGACCCAGGAACGTCCGGATGCGTCTGGAGTGTGTCTCGATCGCGGCCGCGGCACCCGGAAGCTGTTTAGCTTGACCCCAGCGCAGGTTGAGGTGTGCCCCACGACTGGACAGCGCTGGAGAGGGATCTCCGCCGTCATCTGCCGTCGCGAGCCGTGTTGGCGAAGCGTCAGGACCTGCTCAGCTACGACTGTGACGGTTTGACACTTGAACGCCATCGGCCCCCGCTGGCAGTGCTCCCGGAGACCACCGAACAGGTGTCTCACGTGCTGCGGTTGTGCCGGGATCACCAGGTTCCTTTCGTGGCCCGCGGCAGTGGAACCGGTCTTTCAGGAGGCGCTCTGGTCGATCAGCAGGCCCTGCTGGTGGTGACCAGCCGCATGCGCAGGATTCTTGATCTCGATCTGGAGAACCAGCGCATCACCGTTCAACCCGGCGTGATCAACAGCTGGGTGACCCGGGCGGTTGCGGGAGATGGGTTCTACTACGCGCCCGATCCGTCCAGTCAGGTGGTCTGCAGCATCGGTGGCAACGTCGCGGAGAATTCCGGCGGGGTCCACTGCCTGAAGTACGGGGTCACCAGCAACCACGTCCTCTCCCTGGAAGTGGTGCTTCCCGATGGAACGGTGACGCAGCTCGGCAATGGACTGGCGGAATCAGCTGAGCTGGATCTGCGAGGGGCCTTCATCGGCAGCGAGGGCACCCTCGGGATCGCGACGGCGATCACGCTGCGTCTTCTGCGGGCGCCGGAGTGCGTGAACGTTCTCCTGGCGGACTTCGAGACGATGGAGGCTGCCGGCGAGGCGGTGCGGGCCGTCACCGCGGAAGGACTGCTTCCGGCGGGCATGGAGATCATGGACAACGTCACGATCAACGCCGTGGACGATTTCTTCGGCTACGACGAGTACCCCCGCGATGCGGCCGCGGTGCTCCTGATCGAGCTGGATGGCCAGGTGGCGGAAGTGCAGGCCTCAGCGGAGCGGGCTGAGCAGTTGTGTCGTCATGCCGGGGCCCGCGGCCTGCGCCTTGCTCAGGACCCCACGGAGTGCGCGGTGCTCTGGAAAGGGCGCAAGTCGGCCTTCTCCGCCGTGGGAAAGATCACTCCCACCTATTACGTCCAGGATGGCGTTGTTCCCCGCAGCAGCCTGCCGTCCGTGCTGGCCGCCATCGAACGCCTGAGCCAGGATCACGGACTTCCCGTCGCCAATGTCTTTCACGCCGGCGACGGCAACCTTCACCCCCTGATTCTCTACGACGCCGGTGAGCCGGAGGCGGAGTCGCGGGTGAAGCAGCTGGGCGCCGCCATCCTGAAGGAATGTCTGGCAGTGGGTGGCAGCATCAGCGGCGAGCACGGGATCGGGGCGGACAAGCGGTGCTACCTCGACTGGATGTTCGAGCCGGACGATCTCCAGACCATGGCTCTGCTGCGCAGCGCCTTCGATCCGGACGGCCGGGCCAATCCGGGCAAGGTCCTTCCGACTCCGAGGACCTGCGGCGAGTCCGCGAAGCGATCGGTGACGCTTCCCACCGGGGTTGAGGTCTTCTGATTCCCCTGCTGTCCGTTCAGATCAGTCGGTCGTCTTCGTCCTCCTCATCGGCGGGTGGCCAGTCGAGATCGACGGACACGGGGGCATGATCACTGGGCTGCTCGTTGCCCCGCTCCTGTTTGTGGATGACGCAGCAGCGTGCCAGTTCCAGCAGTTCATCACACAGATAGATGTGGTCGATGCGCCAGCCGCGGTCCCGGTCCCAGGCTCCGGTGCGGTAGTCCCACCAGCTCCAGTGGCCGCTGTCGGGTTCGAAGACCCGGAAGACATCCTGCAGCCGGTCACCGAGAGCGGCCTTGAGTGCCTCGCGCTCGGCTGAGCTGGCCATGATCCCCCCCGTCAGTCGGTCGGGGTCATGAATATCGCGGGCCTCCATCGCGATGTTGAAGTCCCCCACCATGCACAGGGGCTCACCCCGTTCCGCCTGCGCGTCCAGATACCGACGCAGGCAGGCCAGCCAGCTCAGTTTGTAGGGGTATTTCTCCGATTTGAGCCCTGAACCGTTGGGCACATAGAGGTTCAGCACCCGGACACCGTCAAGCCTGGCGCTGATCACCCGCTTCTGTTCGCTCAGGGTTCTGGCGTCGGAATCATCGGGAAGCTCGCCGATGAATCCGCAGCGGACGTCCTCAAGCGCCTCGCGACTCACCATGGCCACACCGTTGTAGGCCTTCTGACCATGGATGCTCACCCGCCACCCCGCCGCTTCAAAGGCCTTGAGGGGAAACTGCGGATCATCCACCTTGGTTTCCTGCAGGCAGAGCAGATCGGGCTGGTTGGTCTCCAGCCAGCTCAGCACCTGGTCAAGCCGGGTGCGCACGGAATTGACATTCCAGGAGGCGATCTGCACGGCGCTGTGGCGTCTGGTCGAGACGCTTAGCATTCAACGATCGTTATCTGCAGGGATGATCCTCCGGTTCACCTCCGTCGCTCTGGTGTTGCTCGCCCAGGTCCCTGCGGTTCAGGCCCAGGTGGAAACCCAGTACCAGAACAGGGAGGAGCGTGAGATCTACGGAAGCGGCGCTCAGGGTTCCGAAAGCGGTTCGATCCTCGATGCCACCAACCCCATGGATCTGATCAACCGCATCCGACAGGCAGGTTCTCTCGACGACGCCACACCCCCTGCCGACGCCATCGATGCCGCGCTCAAGGCGCTGGAACTGCAGCCTGCGGAAGAGAAGCAGGTCGCCCAGCCCTGATCCGCAGGGCACTCAATCCCCAGGATGAGGCCAGCGTGTCGATGAGCTCATCGGCGTCACCCTCGTTGCCTCGTCTCTGGCGTGCCTTCTCAAGCAGATCACTCACCTCCTCCGCCTTCCCCTGTTCCTGGCGCAGCATGGCCAGAGCCAGAAGCGGCCGGGCATCCGTCGGTGACTCCTCAGCCAGCTGTTGATAAAGCCCGGCAGCGGCGTTGACCTGCCCACTCCGGCGCTGCAGGTCCGCGAGGAGCATTCCCATGTCCCCACGTCGCCCTGGCCCAAGGTTCTGGAAGCGTTGTGTGAGCAACTGAAGCGCCTGGGTCGTGCGTCCGTCCTGGATCTCCACGAGAACGCGCAGTTTGAGCACCTCCGGATGATCGGGGTGCAGCCGCAGCAGTTGATCGAGGTCCGTTCGGGCTCCACGGCTGTCGCCGTTCAGCCGACGCAGGTCCGCCATCAGCAGAGCCAGTCCCAGGGATCTCGGTTCCTTCTCCAGGAGTGGGTGCAGCACCTGCTGCGCCTCCTGAAGTCGGCCCAGGGCCAGAAGTCTCTCCAGAAGCTGGCGCTGACCCTCGTCATCGAGTTGCTCATCCCCGAGCTTCTGCATCAGATCGCTGACCTCCCGGTCCACCACCAGACGGCTGCCGCGGGCTGCTGTCTGCGGAGCGAATGATGCGGCCGTGAGCCAGCCCACCAGGCCGGCTCCCAGGAGAGCTCCCGCCAGCAGGATCAGGCGGAGCGGGCGGGGCATCACAGCGCTGTCTGTGAGAGGAAGTCTGAAGAGGATTCAGGGTGCTGGCTACAGTCGGCCTGCGGGTTTTGCCGCCGCCCCAATCAATTTCATGCGCAACCACCCGATTCCCCCGGTCACCGAACCGCTGCAGTACCGGGCGATCGGTTTGGTCCGCGGGACTTACACCCCGAAAGAGCCCGAGCAACTGACGCGAGGAGCCTTGCTCGACAGCAACGGCGTCGAACTGGAGACAGTGGTGCTCGGACGGGTGCTGACCCTGATGCGTCGGCATCTGGCCATGGATCAGTCCCATCTCTGGGTGGTCTACCCACGCTGCAGGGAGAGCGATCAACTGCACCTGCAGATCGCCGGGATCTGGGAGCCCAGCAGCCTCGACCCGGATCAGAGTGATGCCGATGACACCCTGCCGGAAGGGGATGACTACTTCTCAATCCGAGGTGAACTGATCTTCACCAAACCCGAAACGGGTGAGCTTGTCGTGAAGGTGCGTCAGCAACCCCGTGCGGATGGAACCCGCCCGCTTCCCTTCAAGCTGCAGATGAAGGGCGAACTCCCCCTGGAGCATCTGCGTCATTTCGTCAGTCTGGACATCCGCCGGCAGGGGCAGGAGCTGCATCTCGAGCGTCATGAGGTGATCGCACCGATGCCCACGCGGGGTGGCAAGACCAAGGGGGGGCGCGGCCAGGGGGGGCGGCGCGGTGCGGCGGCACCCCGGAGCACCCGGGCCCGCGGCTGATGGCGGAGGGCCAGGGATCCACGGGCACCCTCAGGGCCGCCATCGTCGTCGCAGCCATCACGGGGCTCGGTGCCTTCGGCCCGGTGATGGGGATCTCCCCGGCCTGGATTGTCGTGGTGGTCGGAGGCGGTCTGGTGGCTCTCAGTGTTGATGCCGCCAGCTGGCAGGGGATGGGTGGTCATCTGCTTGCTGAAGCGATGCCCGGTGGTGAGGGGCGACTGCGCCGCATCGCCGTTCATGAGGCGGGTCATCTGCTCATCGCCGAAGCGGAGGAGCTTCCGGTACAGCGGGTGATGGTGGGAACCCTGGCGTGTCTGCGCGCGGGGCTGCGCAGCAGTGGAGCCACGGAGTTCACCGTTCCGGAGAGTGTGCGGATGCCGCTGGAGGATCTACGACGCTGGAGCCGTGTCCTTCAGGCCGGCATCGCCGCTGAGACCGTGATCTACGGCTCGGCTCGTGGTGGTGCCGATGACAGGGCCCTGCTGGGCCGCCTCTGGGGGCTCTCGGGGCATGACGTCGCCACGGCGCAGCGGGAGCAGCGTCGCGCCCGCCGCGAAATCGAGCAGCAGCTGCGCCAGGACCGTTCCCAGCTGGAGGATCGCGTCGGAACGCTTCTGGCGGAGGCTCCGAGGCTCGGACGATGAACGGCTCCCCGCCCTTCCATGGTCGTCCTCTTCACATCGACTGTCCGACAGGGGTGGCGGGGGACATGCTGCTGGCGGCCCTGCTCGATCTTGGCGTCCCTGAGGCGGTGATCGAGACGGCTCTGGCGGATCTGGGCCTCGCCGGTCTCTACCAGCTCCGGAGCGAGGAGAGTCGCAGTTCCGGCCTGCGGGGTCTCCGCATCACGGTGAAGGCTCTCGAGCCGGAGCCCCCCCATCGTCAGTGGGCGGACATCCGTCAGCAGATCGAGGCAGCACCGCTGACTCCCGCTCTGCAGCAACGCGTGCTGGCGGTGTTCGAGGCTCTGGCGGAGGCGGAGGCCGCAGTGCATGGCACCAGCCCCGAATCGGTGCACTTCCATGAAGTGGGTGCCATGGATGCGCTGGTGGACGTGGTGGGGGTCTGTGCCGCCATGGAGCATCTGGCGCCCCTGCGTGTCACCTGCACGGCACCTCCTGCAGGACACGGCAGCGTGAGGTCAGCCCATGGGCAGCTGCCTGTTCCTGTGCCGGCGGTGCTGGAGCTGGCCCGGCGCCGGCAGATCCCGCTGCGTCATGACGGTGATCTGCCGGCCGTTGAGCTCACCACACCCACCGGTCTGGCGCTGCTGTCGGTGCTGGTGGATCACTTCTCTCCGCCCCAGCGGCTCACACCAGGGGCGATCGGCATCGGTCTCGGCCATCGGGAACTGGATCGTCCCAACCTGCTGCGGCTTATTCAGCTGAAGCCCCAGATCCCTGAGCAGGAGCCTGCATTCTCGGGAACCGATGGCTCTGATCCGGTCCCGCGCTGGCAGCCGCTGGTGGTGCAGGAAGCCTGGATCGATGATGCGACACCGGAGGACCTCGCTCTGCTGCTGGCGGCGCTGCAGCGGGGAGGTGCCGTGGATGCGGCCTCGACGCCGCTTCAGATGAAGAAGGGGCGCCCCGGTCAGTCGGTTACGGCTCTGGTGCTTCCGGATCGGGCTGCCGCCCTGCGTGAGATCTGGTTCGGCAGCAGCCCCACGATCGGTCTGCGGGAACGGGATCAGGGGCGCTGGCTGCTGCCCCGGCGAAACGGCATCCTTCACACGCCCTGGGGCGCGCTCCGGGCCAAGCAGGTCCGACGTCCGGACGGCAGTTGCACGGTCAAGCCGGAGGCAGATGATCTGCAGCGGCTCAGTCAGGACAGCGGACAAACCATCGCCGCCCTGCGGGCCTCCCACGCTGGCTGGGCGTTCAGCAGTGATCAGCCCTGGTCCTGGACATGAGCTGGCTTCGCAAGCCCAGCCTCTGGATCACCCTGGCCAGCCTCGGGTTCATGGCCGTGGCGCTGCATCAGCAGTCCGGCCAGCTGATGGACCAGAGCCTTGATGGTCGGGGTTGGGCCTGGTTGCTGCTCGGGATGGGCCTGACCTGGGCCAGCATCCTGTTCAACGGTCTGGCCTGGTGCGTGCTGGTGGCCTGGCTCGGTCATCCGCCGGATGAAGTCGCTCTGGTTCCGCTGTTCGTCCGCAGCAACCTTCTCAAGTACCTGCCAGGTGGCATCTGGCATCTGCTGGAGCGGGTCCGGGTGCTGCGCGGCTCCATCGGGGCGGGCCCCGCCCTGGCGACGGTGATCCTGGATCCGCTGCTCATCGTGGTGGCGTCGCTGCTGCTTCTGCCTCTCGGGGGCTGGCAGGGAGGTCTGATGCTGCTGGCGCCGCTGCCGGCTCTGCTGATGCTGCCGCGCTGGCGGGAGCCGCTGCTGCAGAGACTGGAACGTCGCAAGGCGGAGCAATTGCAGAGCTCTGCCGGTGGAGACCTTGCCGAGCATGCATCTGGAAGCGGGCGCGGCGACTACCCCTGGGCGCCCCTGGCTGCTCAGCTGGGATTCGTGCTCACCCGGTTCGCCGGTTTTCTCTGCTGCGTTCAGGCATTTCAACTGCAGCAACCCTCCCTGCCTGTCTGGCTTGCGGCCTTCGCTCTGGCCTATGCCGTGGGTCTGGTGGTGCCTGGGGCACCTGGAGGACTTGGTGTGTTCGAAGCCACGCTGCTGCTGCGTCTCGGCAGCACCGTGCCGGAAGCTCCACTCCTGGCCGCCGTGCTCAGTTACCGGGTGATCTCCACCCTGGCGGATGTCGTCGCAGCGCTGTCGGTTGCCGCCGACAGCGCCCTGCTGCGACGGTTGAAGGCCCATCCCTGATCACCGCCATGGATGCCGCGCCTCCGCTGCCGCTCCCCTGTCCGCTGCAGGCCGGCTGGGAGCTGGTGCGGACGATCGAGCTGCCCAGGACCCTCGCTGATGGTCGGCCCCTGGGTGGGGTCTCAGCGGCGGCCTACCAGCGAAAGCAGGATCGCCTCTGGTTGCTCAGCGATGCACCCATCGGGCATCTGGTGCCCTGGGGTGGACTCGCCCAGGTGCTCCGGGGCCAACGGGACCTGCTGCGACCCGGCCGCAGAGTGCTGCTGAAGGGAGGCGATGGCCAGCCTCTGACCCAGGACTTCGATGGTGAGGGGCTGGTGGTCCAGGGCCGTCAGGCCTGGATCGCCAGTGAGGGGCGCCGTTCCTTGGAACGTCCGCCCCGGTTGATCCAAATTGACCTCGGCAGCGGTCGGCTGCGGCAGGAGCTGCCGATGCCCGAGGCCTGGCGGGCCACCACTGGGCAGGGCCTTGGCTCCAACAAAGGCCCGGAATCACTCACGGCCCTCGGCCCCGGGGACCTTCTGCTGGCGGCGGAGGCGCCGTTGCTGCAAAACCAACCCGGAGATGGAATCAGCCTGATGCGCCGCCGTCCCGGTGATGCGATCCGCTCCGCAGGGGCGCTTGATTCGGGTGCCTACGGCCGCCATGACGGACTGACGGAACTACTCGCCCTGCCACTTCGGCAGCAGCTGCTGGGACTGCGGCGGGGGTTTGAGATGCCGGATCAATGGTCGGCCTGGCTTCAGCTGTTCGCCTTTCCCGATCCGCAGGGTCCTCCATTGCAGCCGATCATCGGCTGGAACCTGCTGGAGGCTGGCCTGCCTCCAGATAACTGGGAAGCCATGGCGGTGGGCCCCACGCTGTCGGATGGACGACAGACGCTGGTGTTGGCCAGTGATGACAACTTCAATCCGCTTCAGTCAAGCTGGATTGCGGTGCTGACTCCCCGCCGCACCGCTGCTTGCACCGATTGAGGCTTGACCGATGCGCCGTCGTTCCGTGCTCTCCCTGCTCGGCCTCGGCGGAGCCGGTGTGTTGACGGCCAAGGGACTGTCGGGCTGCATGGAGCAAGGGGGCAACAGCAGTGCGGCCAAAGGATTTCCGTTTCATCCGGTGCGGGTGCCCTTGCCGGTAGACAGTGATGGCCTCAACGCCTCGGAGCAGCGGGCCACCTACCGGGAGCTGGCGGTGGAGGACCGGCTGACGGTCCCGGAGGGATTTCGGTCCCAGCTGCTGGCGGCATGGGGCGATCCACTCGGCGACAGCCGCTTCGGGTTCAACAACGATCACCTCGGCTTTGTCCAGCACGGTCCGGACCGGGCATCGATGACGGTGAACTTCGAATACATCAGCGCCGTGCCCTGGGTGCAGGGCTTCGAGGAGGTGGTGGGTAAGCCTCTGCCCTTCGCAGACCTCGTGTCTGTTCTGCAGCCCAGCGATGGCGTCATCGACTGCGGTGAACTGCCGGCCGGCGACCGACGTCTGCAGCAGATCCGTGCGGTCGCGGATGAAGCGATGACCGATCTCGGGATCGGGGTGATGACCCTGCAGCGGGATGGTCAGGGTCAGTGGCAACGGGCGCAGGGCGCCCAGGATCGCCGTATCACGGGGATCAGTGGTCTTGAGGACCCCAAGCAGCAGCTGCTCAGCACCGGTCCGGCAACCGCGGTGTTCACGGCCGGTAAACGGCAGGGCTACGACGATGGCCTGGGCGACAGGATCGTCGGCACCTTCGCCAACTGCGGCGGTGGCATCACGCCCTGGGGAACGGTGCTCAGCGCTGAGGAGAATTTCCAATCCCAGGTGCCGGAACCGGTTTATGCCGATGGCAGTGCGGCCGCACCTTCACAGCGTCCCTTGGTCTGCCGGAAAGGAAAACTGGGTGGGCTGGGCAATGTCTACGGACTGGCGGGCAACAAGTACGGCTGGATGGTGGAGGTGGATCCGACCTCGGCTGGCCGGGCAGCGGTGAAGCACACGGCCCTCGGCCGCTTCCGCCACGAAGCCGTGGCGGTTCGGGCTGAAGCCGGCAAGCCGCTTCAGGTGTATTCGGGCTGTGATCGCCGCGGTGGGCATCTCTATCGCTTCGTCAGCACGGACCGTGTCGAAACGGTCCAGGACAAGCGGAATTCACGGTTGTTCGAGGCTGGCGAGCTTCAGGTGGCGCGCTTCCGTGCCGATGGCAGTGGTGAATGGCTGGCGGTGACACCGGAGGCCGAGGTGAATCCTTTCCGTCCAAGCCGTTTCAGCGATGCGGATCTCGGCTGTCCTGTGGAGCTGCCCCACAGCGATCGCAGTCAGGCGGGAGCGGAACTCTTCCGGGAGGATGCGGCTGTCGAGGACTACTGCCGCCGTTTCGCCACCCTGTCGGATCTGTACCGGGGTGAGGGCGAGGCGCTGCAGGGGGCGATTCTGGTGGATGCCCACCTGGCGGCCAGCGCGATCGGGGCGACCCCCACGGCCCGTCCGGAGGACACCAAGATCGATCCGATCAGTGGAGATCTGCTGATCGCTTTCACCTCCGGATCCCCCGGATCGACAGGGGGTGCTGACCCTGCCGTGTTCCAGGGACCCGACGGACAGAGCAGCTGGCCCAACGGATGGGTGATGCGCCTGAGTGAGTCCGGCCAGAACCGCTTCACCTGGCGCATGGCTGTGACCGGTGGAACCCCCTGGGCCGGCGGTCTCGGTTTCACCAATCCCGACAATGTCGCGCTCGACAGCAAGGGAAACCTCTGGATCGTCACCGACCGTTCGATGAAGTCGTCAGCGGGCGATGTGTTCGGCAACAACAGCTGCTGGTTCGTTCCCCGCAAGGGCAGCCAGGAGGAACAGGCGGCCTGCTTTGCCACGGGACCGATGGAGTGCGAGGTGACGGGGGTGTGCCTCGATCAGGCCGAGTCGTCGCTGTTTCTGGCGGTTCAGCATCCCGGTGAGGTGAACGGCAGCCGGGCTCGGGGGGATGAGGAGGTTCAGGCCCACGAGCTGCAGGATCGTGATGGTGGCGTTTTCCAGCAACTGCGCACAGTGCCGCTGGGGTCCAACTGGCCGGCGCAGGCTCCGGGCCGGCCCCCCCGTCCGGGCGTCGTGGCGATCCGCCGCCTCAACGGTCAGCCTTTGCTGGAGGCCTGATCGAGGCTGGGCACCAGGGCCATCGATGCCACCAGCCCCAGCACCAGGATCATCAGTGCCGGCAGCAGCGCCTCCGCCAGCCGCTCGTCACTGGCGTACTGATAGACACGCACGGAGAGCGTGTCGAAATCAAAGGGCCGCAGAGCGAAGGTCAGCGGCAGTTCCTTCACGGTGTCCACGAACACCAGCAGCAGTCCCACCGTCAGGGGACCCCGCAGGAGCGGCAGATGCACCCGCTGCAGCACCTGCTGCCAGTTGAACCCCATCCCGGTGGCCGCTTCATCGAGACTGGGGCTGATGCGTTCCAGGGCGGCATCCAGGCCGCCTTTGGCCACGGCCAGGAAACGGTCGCCGTAGCCCCAGAGCAGCAGGACCAGCGGGGCCAGCTGCCAGGGGCCGCCGGTGAGCAGCAGAGCCAGTGCCAGCACGGTGCCGGGCACGGCGTAGCCCATGCCGGCCAGGAAGGTGAGGCTCTGCAGCCAGCGGGCTTCACTCCAGCGCTTGGCGATCGCCAACAGCAGGGCCGTGACCACAGCCAGGACGGCGGCGGCCAGCGCCAGCAACAGGCTGCGGAGACTGAGCTGCCAGAGGTCGGCCTCCAGGTTGCCTGCCAGCTGTTCGAGATTTGTGGCGGCCCAGATCAGCGGCGTCCCCAGGCTCAGCAAAGGCGGAATCAGAGTCAGCAGCTGGGCCACGAGTGCCCGAGGCCCCTGCAATGTCCAGGCTGTGGCATCGCCTCCGGCCACACCGTCACTCCAGCGGCGGCTGCGACGCCGCAGCCGCCGTTCGCACACCACCAGAGTCAGCACGATCACCAGGGTGATCAGGGCCAGGGTGATGGCACCGGTTGGATCGCTTTCGGCCTGCCAGGCCTCCAGGATGCCGGCCGACAGGCTGGGGATGCCGAGGAGCTGAACAGCTCCCAGCTCGTTGACGATCTCCATGCCCATCAGGGCGACACCGGCTCCGATCGCCGGAAGCGCGATCGGCAGCGCGACCCGCCGAAAGGCGGCCCATGGACCGATCCCGAGGCTGCGGCAGGCCTCCAGCTGCCGTCTGCCGCTCATCGCGAAACTTTCTGTGCTCAGCAGAAACACGTAGGGATACGTGGACAGAGCCATGACGGCGATGCCCCAGGCCAGGCCGTGGATGCGCCAGCCCTGGCGGCTGCCCAGATCCACCAGCGTCGCTGACAGCAGATAAGCCGGGGTGGCCAGGGGGATCAGCTGAGCGATGCGCAGCCAGCGACGGCCGGGAAATCGGCAGTTGATCAGCAGCCAGCCGTTGGCGGTGCCGATCAAGGTTCCGGCGATGGCACTGCCCAGCAGCAAGCTCAGCGTGCCGCGGATCTGAAGGCCACCATCCGGGCCCAGGCTGCCGAGACCGTCGCGGATTCCCTGCAGTCCCTCCCCGATGAGGTTCAGCAGGGGCCAGATCGCCAGCAGAGCAAGCCCGGCAGCCGTGAGTCCCAGCAGCCGACGACTCATTGCCAGCCGTTGGCAGCCATCAGCTCGACGGCTTTGGCATTCAGCTCACCGAGCCGCTGCGCCGACACCGCTGCCGGCTGGAACGGGCCCCAGGCCTTCACAACAGGATTGTTGCCGAGGTCGCGCAGGGGATATTCATGATTGGCCGTGGCGTAGCCCTCCTGAGCCTGATCGGAGCTGAGGAACTCCAGGAAGCGTCGGGCGGCGTCGGGGTTGCGGCTGGCACGGGTCACGCCACCACCGGTGATGTTCACGTGGACGGGGTCGGGCCAGCGCACTGACACCCTGCTGGAAAGGGCCAAGTCAGCGTCGCCCTTGTCACCAGCCTGCATGCGGCCGAGGTAGTAACTGTTGGCCAGAGCGACGCCGCAGTCGCCTTGAGCGACGGCCCGGATCATGGGCGTGTCACTGCTGAACACCGGCTGAGCCAGGTTGGCCACCATTCCCTGAATCCATTGCGTCGTCTCCTGCTCCCCGCGGGTGTCCAGCATGAATGCCACCAGCGACTGGTTGTAGACGCTGCGACGGTTTCGCAGGCAGAGCCTGCCCTTGAGAGCTGGAGCTGCCAGGTCTTCATAGCGGCTCACCTCGTTGGCCTTCACCTTCTCGGCATTGAACATCGGCGCCCGCAGCCGGCGTGTGAAACCGAACCAGCGGTTCTTGCTGTCGCGCAGATCGGCCGGAACCGACCGGTTGAGCGTTTCCGACTCGATGGGCTGAAAAAGATCCATCCCGGTCGCGCGATCGAGACGGGCCGCATCCGCAAGAATCAGGACATCCGCAGGGGAGTCCGCACCTTCCTTGGCGAGACGTTGAATCAGGGCGTCATCCTTGGCTTCCAGGAGCTTCACCTGGATGCCTGTTTCCTGCGTGAAGCGGTCGTAAAGCTGCTTGTCGGTGTTGTAGTGGCGTCCTGAATAGACACCGATCTCCGTCGATTCCTTGCTGTCGCAGGCGATCAGCAGGATCGCGATGGACACGGCCAGAGAGGCCTGTGCCGCCACTTTGCAAAAGCGGTACTTATTGAGAATGAAATGCATTCGCGGCATTGCTCTTTGCGAACGATACGCAATAGCGATACCCCGCTCCGCGGTCTCTCCGTTCGGCTGTTACACGACGAAAAAAAATCCCCCGCCAGAGGCGAGGGAAGTGTGGTGAATCGAGTTGATTGCTTCGAGGAATCAGCGACGCTGGTCGCGAACCGGGATCGGAATCAGAACAGGCTCCCGCAGGCCACCACCGCTGTTGTCATCGTCGGAATCGGCCAGCAGCCAGAGCAGCAGACTTGTCACCAGCAGAAGGGCAACCAGGGTGATGGGCTCTGCCATGGGGGTGTTCTCCATCTCGACACATTAGTCAGTTCAGCCCGTTTCCGCTCGATCCGGCGGAGGGTGTGCCGGCGGCTTCCTCATCCACGCAGGCCTGGAGCTGTTGCCGCAGGGTGTCGTGATCGATGTCGCGTCCGATCAGCACAAGCTGGTTCTTGCGTTCGCCGGTCCAGTCGGTGTCGTCAATCGAAAAGCGCTTTCCTGCGAGATGGAACACGTGACGTCGTTCGCTTTCGTTGAACCAGAGAATGCCCTTGGCGCGGAACACCTCAGCGGGCAGCTGATTGTCCAGAAAGTTCTGGAACCTTCGCAGGGCGAAAGGCCCATCACTCTGGAACGACAGCGACGTGAAACCGTCGACGGCCAGGTGATCCGAGTGGCTGTGGCCGTGGTCGTGATGGCTGTGGCTGTGGTCGTGATGGTCGTGGCCGTGGCCGTGGTCGTGGTCGTGGTCGTGATGCTCGTCTTGCGTCGACACCTTGTCCGACTCGAACAGACCGACGCTGAGCAGCAGAGGCAGCGGCACGTCCCCCTGGGTGGACCGCAGGATGCGGGCATCGTTCTTCACCTCCCGGAGCTGCTGTTCAACGGTCTGTAACCGCTCCTCCTCCACGAGGTCACACTTGTTCAGCATCAGGATGTCCCCGTAGACCACCTGGGCCCGCCCGACCTGGGTGTCGAGAACGCTCTGGTCGAAGTTCTCCGCATCGATCAGCGTGATGATCGAGTCCAGTCGCGTCTGGTCGCGCAACTCGCTGCCGAGGAAGGTCATCGCCACCGGCAGAGGATCGGCCAGACCAGTGGTCTCCACAACGATGTAGTCCAAGTCCTCTGGACGTTCAAGCACCCGCTCCACCGTCTGCATCAACTCGTCGTTGATCGAGCAGCAGATGCAGCCGTTGCTCAGCTCCACCATCTCCTCTCCTGTGGAGACGATGAGTTCGTTATCGATGCCGATCTCACCGAATTCATTCACCAGCACAGCGGTCTTCACGCCCTGCTGATTGCTGAGAATGTGGTTGAGCAGAGTGGTTTTCCCGGCACCGAGGAAGCCCGTGAGAATCGTCACCGGGACCCCAACCGGGGCTGATGCTGCAGTCATGAGATCTGCCCTGTTGAGCTCATGCTGGCAGCAGAGCGTCGATGGCTGCCGAAAGCTCGGCGTCCATCGTGCTCAGGCCTCCCAGATCGTGGGTGGAGAGTTCGATCTTCACTCGGTTGTAGACGTTGCTCCAGTCGGGGTGGTGCTGACGGGATTCGGCCAGCAGTGCCACGCGGCTCATGAAACCGAAGGCTTCCACAAAGTCGCTGAACACAACGCTGCGCCGCATGGCGGTGTCGCCCACCTCCCAGGCGGGACGCTCCTGTTGAAGCTGCTGGCGTTGTTCAGGCGTGAGCAGGGTCGGCATGCCGAGAGGGGGATCCTGGTGAGTTCATTCTCCTGCCAGGTCGTGCAGTCGGTCCACCAGCAGATCCACCTCCGTGTTGACACCACCGTCGCCGGCCCAGGCCTCCGGGTCATGTCGGGCCTGGATCGCTTCGTTGAGCCGCGTGCTGTTGCGACGGGCCAGCAGTGTGGTCGTGTCGCTGGAGCGGGAAGGCTGCTGCACGTCAGGTTTCAGGGTGCCGATGAGGTGGCAGGCAATGCGGCGCTGATGGGGAGCTCGGCGGTGCTCCCAGAGGTAGACCGCCTGCCAGGTGCCGAGCAGCAACCGTCCGTTCTCCACGCTGAGACTGAGGGCCTGACAGGTGAGAGCTGTCCGGATGTGCGCCGGCATGTCGTCCGGCCCTTCATCGTCGTGGAGGTAAGCCCTGGACTCCGGAACCATGTCGTCCATCCAGGCGGCGAGGTCCTTGAGAACCCGGGGGTCAGCGTTCTCGTTGATGGTGAGACTGGCACTCGTGTGCAGGCAGGTGAGGTTCAGCACCCCTCGGGCGATGCCACTGGTGGCGATCCAGCGGCTCAGGGCCGGATCGATCCGGGAAAAGCCACGACCGTTGGTGCTGAAGTCCAGCGTTTGCAGTGCCTGATGGCTCAGGGGAGTGATTCCAGACGTCATGACGGAATGGACATGATCTCTTCAGCGTGGCGCTGCTCGCGATCAAGCGCCTGCCTGCTGCAGGCTGGTGCCGCTCCGCACCCCGTCCATGTCCGCATCCACGCCAGCGGATCTCACACTTCTCTTCGATGGCGGCTGTCCTCTCTGTCTTCGCGAGGTTCACTTTCTGCGTCGTCGTGACCGCGATGGACGCATGGCTTTCGTCGACATCGATGCGTCGGATTACGACCCGGACCTTCATCAAGGAGTCAGTTATCGCGAGGCCATGGGCCGCATCCATGCGATCACGGGCGATGGAACCATCCTTCGGGATGTGGCGGTGTTCCGCGAGGCCTATCGACTGATCGGCCTGGGCTGGATCTATGCCCCCACGCGCTGGCCGTTGATCGGGACCCTGGCGGATTGGGCCTATCGCGTCTGGGCTGCACGGCGTCTGCAGGTCACCGGGCGCCAGAGTCTGGAGGTGCTGTGTGCAGATCGCTGTCAGCCCTTGAGAGTCGATCAGGCTGGTTAGGGTCGAAACAGTTGTGGATCTCCCGTGGCGTCAACGGCCTGGAAGCGCCTGGGTGACCATCTCAGAAAAACCCAGCTGCTCGGATCGATCCAGTCGGCGCTCTACTGGGATCAGAACACCCGCATGCCGAGTGGGGGGGCAACCTGGCGCGGTGAGCAGCTCACGCTTCTGGCCAGCGAGCTGCATGCCCGTCAGAGCTCAGAGGCCTATGCAGATCTGCTGGCCGATGCGCGCTCGGAATGGTCCGGTTCCGACGATGTCAACGGCAGTGGCGGGCATGGCCGGAATCTCGATCTGCTTGAAGAGGATCTGAGACGGCAGCAAGCGCTGGATCCTTCCCTGGTGGCCTCCCTGGCCACAGCGAAGGCCGATGGTTACGCCCGTTGGCAGGTGGCACGCCAGCGCTCGGACTTCAGCCTGTTCAGTGGAGCGCTTCAAACTCTGATCGATCTGCGTCAGGAGCAGGCGCGTCAGCTGGCGGAGCCTCGCTCCTGCTGGGAAACGCTGGCACAACCGTTTGAGCCCGATCTGAGCCTTGACCGGCTGCAGCAGCTGTTTGCACCTCTGCGGGAGCGACTCCCGGCACTGATCGACAGTCTGGATCGGGAGCAGCGCCCGTCCACCGCTGGCTGGGACCTGCCGGAGCAAGCTCAGCAGCGGCTCTGCGAGGAATTGCTGCAGGAGTGGGGACGAGATCCCTCGATCACCTGTCTGGCCCGTTCTCCCCATCCGTTCTCCATCACCCTCGGCCCATCCGACTACCGCATCACCACCCGGGTGGTGAGCGGTCAGCCGCTTTCGTGTTTTCTGGCAACGGCTCATGAATGGGGGCACTCGCTGTATGAGCAGGGTCTTCCGAATCAGAGTCATCAATGGTTCGCCTGGCCTCTCGGCCAGGCGACATCCATGGCTGTGCACGAAAGCCAGTCCCTGTTCTGGGAAAACCGGGTCGCTCGCAGCCGATCCTTCGCGGAACGGTGGTGGACGCGTTTCGCCGACGTGGGAGCGCCGCTGACCTGTGGTGAAGATCTCTGGCGCTCGATGAATCCACTCGCTCCCGGGCTGAATCGGGTGGAAGCGGATGAACTCAGCTACGGCTTGCACATCCTGATCAGAACCGATCTTGAGATCGCTCTTCTTGAGCAGGGTCTGAAGGTGGCTGACCTGCCGGCTGAATGGAACCGCCGTTACACCGAGCTGCTTGGTGTCACTCCCGTCAATGACGCCGAAGGTTGCCTACAGGATGTCCACTGGAGTGAAGGGCTCTTCGGTTACTTCCCCTCCTACCTCCTGGGTCACCTGATCAGTGCCCAGCTGGGCGAGGCGATGACCGCCGAGATCGGAGCTCCGGAGGATCATGTGGGCCGTGGTGATGTGCGACCCCTGCTGAGTTGGCTGCGTCAGCACGTTCATCCCGTCGGCAGAGCCGTCAATGCTGAGGATCTGGTGGAGCAGGTCAGTGGTGCCCCCCTGAGCAGTGCTCCCTTCCTTCGTTATCTCGAGGGCAAGCTGAGCACCCTGGCAGACAGGGGGGCGATTGCCCTGTTCTGACCGTCCCGGGGGCTTGCCGGCGGTCCCCCGTAGGATCCCGGCGCTGTTGACCGCCGTTCATGGCCAACCTCGATCAGGCTCCCAGCCGCAGCATGCCCAACCTGCTGCACGTGCTGCCGGCCTTCGCTGACGAATCCGAGCTCCGCCTCAACACGATCGTGGAGCTCAACTCCAACACGATCAACAAATACGAGCTGATCACCGAGACCGGGCATCTGAAGCTGGATCGCGTCGGCTACTCCTCACTGGCTTACCCCTTTGCCTACGGCTGCATACCCCGCACCTGGGACGAGGACGGTGACCCGCTCGACATCGAGATCGTCAGTGTCACGGAGCCCCTTGTCCCTGGTTCGATCGTTGAAGCACGCATCATCGGGGTGATGACCTTTGATGACGGCGGTGAAGTCGATGACAAGGTGATCGCCGTCCTGGCCGATGACAAGCGGATGGACCACATCAAAAGCTTCGAGGATCTCGGTGAGCACTGGAAGAAGGAGACCACCTACTACTGGGAGCACTACAAGGATCTGAAGAAGCCCGGCACGTGCACAGTGAACGGGTTCTTCGGAACCGAGAAAGCCGTTGAGATCATCAAGTCCTGCGAAGCCCGCTACATGCAGGAGATCGCACCGAAACTGGTCGATTGATCCGGCGGAGCGAGGGCGGGGCTGTCCCCGCCCTTCATCTCTGATACATGTTCACCAGAACGGCCCGTTCGGCATCGGGTTGCTGAGGCAGCCCGCGATGGGCTCCTCTCTGAGAGGAGATCACCATGTCGCCGGCTTTTGCAAACATCGGCAGGGCTTCGCAGCCTCCGAGTTGGCTGTATTCGTACAGCCCGATTTCATTCTCCAGGTTGAAACGACGGCTCCGCTTCCAGCTGCTTCGATCCCTGTGGGACCTCTTCACATAGCAATAGGGGCCGTCAGCAAGGCTGTTGACCTCGGTCAGGAAGAGAAAGGACTTGTACTTGAGGGAGCGTCCATCGCAGTGAAAGCTTCGGGTGTCCTGGACGCCGCGGTTGATGTAGAGGTTGCGGCACTTCACGTGCAGGGGTGTGAGACATGAGGTCATCACCAGGCGGCGGATGATCGGTTCCTGGAGGCTCGTGGCCACCAGATCCTTGATCTCATTCGATAACCGCTCGGGATGAAAGATATCGATCATGCCGGCGTCGCTGCCGCTGCGTCCGTCGGCACGCTTGATGCGGTGATTGATCACCGCGCGATCGGCATCCACGAATGTGTTGTAACCCTTGAGCACCCGCTGATCCGGCAGGTTCAGATACGCGATGTCATCCAGACCCGATGTCTCGTGGTTGGTGATGGCGTCGAGCAGCAGATTGATCTGGCCTTGAAAGCGTTCGAGCTGATCCGGGTTCAGCACCTCGGAGATCAGGATGATGCCCTGGCGACGAAGGGTCCAGGCTGCCTTGAGAAACAGGCGCCTGCTTCGGCAGATGCCATCGAACGGAAAACAGATCGCTTCGGTTTCACGTTGGCGGTCCTCGCCGCTCAGCAGGCTCGGCAGTGTCGGCTGCGCGGCCTGGTTCGGGAGAGCTGACACTGCGTGGGCCAGGGCGGACGTCCTCTGCCGGAACGGACCTGGGAAGGGTACAGCGTTCTGCGAAGAGCATCGGACGCCCAGCACTGTCTCAGATTGAGACGAAGAGACCCTTAAGAGTTGCCGAACCGCCCTGAAAATGGCTGGCCACCTCGCCAGTGATGCATAGCTTGAGACCAATAAGACTCATGAGTCCTGCAGATGCGTCTTCCTCTGCTTCTCTCCGGGGTCGCTCTGGCGTCCATCGCAGCGCTCCCTGTCTCCGCGGCAGCGGCTGAGCTGGCCATGCGCCGATCGTCCTCCTCATCCCGGGTTGTTCTCGATCTCAGCCGGCGTGAAATCAGTGTGGTCAGCGGAGCCCGCAGGCTCGGCCCCTGGCCGGTGGCCATCGGTGATCCCTCGACGCCCACCCCACTGGGTGAATTCGCCATCCTCACCAAAAAAGTCAATCCGGTTTATGTGACGCACAAAAATGGACAGCGTCGTGAGTTGGTGGGTCCGTCCAGCCCGATCGGGGATCGTTATCTGGCGTTCCATCGCAACGGCCGGGGAGAGTTTGGAATCCATGGCACCCCTTGGCCCCACTGGGTCAGGACCCGTGCTGCGGTCAGCCTGGGCTGTGTGCGCATGCTCAACGACCACGTGCGTCAGCTGTTTGAGGTCGTTGATGTCGGGACGACCGTGGAGATCAGAAACTGATCAGGCTTCCGGCCGCACGGCTTCAAAGATCTCCTGGAGAATCTCACCGGCTCCCTGCTGCTTGAGAGTGTTGGCGAGGGCCACGCCGATCGGCTCAGGATCAGCGGCAGGACCGCTGGCCTGATCCCGAATCAGACGCAGTCCATCCAGGCTGGCCACCATGCCGGTCAGGACGAGCTGATCGCCTTCGAACCTGGTGTTGACCCCGATGGGCACCTGACAGCCCCCCTCCAGTTCCCGCAGGAAAGCCCGTTCCGCCAGGCATCGCTGGGATGTGGGGGCATGCTCCAGCACCTTGATGATCTCCAGAACTTCCGGCTGGCCTTCCACGCATTCGATGCCGAGAGCTCCCTGGCCGACGGCATGAAGAGAGATGTCTCCAGGAATGAGTTGATGAATGCGGTCGGCGAAACCAAGGCGACCCAGTCCTGCAGCGGCCAGGATCAGGCAGTCGTATCCACCGTTGTCCAGCTTCTCGAGACGGGTGATCACATTGCCGCGGACGTCTTTGAATTCCAGGTGTGGGTAGTGATGGCGCAGCTGGGCCAGGCGCCGCAGAGAACTGGTGCCGACGACGGCCCCTTCCGGAAGGGTCTCGAGAGTGTGATCGGCATTTTTGGCGTTCACCACCAAGGCATCGGCGGGGTCCTCCCGCTCGGTGATGCAACCGAGCATCAGGCCTTCCGGAAGATTCGTGGGGAGGTCCTTGAGGGAATGGACCGCGATGTCAGCACGTCCCACAAGCATCTGGGCCTCCAGCTCCTTGGTGAACAGACCCTTGTCACCGATCTTGGCCAGGGCGACGTCGAGGATCTTGTCTCCCTGGGTCGCCATCGCTTCGACGCTGACGGTGAGCTGGGGATGGGCCTTCTCAAGTTCGGCCTTCACCCAGTTGGTCTGCACCATGGCCAGCTGGCTGCGTCGGGAGGCGATGCGCAGTTCGGTGAGGGCCATGGACAGGGCGAATCAGCCCGTCAGACTACGCAGGCAGGGTCACGACTTTCCCGAATGTGAAGGTGGGGCGACCCATCAGGTGGCGACGAAGGGATCTGAAAACTGCGTAACATTCCCCAAAGCACATTCGGTCATGCCGGGACCAGTGGTGAGCGGAGTGCGTCAATCGGCTTCCCTGAATCAAAAGCTGATGGATGAAGCGGATTCGGAGACCCATCTCAGCCTGATGTCGGAGGGGAGTATCCGCTTGTTGCTGCTCACGAGCGGTGATCTGCTCATGGCGCGTCTTCGCAACACCACCGATCGTGATGGAGATCCCGCTTACCAATTGATCCGGCCACGACGGGTCTGCCTGGCGGATCCAGGACAGCCGTTGCCCTGGCGCCTGGAACCGTTTCTTGAGGGGCTGACGCCTCAACGCAATGTCGTTCTGTTCAAGACAGCCCTGGCGTCTGTGCTGGAGCCTGATTCCCGGCTCGTCCAGATCTATGCGGAGATGACCGATCAGGAATGTCCGCTTGAAGAGACCCCTGTCGAGCGCCTGAAACGGGCGTTTCAGGAGTTCACGGAGAGTTTCGACGCAGACCAGCAGGAGCCTGTCTGAGCCAAGCGTTTCACCGTCGGATTGGAGCCTCAAAAAAAACCCCGACGTCTCGCCGGGGCGTGATCTCTTCCGTGTGAGGAGGGCGTCTCAATTCCCTCTCAACCCTTATAGGGGGTTGCCCTGCTGAATGGAAGCAGAAGATGTACTTACGTGATTTTCAGCCTGCTGCTGCGTAGACGGCTTCCTGGTTGGCGACGAATTCGTCGTCGCTCATCACAGGGTTGATTTCGATCTGAACCTTGAAATGCTTGATCCAGGGAGCGGTGTGTTGCCAGACCTTGCTGATGTGGTCTGCGCACACAATCGCCGTGCCCCAGCCGCCTTGAGGATCACAGACGCGATATTTCACCTCAAATCCGTCGAAACGGTCGGCAGGACTACCGCTTCGGATGTAATCGGCGAAGGCGACTCCGGCGGCCCAGCTGTCTTCCTGGGAGGCGAAGTTCCAGTTCAGTTGGTAGTGGTGCATGTTCTGATTGCCATGGCGATCAGATCCTGCTCCCCAAATCAGATCGAATGCGTTGGCGACGCAACGCTGCGCTGTACTGTCCACAACGCAGCTGGCACGATTTGTTGTCAGGCTGCAGAATGAAGTTGATCAGGGTTGATCTGCGAGCTCGAGAGTTGGAGTCGCAGCGTTTTTGATCAGTTGGTAACACGCCATATCTGGTGGTTGATCCTCTGGACAGGCACCAGATGTGATGTATGGTTGCGTTATTCCTGCTTGTTTCTCATGTTGACCGGCGCTGATCTTCTCACCAAGGTCAAGGAACTTGGTGATGTGTCCAAGACTGACCTGGCCACGGCCTGTGGTTATGTCTCCAAGAAAAAGGATGGCTCCGATCGCGTGAATTTCACGGCCTTTTACGAGGCTCTGCTCAATGCCAAGGGCATTGACCTGGGCGGTGGTTCCGCTGGTATCGGCAAGGGTGGACGCAAGCTCTCCTACATCGCCACTGTTCAAGGCAATGGCAACCTTCTGATTGGCAAGGCCTACACGGCCATGCTCGAGCTCAATCCCGGAGATGAGTTTGAGATCAAGCTGGGTCGCAAGCAGATCCGTCTGATCCCCGTTGGTGGTACCGATGAAGAGGAGACCACTGACGAGTGAGTCTCGTCTGATGGCTGACCACTTCAGTCAGCCACAAAAAAAGACCGCCATTTGGCGGTCTTTTTTTGTGGCATCGAATCCGTGTCAATCGGATCGTTTCACTTGATGTATTCCTTGAGAACGCCGTTGCGGTTGGGGTGGCGCAGCTTTCTCAGGGCTTTTGCCTCGATCTGACGGATCCGTTCGCGCGTCACATCGAAGATCTGTCCGATCTCCTCCAGGGTCTTCATGCGGCCGTCATCCAGGCCGTAGCGCAGACGCAGCACATCGCGCTCTCTTGGGCTGAGGGTGGCGAGCACACCTTCGAGATCTTCGCGAAGAAGATTCTTGGCCACGTCCTGCTCTGGATTCTCGATGTCGGCTTCGATGAAATCGCCGAGGCGGGAGTCCTCCTCCTTTCCGATCGGTGTTTCCAGGGAAATCGGCAGCTGAGCGCTCTTGGCGATGAAACGCAGCTTCTCGATGGTCATCTCCATCGATTCGGCGATCTCCTCTTCTGTCGGTTTGCGACCGAATTCCTGGGACAGCACCTTGGTGGTTTTCTTGATCCGGGAAATCGTCTCGTAAAGGTGAACGGGAAGACGGATGGTGCGGCTCTGGTCCGCGATGGCGCGGGTGATCGCCTGTCGGATCCACCAGGTGGCGTAGGTGGAGAACTTGTAGCCCTTCTCGTGATCGAACTTCTCAGCCGCACGGATCAGGCCGAGGCTGCCTTCCTGAATCAGATCCTGGAAGCTCAGGCCTCTGTTCATGTACTTCTTGGCGATCGAGACCACCAGGCGCAGGTTCGACTGCACCATTTTTTCCTTGGCCCGACGCCCCAGCATCAGCCGGCGTCGGAAACGGATCACCGGCATCTCCACCAGAGCAGCCCATTCCTTGGTGTCGGGATGCTTGCCGTTGTCGCTTTCGAACTGTGCTGCCAACTCCTCGAGATGGAGCAAGTCGGCGATCTTGCGCGCCAGTTCAATCTCTTCGTCCGGCCGCAGCAGACGGATCCGGCCGATCTCCTGCAGGTAAACCCGGATGGAGTCTTCGGTGTAGACCCCCTTCGGACCGATCTTGATGCTGGCCAGGGCCTTGGCTTTGGCCTCCTTTTCCGCAGCAGCGGCCTTCGCTTTCTCCTCTGGAGAAACTGTGGCTACCGCTTCTTTGGAGGCGGCGTCCTTGGCTTTGGCTGTTGCTGCGCTGGCTTTGGCGCCGGTTTTGCTCTTGGCGGCCGAACTCCGGGCTGGCTTCGCTTTGGCTGCCGCAGCTTTCGTGGCCGCGGGTTTCTTCGTCGCCGTCTTGGGGGCTGCCTTCTTCACGGAGGTTGACGTCTTGGCGGCCTTGTCGGTCGAGGCCTGATCGGCTGCCGCCAGCAGCTCATCGGCGGCGGCGCTCAGATCCTTGCTACTGGATTTCGATCGGCTGGTCCGTGCTTTCGCGGGTGCCTTTTTCGTCTCCGCCTTGCTGACGGATGTCACCTCCTTCAGCTCTCCATTGGCATTGGCCAGCAGGACGATGTCCGGTTGAGCTGTCTTGGTGGCGGAAGGACTCATAGCGATGAACAGAAGGCGGAAAAGGTGCTGCGGACTGCTGCACCGGAACACGCGCCATGGCGTGTCGGAACAGGCAAAACCTCTTGGAACCTGAACAGCCGTTCAGAGCTGCTCAGGAACCGGTTCTTTGAGTGCTGGAGGGGGCGTTCCGATAAACGGGGCGTCCGAGGGACGACATCCTGACTTGCCCGGGGTGGTCTCAGACCGGCTGGAGCTGCAGGAAGGTTGTCCTGGCTTCAGACTGCGTGTCTTCCCGCTGGGTCAAGGGCAGGTGTTGGTCAAAACGCACCAACTCATTCATGTTAATGAAGTTTTCCGATCCGTGCAACATCCTGTCAGCTGACGCTCAGCCGGTCGACGTTTGGCTGGAGGCCGGTCGCGAGGGCCGTGTCTTCACCTATCGGGCTGATCCTGACTTGCGTCTGCAGCCGGGCGATCTGGTGCGAGTCCCCCTGCGCAATCGGACGATGCACGGGCTGGTGGTGGGATGCCCCGTCCAGGCGATGCCTGCAGACAGGCAGGCTGCGCTTCAGCCGGTTGAGGCTCTGCTGCAGCGCGCGGCTGTTCCCTCCGACTGGAGGCAATGGCTCGATGGCGTCGCTGAGCGATGTCACCTCAGTGCGTTCCGGATGCTCAAGGCTGCTCTCCCCGCGGGGTGGCTCGGCCAGGCCCGGGCCTCGGCCGTTCGCTCCGGTCGTCGACTGTGGTGGCTGCAGAGAACGACGGCTCAGCCGCTGCCCGATCTCACCCAACGACAGCAGGATCTGCTCGCGTATCTGGATCGTCAGGGCGGAGGGTCGTGGCAGCGGGGTGTGGAGGCGGCCGGATTCAGTGGCGCTGTTGTGGCAGCGCTCGTCCGCAAAGGCTGCATCGAACGCGAACAGCGTCAGTCGTCAGCTGACGCTGAGCTGTCGTCCCCCCCTCACCTCGAGTCTCCCCGAGTTCTCACCGAGGAACAGCAGAAGGCGGTGGCGGCGTACCAGACACTGGCTCCAGGCAAGGGATTGCTGCTCTGGGGCATCACGGGCTCAGGAAAGACCGAGGTGTATCTGCAGCTCGCCGCTGCAGAGCTGGCGGCGGGCCGGCATGTTCTGCTGCTCACACCGGAGATCGGACTGATCCCACAGCTCGTGGATCGCTGTCGCCGGCGCTTCGGAGCCCGGGTCCTGGAATATCACAGCGGCTGCCGGGACCGTGAACGGCTGCGGGCCTGGCAGCACTGTCTTGAGCCGGACCAGCCCCTGGTGGTGGTGGGAACCCGTTCCGCGATGTTCATGCCCCTCGATCCGCTCGGACTCGTGGTGCTGGATGAGGAGCACGACAGTTCCTACAAGCAGGACTCTCCAATGCCCTGCTACCACGCCCGTGATCTCGCCATGGACCGGGTTCAGCGCTGCGGGGGCCGCGTGGTGCTGGGCAGTGCCACACCATCGCTGGACAGCTGGGTGCAGCTGAGCCCCGACGGGCCTCTCACCCTGGCCTGTCTACGGCGTCGTATTTCCGAGCAGCCCTTGCCTCCGGTGCATGTGGTGGACATGCGGCACGAACTAGCGGAAGGACATCGCCGCCTGATCAGCCGGCCTCTGATGGAACGGCTCCAGCAACTGCCGGAGCGGGGCGAGCAAGCCGTTGTGCTGGTGCCGCGCCGTGGTTACAGCCCGTTTCTCGGTTGTCGCAGCTGCGGTGAAGTGGTGCAGTGCCCCCACTGCGATGTGGCGCTCACCGTGCATCGCGGCCATGGAGGACGTCAGTGGCTTCGCTGTCACTGGTGCGATCACCGGGCTGAGATCGAAACCCGCTGCACCCATTGCGGTTCCACAGCGTTCAAGCCCTTCGGTGCCGGGACCCAGCGGGTGCTCGAGCTGCTGGCAGAGGAGCTGGAGGATCTGCGGTTGCTGCGCTTCGATCGTGATTCCACCGGTGGTCGCGATGGACACCGCCGTCTTCTGGACCGCTTCGCGGCCGGGGAGGCGGATGTGCTGATCGGAACTCAGATGCTGGCCAAGGGGATGGATCTCCCCCGGGTCACCCTGGCCGCAGTGCTCGCGGCCGACGGCCTGCTGCACCGCCCCGATCTGCGGGCGGGCGAGCAGGCGTTGCAGCTGCTGCTCCAGCTGGCGGGGCGTGCCGGTCGTGGCGAGCGCCCGGGGCAGGTGCTGGTGCAGACCTATTCACCGGAGCATCCGGTGATCCGTCATCTGGTGGATGGGCGATACGAGGATTTCCTGGCCCAGGAAATCCAGCTGCGACGGGAAGCTGGACTGGTGCCTTTCAGTCGCGCCTGTCTGTTGCGTCTGTCCGGAGAGTCGGCCACGGCCACGGCCACGGCTGCGACGGTGCTTGCGGAGCGAATTCGGCCTCTCTGCTCCTCCCAGGGTTGGTGGCTGGTGGGTCCGGCTCCGGCGCCTGTGGCACGGGTGGCCGGTCGCAGTCGCTGGCAGCTGTTGATGCACGGGCCGGCGGGATCACCGTTGCCTTTGCCTTCCGGTGAAGCGCTGTGGGAGGGACTGCCACAGGGAGTGGCCCTGGCGGTTGATCCGGATCCTCTGGATCTCTGATCAGGACGGCAGTTCAGGGAAGCCGAATCCCAGATTCCGGCGGATTCCCTGCAGGAGCAGGCTCAGCAACAGCAGCAAGGCGACAGCGATGCTGCCCAGACCCAGTCCGCTCCAGCTCCAGTTGTGACGTTCAGCGGTCATGCGCTCACCGCCGTGGAGCCTGTGCAGGGTGCTGCCCTCGTCCATGTTCACCAGGATCTCCAGATCAGGGATCTCCGGAAGGGTCGACAGATCCAGATCCAGGACCAGGGTCTGCTGCACGCCAACAATCCAGTTGCGCTCCCGCAGCGTGAGGCTTGGTGATGGCAGCTCCATCCCGGCGGATTCCGCGGCGAGCTGAACCATCCGTTCCAGTTCTGAGCTCACGATCCGCATGGGTTGCGCAGCGGAGACGATGCGCTGCGCGCCAGGTCCCGGGTGGCTCACCTGCAGCTGGGGCAGGTCGTGATGCAGCTTTTCCTCGAAACGGCTCTGCCAGGGCAGCAGCCGACCATTGCCACTCTGCACCTGCCAGCTCAGGGCGACTCGATCCGGCCCTGGGATGGTGAGGTCCGCCTCGATGCGGATGCAGCCGCTGAGCAGAAGGGTCAGTCCCAGCAGCACGGCTGTCACCAGCGCGGCGAAGCCGAGGGCCGGTGCCTGGGTCGGACCTGTCGGTGGCGGCGGTGGTGGGGGTGGGCGGCGCTTGCGTCGCCGAACGGTCGAGGAGGCGCGGCTGCCGGTGGCAGACATCTCCAGCTGGGGAAGTCGCATGGACCAGTTTTCCGGTCTGGTGAGTGCCGGGGCCTCCAGAATCGTCAGCAACTGCTTGGCCTGCTGACGGAGTTCAGGGTCGCCGCGGCGAGTCAGCAGACGGCAGGTGGCGATGGCCTCGCTGTCGTTGCCCTGACCCATCCAGGCGGTGACCATCAGCAGCCTGACCCGGGCTCCATGGGCATCCGGAAGCGGATGGGACTCCGCCACAGGAGCCAGCAGCTCCAGGCATTGGCCGTAATCGCCACGTTCCAGTGCTGCTTCGGCGGCACGCAGATCCAGCGGTTCGGTCGGGGAGCTCACGGGTCAGCCGCGTCCCACCACCATTGTGCCGATGCCGGCATCGGTGAAAACCTCCAGCAGCAGAGCATGAGGGACGCGGCCGTCGATGATGTGCGCCGCCGCGACGCCCTGGGCGAGAGCTCGGATGCAGCACTCCGTTTTGGGCGTCATGCCGCCGGCCACCACACCGTCATGGATCAGCTGGCGCGCCTCCGACAGCCGCAGCTGGCGAATCAGGGACGCCGGATCCGCCCGATCCCGCAGGATGCCTGGTGTGTCAGTGAGCAGCACCAGCTTCTCGGCCTCCAGGGCTGCGGCAACCTCTCCCGCCACCGTGTCCGCATTGATGTTGTGGGCCTTGCCGTCTTCAGGAGTGGCGGCGACGCTGGAGATCACCGGGACGTAGCCGCGCTCCAGGAGGGGTTCGAGCACATCAGGGTTGACGCGGGCCACGTCACCCACCAGCCCGTGGCTGCCATCCCCCCAGGGCCTCGCTTCCACGAGACCGCCGTCGCTGCCGCTCAGGCCGACTGCGCGGGCACCGAGCCGGTTGAGACCATTGACGATCTGCTTGTTGACGCGCCCGACCAGCACCATCTCCACCACATCCATGGTGTCGGCATCGGTGACACGAAGGCCGTCACGGAATTCCGCTGGGATCTCCAGGCGCTTCAGCCATTGGTTGATTTCGGGCCCACCACCGTGGACCACCACCGGCTGGACTCCCACGCAGGCCAGCAGCGCCAGATCCCTGAACACGGCATCGCGCAACTCGGCGTGGGCCATGGCGGCGCCCCCGTACTTCACCACGATGCGTCGGCCAGCGAAATGCTGGATGTACGGCAGGGCCTCGCTCAGGACGGACACCCTCAGGGCGTCATCCCCGGACTGCTTGGAATCAGCCATCGACAACCGGCAGCAGACGCAGATCGAGGCGGTCGTTGTCGAGAGGGGTCAGCTCGGCATGCAGCCCCTTCGAGAAGAAGCGACTGAGACGGTCCTGGCGTGCCTGCCAGCGCTCAAGTGGGATCGCACCGAGCTGGAAGCGAAGCCGCAGTCCATAGCCCCCGTCTTCGTTCAGTTCCTCGATCTCTTCGAGTTGCGGTGGATTGTCCTCATCCCAAAGCTTGAGAGCCTCAAGGGATGACTCGAGATGGGCTTTCTGTCCATATCGCCATCGGGTCACATCTGACAGCAGCTTCGTCAGCTCCGGGGCCGCCTGCTCGCGTTCGTTCTTCAGCGCGGCCTTGGGAGTGACCCGGCGGGCCGGAGGCAGCTCCGAGGACTTCAAAGCAAGCCCCCCGAGCAGGATCGGAATGCCGTAGAAAATCGTGGGCAGGCTCAGGTTGGCGTTACCTGTGCCGTAGGCGACGGCGCCGACCACCGTGAGCACGCCTCCGGCCACCGTGACCAGGCTGCCGGGGGAGAGGAAGTCTTTCATGGACAGGCCTGAGTGTTCGTCATTGTGACGTCCCGCCCATCAGGATGGAGCGGTCACCGCTGTGGACGATCGTGAGTGAGACCCCGTCCCCGGATCTCCGGGAACTGCTGCAGCTCCTGGATGCTGATCGGGCCCTGCTGCTGCAGCAGATCGACAGCGGTCGCTGGCCCGATCTACGGCTGGATCTGGCTGCCCTGGAACGGGAACTCGGTCAGATGCTCACCCGAGCCAGTGAACTGCAGGAGGAGAACGGAGGTCGGTGAGATCAGAAGGGGATCTCGTCGGTGTCCGGCACCAGAGGAGCGGAATTCCAGCTGGTCGTTTCAGGTTCGGGCTGTTTTGCTCTGACGGGTGCGGCAGGTGCCTCACGGCTGGCCGGAGCCGTCTCCGGAGCAGGGCCTGGCGTCTGGCCGCCGACGGGATGCAGGCGCGCGAGGGTGAATTCAGCCCGTTTCTCCTTCGTGCCGTCCTGTCTGGGGACGGTGTTCATCCTCAGCCGACCTTCCAGCACGAGCCGCTGGCCCACCTGCACACGGTTCTGAAGATCCTGGGCGAGGTTGCCCCAGCCCACGACCTTGAGTTCACCCGGGGGATCATCGGCACGCAGCGGATCGAACCGAACGGCCATTTCGGCAATCGGTGTCTGGTTGTCCTGGGTGTAGCGAACCGTCGGTGCTTCGATCACCTCCACTTCGAGCACGCAGTGGTTCATGGCCCTGTTCAGCGATGGGAGCCATCCTGATGCACAGCTGCGGGAATCGCCAGGATCAGCTCTGGCTTCTTGCCGGAACCGGGGAGGGGCCGCGTCTCGCGGCTGCGCTGATCAAGCGGGGCTGGCGGGTGCAGGTCAGTGTTGTGACGCCATCGGCGGCACGGGCTTACGCATCGCTGGGGTTGGAGTCGCTCGCCGTCGGTGCCCTCCAGGGGGAAGCTGCCATCGCCGCCTTCGTGGGGGAGCGGGGTCCGTTTCGATGGGTGGTGGATGCCACCCATCCCTTCGCCACGCAGATCAGCGCCGATCTGGAGCAGGTCTGCGGCGGTCTTGGGCAGCCGCTGCTGCGGCTGGAGCGCCCGCTTGAAACCGGAGGCTCTGCCACGGTCCTGCAAGGGATCGATGATCTGAGCGGTGTCGCTCTGCAGGGGCGTCGGCTGATGCTGGCCATCGGCGGACGCCATCTGGCTGCGGCTGCTCGGCTTGCACGGGTCAGTGGAGCGGAGGTCTTCGCCAGGACCCTGCCCTCGGCCGCTGGACTCCGGGGTGCCCTGGCAGCGGATCTGCCCCAGGGGCATCTGGCTGTGTTGAGACCGCTTCAGGGGGAACCAGCCGGAGGCATCGAGCAGGCGCTTTGCCGGCACTGGGCGATCACCGATGTGCTCTGCCGTCAATCCGGTGGGGTCACGGAGCGGCTCTGGCGCCGGATCGCCCTGGAGCAGGGGTTGCAGCTGTGGCTGCTGCGACGACCGCCCTCGGCTGCTCAGGTGGAGACTGTTCCCAGTGAGTCGGCTCTGCTGGAGCGCATCGCCCATGGCTGATCCTTCAGCGATCTGGCTGGTGCTCACCACCGAGGCGGATGCCGATCGGGCCGGGACACTGGCGGAGGCTCTGTTGCAACGCCGACTGGTGGCCTGCGTCAGTCTCACGCCGATCCATTCCCTGTTCCACTGGCAGGGGGAGCTGACGCGCGACAACGAAGTGCAGCTTCTGCTCAAGACCAGCGAGGCCTGTCTTGAGCCGCTGCGTCTCGCTCTGACGGAGCTGCACAGCTACGACACCCCGGAATGGGTCAGCTGGCAGGTGGAGACATCGCCCGCCTATGGCGCCTGGGCACGGGATGCGGTCAGTTCAGATGCGCTGCCGCCAGCTCTTTCAGAGACACCTGAGAGCGGGCCCCCAGCTGGGTGACGATCTGCCCGGCGCAGAGGGCTCCCAGCTGACCGCAGCGCTCCAGCGACTCCCCCTGGGTGTAAGCGTGCAGGAAACCGCCGGCATAGAGATCGCCGGCTCCGGTGGTGTCGAGCAGATCTCCCATCCCGAAGATGCCGATGTCCCAGCGCTCGTCACCGCTCATCACCACCGAACCGTCTGCTCCGCGGGTGATGGCGACGGTCGAGCAGCAGCTGCGCACCCGATCCAGGGCAACAGCGAGATCGGCGGTCTCATAGAGCGACAGGATCTCCGTTTCATTGGCGAACAGCACATCCACATGACCGTTCACCAGCTCCAGGAAACTGTCGCGATGGCGATCGACGCAGAAGCCGTCGGAGAGCGAGAGAGCCACCTGACCACCCGCTTCGCGGCAGGCTTCTGCTGCTGCGATGAAAGCGCGTTTGGCGGCAGGACTGTCCCAGAGATAACCCTCGAGGTAGAGCACCTTGGTCTCACGCACCATCGAGAGATCCAGATCGTCGGGCTCCAGCTGGGTTGAGGCGCCGAGGAAGGTGCACATCGTGCGCTCCGCATCTGGAGTCACGTAGATCAGACAGCGAGCCGTCGTGGCGCCGCTGGTGGCTGATGGGGTGTCGAAACGGGCGCCAACAGCACGGATGTCGTGGCTGAAGATCGTTCCGAGTTGGTCGTCGCGGACGCGGCCGATGAATCCGGCCCGCCCTCCCAGCTGAGCGATCCCCACCATGGTGTTGGCAACGGAGCCACCGGAGGTTTCGAGTCCTGGACCACTCGCTTTGTAGAGGGCCTCCGCCTGCTGCTCATCGATCAGGGCCATGCCGCCTTTCTGCAGGCCATGGGCGTTCAGGAAGCTGTCGTCGGTCTGAACCAGCACGTCAACGATGGCGTTGCCGATTCCCACCACGTCAAGGCTGCAGGAGCTGGGGAAGCGGGCGTCGGGAGCCATGGAGAAGCGGTTGAGGGCCCGCAGTATGGCCTCCCGTCGTGATCAGGCGCTGAGCAGAGCCCGCTTCGGACCATGGATCGGATCCTCCACCACGATGGTCTGGTCACGGCTGGCGCCGAGGGAGACGATGGCGATCGGCACCTCCATCAGATCCGCGAGGAAGCGCAGATAGGCCATGGCTGCCTCGGGCAGATCCTCCAGTTTGCGGCAGTCCTCGGTGGAGCACTGCCATCCAGGCAGGGTCTCGAAGATGGGCTGGCAACGGGCGAAGTCGTCGGAGCTGCTGGGGAAGTGATCGATCCGTTCGCCATCCAGCTCGTAGGCCACGCAGACCTGAATCGCATCCAGTTCATCCAGCACATCCAGCTTGGTGACGGCGAGGCAATCAAGGCCGTTCACCTGAACGGCGTAGCGACCGATCACCCCGTCGAACCAGCCGCACCGCCGGCGCCGGCCGGTGGTGGTTCCGAATTCACCACCGCGTTCCGTCAGCTGGTCGTTCAGGCTGCCGCTCAGCTCGGTCGGGAAAGGCCCTTCCCCGACTCGGGTGGTGTACGCCTTGGCAACACCGATGACCCTGTCGATCAGGGTGGGTCCCACCCCGGCACCAATGCAGGCACCTCCGGAGACCGGGTTTGAGGAGGTGACGTAGGGATAGGTGCCGTGATCAAGGTCCAGGAGGGTTCCCTGGGCACCCTCGAAGAGAATGTTCTTGCGTTCGCGGGCGGCCTGGTGGATGGCGCGGGTGCAGTCGACCACATGGGGGGACAACCTGCGGCCGTAGTCGAGGTACTCGCTGATCACCGCGTCGGGATCCAGGGGCTCCACCGCGTAGATCGTCTCGAGCAGCTGATTCTTCTCCTGCAACGGCCCTTCCAGACGCTCCCTGAGCCGCTGCTCGTCCAGAAGATCGATCACCCTGATCCCGCTGCGCTGGGACTTGTCGGCATAGGTGGGGCCGATGCCGCGCCCGGTGGTGCCGATCCGACGGGCACCGCGCTGCTTCTCCATCGCCTGATCCAGCAGGCGGTGATAGGGCATCGTCACGTGAGCCGTCGAGGCCAGTTGCAGCCCCGAGATGTCGATATCGTTCTCCTTCAGCATTTCGAGTTCGCCGAGCATCACCCTCGGGTCGACCACGGTCCCTGAGCCGATCAGGCAGATGGTGTCCGGATAGAGAATCCCGGAAGGGATCAGATGCAGCTTGAGAACGCGCTCATCAACAACGATCGTGTGGCCTGCGTTGACGCCGCCCTGATAGCGAACGACGACATCAGCGGACCGGCTCAGAAGATCGGTGATCTTGCCTTTCCCCTCGTCACCCCACTGAGCTCCGATGACGACAACGTTGGCCAAGGACACTGCGGCCCGAAGCCGCGAATCTGCACAATCCGGGAGTCTCTCAGATGTGGTGTCCGGCCGTCAAAGAGATGAAGCCGGATGGATCAGCTGCCGCGGACGGCGGACCGTTCTGCCTTGGTGAGTTCCTTGGCGATGCGGTCGTGCAGGTCCTCCGGGAGGGGACGGTTGGCGTAGCCCGCATAGTGACCGGCCAGGGAGTTGAGAGCGGTCTGCATGGTGGTGAAGGAGGTGAGGCCATTCACCCTGGACTGCGGCCTGTAGCGCGACATGTAGTCGTTGATCAGTGCTCGGGCCTCGACCTCGGCTTCGGCATGTCCTTCGGCATCCTGCGGCAGATCGATCACCTCGAGCAGGCTGCGGGAGACCGCGACGGTGTCCTCGACGTAGTCACCGCTGAGACGGGCTTCGGCATCTCCGCTGCAGGCGCTGAGAAGCAGGCAGAGAGACAATCCGAGGGCGATGGTCACTCGGGAGAGAGGCTTCAGCAGACGTGCCAGGGCGGAGAGCATCGATCCGTTGTGACTGGGTGGGACTTTAAGGGCGAAGGGCGCTGATCAGAGCACTGAGGGCTTCGCTGTGGTGAAGCTTGCTCACCTGCCGTCCACGGCGCTGAACCAGTTCCACCAATCCGTCCGCCGCATCGCGTCCCACCACGATTCGCCAGGGGATTCCGATCAGATCCGCATCCTTGAATTTCACACCTGCCCGTTCGCGGCGGTCATCCAGCAGTGCGTCGACCCCTGCTTGCAGGAGGCTGTCGTAGAGCTGCGTGCCAAGGGCGGCCTGGCCCTCGTCCTGGATGTTGGCCACCACCACGATCGCCTCGAAGGGTGCCATCGCTTCCGGCCAGCAGATGCCGGCCTCGTCGTGATGCTGTTCAACGGCGGCCTGGGCCAGGCGGGAGATCCCGATGCCGTAACACCCCATCCAGAAGGGTTCCTCCTGCCCAGCCTCGTTTGTGAAACGGCTCTCCAGCGCTGTGGAGTACTTGCGTCCGAGCTGAAAGATGTGCCCGACTTCGATGCCCCGCCTTGCCTCCAGTCGTGCCTCGGGGTTGTGCACACAGGCTTCGCCCGCTCTGGCGGTGCGCAGGTCGACGGCCGCTGGTGTGCCTCCCAGCTCAGCCCAGGTGCAATGGCTGCGATGCATGTCCGGCTGATTGGCTCCGCAGCAGAAGCTGTCCAGGGTCGTGGCCGTCGCGTCGGTAAGGCGCAGGAAGCGCGTTCTCCAGCTGGAGGCCCCGGACAGCAGCGCATCGTCCAGATCCGGACCGATCGATCCGAAGGGGATCCCGCTCAAGCCCTGGCGGCTGATGTCCTCCGTTGTGATGCTTCGGCAGTCCAGCACTCCTGCACCCAGTTCAACGCTCAGGGCGTTGATGAGTTTCACGTCATTGAGCTCCTGATCACCCCGCAGGCTCAGCAGAACGGGTTGCTCCTCGCCGTCCTCGAGCCTCGCCACCAGCAGCAGCACTTTGACCATCTGTGAGGGGTGCCAGCCCTGCGTCTCGCAGACGGCCGCGATGCTGGTCTGGCCTGGGGTTTCCACCAGTGCCATCTCAGCCGTCTGAAGCGGTACTGCCGGGGACGGCAGCGAGACCGCCTTCTCCTGGTTGGCGGAATACACCCCGTCGTCGCTGATCAGAATCAGGTCTTCACCGGCATCCGCCGTCACCATGAACTCCTGGGACGCGGCTCCTCCGATCGCGCCACTGTCGGCATCCACGGGAACAGCCTCAAGGCCGCAGCGCTCGAAGATGCGTCGGTAGGCCTGATCCATGCGCTCGTAGGTGGCCCGAAGATCCGCCTCATCCGCATGGAAGGAGTAGGCGTCTTTCATGATGAATTCGCGTCCCCGCATGAGCCCGAAGCGAGGGCGGATCTCGTCCCGGAACTTGGTCTGGATCTGATACAGGTTCACCGGCAGCTGTCGGTAGGACCGGAGCAGATCGCCGGCAAGGCTCGTGATCACCTCTTCGTGGGTGGGTCCCAGTCCCAGCTGGCGACCCTGGCGGTCTTCGAGGTGAAACATGATTCCTTCGCCGGCGGTGTAGCCCTGCCAGCGCCCGCTGCGTTGCCACAGTTCAGCCGGATGCAGCTGCGGGAGCAGCGATTCCAGAGCACCAGCGCCGTTCATCTCCTCCCGGACGATGGCTGTGATCCGCTGCAGGACCCTCCACATCAGAGGCAGATACGCATAGATGCCGGATCCGACACGCCGGATGTAGCCCGCCCGAAGAAGCAGTTGGTGAGATGTGATCTCCGCTTCGGAGGGAACATCCCTGAGCGTCACCAACATCAGGCCGGAGACGCGCATGATCGATCCCTGAAGTCGGCGAAAAGTTATCACCGATCCGAACAGGTGCCGATCACTTAAGTGTCCGTCTCGCTTGAAAACCCGTGTGCGACATGAGTCTCGGCTGCTACGGTCCGAGCATTCCAGGCTGTCCAAGGGTTATCTCATGTTTCCTCGGTCGGTTGAATCTGTTGCTTCGCAAATTCAACAATCGGTTGAAATCGTCGGGGATGTTGCAGCAACTGCGGCGCAGAGTGATGCTCTCGTCGGCATCGATGATGTTCAGAAATCACTGAACCGTTCCAGGGCTTCTGTATACCGGTACACCAACACAGACCCTCGGAACCTGAATCCCCCTTTCAATCCGCGCAAGCTGAATCCTGAATACCGCAGTGATCAGAAGGATCCGCTGCTGTTTCATCCCAACGAGGTGGCGCGTTTCGCCAAGGATGTTCTGCGGATCAAGGAGGTCACTGTCGAGGTTCTGAACTCACCCTCCACCGCGACACAGCAGATGCTGGGTTCCATCCTCGAGGAGCTCAAGGGAATCCGTTCCCACCTTGAGGGCCTGTCGCAGCCGCCATCCGATCTCGATGCCAGGCGCGATCGTCAGGATCGGCCTGCTGCATGAGCCTGGGGTCGGTGACAGAATGACGACATTCACCCTGTGACGAGATGAGGGTTCGGCTCCGGCCAACCCAACGACATGGCCACTGATCCGGCATTCCACCACCAGGACGATTCGTCCTCGAGTTCAGAGAGCGAAGACCCTTTCAGTCCGGGCCCCCCTGTCACGGCCCTGATCGGCCTGATCATCGCTCTCTCCAGCGTCGGCGCCCCTCTCGCTGCAGTCATCACCGATCGTTCCTCCGGATGGTCCGGGCTGACGCCCACCGCCCAGCAACGCGATGGATCTCCGCCCCCTCCCCCCTTCTCCCTCACCAGGGCTGGTCAATCTGCTGGTGGAGATCCCGGCTGGTAGCCGCAACAAATACGAATATTCCGCTGAAGCAGGGGTGATGGCACTCGACCGTGTGCTGCATTCCTCGGTCCGCTACCCCTTCGATTACGGCTTCATCCCCAACACGCTCGCGGAGGATGGCTCGCCTCTGGATGCCATGGTGATCATGGCGGAGCCCACGTTCGCAGGATGCCTGATCAAGGCTCGTCCGATCGGCCTGCTGGATCTCCATGACCGGGGGGCGTACGACGCCAAGCTGCTCTGCGTGCCTGAGGCGGATCCACGTCAGCGGACCATCCGCAGCATCCGGCAGATCGCTCCATCCCAGCTTGAGGATGTCTCGGAATTCTTCCGCACTTATAAGAATTTTGAGGGCCGCGTCGTCACGATCGACGGCTGGCGGGACGTCGATGCGGTTCAACCGCTGCTCGACGCCTGCATCGCTGCGGCGAGATGCTTGTAAGTTGGTGCGCACCTGAGACTTCGTACGACCCGTGCCCACCATCCGTTTTGAGCAGGAAGGCCAGCAGGTTGGGTGCATTGAAGGGGCGAATCTCCGCAAGGCGGCTCTCGATGCCGGCATCAATCCCTACAACGGCCTCAACAACCTCAACAACTGCAGCGGTGTCGGTCAGTGCGGCACCTGCGTGATGGAAGTTGTCGAGGGTGCCTCGAATCTGTCCCCGCGCAGCGATGTCGAGGAGGTGTACCTGGCGGATCGTCCGGCCAATTTCCGCCTCAGCTGCCGCACCACCGTCAATGGGGACGTCACCGTCCGCACCCGCCCATCCGAGGGGGTGGGTCGCGGCTCCAACAGCCTGATCGGCGCTGTGAAATCCCTGTTCGGGCGCTGATCTTGTCCGACCGCCTCCGGGTCTGGAGCTACAACCGCTGCAGCACCTGCCGTCGTGCCTTGGCCTGGTTGCAGGACCGTGGCCAGGATCATGATCTGTTCGACATCACGTCGGACCCTCCTCTGGCAGCTGATCTGGCTCACGCCATGGACCAACTGGGCCGCAAGGCTCTGTTCAACACGAGTGGTCAGAGTTACCGCGCTCTCGGGGCTGCAGCGGTCAAGGCCATGAGCGATGCGGAGGCCCTCGAAGCTCTGTCCATCGATGGGAAGCTGATCAAGAGACCGTTCGTGATCTGTCCTGACGGGACCGTGCTGGTGGGCTTCAAGCCTGAGGTCTGGTCGGAGACTCTGTCCGGTTGAAGTTCAGACCATCCAGTTCGCTGATCAATGCATCGACGCCCCCCTGATCGCGCAGCTGACTGAAGCTGGAGCGTTTGAGATCCTCCAGCAGTGAAGCGAGCAGGTCCTGGCTGCGCTCCAGGATGGGTCCCTGATCGAGGACCCTGGCCAGTTCCTCCCAGAAGCGATCCAGGGTTTGTGTGCTGAGGGAATCGAGCACGGGATCCTTTTGTCCGATGCGTCCCCCGGCCCCTCTGGAGACATCGATCAGTGAGTCGACCAGACCACCGGCCAGCTGAAGGCTCAGTTCGCTTTCCGCGCGCTGCAGGGCCGGCAGACCTCTGAGGGCCTCCGGCCGGACCGAGCGCTCCATGCTCCGCTGCAGCAGGTGGCCCAGCAGAGCCACCAGCTGGGGGCGCAGATTCGGGCCCACCTGTGTGAGCAGCAGTGGCAGCCAGAGTCGTGCCAGCTCCGCGAGTTCCCGTTGTTCGTTCACATCGGTTGACTGGTAGCTGCAGAAGCTGCGGACCCGCTGAGGGAGCTGCGGAGAGCGGATCACCTGCTGAGCGGCATCCACCACCCGCACGGTGATCACCTCGAACAGCTCCAGCGCCAGCAGGGCCACGACGCCCCGACTGATCACCGCTCGCAGCGGTTCCAGTTGAATCAACCCCGCTCTCGACAGGCGTTCGGTGACGGGCACCACCCGCAGCAGGCGTGCGAAGGGAAGCAGCAGCGGCAGGTCGATCCATCGCCGCAGCAGGGCGTCACGCCAGCGAATCGCCGGGTAACGCCGTTTCAGCCGCAGGGTCCGGAGCAGGATGTCGAGCAGGAACAGCAGCCGGAACGGGGTGTCGATCCGCCAGCTCAGATCCGTGGGTTGCCCGTTCGCATCAATGCTGCGCCAGGTGTTGACCTGCACCAGCGGCAGGATCTTGACGGTCCAGAACTGCCGCTCGACAGCCCAGTCCGACTGGCTCAGGTGTCGGTCGCTGAGCAAGAAATCCGCTGACTGCTGAGCGGAATCCAGCCCGGCGCGGGTGCGGAGCTGGGATTTGATCTTTTCCAGGGCGCCGGCATTGCCGGAATTCAGGAATGGATTCGTGGTGATCATCTCCGTGGTCAGCCGCGCCTGTTCCTGAAACAGACGCTTCACCTCCGGGTCTGCGGTTCCCCGCTCCACGGCGAGCCTGTCCAGGTCTTGGAAATGCCTCATGTAGGCCTGGGTGTCCCGATGGGGTTCGATGCCCTTGATCGGGTCGTAGAACGGCGTGATGTCCGGCAGCCAGGGCAACGGCACCGCCAGCGGCACGGAGGGCAGCGGATAGAGGTTGCGCTGCAGCCAGAAGTTGCGCAGCGGCAGATAGGTGGCGTCGAAAATCACCCAGGCAAGATTCGCTGCAGCCAACAACGCGAGCGCCTGGTCCCAGCGCCGCCAGGCTCTGGCGCGGTGGTGGAGCTTGAACCCTTGCCAGCGGGGGCGAACCATGGGGGTACGAAGTGCGGCCCGGGAAGTGGGCTCGTCACACTCCTTCTATCGTGGTGCAGATTCACAGAGAAGTGATCCGTTGGCAGGCGATCAGAAGCAGGAGCGTCGATCGAACTCCAACGAAGGCGACAGGGCTCATCAACAAGGCACGAAAACCCACCCTTTCTGGGATTTCTGGGCACCGGTGCTGTTCACCCTGGCGTTGTATCTGGGGATCCGACAGATGGTGGTGGAGGCTCGCTACATCCCGTCGGGTTCGATGCTTCCCGGACTGCAGATCCAGGACCGGCTTCTGGTGGAGAAGCTGACCTTCCGGACCCGGCCCCCCAGACGGGGAGAGATCGTCGTGTTCAACTCTCCCTATGCATTCGACCCCGCTCTGCGGTCTCCCCAGCGGCCCTCTCCGCTCCGCTGCATTCTGGTGAATCTGCCTCTGGTGAGCTTCATTCCCGGACTGGCGAACCCCGCCTGTGATGCCTACATCAAACGGGTGATCGCCGTGGCCGGCGACCGTGTTGTGGTCAGCCCCAGTGGTGAGGTCATCCTGAACGGGGAGCCGCTCGAAGAGCCCTATGTCCAGCGTTTCTGTGCGGTCAACGAACAGGGGATGAGTCCCTGTCGCACCATCGACACCACTGTGCCGGACGCGTCGGTGCTCGTGCTGGGAGACAACCGGCAAAACAGCTGGGACGGGCGCTTCTGGCCCGGTGGCCCATTCCTGCCGGAAAACGAGATTCTCGGCAGAGCCGTGATCCGGTTCTGGCCTCTCAACCGATTGGGGGGACTCAGCGACTGAGCCCGCAGGCGGTGACCCTGCCACGCATCTCACGGTTCAGCAGAGCCAGGTTCGCGGCCATCGGAGCCGCGGCATCATCCTGGCGGACCTGCCAGGTCTGTTCAGGGTCGAACAGCAGCCAGCGTCGGCTTCCGACAGCGAGCGCCTCGGGAGGCTGATCGATCAGAGCGGAGGGACCGAAGCTGAGCCCCTGCCAGAGCTGTTCGAGGCTGAAATCGCCGTTGCGAACCAAGGCATCCCAGAGCGCCGGAAGCACCAGGTGATGCCCGCTCAGCCCTGGGGGACGCTGATCCGGCGGGAGCAGCATGTCCTCCGCATCCATCGGAACGGCATGCACTGAGACGGCTCGGATCAGCTGCTCGCGCAGGGCCTGCTGCAGCGCTTCGCGGTCGGCGGCGCCTCCCAGCGATGGGTGCACCCGCCAGCTGGCATCCCCTCCGGGAAGATCCCCGCGATCCGCCAGCAGGTGCCACCAGCAGACGCTGGTGAGAGGGGGCAGCGCATCAGCGCGGAGAGACTCCACGGCAGCCGCCGTGGACACGTTCATCAGACGCAGCTGCCGTTCCGGGTGCCGCTGATGCAGGGCCAACAGCTGTCTCAGGGGCAGGGTCTCGCTGGTTTCCGGATCCGGTGCCCAACCGGCCCGCAGGGTCTCAACGCCTTCGCGCACCATGCCATCCCCCTGCAGGGCGGGATCACGGGGGGCGACCAGCACCGGTGCCGATCCCATCTCTCCCAGCAGCAACCCACGTTCCAGCAGCGCCAGAGGAATCAGCGCATCGTCATCAGCAAGACCGATGGCCCCCAGATCGAGCAGATCACCATGGGACGCGAGTTCGGTTCCGGCACCTCCCCGGCTGAAGCCACCCCAGAGATGGATGGTCACCTCCCGCGGGTCATGGTCGCGGAAACCGATCAACCGTTCCGGTGAATCGCGCCAGGTCGGGCTCCGCGGCAGCAGCGCCACCTGGCCGTAACCGGCTGCGGCAGCACAGCGTCGCAGGCTGTCGAGGGTTTCCGAACGGCCGCTGAATGGAGACTCCAGCACGGAGTGGGGATCCACCAGGCATGGGGCGATCAGCTGGCCGGAGGCCTCCGTGGCGGTCACGCCCAGCTGGATGGCTCTCTCCCGAGCCGCCTGATCAAATCCCTGCAGGACGCCGGATTCCAGCAGAACGGCCCCGTCCCGGACCGGCCGATCCGGACCTTGCAGGATCCGGATCGGATCCAGCAACAGGGTGTCGTTCATGGCGTCAGAGCGCGCCTGCCGCGGTCCGGTCGAGCACACTCCCGAAGTGGGAGGTGAGATTGAGACAGGTCACCACTGCAGGCTGGCCCGGATCCGTTGCGATGTCGACCACCGTCACACCGCCATTGCCCTGCTTCACCGCCCAGATGTCCGCCGGCGTCAGGCCGAGCAGATCACAGAGGATGGTTTTGTTGACGGCGTCATGGGCCACCACCAGAGCGGTGTCCTCCGCCTCCAGGGAGGTTGCGATCTCCCCCCAGCTGCGGACCGAGCGGGCCCAGACATCCTGAATCGTTTCGCCGTCAGGCATCTGAACCGTTTCCGGAGTTCGTTTCCAGGTGTCGAGCAGGTCCGACCAGTCGGCTCGGATCTCGGACTCGAGCTTGCCCTCCCACTGGCCGTGGCCGATCTCCACGAGCCCGTCGGTCTGGGTGAGGGCGACGCCGGGATGGGCTTCCAGAATGATTTCAGCCGTTTCGGTCGGCCGCGACAGGGTGCTGCTCCAGGCCCGGTCGATCCTGACGGTTCTGAGAAAGTCTCGGGCTGCAGCTGCCTGGCTGCGTCCGTGCTCATTCAGAGGGATGTCGATCTGCCCCTGGAAACGTCCTTCCTTGTTCCAGTCCGTCTCCCCATGACGCACAAGGATGAGCCGGGCCCCCTTGCCCTTGGCAGGAAGCGGAGAGAGATGGGTGGTGCTGTTCAGGCACTCGATCTGCACCTGAGGGCGAGACTCTCCAGCCGTGAGGTTGAAGACCGAGAGCGAGGTGTTGTCCACTCTCAGCCGGCGGAATCCGTTCTCAGGTTCCCCCAGCAGGGTGAGCATCAGACAGCGAAGGATGGCGTTGTGGGCAACGACCAGCACCGTGGCGTCGGTCTCGACTGGATGTCGCTTCAGCAGCCCTGCCACGAAGTGCTCGGCCTGCTGCATCAAGTCAGGGAGGGGGCGGTAGCGGCGACCATCCCTCCGCTCCAGTTCCAGTTCGAGCGGCCGTCGCTTCCAGGTGGCGTAATCCTCCGGATACCGCTCGGTCAGCTCATCGATGGCCATCCCCGACCAGGGTTCCAGATCCACCTCCAGCAGGCCGTCGTCGAACACCGGCTCCGGTGCTGTGCCGCCGCGGGCCTCCAGCAGGGACGCAGTGGTGGAGGCTGCCCGGCGCAGGCGTGAGCTGTAGACGGCATCAAAGGGAACGTCCGAGAGCGATTCCCCCAGTGCCCTGGCCTGCTCGTGACCCTCTTCGGTGAGGTTGGAGAGGTCATCACGCCCCTGAATGCGGCGCTCCTGGTTGAAACTGCTCAGACCGTGGCGGACGAGGAGAAGACGGAGGGGCACCGTGCTGCAGCAAAGCGCGGCCATCGTATGGGGCAAGCCCCGCCGGAGGACAATCGGGTGTAGTTGAGCCGACGTGGTGTCGTCCAGTTCTCCCCGCCCGGTTGAGCCCCGCTGGAAAACACTCCTGGCCGTTCTCTCCCTGGTGCTGGCCACGGCGATCTGGGTCACCGGGCTGATCGACAGCCTCAGTCGGCCATCGGTTGCGCCGGTCCTGACTCTCCAGCAGCAGGAGCTCAGTGTGCTGGCGGAGCCGGCCGTGCCTTCGGCGTTGCGCCCGGTGCTGATGGGGGAGGCGCCAAGGCAGGTTCTGCTCCAGGCCTTGCAGGACAGTCCAGAGAGCCGGCGCAGCTCACGCCAGACGCAGCTGCTGAAACTGCTGCAGGGTTCCGGGGATGCGGACATCGCAGCTGCGCGGGCATCGGATGATCCGCTCCTCCAGCTGCTGGCCTGCGAAGCCGAGCCAGATGCATCAGAGGCGCTCTGCCTGGATCAGCAGATCGCTTCTGGAGCGGCTCTGCGGCTGACCCTCAGCGCCACACTGCCACTGGTCATGGTGCTCCTGGGGAGCCTGCTGCTGCTCCAGCAGGGATGGAGTCTGTTGCGGGGACAACAGGAGCCTTCGCCCTCTCTTGAGGGGCCCGAGCTGACGCTGATCGACATGATCCTTCTTGTCGCCGGCGGGTTTGTCGTCATCAGTGCCGTGGCCATGCCGCTGCTGGCTCTGCCGCTGGTCGGAGCCCTCACCTCGGCTCTGGCCAGTCCCCGTCGGGAAGCCGTCGGAGTGGTGATCAACTACAGCCTGATGGCCCTGCCGAGTCTGTTGATCCTGCGGCGTCAGCTCCGTGCCCTGGACCCGCAACGCAGTCCATCCGGAGGCTGGCTGCAATGGGGGCTGCATCCTCCTGCCTCGGCTCTTCGCCTGGCTGCCTCCGGATGGTTGATGGTGACTCCGGTGGTGACCCTGGCCGGTTGGCTGGTGGTGAAGCTGGTCGGTGATCCCGGTGGCAGCAATCCACTGCTGGAACTGGTCCTCGGCAGTCGTGACCCTCTGGCGCTGCTTCTGCTGCTGCTGACGGCCGTGGTGCTGGCGCCGCTTTTCGAGGAGGTGATTTTCCGCGGGACGCTGCTTCCCGTTCTGGCAAGCCGGGTTGGATCCGGTCCCGCTGTGCTGCTCAGTGCGCTGGTGTTTGCGCTTGCCCATCTGAGCATCGGTGAACTGGCTCCGCTGACGGTTCTCGGAATCGGTCTCGGTCTGCTGCGCCTTCGAGGCGGACGCCTGCTCCCCTGCGTGCTGATGCACGCTCTCTGGAACGGCATCACCTTCCTGAATCTCCTGCTTCTCTGAGTCTTGCGGCCGGCCTGTGCGGGTGGTTCACTGGCCTATTCGACTGTGTCCACGGTGGTTGCCGCTCCGGAACAGCGACAGACCTCCAGGGCTCTCGAGCTGATTCAGGGGTCTCTGTCATCAGGACGGGTGTCCCGTCGATCGCCGGTTCTCGGCGGTCTTCATCGCCTCGCGGATGGAACTCTGCTCGGCGTGATCACGGCCGCGGCAGTGCTGTCAGGCCTGACTCTGCACTGGCAGCATCGCTGGACGCTTTCCTTTCAACGGTTGGAGGGAACCCGCTCGTTGTCCCATCGGCTGACGGAATCCACGGCGCAGCTGGAACAGCATCTCCTGAGACGCACGGCCCGTCCCTCCAGCCTCGTTCCCACCAAGGTGGCCAATCTGGTGTATCTGAAACGTCCGGAATCGTCGGTCGCCAAACCCGAGAGTCAACAACTTCTGCCTGTCCTGGATGATCTGATCGACCAGCGGATCCGGGCCGGCTACTGATGGCTGCACCGTCCCAGGCTTCCGCGACGCCCTCCAGGTCCCGGCGTCGAGGCCGTTCCCGGGTGGTCCCGCTTGAGAAGGTGCCGTCCAGACGTCTCTGGATGGTGTTTCTGGTGCTCAGTGCCGGTCTGATCGGCCTGGCCGGACGGATGGCCTGGCTGCAACTGGTGCAGACCGATGCTCTTGAAGCCCGTGCCCGCCGCCTGCAGACCCAGCGCACCCAGCCGCTCGGTCAGCGCCGTCCGATCGTCGATCGCACCGGCCGTCTGGTGGCCATGGATGAGAAGCGATTCCGTCTCTGGGCTCATCCGCGTTACTTCAACCTGCCCGGAGATGACCCGAACCACATCCGTCCGGCTGCGGATGTGGCGGAACTGTTGTCGCCCATGATCGCTGTTCCGGCCAGCCGCCTTGAGGCCGAGATGGCTCAGCGCCCCTCGGGGATCCGGCTTGCTGAAGGCCTGGATCCCGAGACGGCTGCACGGATCCGATCCTTGGGCATCAGCGGTCTGGACCTTGAGGCTTATCCGCAGCGGATCTATCCACAGGGCTCGCTGTTCGCCAACGTGGTCGGGTTTCTCAACGACGAGCGCGTCCCGCAGGCAGGGCTCGAGCAGAGCCGTGATGAGGAGCTGATGCGTCACGAGCAGGCCCGCAGCATGCGGCGGGGTGCTGACGGAACGCCCCTCCCCGACGATCTGGCTCCGGGTGTGTTCTACGGAGATGATCTCCGGCTGCAGCTCACCCTTGATGGCCGTCTTCAGGAACTGGCCGTCAAGGCTCTGTCGGAGCAGGTGGCGAAGTGGAAGGCGCAGAAAGGGGCAGCCATCGTCATGGATGTCGCCAACGGCGAGCTGCTGGTGCTCGCCTCCACACCCACGTACGACCCCAATCGCTACTGGAGCTTTGATCCCGGTCGATTCCGGGAATGGTCCGTGCAGGATCTCTACGAGCCCGGCTCGACCTTCAAACCCATCAATCTGGCGCTCGCTCTTCAGGAAGGTGCCATCAGGCCGGACGAGCGGGTGCATGACGTGGGTCAGTTGAAGATCGGTGGCTGGCCGATCAACAACCACGACAAGCGAGCCAATGGCCTGGTGGATTTCGCCACCGTGCTGCAAGTGTCCAGCAACGTCGGAATGGTTCAGGCCATGCGCCGACTCGATGACGGTGTCTACTGGGATTGGATGAACCGTCTCGGAATCGACCGGAGACCGGATACCGATCTGCCGGGAGCGGTGGCCGGACAGCTGAAGACGAAGAAGCAGTTCACAACGCATCCGATCGAACCGGCGACCAGCGCCTTCGGGCAGGGGTTTTCCCTGACGCCGCTCAAGCTGACTCAGCTGCATGGGGTGCTGGCCAACGGCGGTCGTCTGGTCAGTCCTCACATCACCCGGGGCTTCCGCTCCGGTGAGGCCCTCGCCCCGGCTGCCTCGCCGGGAGGACAGCAACTGTTGAAGCCTGAGATCACCCGTACGGTTCTGAGCTGGATGGAATCGGTGGTGGACAAGGGCAGCGGCAAGGGGGTGAAGACCCCCGGCTATCGCATCGGCGGCAAGACCGGAACAGCGCAGAAAGCTCTCAACGGCGTTTATCTGCCTGGAGCGAAGATCTGCAGCTTTGTGGCCACCCTGCCGATCGAGTCCCCTCGTTACGTCGTTCTGGTGGTGATCGACGAACCCCAGGGGGACAATGCCTACGGCTCAACCGTGGCCGTTCCCGTGGCCAAGCAGATCATTGATGCACTGCTGGTTGTGGAGAAAATCACACCTTCAAAACCTGCAGAATTGAACAAGACCGTCAACGGCTGACGGCTTAGAAAACGCCGCTACGTTACGAACAGAAGAGCCTTTTTCCACAATGGCCAGCTTGCTTGAGCAGCTCTCCGCGATGACGGTCGTGGTGGCAGATACAGGAGATCTGGAGGCGATCCGTAAATTCACTCCCCGCGACGCCACCACCAATCCATCCCTGATACTCGCTGCCGCCCAGATACCCGCTTATCAGAATCTGATCGATGAGGCGCTGCGCTCATCCCGCAAGCTGATCGGTGACAATGCCCCGGTCGAGGATGTGGTGCATGAGGCTCTCGACGAGATCAGCGTCATCTTTGGTAAAGAGATTCTCAAGATCGTTCCCGGCCGTGTGTCCACCGAGGTGGATGCCCGCCTCAGTTACGACACGGACGCCACGGTTGAAAAGGGCCGCAAGCTGATCCGCCTGTACAACGATGCCGGTATCAGCAACGAGCGCGTTCTGATCAAGATCGCCTCCACCTGGGAGGGCATCAAGGCTGCTGAAGTGCTTGAGAAAGACGGCATCCACTGCAATCTCACTCTGCTGTTCGGCTTCGGTCAGGCCGTGGCCTGCGCCGAGGCGGGTGTCACCCTGATCTCCCCGTTTGTCGGTCGCATCCTCGACTGGTTCAAGGCCGACACCGGTCGTGATTCCTATCCGGGCCCGGAAGATCCTGGTGTCATCTCAGTGACCCGCATTTTCAACTACTTCAAGACCTACGGCTATAAGACCGAGGTGATGGGAGCCAGTTTCCGGAATCTCGATGAGATCACGGAACTTGCCGGATGCGATCTGCTCACCATTTCTCCCAAGCTTCTGGATCAACTGCGTGAGAGCGACGCGGCACTGACCCGCAAACTCGATGGATCCAATCCTGTGAGCGCCGAAGAGCAGATCCATGTGGATCGCGAGCGTTTCGACGCGATGATGAAGGACGATCGAATGGCGTCGGACAAACTGGGCGAGGGCATCAAAGGCTTCAGCAAGGCCATCGAGACTCTTGAGCATCAGCTCGCCCATCGCCTCGCGGAACTGGAGGGAGGCAAGGCCTTCGGTCATGCCGTTCAGGAGATCTTCATGCTCAACGACATGAACGGCGACGGCAGCATCACCCGGGACGAGTGGCTCGGCAGTGATGCCGTCTTCGATGCACTGGATCAGGATCACGATGGTCTGATCTCCCAGGAGGATGTGCGTCAGGGTTTCGGCGCTGCGCTTTCCCTGACCGCCGCCTGAGCCATGGCACGGAAGCAGGGAGGGGCATTACCTCTCCTTCATGTGTGATCACCAAACTTCGTTGGTGACGATTTGACTTCCATGCACGCCCTCGACACCATGCTTGCGCTCGCCAGCAAAGGCGAGGTGATCACCCTCAAGGCCGGTGAGGTGTTGTTCTCCACTGGAGACACAGGATCCACCATGTATGGCCTGTTGGAGGGATGCGTCCGTCTCACCTGGATCGGCGAAAGCGGCACCCAGGGCCATGAAGACATTCCCACCGGTCACGTGTTCGGCGCGGGTGCGCTGGTGATGAGGGATCACCAGCGTCTGGGTACGGCGACCGCGACCTCTGATTGCCGCCTCATCGAAATGAACCGTGAGAAGTTCCTGTTCGCGGTTCAGGAGGCTCCGATGTTTGCCGTCGAACTGCTGGCGTCCATCGATGAGCGTCTGCGCGACATCAAGCTGGCCGACAACTGATCGGGAAAGAACGCACGATCCGGCCCTTTTTGAAAGAATGTATGTGCTAGCGGTGCATTCTTGTGGGTCGAATCCGTCTCGCTCTCCGTCTGGGGTTGTTCCAGCTCAGTCTTGGCATCCTCGGCGTCCTGATCCTGGGACTGCTGAACCGTCTGTTGATTCAAGACATCCAGCTGCCGGCGGTGCTGGCGGCGTTGGCCGTCGGTGGTCAGCAGCTGATGGGGTTCACCCGCGCCTGGTTCGGCCATCGCTCCGATCGCATCCCCCCAAGCCGGCTGCGGCGCACACCCTTCATCGTGATCAGCTCGTTGGCGATTGCTCTGTTGTTCGGTGTGGCCTGCCAGCTTGTGCTGCGGTTGGCGACCAGCATGGAGACCTCCGGCGGTGATCTCGATGCGCTGCTGATTGGCCTGTTGATCCTTGTCTTCGTGGCGATTGGCACGGCCATTGCCGCTGGTGGAACAGCGTTTTCGGCCCTGATCGCTGATCGCACCACAGAAGCCGAGCGGCCGCGGGTGCTGTCGGTGGTGTGGGGGATGCGTCTGCTGGGGGTGTTGCTGGGCAGTGTTCTGGTGAATCAGGTGTTCGGCAGTGCCTGCGCGGCCGATGCCAGCCGCACCGCAGTTCTGGCCGGGCTGCAGCGTCTGTCGGTGGTGACGCCCTTCGTGCTGCTGGGGCTGGGGGTGGCGTCGGTGTTCGGCGTGGAACGCCGCACCACAGACTTGATCTCCCCTGTGGGGTCGGCCCCCCCCGATGTTCCCCAGCGGTTGGCCTTACCCCAATTGCTCTTGAAACTGCGGTCCATCCCTCAGGCCGGTCGTTTCCTTGGGGTGCTGTGCCTGTTCACCTTCAGCATGTTCCTCAACGATGCGGTGTTGGAGCCCTACGGCGCTGCCGTCTTTGGCATGAGTGTCTGTGCCACCACATCGCTGAATGTGTTGATCGCCCTGGGTTTCTTTGGTGGCTTGGGGCTCAGTGGCTTCTGGTTGATTGAGCGCGTCGGCAACATCCGCACGGCCCGGGTGGGGGCGGTGCTGGCAGCACTGGCCTTGATGCTGATGCTGTGGGCCGGGGCTGATCAGTCGATCCCCCTGTTGCGGGCTGCCGTTGGCTTGTTTGGTTTGTCGCTTGGGGTGTGCATGAATGCCTGCCTCACCCTGATGTTCAGTTTTGTGGAACCCGGGCGCACGGGCTTCCTCCTGGGCATCTGGGGAGCGGGCTATGCCTATTCCTGCGGTCTGGCCACGATCAGTGGAGGCGGCCTGCTCACCTTGTTCCAAGCCTGGAATGGCGGGGATCTTTTTGGAGCCTATGGCGGGGTGTTTGCCCTGCAGATGGTCTGTTTCCTTGGCGCCGCGTTGATGACGCACCGTTTGGATGTGGTGGGCTTTCGCGAAAAGGTGAAAACTCGATTCTGCGAAGTGATGGAGATGGCGGTGGATTGAACCTTGGATGGAGCGCCGGATCCACTAGAACCGGGTTCCTTGGATGGCAGTGAATGCCACCGCTGCAGATCGTCTGGTTCAAGCGTGATCTGCGCATCGTTGATCACCGGCCCTTGCTGGCTGCTGCGGAGCGGGGTCCGGTGCTTCCGCTCTACATCGTCGAGCCGGAGCTGTGGCAGCAGCCCGATGCCTCCGAACGCCAGTGGCTCTTTTGCAGGGAGGCGCTGCTGGAGTTGCGCCGTGCCCTCGCCGATCTGGGGCAGCCGTTGGTGGTGCGCACAGGCGATGTGGTGCAGGTGCTGGAGCGGGCTCGGCGACAGTTCGGTATCGATGGCCTCTGGAGCCATGAGGAAACAGGCAACGGCTGGACCTATCAGCGCGACAAACGGGTGGGGCTGTGGGTCCGACAGAACGGAATTGAGTGGATCGAAATTCCCCAGTTCGGGGTGACGCGCCGGATGCGCACCCGCAATGGCTGGGCCAAGCGCTGGGAGGCTCAGATGACGGAGCCCTTGACGTCTCCGCCTGCAGGGCTCCCCGTCTTGGAGGGGATGGATCCCGGGGTGATCCCGGAGCGGCCCTGCCCTGAGCTGCCGCTTGATCACTGTCCGCAGCGGCAGACCGGTGGGCGCTCGATCGGCCTGGGGGAGTTGCGCGATTTTCTGCAACACCGTGCACCGCGCTATCAACGGGCCATGTCGAGCCCGAATACGGCGTTCACCGGCTGTTCACGTCTGTCGGCCTATCTCACCTGGGGATGCCTGTCGATGCGGGAGGTCCTGCAGACCAGCCGCAAGCACAGTGGTCGCGGTGTCAGCAGCTTTGAATCGCGGCTCCACTGGCACTGCCATTTCATTCAGAAGCTGGAGGATCAGCCGACGATTGAATTCAGCGACTTCCACCCCTTCATGCGTGGCATTCGCCATGCCGACAGCGATCGACTGACGGCCTGGAGCGAAGGCCGCACCGGCGTACCGTTCGTGGATGCCTGCATGCGGGCGCTCCGGGCCCATGGCTGGATCAACTTCCGCATGCGGGCCATGTTGATGTCTTTCGCCAGCTACCACCTCTGGCTCCCCTGGCAGGAGAGCGGCATGCATCTGGCCCGTCAGTTCGTCGACTACGAACCCGGCATTCACTGGAGTCAGTGCCAGATGCAATCAGGAAGCACCTCGATCAACACGATCCGCATCTACAACCCGATCAAGCAGGGGCGGGACCATGACGCCGATGGTGTGTTCATCAGGCGGTGGTGCCCGGAACTCGCTGATGTCCCGAGCGACCACATCCATGAGCCATGGACATTCCTGGCAGGCCATCCTGCGCCAATCGTGGATTGCACGGCGGCAGCTCGTGAGGCGAAAGAGCGGATCTGGGCGATCCGTCGTTCTGCCGGCTTCGATCGGCACGCCGATGACATCCAAAGCAGACACGGATCCCGTAAGGCAGGCCTGAAACCGACGATGAGCGCCCAGAGAGCTCACCGCCGGCGACGGCGCCTCCCTGATGATGCGTCGATGCAGCAGCTGACTCTTGAGCTCTAAATCGATTCCAAGGTCGAGAGTTCTGATGTGATGGACTGGCCAGGGAAAGTTCCTGCCGTGAAACGCATGAACAGCTCGACATCCGTTATGTCCAGGCTGCCGGGATTGGTGTTGGTCACGCTGACGTTGTAGACGTCGGTCATGTCGTAATCGCCGTTGTCCACACTTGCATCGATGTGGTCGATCATGTCGCTGGATGTGGTGCGGCTGCCGACATAGGAGGCAAGTTCACTCATGATTGGATCCTGGGAGACCCGACCGGTGATGAATCGGCGTGCCAGAGCCAGGCCATCGGTGAGCGTCGTCAGCTGATCATCAGCGTCGATATCTTTCGGTCCCAGCGATACGAGGCTGTCATCCGATAGATCGGAATCGTCCGTCTGCTGGTCATCTGTTGTGCTTCCAGACTCGCTCCCGGAGGACTCGCCAACGACCGCATCAAAGTCGACATCTCGACTGACGAGAGCCAGGCCACCAGGGCTGGTGATCTCACCGTTCACCAGGCCGTCATCATCACCACGGGCACCATCACGGACATACAGGGCCAGAACATCCGCACCGCGCTGGCTTGGATCGGTGTCCTCCAGCAATGCTCCGGTTCCCGTCACCTCGTCGTAGGTGTAGATGAAGGGATCAGCATTGGCTGGTCTGCGGTACCAGACCAGACTCTGAGAACCCTCCTCCAGTTGGGCACGGATTTCATCACTGAGATCAATTTCGATGCGCTGCAAGCCCAGATCAAGAATGTCTTCATCATCAAGATCGCTTTCCACGGCAATCGACTGGTCAGACTCCTGCATCACCAGTGATTGACGTTTAGCCAGGAAGCCCGAGAGGGTACCCCGTCCTCGACCAACCCGAAGATCAACAGGTTTGGAAATTGGCTTGAGATCATCAACCTCATCAGCGGTTGCATCAGCAAGAGAGGCAATATCCTTGGCAGTGAATTCACGGCTTGAATTCACTTGACGCAATTCTCCAGACTGATTGGCGGCAAGTTCCGCTTTGTTGGTTTCATTCACTTTGCCTGAAATGTTTTCCGGCGTCTGCTTCTTCATCAAGATCGGTGTCGATCCAGTTTCTCCACTACCTGTTTTCAACGTTGATTTGATGATTAGAGGATTGCCGGAGAGTTCCTCGCCTTTTTCACCAAGATCTTTCTCAAGTTTTGCCTTTGTTGATTTCAATTCGTCGTCGGTTGCTTCCGGCAAGGCTGCCAGATCGGCGAGATCATCTTTCGTGATCTTGACAAGATCCTTCAGGTTTGAGGCATCGCCAAAATAGGATTCGAAGATGTCGGAGTGGGAAGCGATATTCTTTGTGGCCTCCAGAAGGGCGTTCTCCAACGTGTCATGAGACTTGATCAGGAGTGAATAGGAGGTGGGTTGATGGTTGTGGCTATGGAGATTGGCAATGAAGTTGTAAACCTTGTTCTGTTCGAATCTGTCATCACTCGAAAGGTCGATCACAACTGTTTCGTCAGATGGAGTGAAGACCCCGGTCTCCGCATCCTCTGTTCCCCAGTTCCAGCTTCCTTCATGCCATCCAGGTTCTTGATGGTCCACAAGAAGACTGACATCGCTGAGCTGGCTGAAGTCAGTTGCCCGGACAGTGTAAATCTCCCCACCAGTCAATTTCATTGACCAATAATCTTCTGTGTCTAAGGAATTGAGCTTCCCTTGTGAGGCCATTCCATTGATCGCCAATGACCCACTTGGGTCGTTGGAGGTGTCTTGGTCGGTTTCCAGCGTTGTGGTTGTATCGAGTATGTATTCAACGTCAATATCTCCTGAATTGCCTGAAGAGAAGTATTCGATTGTGTAGAGGCCCTTGGGAAGATATTGCTCACTTTTACCGTCGTAACTGTTTCCCCACCACTGACCGTTGAGGTCAAATATTTCAAACCAAACTTCACTTGAAACATTGTCATAATCAAGAATTGCAAGAGTGAATATTCCATCAGAGTTAATCGCAATTGTCTCGTCGGCATATTGATCGCTCAGGTTCAGAGTGTTGTTCCTGATGGAGAAGGATTCTTCATCATTGCCACCGATTTGAATGGCATCAAGAGCCTCGGAATCAAAGGCTGTTGTTTCGATTGTGAGTTGATACGGTTGCTGGATCTCTTCGTCGAGACTTGCATGTTCAATGATCAAGCGGTAATCACCTTCGGGAAGAGTGAAAACAACGTTTCGTTCATCATTGCTTGGAGAATCTTTCCATGAATCCAGTGCAGAATTATGTGATCCACCGATGTAGTTGGTGAAGCGAGGTGTAATGTTCTCGACAAAGAAATCCAGGTTGGCGTCGCCTTCATCATCCAGAGTCCGTCCGCCTTGATCAGTCAAGCTGAAACTAACGTTGGAGATCTCGTCGAGATGGAAGTTGTAATGGTCAGCGATCTGGAAGTCAGAGTGCTTTGACGAAAGGGAACCATTATCATTCATATAACTATTGCTGCTCGAGAGGTTGTTGCCAGTTTGTTTGAAGACGACATTGACACTGTCAATGTTGTTAAACCAAGTGTCTGGATTGTTGATGTCAAATTCGACAGAAAAATTGTTAATGGCAAGATTTCTGATCGAGGTTGCATTGCCTAATCCATCGGTTAAGGCTGTGCCGAGGTAGCTGAGAGAAACCTCATCATTTGCTTGAACAGAGGATTCCAGTTGTAATTCAAGATCTCCCCACTCGTTCATCCGAATGCTGTTGGCACTGATGGATCGTCGGTCGTCGTTGACGCCGGCTGTGATCAGGAAATTGATGGGGTTGGGAAGGTTGGTTGTCGTGAGACTTTTCCCATTGACATGAACTTCTGCAGGGTCATCCAGACCCATGTAGAGACGATTACCGTGAACATCGGCCCAGCGCACAGAAGGCCCCTCTTCGTCAGGCGAAATATTCTCGATGGGATGCCAATGAAAACTATGGCTTGTCGCACCATTGACATTTGTGAATGGCTCGCTGTTTGAAGAGCCATCGGCAAGTGTTGAAATGATGGGGTCATATGTAACATCAATATTCACACCCGACGGAACCTTATTCGACAGGTCAAAGATCAATTTTTTTCCTTTGACCTCGATCGTGCTTTCAGCAAATTGAAGCTGAGTCTGCTCTCCACTTTGAGGATTCCAGGACCAGAATTGGAAGTCGCTTATTTCTGGAATAACTGCTTTTGTAGAGTCGTCAGTGAGATCAGCCTTGGAGTGAAAAGATAAGGTTGCTTTCTTGCCTTCAACAAAACTTTCGTCTGGATTCAGGGAAATCCACTCGTCAAGATCGTAACCAAACTGCTCATAGCGGGCCCAGTTATCGATTTTGAGTGGTTCCTTGAGAACAATGGATTCTCCCTCCACATCGCGTAATCCATGACCTTCTTGTAATGCAAAAGTGATCGTCGATTTTGGCTTGATCGTCAGACCACTGTCATCTTTCAAGCGAAGCTTGAGACGATGTCCCCACTGGATTTCTGTGGAATAAGCTGAGGGATCGACGAGCTTGTCGTCAATTCTCAGGATGATGTCTCCCTCTTTATAATTAGACTTGCTATCATCATTTGTGATTTCAGCAATTCGGTAAAGACCTTGGTATTCAATATAAATTGATTTGTTGCTGTCATAATCTTCCCCTGACGGATCAGTGTAGCCCCATTCAAAAGTAGGTTTGATGGAACCTACATTCATGACCCACTCTTCTTCATATGTTTGCCATGCTTTGTGGTAACGGTCTTCTGCTTCTCGGAATCGCTCTTCGTTGCTTGGATCGTGAAGAGTCCAAGCCCATAGATCAATCTGTGGCTTGCTTCCTCCTTGTGGCGCAGTGAAATCTAGATTGGCAGAGACAAGATTACGATGATCATTTCTGACTTGATTTCTGTTCGTTATTTCGAAGATATCATCTGAGAAGATGGTTTCATTGCTATTGGCCGAGGTCCCAACATTACGAAGCACCTCCAGGATCAGGTCCAGGAAGTCGTTGGCTTCGAGAAATTCATCGTCGCTATCAATTTCGATGCCAGCATAGACTTTGGGCTGATAGTTAAGCTCGTCGATGATTCCATCGCGAACTTGATAAAGTTCATCGAAGAAAATATCTTCTCGCTGTTGCTGACTGAGTTGTCCCTCGCCTGATTGATAGTGAAGATCAAAAATAATGGCATAGTCCCGCCACTCACTCCAGTCATGTGGACCATCAGAATGCGGGACTTCCAGGTTGAAGCGCAGGACAACATCATCGCCAATATCAAAATAATCACCTTCTAAATTAATTAGTCTTGGACTGATTCTTTGTTGATCCCAAGCGACAAAGGGATTTCCTTCAATCCAAATCTGTGGATGATAGTCTGACCAAAAAGCTTGAACAGGTTCTTCGCTGACTGACAGCCGATTCAGATTGTCACCATAACGGTCAACTTTCAGAACGCTAATCTGATCATTTTCCCAAGAGTCCCATTCTCGAAGGCTCACACTGAAGCCATCAGGATCAGAGTCAATAAATTGCCCAAAGTTGTAACTGTCTTCTTCTCCAAACCAGATGGCGTTATAAATCTGCTCAGTATCTCCGTCCGGTGTTGTGAGCTTCAGGTCAACGATGAATTCATTCAGGCCGCCTCCTGAGTCATCAGCGGGATGCAAGCGTAAGCCAGGGTTTTCAATCTGGTTGGTTGTCGAAGCGTTGTCATTCATGATGTGGGCCTCAAAGAAGCTCCAGTCATCATCCATTTGTCCAGGGTTCAGGAAGGCATCTGCAGGTAGAACCAACCACTCCGAATCCTCCTCATTGTGTCCCCGTGCTGAATCCCAGTTGTCATTACCACTGACAACCCATTCTTTTCTCACCAAGGTGCTGTGTTCGGTGGCGTCAACTGTTCCTGCCACATCCCATGGTCCTCGATCGTCAAAATTGCCAAGCCAGTCAATGACCGTGTACGACGCCTGATCCCCACGAACCAGTGCAAAGCTGTCGTCACCATCTCCTAGATATTCGAACAAGTGATCAGCTTGATCAAGAATTGCAGGTTCTGCACCGGGGTCTGCAATCAAGTAAACATCTCCAGACTCAATCGTTGCACCTTCAGGAAATTCGTTCCAGAATTCATAGATCCCCCATGTGGTTGTGTTGTTAGATATAGTTGGGAATGCATAATTGTCGAGCTCCACCCTGGATGAAGTGGGGTTGAAAATTTCGATATATTTGTTGGATCCATAGCCTGTTGTGTATTCTGAGAAGAACAGGCTGGATGCTGTTTCCGAGTTGTCGTCTTGGGGGAATAAGTCATCAAATCTGATCTTGTATGTGGCTCCTTCTTGAGAGGATCCATTGTCACTCGTGAAGATGAACTCATTGGCGGAGAACGTCATGCCCTCCATGTTTTTGAAGTCTCCACTGATGAAACCCGAATTGATATTCTCTCCAGATTCAAGATCAAGAAGTTGAATATATGCCAATCCCTGATTGTTTTTCTCTCCATTAATGACGGCAGATTTCCCATGTAATGCTGCAAGATATTGAATATCAGACCCATCCCGCGTCACTATTGCCAGATCTCTTAAATCATTGATGCCGGTCTCGATGATCCGCAGCTCAGAGCCAAGAACCCCGTCTCTGAAATCATATTCATAGACATCTCCTGATTTTTGCTCGCCGACAAGAATAGAATCAGATTCTGAGAGGAATACCAGTGACTCATGTTGATTGTCAGACTCTTCAGATGTGTCAGGAATCGTTTCGATTCGGACTATGTCTGATACCCCATTGGTTTCGATGATGTCGCCATTTTCATTGAGACTGAAACTAAAAATCTTGGATTGTCTGTTGTTGTCAAGATCACCCTCATCCAGAATGTAAAGCGTTGATGAGTTGATGTCATAGGTGATGGCTTCGCCATCGATTGAAACAGACTCTCCCTTAAAACTATTTGGTAGGGTGAAATAGGCGGGTGAATACTTGCCATCTCGATTGATTCTTAATAGCTGCGATGGACTCTCTGAATTGAATTCAGCATTGTCATCTCCGTCTTGATTTGCCGAGATGGAGTCATCTGAAATGATGTATAAGAAAGAATTACTGTCTTCGGTAATCACGGATGTGATTCCACTGGCTTCAAAGCCGTAAGGCAAATTAAAATCTGGTTCAATATACAAAGCATCTGCAAGCAATTTGTTTCTATATTGCTGTCCTGAGTGATACCCGGGTCCAGCCTCAATTGACATGGGTGCTGTGAAAGAAGATTCAAAATTATTGGCTGTAGTCGTCGTCGTCAGGTAGGTGGCAGAACTTTCAGACAACCACTGCTTCTCTTCTGCCAGTAGGGATTGGAGTAGCTCTTCGATTGAATTCAGATTTTCGATCTGATCCAGTTTGATTGTTTCTGACGGAACTTGATTTGGCCCGATCTGTAGAGAAACGCTAAGGCCATTGTCGGTATTGAATATTGATTCAAAAAGCTCTTTGTCGAAGAAAAGGTGAAGAGATGATTCTCCCTCAAGCTTTTCGATAGGGATATCTTCACTGATCAGATCATCATAAGAAATTCGTAAATCCCAGTTAGAGGGTATCTCTTCGAGGCCAAGATCTTGGGACGTGGATGGATTCAATTCCAGCCTCAGCTGGTTGTAGCTGGCTTTTGCTGTTGCCAGGTCGAGGGCGGTCCAATGATAAAAATGATCGTTAGCCTGAGCCTCAGGATTTCGGGCTTCAAATTTGAGATCTTCTGCAACTGCTTCACTCAGGCTGATCAATTCTGTTGTTGATGCATCCCAATCAATCGTGAGATAGTTCTCAACCTCTGCTTCGGCAAGCCGCAGACCCTCTGGGTTGGAAAAACTGAAATTATCGGAGCGATTTTCAAGATCTGTATCATCAATGGTAATGCTCTCACCAGTTCTCGTGTCGATGAGCCCAAAAGATGTTGTCTTATTCTTCGTGTTGATGGTGAGCTCTGAAACCTGATAGGGTCTCCACTCATCGATTGAGTATGGCAGTGCATCATGCCAATTAAAATCAATCAACATGCCTTCTGAGATTTCAAGCGTCGTACCATTGAGGACGACCTTATTCATATCGACATCGAGATATCCTTCTGAATCTTCTCTTCCCGGGAGAGTGTATTCGTTGCCGTTCACTCTGACATCGAGCTGAAAGGCATCGTCGTTCCAATGATCTGACAGAGCGCGAGTTTCGTATACAAGCGGACCGATTTCCAGTGTTTCCGTACTTGATTCTTCAAATTCAAACAGAATCTTCGATCCTTCCGGGATATCGCTACTAAAAAAGCTCAGCGCCACTTCATGCTCTCTCTGCCAATCGCCCTCAGCTTCGTTGAAGTAGGCATTGGCATCTCTCATTGTAGTTACATTATCCTCCAATACCAAATCATTAGCGTCGACAAGTGAAACATTGCCCTTGAAATTACCATTATCATCAAAGTGTTCACTCATATCCTCTGACTTGAAGACGATTTCTACAGCTGCCAACTCCGTTGTGTCACGATCAGCTTCTCGTTGACGTTTGAGTTTTTCGTACTCATTCCAATTCAGCTCCATCCTCTCATTAACGACTGACTCTGCAATCTTCAGGCCAATGCCTCCTTGATTGACGCCATTGTTCCAACTCCATCGCTCAAAAATATTGGCGTCAAACATTTGTACATTCCGGTTGTCCTCGGAATCGATTAATTTGAAAGTTGTAATATTGCTGGAGTTGTCGATTGTCAGATCATCTACACGGTATGGGTGATATGAGCGAATATATTGAGGCAATACTTCGTGCCAGTTGAAATCCATAAGGCTTCCATTGACAATATCGTGATCCACGCCAATAAGAACGACTTGGTTGTTGTCAAGATCCAGCCAACCTTCCTGTTCTTCATTGCCGGGAACATTCAATCTCCACTCTTCAGCGGCGCTGCGAATTCCTAATTGAAACGCGTTCTCAGAACCATGATCTGTCTCCGTAAAGGAATTCAGATGCAAAGGTAGTTCAAGTGGGTTGTCCCAGTGTTGATTGGCATCGAGGATGAGCTTGTCTCCATCAGAGATCTCTGACCCCAGAAAAATCTCAAGGCGCTCATGGGTATTTTCCCATGAATCATCTGAGTAATCTTCATCATTGCGGTAGAAAAAGTCTGATTGGATTAATCCAGCAATCTCATCGTCGATCAGTTGTCCAGATGAATTCACAAGACTGATTGTGCCATCAAATACGCCAAACTCGTCGATGATGTTGGATAAATCCTTTGCCTTGAAATTAATCTCAAGTGCTGAAATGCTCGAGGCTTCCTGTTGATCTGATAGCTCATTCTGCTGCTTTCGGTAGGCGTCTTGGTCAAATTCCAGATACTCTTCTTCGATGGCCTTCCACATCCGCAGGCCATCATTGCTATCAGCAGATTGGTACTGTGTAATAGAATCAAGAATATTGTTGCTGGCAAAGCTCACTGCCATCGATTGCTGACGATCAAATAATTTGAATGACGTCTGCTGCAGATCAGGGTTGATTTTGAGATCGTTAACCTGATAACCCTTGTAGGCCTGCACACTTTCCGGCAGGGTCTCGTGCCAGTCAAATCCAATTAAGTCACCTTCACTCAGCTCATGATCAATACCAGTCAAGACGATTCGATGCGTACCAAAATCAAAATGTCCTTCTTGCTTTTCAGCTCCTTTAATGGAATGAATCGTTTCTTTGAATTTAATATTTAGCTGGAAGTAATCATCGTTTCCGCTACGATCAACTTCTGTTCTGATGGTGTTGTGGAATGGTAGAAGGAGCTGTTGATTCCAGTGATCACCACCATCAATCACAAGGATATCTCCAGCCTCTGCTGAGAAAGGAAGCATGACATGCAAACGTTCGTGCTCCTTGTCCCAATCACTTTGATGATTGTTTGTCCATGAGCTGTAGTTGATCAGTGCGGGAAGGTTTTCTGCACGGATGTTATTTTTTTCACGCACCTCAAGGTCACTATTTTGTAATGTGATGCTGCCTGTGAAGCGCCCATTCGTTACCAGGCCTTCTGCGAACTTTCCATCAAAGACAACCTCCACAATTTTGGCATTGTTCGTCTCTGCATCGGCTTGTAATTTTTGTCCGTCAATTTCGTAATATGCTCCAGCCGGATCCAGCCGGATCACCTCTTCCTGTTTCGCCTTCCAAAGTCGTAAGCCACTGTCACGATCGCCGGAATTATAGTTTTTGATTGTTTGGCTGATAGCATCATCACTGAAATCAACGACCTCGCCTTCCTCTTGATCAAATAAGTCAAAGCTGGTTATGTTCGTGTCTTCTTCTGTTTCCAAATTGATGATCTGATAAGGCTTGTACTCATCCAGTCCCTGCGGGAGAGTGCTGTGCCAGTCGAACCCAATCAGGTCGTCATTTTGAAAATAATTTTCGATTCCCTCCAAGATGATTTTTTTATCATCAAGGTCGATGAAGCCTTCTTGCTCTTCTTCGCCTTTGATAGTTAGTACCTCCTGATTTGTTTTGATTCCCAACTGGATGTAATCGTTTCTCGTCGAGTAGTCCACTTCGGTTCTCTGCTCGCTGGACAGTGGAAGATTCAGATCCTTTTCCCATTCATCACCACCATTGATTCTTAGAGTGTCACCAGCCTGCGCCTTTTCAGGCATATAGATGTAAAGACGTTCATTCTCCTGCTCCCAGCTGCTCAGGTTGTCGTCGGTGAATCCGTGCGGATCAACGACTGCTTTAAGGTTTTCGGATTTGATTGCTCCTTCAGGATCCAACAGTGAAATGCTTCCTGTGAAACCACCGTTGCTCACCAGGTTGCCGAAGTCTTTGGCTTTGAAAACGACTTCAATCAAGCTGGTCTTTTCATAGGCGTCTTCTTCTGCTGCTGCATCAGTGGACTGATAGGTGACTCCGTTGTGATCCAGTGCGATGTAATGACGCTCCTTCGCCCTCCATATGCGAAGACCATGATCAGAGTTGCCATTCCTATAATCTTCGATTTGCTGTTCAGGATCGTCACTTTCAAACTCAACCGATTCTTGATGCTTTGGATCGATCAGGCTGATGGTTGTTTCATTCGTGACGTTATTCGTCGTCAATTGCTCGATTTGATAAGCGTAATATGACTCAATGCTCCATGGGAGAGTCTCATGCCAGTCAAATCCCAGCAGATCGCCCACATTCAGTTCGTGGTCAACTCCGCTGATGATGATCGTATCCTGATCAAAGTCTAGGTAACCTTCTTCTGCCTCATAACCTTTGATTTCATGTCTTTGCTTATTGATTTTCGCGCCCAGCTGGAAATAATCATTTCTGAATGAGTTGTCTACTTCGGCTGTTGTTTCTTCATAGAGTGGTAATGTCAGGGATTGATTCCACGCATTTTCCGCCCCAATCACTAATGAATCACCATCTGCTGCTTCGATTGGTATAAAAAGATGAAGGCGGGTGTAGTTGGTTTCCCATTCGTCTTTTGTCTCGTTAATCCATGCATCAGGATGAAGCATGGCCTGAATATTTTCTGCTTTAGTGGAGCCATCATCACCAATCAATTGGATGGAGCCACTAAATTTGCCGTTCTCGATTACATCATCCAGATTGGGCGCTTCAAATACCACTTCAAGATGGCTGGTTGGATCCTGTGCAGTTTCAGAAAACTGATCCCCATCCTTCTCATAGATCACAGCTTCATGATCAACCCTCAGGTTGTCCCTCAGTTCTGCTCGCCACATTCGTAGACCGCTGTCTCCTTCGTCGGCTTTGTGTTGGTTGATCTTTTGCTGCAGTCTTGTATCGGAGAATAGTAAATCTTCTGATGTCTCGCTATCAATTAATCTGAATGTTGTGCGATTGTAATCACTATTTATGATCAATGAGTCAACTCTGTAAGCATGGTGACTTCTGATGCTTTCGGGAAGTGTTTCATGCCAGTAGAAGCCAATCAGATCACCATTTTCTAGATTGTGGTCTATCCCATCGAGCACGATCTGCTGTTGATTAAAGTCAATGAGGCCTTCCTCCTCTTCGTCTCCATTGATTTCATATCGATTCTTTCCCGATAGGATTCCTAGTTGAAAGTACTGATTGTCATCAGAGTGATCAACTTCAGTAGATGTCTCCATGTAGAGCGGCAACTTCATCGAATAGGTCCAGTCGTTGTCGCCATCCATCACGAGAACATCTCCATCCTCTGCCTTGCCAGGGAGAAGAACATGCAAAATTTCGTATGATTGCTCCCAATCGCCGTTATCTCCCCGTAACGCCTCAGGTGAGATCAGGCCTGTCAGGTTGGTCTGCTTTGCATTGCCATTCTTATCCAGGAGCGAGAGATCACCCTGGAAGATGCCATTCTCTACCAGGTCGCCCAGATCTTGTCCTTCAAATATGACTTCGAGCACGCTTGTTTCGACATCAGAAATGTCACTGTTGAAGAACGTGTCGAGTGATGTTGACGTGTAAGTCGTCTGTGGATCAACTGTGTTCGCCAGATCGATGAAGCTGTTGTAGTAATTGTCAAGGATTTCCGAGGTGGCACCATTCTGTTCCAGATTCGAAAGCCACCCATGGAGATCGTCAACATCGCGTTCCTCGATCCATCCAAAGTCTGTTCCTCGTCCATCAAGACCTGGTTTGAAGAAAAGTCTGAAGTCGTCGAGGTTGTATGTTTCGTTGTCGCTTGCTTGATTAGCCAGATCAACAAATGCCTGTTCGTAGATTTCAACAATCGTTTCGTCAACTTCGTTGTCGTGAAGATGCTCAATCCACCAGAGTGAATCCTTTCCGCTCCCCTGGGTGTTGAGCCATCCCAGCTTGGTTCCTTCGCCGTCAAGTCCTGGAGAGAAAAATTGCTCGTAGTTGTCGTTGTTGAAGGTTCTATCCGTCTGTGCGTTGTTGGCAGTGTCTGTTAGTGCATTTCTGTAGGTATCGACAATCTCACTGCTGACACCATTGTTTTCGAGATGCTCGACCCACCACAGTGTGTGTTCAAGATCACCACTTGCATTGATCCAGCTGAAGTCCGTCCCTTTTCCGTCAAGTCCAGGGTTGAAGAACTGCCGAAAATCTTCGGTTGAGTATGATCGATTGAGGTCGGAGAGGTTGGCGAGATCAATATAGGCAGATGTATAAGCATCAATGACACCCTGCTCTACTTCGTTGTCTTCAAGGTGGTTGATCCACCAGACAATTTCGTTGAGATCACGATTGGTGCTGCCGATGTATTCAAAATCGTTCCCTCTGCTATCGAGTCCTGGTCTGAAGAAGGATTGATAGTTCTCCGATGAGTAATCAGAGCTGTTGGTGGCATTGTTGGCCACATCGGCCAGGCTTGATTTGTATTGCTCGATGATGTCTTCTGTGACTAAGCCGTTGCCAAGGTTGTTTTCGAGATCATCAATGATATGCAGACGGTCTTTGGCTTCATTGCTCCACAACCAATCGAAATCGGTTCCCTGGCCATCGAGCCCTGGTTGAAAGAACGTTTCGTAGTTTGTGCTGTCATAGTCAATTGATTCAGACGCTTTATTGGCGACGTCGACAAATGCCCCGATGTAGCTGTTGAGAATGTCTGATTCGACTCCGATGTTTCGAAGCTGATTGATCCACCATAATTTGTCTTGCAGCGAGGTGTGGTGGATCTGCTCAAATGCCGGAAGATTGTTGACGTATTCTTTTTGAATATCGCCACTCAGATATGCTTCGAAAATGGTTCCATAGGCTTCAAGTGAGTGAATGGTTGAGCCCATGTGATTTGAAGCACTTACTCTTATTTTTATTATAAGCAATTTCGTTTCAACGGCACCACTCGCATCGGCTTTGCGTGATGCTTCAAGATTGGAGCCTGTTGGAATTGTGTTCGACAGGCTTGTTGTTGTGCAAAGCAAGCTTTGTCAAAAAGCTTGCTTTGCTTCGCATCGGCTCAGCGGCGATCCAGGAGCAGTCGTCGAATCACGCGTTGGGCGATGTCGCCGTACCCCATTTCGCCGGAGAGGATCTGGGCGATCCGTCTCGGCGCTGTTGGCCGTTTGATGCCCAGTTGGTACCCAACACCCGGGAACCGGTAGAAGACCTGGGCAATCCTCCGGCCCCAGGCCATGGATTCTCCCCAGCGCACGCGCATCGCCTGGCTGTAGCCCTTCAGGTTCTGTTGTTCCCCCTTCAGCCATCCGTCCAAGTGACGGGCCGCTTCGCATCCGCTCATCAGGGCTGGTCGCAGGCCTTCGGCCAGGAAGGGATCGCACAGCGAAGCCGCATCTCCCACGACCACCACGCCATCACCATCGAGGCGGTGGTGCCCGTTCCACACCCGAAGCTGTCCTCTCTGACGGATGCCGGCATCCTGTTCGAATCCCAGATCGGGCAGCAGTCGGCTCAGCACGGCATCGGGGTCGGCCTCCTGCCTTCCCACAAAGCTGCCGACACCGATGTTCACCCCGCCTGCCAGAGGGAAGGCCCAGGCAAATCCCTGCTTCACGAGACCGAATTCAAAACGGGTCGAGCCGTTCTGCAGCGTTCCCTGGCCTTCCAACCTCACCGACATGGTGCTCGCTGTCTGCACCTGACGGGCTCCGAGACCCAGTTGCTGCGGCCATGGCGATCCTGATCCGTCGGCGATCACCAGAGCCCGGCTGCGCCAGCTGCGCCCGTCGTCTGCTTCCACCTCCCAGGTGTCCTCCGCTTTCCTCACTTCACTGACGTTCACCGTCAGAGACCGTTCTCCACCGGATCGGATGGCCTGCTCCGCCAGCAGCTCATCCAGCCGTTCCCGCCGCACGATCCAGAAGGGTGCCTCTCCGGGAAGCTCGGCGACGACAGGGTCCTCCAGGCACCAGCTGAAATCGACCCGTCGGATGACCTGCTCCACGGCAGGTTCCAGGGAGAAAGGGAACCATTGCTGAACAGCAGCAGCCATGCCGCCGCCGCAGGGCTTGATGCGCCGATGCGCATCTTTCTCAAGAATGAGGACATCGTGCCCGGCTGCGGCCAGATGGGCTGCAGCGGCTCCACCGGCTGCACCGGACCCGATGATCAGGACATCACGGATCCGCCTGTCGGATCGGCTCACACCTTGAGGATGTCGGCTTCCTTCTCCGCCAGGTGCTTTTCCAGCTCGGCGATGAACTTGTCCAGGGTTTTCTGAACGCTCTCCTGCTCATCACGGCTCTGGTCTTCCGAGAAGTCGCCTTCCTTCTCCTGCTTCTTGATCTTGTCGATCGCGTCGCGTCGCAGGTTGCGCAGTGCCACCTTGCCTTCCTCGGCGTATTTGGAGGCCAGCTTGCAGAATTCCTTGCGACGCTCCTCCGTCAACGGCGGCACGTTGATGCGAATGATCTTGCCGTCGTTGTTGGGAGTGAACCCCAGTTCACTCATGGCGATCGCCTTCTCGATCGACGCAAGGGCACTGATGTCGAACGGCTGGATCTGAATGGTCTGGGAGTCTGGTGTGGACAGGGTTGCCAGGGACTTCAGCGGCGTCTCGGCGCCGTAGTACTCGACACTCACCCGGTCCAGCAGCGAGGAGTTGGCACGCCCTGTGCGGATGGTGTTGAAGTTGCGCTGGGTGGCTTCCACCGACTTGCGCATGCTGGCTTCGAGGTCCTTGGTCGACATGTCTGGAGGATTGGGTTCTGACGGATTCAGGCAGGATTGCCGATGCGGGATCCGATCGGCTCACCGGCGACAGCTCTGCCGATGTTGCCAGGTTCGAAGAGGTTGAACACAACGATCGGAATGTTGTTGTCCTTGCACAAGGCGATGGCGGTGCTGTCCATCACGGCCAGTTCCCCGCTGAGCACCTGTTGGAAGGTGAGGTGCTCGTGCTTGACCGCATCGGCGTGCTTGGCCGGATCTTTGTCGTAGACCCCGTCCACCTTGGTGGCCTTGAACACCACGTCGGCGTTGATCTCGGCGGCCCGGAGGGCTGCCGTCGTATCGGTGGTGAAAAAGGGGTTTCCGCAGCCGGCGCCGAACACCACCACCCGGCCTTTCTCCAGATGTCGCATCGCCTTGCGGCGGATGTAAGGCTCGGCGACTTCCTGCATGGCGATTGCCGTCTGCACCCGGGTGGGCACACCAGCCCGCTCCAGTCCGTCCTGCAGGGTGATGGCGTTCATCACCGTGGCCAGCATGCCGACGTAGTCGGCCGTGGCGCGCTCCATGCCGGCTGCTGAACCCTTGAGGCCACGGAAGATGTTCCCTCCTCCGACGACGATCGCCAGCTCGGTTCCTCCGGCCACCACCTGCGCCACATCGGAGGCGATCGATTGAACGATGGCGGGGTCAATGCCGTATCCCTGAGATCCCATCAGGGCTTCGCCGCTGAGTTTCAGCAGGACGCGTGCGTAGGCCATCAACGGTCCGGATCCCGCTGACAGTAGCAAGTACTGGCCAAACGCTCCGTCCGTCGCTTGGATGGATGAACCGAGAGCAGGTGATGGCCGAAACCGAAGCCAGCCACAGCGGAGTGATGGCCCGCCTCACCCTGTCGGCTCTGGAGCGTGCCAGTCGGGATCCCTCCTGCTGGCGGGATCCGATCGTTCACCGTGCCCTGCTTGTGAGCGGTCTTTCCGTGCTCACCGAAGCCACACGGCGCCTGAACGAGGATCTTGACTCCGCCGCCTGAGCGGATCAGTACTCGATGCCGGCCTGTGCCTTCACGCCCTGTTCGCGGAACGGGTGATGCACAAGCGTCATTTCGGTGACCAGATCGGCCCGTTCGATCAGTTCCTCGGGGGCTCCGCGGCCCGTCAGCGCCACATGGGTGAGTTCGGGACGTTCGTCCAGTCCCGCCAGCACGGTCTGAACGCTGATGTAGCCCAGTTTCAGAGCCACGTTGATCTCGTCGAGCACCACAAGCTTGATGGCGGCATCGCGCAGGTAACCCAGAGCCGTTTGCCAGGCCTCCCCCACCAGTTGCTGGTCCCGTTCGCGGTTCTGGGTCTCCCAGGTGAAGCCCTCCCCAAGGGCATGCCAGCAGACCTGATCGCCGAAGGTCCGCAGCGCGCGGGCTTCCCCGGGTTCCCAGCCACCTTTGATGAACTGCACCACCGCCACGCGCTCGCCGTGGCCGAGAGTCCGCAGCACCAGCCCAAGGGCTGCACTGGTCTTGCCCTTGCCATGGCCGGTGAACACCAGCACCAGCCCCTTTTCCCTGTTGCGTTCCTCCACGCGCTGGCGCTGCACCTGCTGGCGCCGCTCCATGCGTTTGCGATACCCGGCGTCATCGGTTTCCGGAGCCAAGTGGCCTCCCATGCCCAGTTCGGAGGCTTTGCTGTCCAGGTCGGAGTGGGTCATCAGGTTTCAGGTGGAGGGCCGCTGGGCCGTGATCCGTTGCAGGGCGTTCCCTGCCAGAAGCTCCTGCTTCACATCGGTGAAGCCGAGTTGCCGCAGCTGGCAAGGCAGGTCGTCCTCCAGCATGGCGGTGGCGGTGTCGGTTTCGAACAGAGCGCAGAACAGCTGTTGCGGCAACCGCAGCCACGGCCCTGCCGGATGCAGATCCACCAGCACCAACCAGCCGCCGGGCTCCAGCAGCTGCAGGCTGCGGCTCAGCACCCGTTCCCGATCGGGCCGGGGGAATTCGTGCAAAGCCACGCTCAGTTGAAGCGCTGCGAACTGGCCGTCCGGCAGAGGAGGATCCTCCGCCAGGCCTTCCACCCGCGTCATCGCCGGGTGGCGTTCGGCCGCAAGGTCCAGTGCACGGGGGGAGATGTCGAGCCCGGTCACCGCAAATCCAGCCGCCAGCCAGGGGGCGGCCGCTTCGCCGCTGCCGCAGCAGAGATCCAGCACGGCAGCGCCGGTTGGAAGCCGATCCCGAAGCACGTCCAGCCCCAGGCTTCGCAGGCGTTCCACGCCTCCCACGCTCAGCGACGACACGGCTGTGACCGTGTCGTAGATCCAACGGTGGCGGTAGGCCAGGGGCCGCAGAAAAGAGCTCATCAGATGATCAAGCGTGTTGCCGGGCCAGGGCCGCATCCACCGCCTGCTGCTGGTCGCGGCGGGTGATCCAGTGGTGATAGGTGCGGGTGTGAATGGCCACCGAGTGGCCCATCATCCTGGCGGCGACGGTGTCCGGCAGGCCGATGTGGATCGTGCGCACCGCCCAGGCATGCCGCAGGTCGTAGGGGGTGATCGGCAGTTGATAACGGCGGAACTGTTCGCTCACACGGCGGCCCACCTGCTGGAGCGTTGTGCGCCGCAGATCCGTGCAGATCGCGGGCAGTGCGTCAGAGGTGTCACCCAGCTGTCGCAGCCCGAAGCGTTCCACCCAGTCCGGCTGAAAGGGCCACACCTGGTGTTCGCCGGTCTTTGTGGTGGGCAGCACCCGGATCACCTGATCGCCCCCCTCTGCCAGCGGGCTGAGGTCAGAGAAGAACACTTCATGGTTCCGCAGGCCGTAGGTGGCCATCAGTCCGTAGGCCAGCCGCCAGCGTGGGTTTGGGATGCGCAGGACCCCCTCGAGGATCTGAGCGTCCGTGGGTAACCGCCGGAACCGGGCCTGATGCAGGCCATACCCGGCAGCCTCCTGGCGCCAGTCCTGGGGCAAATCGATCATCAGATGGGCTGCCAGGGCGGCCAGTGCCGTGGCGCATTGCTGTCGACTGCGGCTGCCATCCCCGTAGCTGGAGAGGGTTTCCGTGAGTCGCTGAGCCGTGATGCCTCCGTCGCCACAGAGGGGCAGCAGCCGTCTCAGATAGGGGCGATAGGCGCTGGTCCAGGTGGTTCGGCTTCCCGCCGGAGAACGGCGGCGTCGCGGATCGGCGAAGAAGGCCCGTTCGAAGTCCTCGATGGCGTCGCCGGCTGTGCGACGCGAGCTGCCCTCCACTGAACTGGAGCGCCAGTCATCCCATCGGAACTGCCCCCGATCCAGTTGTCGCTGAACGATCAGCAGGGTCTGCTCGGCCTCCACCAGTCCCTGACGGTCCGCGCTGAGCCCGAGGCTGATGCGCTGGATTCTGCTGTCACCCGGATCGTGACGATCCGGTAAGGGACCTCTCAGATTCAGACGTTGTCCCCGTTGCTCCAGTCGCAGGCGCGTCCCCTGATGCGCCAGGCGCTGATTGAGCTCCTCCAGCGCGCAGCGCAGATCCATGGCAGGGGCGTCGGCGACCCACCATGACGTTCACGCGGGCTACTCTCAACCCCCATGGTTCCTCTATTGACCGAATGTCCCGCGTCGGCGTCGTCCTGCTGAACCTCGGGGGCCCGGAGCGGATTCAGGATGTCGGTCCCTTTCTCTACAACCTGTTCGCTGACCCGGAGATCATCCGGCTACCAAGCCCTGCGCTGCAGAAGCCACTGGCTTGGTTGATCAGCACCCTGCGCAGCGGCAAATCCCAGGAGGCTTACCGCTCCATCGGCGGAGGCTCTCCGCTGCGTCGGATCACCGAGCAGCAGGCCCGCGAACTGCAGAGTCTTCTGCGTCAGCGCGGCATCGATGCCACGAGTTATGTGGCCATGCGCTACTGGCATCCCTTCACCGAGTCGGCGGTGGCCGACATCAAGGCGGACGGGATGGATCAGGTGGTGGTGCTGCCCCTGTATCCCCACTTCTCGATCAGCACCAGCGGGTCGAGTTTCCGGGAACTGCAGCGGCTGCGACAGGACGACAACGCGTTCAGGAAGCTGCCGATCCGTTGCATCCGCAGCTGGTTCGATCATCCCGGCTATGTGCAGGCGATGGCCGAGCTGATCGCCGAGGAGGTTCGCAACAGTGACGACCCCCAGCAGGCCCACGTCTTCTTCAGTGCCCACGGGGTTCCGAAGAGTTACGTCGAAGAGGCCGGCGACCCGTACCAGCAGGAGATCGAGGCCTGCACGGCTCTGATCATGTCCAGGTTGGCGGAGCTCATGGGGCACCCCAATCCCCACACACTCGCCTACCAGAGCCGTGTGGGCCCTGTGGAGTGGCTCAAGCCCTACACCGAGGAGGCGCTGGAGGAGCTCGGCGAAGCCAAGGTGAATGACCTGGTGGTCGTTCCCATCAGCTTTGTCAGCGAGCACATCGAAACGCTTGAGGAGATCGATATTGAGTACCGGGAACTGGCCACGGAAGCCGGTGTGGTCAATTTCCGGAGGGTGAGGGCTCTCGACACCTATCCCCCCTTCATCGAGGGCCTGGCGGATCTGGTCACCACCAGCCTCGACGGACCGGAGGTCAGTCTTGATGCCGCTGCTGAGCTGCCCACCAAGGTGAAGCTTTATCCCCAGGAGAAGTGGGAGTGGGGTTGGAACAACAGTTCCGAAGTCTGGAACGGTCGCCTGGCGATGCTGGGCTTCTCGGCCTTTCTGCTGGAGCTGATCAGCGGTCATGGCCCCCTGCATGCCCTCGGCCTGCTGTAGGGCCCTGATTCACCCGTCGGCCCTTAATCTGGAGGGTCAACCGCGCCGGTGACTCCGTGACCCTCACGTCCGCCTCCACGGCTGTTGACGGAACCGCATCCAACGCTCTGGCCCGTCGGACCACCGGGGCGGAAGCGTTGATGGATGCCCTGCGCCGGCACGGGGTCGACACAATCTTCGGCTATCCGGGCGGAGCCATCCTCCCCATTTACGACGCTCTGCACATCGCCGAGAGCGAGGGATGGGTCAGGCACATCCTGGTGCGCCATGAGCAGGCGGGAACCCATGCGGCCGATGCCTACGCACGGGCCACCGGAAAGGTCGGTGTCTGTTTCGGTACCTCAGGCCCCGGTGCGACCAACCTCGTCACCGGTATCGCCACGGCCCAGATGGATTCCGTGCCGATGGTGGTGATCACCGGTCAGGTGCCCCGCCCGGCCATCGGCACGGATGCCTTTCAGGAAACCGATATCTTCGGGATCACGCTCCCGATCGTGAAGCATTCCTGGGTGGTGCGTGATCCTGCCGATCTTGGCGCGATCGTCGCCCAGGCTTTTCTGATCGCTGCCAGCGGCCGTCCAGGCCCGGTGCTGATCGATGTGCCCAAGGATGTGGGCCAGGAGCACTTCGACTACGTGCCGGTCGAACCCGGGTCCGTCGTGCCGCCAGGCTTTCGCCAGCCCCTGCCACCGGAGGATGACGCCATCCATGCCGCTCTCGGTCTGATCCGGGATGCTCAGCGCCCTTTGCTCTACGTCGGCGGCGGGGCGATCTCGGCGGCGGCTCACGACAGCCTCAAGGTGCTGGCGGATCGGTTCCAGCTGCCGGTCACCACCACGCTGATGGGCAAGGGAGCCTTCGATGAGAACGACCCCCTTTCCGTCGGCATGCTCGGCATGCACGGCACGGCCTACGCCAACTTCGCCGTCACCGAATGCGACCTGCTGATCGCGGTCGGAGCCCGTTTCGATGACCGGGTCACCGGCAAGCTCGACACCTTCGCGCCCCGGGCCCGGGTGGTGCACTTCGAGATCGATCCTGCGGAAGTCGGCAAGAACCGGCAGGCCGAGGTGGCGGTGCTCGGAGATCTGGGCCTGAGTCTGGCGCGTCTGGTGGAACTGAGCCTTCAGCATCCCGCCGAGCCCCGCACCACCGCATGGCTCGCCCGCATCGCCTCCTGGAAGGAGCGCTATCCCCTCACCATCCCTCCGGCAGAGGGTGAGATCTATCCGCAGGAGGTGCTGCTGAAGGTGCGTGACCTGGCTCCACAGGCCATCGTCACCACCGACGTGGGTCAGCACCAGATGTGGGCGGCTCAATACCTCCGCAACGGACCGCGGGGCTGGATCAGCAGTGCCGGTCTCGGCACCATGGGATTCGGCATGCCGGCGGCGATGGGAGCCCAGGTGGCCTGTCCCGACCAGCAGGTGATCTGCATCGCCGGCGATGCCAGCATCCTGATGAACATTCAGGAGCTGGGAACCCTCGCGGCCTACGGCCTGCCGGTGAAGGTGGTGATCGTGAACAACCACTGGCAGGGGATGGTGCGCCAGTGGCAGGAGAGTTTCTACGGGGAGCGGTATTCGGCATCGGACATGCTCAACGGCATGCCTGACTTCATCGCCCTCGCGCGTTCCTTCGGGGTTGATGGCGTGAAGATCACCAGTCGTGATCAGTTGCATGGTGAGCTTCAGCAGGCTCTGAACACACCCGCACCGATGCTGATCGATGTGCACGTGCGGCGAGGAGAGAACTGTTATCCGATGGTTCCCCCCGGCAAGAGCAACGCTCAGATGGTCGGGCTGCCCGCCCATCCGGAACTGGCCATGGACACAACCCGGAACTGCCCTGCCTGCGGAGCCACCACAGCCCACGAGCACCTGTTCTGTCCCCAGTGCGGGGCTTCGCTGTGATCCGTCCTGTCCTGATCATCCTTGTTCTGTTGGGGATCGCCGTTTCCCCGGCGTCGGCTGCTGAAGTCCTGCAGGTCCGCACGCCGTCCCTGCTTCAGGTCGGCGACCGCAACCGCACCTACACGGTGGAACTGCCTTGTCTCACGGTTCCGGAAGGGGGCGACGCTGCCGCGGTGTCCTGGTTGCGGGAGCGGCTGCCCCGGCGTCGCAGAGTCAATCTGCGTCCGGTGGGATCACGGGACGGACAGCTGCTGGCTCGGGTGACGCCGATCGGGGAAACCGTGGACCTCAGCACCGGGCTGGTGAATGCCGGTCTTGCCCAGTCGAGTTGTCCAGGGGATCCAGCCTGAGATGGCCGACAATCGCGTTGCCCGGGGCATTGTTCTGGTCCCCTGTCTGCTGCTGGGCGGTGCCTTCCTGGCAACGGCTGTTTGGGGGCAGGGGGTGGCTGCGGAGAACCGCCCCCTGGCCGCTGCTCTCGGGCTGGGGCTGTTGCTGGCGGGTGTTCTGGCCCAGTGGCGTGTCTCTGAAGCACCGCAGACACCCCCGGACGCGGCCGACGACTCTCCTTAGCGTGACGATGCTGCGACTGAGCGAACTGCGTCTGCCGCTGGAGCATGGTTCGAATGATCTGCAGGAGGCGGTGCTGCGCCGTCTGCGGATTCCACCGGATCAGCTGCTGGAGCAGAGGCTGGTCAAGCGCAGCATCGATGCCCGGCGTCGGGATCGCATCCAGGTGATCTACAGCGTGGATGTCGCGGTCCGCAGTGAAGCGGCGGTGCTGCGACGTCACAGAGGCAACCCGCGCATCCGCACCGCGCCTGACACCCGATACCGCATGGTGGCAAAGGCCCCGCCGGCCTTTCCGGTCAGTCCCGAGCAGCGACCGGTGGTCGTGGGAGCGGGCCCCTGCGGTTATTTCGCAGCCTTGCTGCTGGCGCAGATGGGATTCCGGCCGCTCCTGCTCGAGCGGGGACAACCGGTCAAGCAGCGCACCCTTCAGACCTTCGGCTTCTGGCGTGGGCGGCTGGCGTTCGATCCGGAATCCAATGCCCAGTTCGGCGAGGGGGGTGCCGGCACCTTCTCCGACGGCAAGCTCTACAGCCAGGTGAGCGACCCGGAGCATTACGGCCGCAAGGTGCTGGAGGAACTGGTGGCCAGCGGCGCCAGCGATGAGATCCTCACGCTGCACCGGCCGCACATCGGCACCTTCAAACTGGCCACGGTGGTGCGGGGACTGCGGGCAAGGATCGAGGCCCTCGGGGGTGAAGTGCGCTTCGCCAGCCGTGTCGATCAGTTGCTGCTGGAGTCCGGTGACACGGAGAAACCTCAGCAGCTGGCTGGGATCCGTCTGGCGGACGGACGCCGGATTGCCTGCCGGCACCTGGTGCTGGCACCCGGCCATTCAGCCCGGGACTGTTTCGCGATGCTGGATGGTGTTGGTGTGCAACTGGAGCGGAAGCCCTTCTCGGTGGGCCTGCGCATCGAGCACCCTCAACCGCTGATCGATCAGGCCCGCTGGGGGGAGATGGCGGGTCACCCCAAGCTCGGGGCCGCCGAATACAAACTGGTGCATCACGCCGGCAACGGCCGTTGCGTCTACAGCTTCTGCATGTGCCCCGGCGGTTTCGTGGTGGGCGCCACCTCCGAGGCCGGCCGTGTGGTGACCAATGGCATGAGTCAGCATTCGCGAAACGAGCGCAATGCCAACAGCGGTCTCGTGGTGAATCTGGAGCCTGAAGACCTCGAGCCGTATTCCCGCAAACCCGACGACCCCCTTGCCGGGGTGGCTCTGCAGAGAGATCTCGAGGAACGGGCCTTCCGCCTCGGAGGAGGCAGTTATGCCGCTCCAGCCCAGCGTCTGGAGGATTTCCTGGCGAGGCGGGCCTCCGGCAGCCTCGGGAGCATCACCGCGTCGTATCAACCCGGCGTCACACCCTCGGATCTCAGCACCGTTCTGCCGGAGCCGATCATCGAGGCCCTCAGGGAAGCTCTGCCGGCATTTGCGAAGCGTCTGCCGGGCTATGACCACCCCGATGCGGTGCTCACCGGCGTGGAGACCCGCACCTCCTCCCCAGTGCGCATTCCGCGCGACGAGCGGCTGGAGTCGCTCAACACCCGCGGGCTGGTTCCTGCTGGAGAGGGGGCTGGATATGCGGGCGGCATCCTCTCGGCAGGCATTGACGGCATCCGCGCTGCCGAGGCCGTGGCCCGTCAGCTGGTGGGGGAGGCGTCTCCCGATGCGGCCTGAGCGACGATGCCGCTCCACTGCACCGCCTTCACCTGATCGCGACGCCAGGAATGGAACAGCTCGGGTTCCCCGACGGTGCAGAGCGGGCAGAGGGCGATCCGCTCGGTCGTGATCCCTTCGTTCAGAAGCTGAAGCCGGGCGGCCCGTCGGATGTCCAGACGGTGACGTCCGGCCTCGGCGTCCTGCTGAAGTGCGCCGTCCCGCTGCAGAACCACCTGATCGGAGCTTGGGTCTCCGGGCTCTGCTGACAGGGCGAGTCCGACGGCATCCACCACCTCCTGCCCCACCTGATAACGGGCGCCGCTCACGGCGGGACCCAGCGCCACCAACAGATCACGTCGTTGGGCCCCGCGCTGTTCCAGCCGCAGGATCGCCTCCGGCAGAATCCGCGCGGCCACGCCCCGCCAGCCGGCATGACAGGCGGCGGCATGACCAGTGGTGGGGTCGGCGATCAGCGCCGGGGTGCAGTCGGCACCGCAGACCCAGAGACTCTGGCCGCCACGGTCACTCACCAGTCCATCCGCATCCGGCCAGGGGGCCTGGATGGCATCACTCGCGTCCAGGACGATTCCGCTGTGAATCTGCTGCGGCCGGTGCACACTCACGCCGGCACTGAGATAACCAGCCAGTTCATCCGGTCCGCGGCCCTGCCAGCGGCGGGTGAAGAATCCGTGTTCGAACCCCTGATCCGACAGCAGATCCGACTGCAGGTAGTACCCGCCATAGCAACCGATCCAGGTCCAGGACGGGAGGGTGTTGAATTCGCTGTCGGGGCGCGCGAAGGGATCGCGTTCTGACATGTCAGCGCGGTCTAGCTGATGGTGATGTCCCGCATCATCCAGAAGCCGGCGAACGATTGCTCCTCCGGACTGCTCTGGATGGCGATGAACTGCAGCCCGTGCATGTGTTCGCTGGATTCGCGAAGGGCCGTCTCGATCGCATCGGCGGCTCCGGATTCCAGGTCGCTGACCAGCCAGCGATCGTCCTGACCGGCCTCCAGCAGCAGCTGCCGCTCCTCCACGATCAGTCGCACCGGTTCGAGTCCTCCGAGCCATCCCGCCATCGCAAGAGCGCGGCTGCGGCTGAACAAGCGCAACCCCGGCACCGGTGCCTCGGAGGAGAGGTCCGGCGGCAGTGGAATCAGGCCGCTGAACCCCATGGGCCATTCGCCTGCCTCCTGCAGCAGCCCGCCAGGGAGTGCCGCCCAGGTCCATGCATCCCCCTGCACTTCCTCCGGAAGGGGGACCGGTGGGGTCGGAACCGGGGCGGGGGGTGGAGCCAGCGGTCCGGCCATGAATCCCTCGAGGCTGGGGTAAACCTCCCGCTGCCGCTGCTGCAGCCAGTCCAGCAGCGCATAGGTGCGTCGACTCGGGATCACCTCAAGGCTGAGTTCGGCGGCGGCCCGCTGCACCATCGTGCGCATGGAGCTGCGCCAGCAGCGCAGACGCTGGGGGGCACTCCAGCCGGCGTCCTCGGCGGCAGCACCCGCTTCCCGCAGGGCCTGGGTGAGCCAGAGCGAATTCACCTCACCGGAGGGGCAGCACTTGATGAACCGGAACGGAGCGATCGGGTCCGACAGGGTCGGTGTGGAGGTGATCAACAGCTCCCAGCGCTTGCGTCCGTCAGGCTCCAGGATCGGCCTGGAATAGAAGTCCAGCTCCCAGTCGGCAGACGTCATCCAGCGTCCTGTTCCTGTTTCTTCAGCATGTTCTGGGCGCGGGAGGCGCGATCGGCCGCTTCCGCCATCACTTTGTCCTTCTCCACAAGCAGTTCACCTGGAGGCCCTTCCAGCAGGGCGGTGTTCAGCCCGATGCGTCCGCGGCCGGGGTCCAGTTCCGTGATCATCGCCTTCACGCGATCGCCCTGGTCAAAGACCTCCCGGATCGAGCGCAGGCTGCCGTTGGTGATCATCGATTGGTGCAGCAGGCCACTGATGCCCCCCAGGTCGATGAACAGACCGTACGGCTTCACCGCGGCCACCTGACCTTCCACCAGCTGGCCCACCTCCAGTTCGGAGAAGCGGGCCGCAACGGCAGCGCGCTTCTCCGAGAGCACCAGTTTGCGGGTCTCGGAGTTCACCTCAAGGAATGCCACGCCGAGGGTCTTGCCGACCAGCTCCTGATGGTTTTCCCCGTCCTGAAGCTGCGAGCGGGGGATGAATCCGCGCAGACCCTCGAGATCGCAGGTGACACCACCGCGGTTGAACCCGTTGACGATCACCTGGACGACCTTGCCCTGCTTCTCCATCTCCTTGACGCGTTCCCAGCTTTTGCGCAGAGCCAGGGCCCGGCAGCTGATGGTGACCATGCCGTCGGCGTTCTGTTCCCGGGTGACGAGCACCTCCACCTCGAGCCCCTTGGGAAAGCGTTCCCGGAAGTTGGTGATCACCCCGAGCCCGGCTTCGCTCTTGGGCATGAAACCGGGGGCCTTGCCGCCGATGTCGACGTAGACACCGTCGCTCTCCAGCCCGATCACCTTTCCGGTGATCACTTCGCCGGTCGTGCCCACCGGTGCGTTCTCGTCGAGAGCAGCGAGGAAGGCTTCCTCATCGAAGTCGAAGTCATCAACGCTGCGCGGGATATTGCGTTCCTCCTGCGGCTTCTTGCGCTCCTGATCGGGGGCTCCCAGCAGGTCGGCCATGGTCATGCCTTCCATGTCGCCCAGATCGAAGCGATCCTCATCCGCCTCGCCTGGGATCGCTCGGCTCTGCTCCGGTCTCCGCGGATCCTGATCCCGCGGAGGCGGACTGGCCAGACCGGCGGCCTCCTCCAGCTTCCGTGCCTTCTCTGCGGCCGCTTCCGCGGCGGCCCGTGCTTCCGCGGCTTCCCTCTGGAGCTGCTCCTGCCGCCGGTTGATCTGCATCACCTGCGGTGGCTTGCGATTGGGGTCTGCGGCCGGCTTCGGTGCACTCGGTCTGTTGGGCTGCGGACTGCCGGCTTCGGCCATGGACCCGAAGGTTCGTCAAACAACCATTCTGACAGCCAATCTGGGATTGAACTGCGTCTCCGGATGACGATGCCGCCTCGGGACTGCCGATTCGATCACCTCAGCTGGCCGGCCGCGACTGCAGCCATGCAGCAACCGGGAGCCACCGTGGTCTGGCCCTTTGGTGCCTGTGAACAGCACGGACCGCAGCTGCCGCTGGCCACCGATGCCCTGTTCGCCGAGCGGATTCTCGATGCGGTGCTGCTGGGTCTGGATCCTCTGCTTCCCATCTGGCGGTTGCCGGTCCAGGCGATCGGATTCTCCCCGGAGCATGCGTCGTTCCCCGGCACCTTGAGCCTGCCGGCGGACCTGCTGATCGCGCTTGTGGATCGGGTGGGTGAACAGCTGGCGGACCAGGGCGTGAGGCGTCTGGTTCTGTTCAACGCCCACGGCGGCCAGATCGCGCTGCTTCAGGTGGCAGCCCGTCAGCTGCGGGTCCGCTGTCCCCAGATGGCGGTGCTGCCCTGTTTCCTCTGGAGCGGTGTCGACGGGTTGTCTGGATTGATTTCCGAGGCTGAACTGGAGCAGGGTCTTCACGCTGCCGAGGCCGAGACCAGCCTGATGCTCCGGCTGGCGCCGGAGTTGGTGGGGCCTGAGCGTCCCGTGGATGGTCTGCCGCCAGCCGCCCCGGGGGACTGGAGCCTGGAAGGGGCAGCTCCGTGTGCATGGTTGGCCCGTGATCTCAGTGCCAGCGGCGTCATTGGCGACAGCCGATCGGCCTCTGTGGAGTTGGGTGGCCGCCTCGAGGAACGCCTCGTTGAGCACTGGCTGAGGCAGTTCAAGGCCCTGCTGGCAAGCGATTGGCCGCCTCTGAACGCCGCTTCAACCGGGGTGTCCGGGTCGTGAACTGAGAACGGCGTGGTCTCCAGAACCGGGGGCACTGGTTATTGTCTGTTCTACCGAATCTGGTCTGAAGCGTCCTATGACGACCCTCAATGCACCTGAGGCATCTGTGATGGAGGGTCAGGATGCACTGCCGGACTTCACCACAGAGGCCTACAAGGACGCGTACAGCCGGATCAACGCGATCGTGATCGAGGGAGAGCAGGAAGCTCACGACAACTACATTTCGCTTGGCACCCTGATCCCCGATCAGGCTGAGGAGCTGGCCCGCCTGGCCCGCATGGAGATGAAGCACATGAAGGGCTTCACATCCTGTGGACGCAACCTGGGTGTGCAGGCAGACATGGCGTTCGCCCGCAAGTTCTTCGAACCCCTGCACGGCAACTTCCAGAGTGCTCTGAAGGAGGGCAAGGTTGTCACCTGCCTGCTGATCCAGGCCCTGCTGATCGAAGCTTTTGCGATCTCCGCTTACCACATCTATATCCCCGTGGCGGATCCCTTCGCCCGCAAGATCACCGAAGGTGTGGTGAAGGATGAGTACACCCACCTCAACTACGGCCAGGAATGGCTGAAAGCCAATTTTGAGGCCAGCAAAGAGGAATTGTTCGAAGCCAACAAGGCCAATCTGCCGCTGATCCGCTCGATGCTGGAGGACGTGGCAGCCGATGCCGCGGTTCTGCACATGGAAAAAGAGGATCTGATCGAGGACTTCCTGATCGCCTACAACGAAGCCCTCAGTGAGATCGGTTTCAGCTCAAGGGATATTGCCCGTATGGCCGCTGCAGCTCTCGCGCTCTGAATCCCTTACCGGCGTCCTTCTCCGGTTTCTCCACAGGCACCTTCCCCCCGATTGGGTGCGCCGTGGGAGCATGGACGGTCGGGATAGCTCAACTCTGAACATTTAGGGCGCTGCATGTTTGGTCTGATCGGACACTCAACGAGTTTTGACGCTGCGCGTCGCAAAGCGATGGAACTCGGCTTCGATCACATCGCGGAGGGGGATCTCGACGTCTGGTGCAGCGCCCCGCCTCAACTGGTGGAGCATGTTCAGGTCACCAGTCCCGTCGGCACCACCATCGAGGGTGCCTACATCGACTCCTGCTTCGTGCCCGAGATGCTCAGCCGTTTCAAAACGGCACGTCGCAAGGTGCTCAACGCGATGGAGCTGGCTCAGAAGAAGGACATCGCCATCACTGCTCTCGGCGGGTTCACGTCCATCATTTTCGAAAACTTCAACCTGCTGCAGAACCAGACGGTTCGCAGCACAACCCTCGACTGGCGTCGGTTCACCACAGGAAACACGCACACCGCCTGGGTGATTTGCCGTCAGGTGGAGAACAACGCCCCTTCGCTCGGGATCGACCTGAGCACAGCCAAGGTCGCGGTGGTGGGAGCCACCGGCGACATCGGCAGCGCCGTCTGCCGCTGGCTGTCCGCAAGAACGGGAGTCGGCGAGCTGCTGCTGGTGGCCCGGCAGCAGCAGCCGCTCATGGATCTCCAGAAGGAGCTCGGCGGCGGTCGCATCCTCACGCTGGAGGAGGCTCTGCCGGAAGCCGATGTGGTCGTCTGGGTGGCGAGCATGCCGCGCACGCTCCAGATCGATCAGGACAGCCTGCGCAGCCCCTGTCTGATGATTGATGGGGGGTATCCCAAGAATCTGGATGCGAAGGTCGCCGGCGGAGGCATCCACGTCCTCAAGGGAGGCATCGTCGAGTTCTGTCGTGACATCGGCTGGACGATGATGGAAATCGCCGAAATGGAGAAACCACAGCGACAGATGTTCGCCTGTTTCGCGGAGGCGATGCTGCTTGAGTTCGAGCGCTGCCACACCAACTTCAGCTGGGGACGCAACAACATCACCCTGGAGAAGATGGATTTCATCGGAGCCGCGTCTGTCCGTCACGGCTTTTCCACCCTCAATCTCCAGTCCAGGCTTCAGGCCGCCGCCGCCTGACGTCGCCGCCCACTCACTTTCCTGACCATGCCGCGCCGACCCCTGCTTGAGTTCGAGAAGCCCCTAGTGGAGCTGGAGCAGCAGATCGAGCAGATCCGTCAGCTGGCCCGTGATTCGGAGGTCGATGTCAGTCAGCAGCTGCATCAGTTGGAGACGCTCGCTGCGAAACGCCGGCAGGAGATCTTCCAATCGCTGTCGCCTTCTCAGAAGATTCAGGTGGCCAGGCACCCGCACCGGCCCAGCACCCTGGACTTCATCCAGATGTTCTGTGACGACTGGGTCGAACTTCACGGTGACCGTCGCGGCAATGACGATCAGGCCCTTGTGGGTGGCCTCGGTCGACTCGGCGATCGGCCCGTCGTTCTGATCGGCCACCAGAAGGGTCGAGACACCAAGGAAAATGTCGCCCGCAACTTCGGGATGGCCACCCCGGGGGGGTACCGCAAGGCTCTGCGCCTGATGGATCATGCCGACCGGTTCCGTCTGCCGGTGATCACCTTCATCGACACTCCTGGCGCCTACGCGGGCCTGCAGGCCGAGGAACAGGGGCAAGGCGAGGCGATTGCTGTGAATCTGCGTGAGATGTTCCGACTGCGGGTCCCCGTGATCGCCACCGTCATCGGCGAAGGCGGCTCCGGTGGTGCGCTGGGGATCGGCGTGGCCGACCGCTTGCTCATGTTCGAGCACAGCGTCTACACCGTTGCCAGCCCCGAAGCCTGTGCCTCGATCCTCTGGCGGGATGCCGCCAAGGCGCCTGAAGCTGCGGAGGCGCTGCGGATCACAGGACCTGATCTGCTGAAGCTGGGCCTGGTGGATGAGGTGCTTCCCGAGCCTGCCGGTGGCAACAACTGGGCGCCTCTGGAGGCAGGCCAGACGCTTCGATCAGCCATCGATCGCCATCTGGATGAGCTGCTGACCCTTTCCGAGACCGATCTGAGGGCGCACAGATACAGCAAATTTCGAGCAATGGGGCAATTTTTTGAAGGAACGTCACACGAATCGCGTTTTGCCGCTTAAGGTGTGTCGGTTTGCTAACCCGACTTGCCTACGGCCCTGATCACTGGAGCAAGTCGTGGAATCGGCCGTCGAGCAGCTGAGCTTCTCGCCCACAAGGGTTGGGATCTCATGCTCACTGCTCGCAGCGGCGATCAGCTTGAAGATCTGCGCACGGCTCTCAGCCCATCAGGCTGTTCCGTGGCGGCTGAAGCGGTCGACCTGACCGATCCAGCTGCCATCGCACCTGCGATGAGCAACCTTCTGAGCCAGGGCGATGCACCATCGGTGCTGGTGAACAATGCCGGGGCTGCCTACACGGGTGACCTCCTGGCCATGACTCTCGAGCGCTGGCAGTGGCTGCTGCAGCTCAATCTCACCAGTGTCGTGCAGGTCTGCGCAGCCGTGGTTCCGGCCATGCGCGCGCAGGGAGGACTGGTGATCAACGTCAGCAGCCATGCCGCGCACAACGCCTTTCCCCAATGGGGGGCCTACTCGGTCACCAAGGCTGCGCTGGTGCGTTTCACCCGCTGTCTGGCGGAGGAGGAACGCTGTCATGGCGTTCGCGCCTGCACCCTCACCCTCGGTGCGGTGAATTCATCCCTGTGGGATGCGGAAACCGTACAAAGCGATTTCGATCGTCGTGCCATGCTCAGCATCGATCAGGCGGCCCAAGCCCTGCTGCATCTGGCCGAGCAACCGACCAACCAGGTCATCGAAGACCTCACCCTGATGCCGGCCATCGGCGCCTTCTGAAGACCCCATGACTTCCACCGTCCCTTTCGTCTCCAACGGCGCTGCCCAGAACGGCAACGGCAATGGCAACGGACTTGCCAGATCCACGACCAACGGCATCAGCAACATCCTCAAGCCGGCTGTTTCAGCCTGCATTCGTGAACGTCTCCAGGAGCGAGGTGTCTCGTTCCTGGCCAATGACAACATCGCAGCCCACCTCGAGCCCGGTGAGCTGGCTGAACTCCAGATTGAAGTGGCAGACAAGGTTCGCGATCTGCTGCGCAGCCTGGTGATCGACATCGACAACGATCACAACACCCATGAGACGGCTGAGCGTGTCGCGAAGATGTACCTCCACGAGGTGTTCAAGGGCCGCTATCACGAGCAGCCGAAGGTCGCCAGCTTCCCGAATGTGAAGCAGCTCGACGAGATCTACACCGTGGGCCCGATCACGGTGCGATCCGCCTGTTCCCACCACTTGGTTCCGATCATGGGCAACTGCTGGATCGGCATCAAGCCCGGTGCCAGGGTGATCGGCCTGTCCAAGTTCACCAGGGTGGCCGACTGGGTCTTTTCCCGCCCTCACATCCAGGAAGAGGCCGTGATGATCCTGGCCGATGAAATCGAGAAGCTGTGTGAGCCCCAGGGCTTGGGCATCATCATCAAGGCTCAGCACTACTGCATGAAGTGGCGCGGTGTGAAGGAGCCTCAGACCAGCATGGTGAACTCTGTGGTCCGCGGTGACTTCCGCCACGATCCCAGCCTGAAGCAGGAATTCTTCGAGCTCGTGCGTCAGCAGGATGCTCTGCTGAGCACCTGATCACCGGGCGCATGGCCACCACGGCCATCACGTTCCCGTTCATGTCGTCTGAGCCAAGCCGGTAGCTGCGGGAATCCACTTCCCCCACCAGTTGCCAGTTCGTCTGGCCCGGCAGCTGGCGGAACCAGTCAGATCGTACCGTCGCAGTCCTTCGAGGGTCTGCTCCACCATCCCCTCCGCGATCGTGTCTGAGGTGATCCGCTGCTCAGCACTTTGATCTGCTGCTGCGGAGTCATCGTGAGACCCGGCACGCACTGCTGCGTGGCTCCAAGCCTGCAACCCACCAGAACCCCCTGACCCTGTCCGGAGCTCTGGGTGAGAAGGGTCGCTGCCAGCGATGCGCCCAGCATGAAGACAGGAGACAAGCGGGCCATGGTGAAACCGTGCGTTTTTGATGACTAACGGCGTTGCTCCCGCACGACCTTCACAAGGGCTTCGACCCGGCTGAGATCCTTGCGGCCAGGGGCTGTTTCCAGTCGGCTCGAGGCATCGAGACCATGCGGATGAACCCGGTTCAGCAGCTCGGGAACCCACTCGGCACTGATGCCGCCGGCCAGCCACCAGGGCAACGGCAGCTCGGTATCCGCCAGCCAGTCCAGGGGCAACCGATGACCGGTGCCTCCCAGCTGACCCGGACTCCAGGCATCGAGCAGCAGGGCATCGACATGGTCGAGGTACGGGTTCAGCTTCTGCAGATCAGCGGAAGACCGCAGCCGCAGTGCCTTCCACCACTGCACCTGCGGGTAACGCTGTTTCAGAGACTGGCAGCGTTCCGGGGATTCCTCTCCGTGGAGCTGCACCACGCTGGGGGCTCCTTCACCGGCCAGGGCCTCGGCAAGGCTGGCATCATCCGGCTCGGCCACCACCCAGACGCGCTGCACACCGGCTGCCTCGCGGGCCAGGGCCTCGAACAGATGGCGTCGAGCCGTGGCCTCAACGAAGCGGGGTGTTTCAGCGACGCCGATCACGCCGATCGCGTCCACCCCCATGGCAGCGATGGCCAGGGCCTGGTCTGTCTCCGTGAGCCCGCAGATCTTGAGGGCCGGTTGTGGCGTCTGCTGCTCAGGCAAAAGTCGTGCTGTTCACTCTCCTTAGGATCGGGGACATCCGTCGCCGCGGCGACACCCTGGGAAGGCCGTTTTGGGAGAGGGCTGGCAACTTCTGAAAATCCGCGGGATTCCCCTGTTCATTCAGCCCAGCTGGCTGGTGTCCGTGGTGCTCTTCACCATGATCTTCCAGTCGCGTTTCGCTGCCACAGTCACGCCTGCCGTGGCAGCAGGCACCAGCTGGGGGCTTGGTCTGCTCACGGCTCTTCTGCTGTTTCTCTCCGTTCTGCTGCATGAGCTCGGCCATGCCCTGATGGCGCTGCGGGAGGGGGTGAAGGTCCGCAGCATCACGCTTTTCCACCTCGGCGGCATCGCTCGGATCGAACGTGACTGCGACACGGCGATGGGAAGTCTGCGCATCGCTGCCGCCGGCCCGCTGGTGAGCCTGATCCTGGCCCTGGGGCTGTTGCTCTCCGCACCGTCCCTGGATGGAGGCCGTCCGCTGCTGGCGATGGTGCTGACCCAGCTGGGCGCTCTCAATCTGATGCTGGGCCTGTTCAATCTTCTGCCCGGCCTGCCGCTGGACGGCGGTCAGATCCTCAAGGCTCTCGTCTGGAAGTTCAGCGGTAGTCAGAAACGCGGAATGCAGGTGGCCTCCGCTTCCGGGCGAGCGCTCTCGACGCTGCTGATCGTGATGGGCGTGCTGCTGCTCGTGCGCGGTGGCGGTTTTTCAGGTGTGTTTCTGATGCTGATCGGCTGGTTCGGTCTCGGTGCCAACCGGGGCCAGGCCCAGATGCTGGTGCTTCAGAAAGTGCTTCAGGATCTCAAGGTGTCGGATGCAGCCGGCCGTCGTTTTCGGGTGCTGGAGTCGGATCAGAGCCTGCGCCAGCTCAGCAGCATGCGTCTGCGGGAGTCCGAAGGCGGCCGCGGGGATGACTGGGTGCTGATCTGCCGCGGCGGTCGCTGGATCGGATGGGTGGATGATCAGCCGCTGCGGGATCTGCCGGTGCAGCAGTGGGACCGTCAGCGCCTGGAGGATCATCTGCGCCCTCTGGAGGAACTGCCTTCCATCCACGATCGCGAGCCGCTCTGGAAAGCGATCGAGGCCCTGGAGCAATCCAGTCAGGGGCGTCTTCTGGTGTTCGGTCCCGCTGGTCTTCCCTCCGGCACGATCGACCGCATGGATGTGGGCGAAGCGGTGCTTCAGAAGCTGGGGGTGCGGCTGCCGCCACCGATCCTGGAGGAGGCCCGCAAGCAGAACGGTTACCCCATGGGCCTGGCGATGCTGCCTCAGGTGGTGGAGTCGATGCAGGCTGCCGAGACGGACACCCGCCGCTCCAGCTCCTGACGTTCCACCGTCGTGAGTGGTTGCTCGCTCCAGCCCAGCTCCGGCCACTGCCTTTGCAGTGCCAGGAACAGATGCTGCTCCAGTCCTTGCCGTGGGATGGCCGCCGCCGCCGGAGCCGGAGTGGTCTCCCGGAACACCGCACGCCACAGGTCCGCCGGAGGGTCGAGCAGGATCTCGCCGTGCTGCAGCAGACGGCCCCTCTGCCACCGCTGGGCACTGCCGATGCGCTTGATGCCGCGGCCATCCACCAGATCGGCCACGGTGGAGCGCGCGAAGCAGTTCGCGTCCTCCCCCGTGGCCGCTTCGTCACCGAAGCGCAGCTCATCCCCCAGCGACCGGAAGCCTTCGATCAGCCAGTGGCAGGCCTCCCGATAGGCCTGACGGCGCTGGCGGGGAGCTCCGGGCCAGATCAAGGCATAGGTGAGTCCTCCGGCATGCAGCACCGCCTGGCCTCCACTGGGGCGCCTCACGATCGAGAGATGACCTTCCGCGGCCAGGTCACGCCAGTGGTCAGGCCATTGCCGCTGGTGGCGGCCCAGGGAGAGCCATGCCCCTGACCAGCGATAGAACCGCAGCACCGGCCTCGGATCCGTCTGCTCCAGAAGCATCTGATCGAGGGCCATCTGCCAGGGACCATCGGCGCACAGCATCGGCAGCAGGCGCCCCCGTGGAGCATCGCTCGTCATGCTGGTGATCATGTTCTCGCTGAAGCCGTGCTGCCCTGGTGGGACTATCCCCTGCTCATCGCTCTGGGACTGTTCGCCGGAGGGCTGGCCGGTCTGCTGGGAATCGGCGGCGGTCTGATCTTCGCGCCCCTGCTGCTCTGGCTGGATCTGCCGCCCCATCAGGCCCTGGCCACCAGCAGTTTCGCCATCGTGCCCACGGCTCTGGCCGGCACCATCACGCACCTGAGCGGCGACAGCCTGCCCTGGCGATCCGGTCTGTCCATCGGTCTGGCGGCCTTCGGTTCAGCCCTGGTGTTCGGGGGCCTGGCCGGCTGGGCATCGGGCTGGGTGCTGCTGGCCATGCAGACCATGATCTACATCGTGCTGGCGTTCACCGTGCGGCCGCGGCCTGAACAGGAAACGGAGGAGGTCGACCTCGATGCCAAGGCGCTGAAGCTCGCCGGAACCGGCTGCATCGCCGGCTGGACCGCCGGAATGCTGGGGCTGGGGGGAGGACTGGTGATGGTGCCGCTGATGAACGGTCCGTTCGGGGTTCCGATCCACCAGGCGGTGCGTCTCAGCACCGTGGCGGTGTTCTGCTCCGCCTCGGCCGCGTCGCTGCAGTTTCTGCATGAGGGGCGTGGGGTACCGGTGATGGGACTGCTCCTGGGGGGGGTGGCGGCGATCGCCGCCCGCTGGACCGCGAGCCGCCTGGATCAGTTCGATGCGCTGCTGCTGGTGCGGCTGCTGCGGGGTCTTGCGATCGTGCTGGCGATCGACAGCTGTCGGCGGGCCCTGCATCTGGTGCTCAGCTGACGGCTCCGTCCAGCAGGGTCCAGAAGCCGGCATCCAGCTCGTAGCCGAGGGAGGCGGCCATCTGGGACAGGTTGCCCCGCATCGATCGTCCCAGGGTCTGGCTGCAGAGGTCGTCCAGCTGCATCAGACGATGGGTGATCCAGAGCTCCAGGGCTTCGGGCTCGAAGCGCAGTCCATCGGTGCGGCTGAACCGGTGGGGGACCACCATGGCCACGTGACGGATCAGGCTGCCCTGATCCCGCTCCAGCACCAACGGCAGCCAGGGGTGGCGGGCGTCGGCCCTCAGCGCCCACAGCCGCGGTTCGGGGCATTCCGCGAGCTCTCTCGGGTCGTCGGCCTGGCGAGGCCAGTCGAAGCTCAGCTCCAGGGTCGCCCCCTGGGTGAGAACCTCCCCCAGGGATCTGGCTGCCCACGGTTGCAGTGGCGTGAGATCGAGACGACGGATCGCATCGGCATCGATCTGGACCGATTCCATGGTGAGGTGTGACAGGCCTTTGCGAATGATGGCGCGCAGCCGTCCCTCTGAAGAACAATGGAACGGTTTCCCCGGACTGCATCCATGGCCAGCGCCCTGACCTCGCCAGAGATCTTCATCGCCCTTGTGGTGGCTGCCCACGCTGCGGTGCTCGCTCTGCGCCTCTCCATCAGCCTGTACGAGGCCTGATCCCCTTCTGTTGCGGTGGGGCTTGGCAGCAATGGTTCGCTGCGTTACAAACGATCAGCTGACCCTGTCAGTTGGCTTCGTCAACTGCTCCACCACCAGCCAGTCGTCCGGTTGATGCCGCAACGCTGGCGTCCGTCATCCAGCGTCAGAACGACCGCCGAGAGCTGCAGTGCAGTGTTCTGGCGCTCGCGGTGAAGCTCGGATTCGTTCTGCTGGGCTGCGTCAGCCTGGTTCGGCTGTCGATGGCGTATCAGGAGCGGCTGGAACGGCACGGCGAAATCAATGCTGTGGTGACCGTTGAAACCGCCAAGCTGGAATCGCTGCAGCAACGCTTCGACCGTCTGTTCAGCATCGGCGGTGAAGAGCGCCTCATCGGTGAACAGGACCAGTGGATCGCCCCCAACCGTCTGCGTGTGATCTGGCGCTGAGAATCCTGTCGCCTTTGGCTGGACATGCGCTCAACACTGCAGACTGATCGCTTCTGAGGGGCAGCAGCGATGGGAACTCCGGGCACCGTTCTGATCACCGGCACCACCTCTGGGGTCGGTCTCAACGCCACCAAGGCCCTCGTGGAACGGGGCTGGACGGTGATCACCGCCAACCGCAGTCCCCAGAGAGCGGCTGGTGCTGCCGATGAAATGGAGATTCCCAAGGACCGTCTCCAGCATGTGCTGATGGATCTGGGTGATCTGGACAGCGTCCGTTCGGCGGTGGAGAAGCTCCCCGGAGGAGTGGATGCGCTGGTCTGCAATGCCGCGGTGTACAAGCCGAAGCTGAAGCAGCCGGAGCGTTCTCCGCAGGGCTATGAGATCTCGATGGCCACCAATCACTTCGGCCATTTCCTGTTGGTTCAGTTGCTGCTGGATCGGATCAGGGCGTCGAGCCACCCGTCCAGGCGCGTTGTGATCCTCGGCACGGTGACGGCCAACTCCAAGGAGCTGGGTGGCAAGATCCCGATCCCTGCCCCGGCGGATCTCGGTGATCTCTCCGGCTTTGAGGCGGGCTTCCTGGAGCCGATCAGCATGGCCAGCGGCAAACCGTTCAAGCCAGGCAAGGCCTACAAGGACAGCAAGCTCTGCAACATGATCACCACCCAGGAGCTGCATCGGCGCCTGCACGGGGAGACGGGCATCACCTTCACGTCGCTGTATCCGGGCTGTGTTGCCGACACGCCGTTGTTCCGCAACACCCCGAAGGCCTTTCAGACGATCTTCCCGTGGTTTCAGAAGAACATCACCGGTGGCTACGTCTCCCAGGCCCTGGCGGGTGAGCGGGTGGCCCAGGTGGTGGCGGATCCGGATTTCGCAGAGTCCGGTGTGCACTGGAGCTGGGGTAACCGTCAGAGCAAGGACGGTCAGCAGTTCAGCCAGGAACTGTCTGACAAGGCCACCGATCCCGACACGGCGCGGCGCGTCTGGGATCTGTCACTGCGGCTGGTCGGGCTCTGATCGGGCCGGTTGATCAGTCGAAGCCCAGCAGGTCGAAGATCTCCCGATCTTTCAGGGATATGGCTTCCAGGGGTTCCACGTTCTCCAACATGTTCTGGGCCAGGCGCAGGTACTCCCGGCGCACCGCCTGCACCGCTTCGTCGTCATCGTCCATTTCGAAGATGGTGCACTTCTTCAGCCGTGAGCGGCGGATGGCATCCACATCCTTGAAGTGGGCCATCGTGCGCAGGCCCGTGCGGGCATTGAACTTGTCGATCTGATCGGTGTCTGCGGAGCGATTGGCGACGACACCGCCCAGCCGCACTTTGTAGTTCTTGGCCTTGGCCTGGATCGCCTGCACGATCCGGTTCATCGCGAAGATCGAATCGAAATCGTTCGCCGTCACGATCAGGCAGTAATTGGCGTGCTGCAGCGGTGCAGCAAATCCACCGCACACCACATCGCCGAGCACATCGAAGATCACCACATCGGTGTCTTCCAGCAGGTGGTGCTCCTTGAGCAGCTTCACGGTCTGGCCCGTGACGTAGCCACCGCATCCGGTGCCCGCCGGAGGGCCGCCGCTCTCCACGCACTGAACGCCGTTGAAGCCGGTGAACACGAAGTCCTCCGGACGCAGCTCCTCGCTGTGGAAGTCCACCTCCTCGAGGATGTCGATCACCGTCGGCACCATCTTGTGGGTGAGGGTGAAGGTGCTGTCGT
>ERZ802830.6-NODE-6-length-147555-cov-11.8075_pt1 | contig 147555 bp, 167 predicted proteins | sample MGYA00345654_ERZ802830 | MGnify/ENA primary metagenome ERZ802830 (study PRJEB30503, sample SAMEA104212375) | marine metagenome | biome: Westerlies Biome; feature: [SRF] surface water layer (ENVO:00010504) within the epipelagic zone...; material: water...
GGCTGGATCATCGGTGTGAACTCCATGGAGGACATCATCGGTGGCCACATCTGGTTGGGTCTGACCCTGATCTTCGGTGGCATCTGGCACGCCATCACCAAGCCCTTCGGCTGGGTGCGTCGCGCCTTCATCTGGAACGGTGAGGCCTACCTGAGCTACAGCCTTGGAGCTCTGAGCTTCATGAGCTTCATTGCCTCGGCTTACATCTGGTTCAACAACACCGCTTACCCCTCCGAGTTCTACGGCCCCACCAACGCTGAGTCCTCCCAGGCCCAGAGCTTCACCTTCCTCGTGCGTGACCAACGCCTGGGCGCCAATATCGGTTCGGCCATGGGCCCCACCGGTCTTGGTAAGTACCTGATGCGCTCCCCAACCGGTGAGATCATCTTCGGTGGTGAAACCATGCGTTTCTGGGACTTCCGTGGTCCTTGGCTGGAGCCCCTGCGTGGCCCCAACGGCCTGAGCCTCGACAAGCTGCAGAACGACATCCAGCCTTGGCAGGTGCGTCGTGCCGCTGAGTACATGACTCACGCTCCCAATGCTTCCCTCAACTCTGTGGGTGGCATCATCACCGAGCCCAACTCGGTGAACTTCGTGAACATCCGCCAATGGCTGGCTTCCACGCAGTTCATCCTCGCCTTCTTCTTCTTGATCGGTCACCTCTGGCATGCGGGCCGCGCCCGCGCTGCCGCTGCTGGCTTCGAAAAAGGTATCGACCGTCAGGCCGAGCCCACACTGGCTATGCCCGACCTCGACTGATCCACGGATTGATCCCCAACGATCGTCAACCCACCCTCGCCGCAAGGCGGGGGTTTTTGTATTGCACCGATCGGGCCAGGATCCCGGGGGCTGAGCAAGGGTGCGTCAGCGCAATGGAAAAAACTGTTGGGTCCTAACTCCGTTGATCTCGGCATCGGCTTCCGTCACGGACAGCAGCGGAAATGCGCGCTCGCGATCAGACAGCCGGGCCTCAAGACCCTGGTTGCCCTTGCCGTCGGAGACGATCTCCTACCTGACTGGATGATCACTGAACGCCATCCCGGGGCCAAGACCAGCGATGCAGACATTCGCTCAAACGTTCCCCTTGACCACAGAGCTGGCTGGGGTCGTCAAGACGTTGAAGGCACGCCAAAGATCTTGACCTGGGCCAATTCGGACTTACCAACGGAAAGCGTCCGTCCCTTTTTGGACGCCTTGAGCATGTCGACGTTGAATCCGGGCATGCCATACCCGGATAATTTGTTGGAGGCTGCTGCCAACGAAGGGTTCACCACGGTCAACAGCAACGCCAGTTAAGCCACCAGCGCTGCTTTGAACGATCGGCGAAAACAGCGCAACATGGACGAGCGATCAGAAACTCATGTCCAGCAGGCCATACCCCTTGGGCGGCTGATCCCGCTGCACCGCCGGGTCTGGCAGGCGGAATCCCTCCGCTGAGCGACTCCAGTCGTCACTGGATTCAGTGAAATAAGCCTGTTCAGCATCCAGCACCATGGACTCATCAGCCTGATCCGTGGCGCTGATGGCGAGTGGCTCCATCGCGGAAGCACTCAGGGTGAGGGAGCCAGACAGGAGCAGCACGCCGAGTCCGGGGAGCAAAAAACGATGCATGGCCAAAGGTGTGAGGAGGGCCTGCTTTTGCTTTAGCTACGGCAAAAGAAAAATGGCAACGCAGCCCATTGACGGTCAAGATCCCTGCGGTAACCAGCAACGCAACAGCGGCAAACTGAGGCCGATCACGTTGGAGTAACAGCCGTCGAGGCGCTCAATCACGCAGCCACCCCGCCCTTCCAACGCAAATCCTCCGGCGCATTGCAACGGTTCACCACTGCTCACGTAGGCGTCGATCTCCGCATCACTCAGATCAGCAAACAACACCCGCGTGGTCACGCATTGGCATTGGCTGGAAATCTCGCTCGCTTGCGAGGTCGCGATCAAACAGTGCCCGGTGTGCAAGTCGCCCCAATGGCCCCGCATCCTTTGCCACCGAGCTTTGGCTTCCTCGGCATCGGCGGGTTTGCCGAACACCTCGCCTTCAAACGCCAGCACGGAGTCACACCCCAACACGGCATGGATCGTTGGATCCGTCAGCTGGGCATGCACCGCTGCGGCCTTGGCCTCAGCCAACAGGCATACGAGGTGTGCTGGCTGGGGATGCTGGATGCCGTCTTCATCCACCCCACTCACCTGCACACGATGGGGGATGCAGGCCTGCTCCAGCAGACGACGGCGGGCCGGGGACGCGGAAGCCAGCAGAAGCATGGGGCCTCAGAGAACGCTGCAGACCCCGAGAATGACAGCGTCAGCAGCATGCGCGTGATCGCCCAGGACCCCAGCGAACTCACCCAGCACGCCCTGCGGCGAGCCCGGCAGGCCGTGCGCTGCCTGCCATTTCGGCGCAGCTTCTACCGGCTCCTGGAAGAGAGCGCCCAAAGCAGCAAGGAGCTGGCCAATCGCCCCGACTGGCGTGTGAACACCTCGCAGCGGCTGGGAGCAGGAGAAACCGAAACGTTGCTCATCTGGCTGATCCAGCTGGGCGTGCTGCGGCGTGAAGTGGATGGTCAGGGGCTCACCGAGCGGGTGAGAATCACGCCGCTGGGCAGGGATGTTCTGGCTGACTGGCCTGAGGTGATTCCTGCTGCCGACCCGCTGAGTCGGGTGATGCACTGGTGCCGGCGTCGCCGCCCGCGCTGGTGAGAGTCGCTCGATCCCCAGACGCGCTGCGATGCTTCGCTGCAGCACCCTCCTCGAGGCAGCCGTGAGCCAAGCGCGAACCCACACCCCGCTGATGGTGCTCGGCACCAGCAGTGGAGCAGGGAAATCGCTGATGACTGCAGCCCTATGCCGGGTGCTGAAACGGCGCGGAGAAACCCCACTTCCCTTCAAAGGGCAGAACATGAGCAACAACGCCTGGGTGGACCCAGGTGGCGGAGAAATGGCCTACTCCCAGGCACTGCAGGCCTGGGCCGCAGGAAGAGAACCCGAATGCGCCATGAATCCGGTGTTGCTCAAACCCCAGGGCGACAGCACAAGCGAGGTGATCCACCTGGGCCGTTCGGTGGGCACCTGCCGCGCCGAGCACTACTACCGCGACTGGTTCCGTCCGGGCTGGGCTGCCATCCGACAGGGATTACACACCCTGCAAGACCAGCACCCCGAGGGGCGGCTGGTGCTCGAGGGAGCCGGCAGTCCCGTGGAAGTGAACCTTCAGGCGCGCGACCTCACGAACCTGCGCCTGGCTCAATACCTGCGGGCCCGTTGCCTCCTGGTGGCCGACATCGAACGCGGCGGGGTGTTCGCCCAGATCGTGGGGACCCTGGCTTTGCTCAGGCCCGTGGAGCGTCCCCTGATTGGCGGCTTACTGATCAACCGCTTCCGCGGTCGCCGTGAACTGTTCGATGAAGGTCGGCGCTGGCTCGAGCAACACTCCGGCATCCCCGTGCTGGGGGTGATGCCTTGGCTGGATGAACTGTTTCCACCGGAAGATTCCCTCGACCTGCTCGAGCGCCGCGGCCGTAAACGCGGTGCCGAGCTGGAGATCGCTGTGCTGAAGCTGCCATCGCTCAGCAATTTCTCCGACCTCGATCCCCTGGAAGCAGAGCCAACGGTGCAGCTGCGCTGGGTGGAACCTGGCGAGCCCCTGGGAACACCCGATGCGGTGGTGATTCCCGGCAGCAAGCAGACCCTTCGTGATCTGGATCGCCTACACAGCAGCGGACTGGGCAGCGCCGTGCAGCGCTTTGCCCGTTCAGGCGGTGCCGTCTTCGGAGTCTGCGGCGGCATGCAGATGCTCGGCAGGGAACTGGAGGATCCCGATGGACTGGAAGGCCAGGGTCCGGCCAGCAGCAGCGCTGTGGCTGGCCTCGGACTCCTGCCCTTGCGAACACGCTTCGGTGGCGAGAAAGCCCTACGCCATCGGCAGAGCAACGTGCACTGGCCCGTTCACCAACCCAATCTCAGCGTGGAGGGATTCGAGCTCCATCGCGGCCACACGCAAGCACTCGAACCCTGCAGCCCCCTTTGCGAGGACCCAGCACTCGGTTGGGTGGCCGACTGCGGAGACCAGGGAGGCATCGCCGCTGGCACCTATCTCCATGGCATTTTCGACAACGGCCCCTGGCGGCGCCGCTGGCTGAATCAGCTGCGCATCCGACGGGGCCTCGAGCTGCTCAGTGAACAGCAGCCGCACCACAGCCGCCAACGGGATGCCCTTCTCGATCGCCTCGCCGATGCCTTTGAAACCCATGTGAACCTGGAGCCGCTGCTGTGAAATCCGGTATGCCCTCGGAATCGTTGATGGTGTCCATTCAGTGGCCGGACGGACGGCGTAGCCATTGCCCAAAGGGCGAGGACTGGCTTGCCGCCGCCAGGAGCGCAGGCGTTCACATCCCCACCGGCTGCCTTGGCGGAAGTTGCGGCGCCTGCGAAATCGAAGTGAACGGCACCGTGGTGAGGGCCTGCATCAGCACCGTGCCGGCCCCGGCCACTGGTCAACTCACGGTGGAACTGGCCACTGACCCCCACTGGTGACAGACCCTCCACACTCACCCCGCCACACCCTTCTGCGGGGCAGCTTGAGGGCCCTGCTGGCAGGAGCGGCCGGCGGAGCCCTGGCGGCTGTTGTGGTGAAAGTTGTCCTGTCCCTACAGGAATGGGTCTGGGGTTCAGCAGTGCTTGAGGGTCTGCCCTCGGAGCGTTCCCTGCGCTGGTGCCTGCTCTGGTGCAGTGGAATCGGCCTGGCCATCAGCCTGCTGCAACGGCACCGGCCCTCCAGCGCCCTGCCTGAACTGGCGCAGACCCTGACGGAGCTGCGCCGGCCCGATGGCCTTCAGACCAGCGAGGGGTCACGCCAGCTGCTCGGAGGAGGTCTGGCGTTAATCGGCGGCGGCACCCTCGGTCCGGAAGCGCTGATGACCCGCTTGATTGCGGTGGCCAGCCATCGCGTCTGGAGGGGCACCGACCGTGACCTGGTGGCTGCGGCGATGGCAGGAACGTTGGGCTTGTTCCACTCCCCCCTCGTGGGAGGGGCAGCGCTGGCTGGCAAGCGCTGGCAGCTGCTCTGGCGCTGGTTGCCAGGCACCCTCGGCGGAGTGGCTGGCTTCGTGGTGTTCAGAGGATTGAGCGACCTGGGCGGCGGCCTGCGCGGCGTGCCCTACGACTGGCCAGTGGATCAAGAGCAGTGGTTCGGGGCACTGGTCGCTGCAGTTCTGGCAGGTCTCGTGGGCTGCTGCATCGGTGTGCTGCTGGGCCATTGGCGCCATTGGCTGCGGTCGCTGTCCCTGCAGGAACGCTTCTGGTTCACCCCGGTGCTAACCGGTCTGATCCTTGGCTTCAGCCTCTGGGCCCTGCCGCTGTCTGTGTTCTCTGGAGAGAACCAGCTCAAGCCCCTGGTGCTCGGCGCCTGGTCGCTGAGCACTGGCGTGCTGCTGCTGTCAGCGCTCTTCAAGCTGCTGTTGGTGGGCCTCTGCCTGGAAACTGGCTGGAAAGGGGGGCAATTCTTCCCTGTGATCCTGGCCAGCAGTGCCCTGGGCATGGGGCTGCATGAATGTCTGCCTTGTCTCGGAGGCCTGCAGAGCTGGAGTTCCGGCGTTGTGGGCGGCAGCTTGTCCGTTCTGCTCAACTCACCAGTCCTGGGATTGATGCTTGGCCTCACACTCCTTCAAGGCCATGGAGCCGGAGCACTTGTGATCGGCCTTCTCGTAGGCCAGCTGATCCAACGCAAACGCTGAATGGGTGTTCTTGCTGGACTCTTCGCAGCATTGGCCTGGACCCTGGCCAGCAGCCTCTGGCGCGGACTGGTGACCTCCCTGAGCGCACTGCAGCTCAATGGCCTCAAAAACGCCATCGCCTGCATGGCGCTGCTGCCCGTGCTGATCAGCCTCCCCTGGACACACGAAGTCCCCGGATTGTTGCTGCTGCTGCTCAGTGGCGGCATCGGGATCTCGCTGGGGGACAGCTTTTACCTGGCTGCATTGCGGCGTTTGGGAACACGCCGCACCCTCACTCTCGAATCACTCTCTCCTCTGGCAGCGGCCAGCGGTGGTCTGCTGGTGATGGGGGAACGGCTCTCAAGCCAGGCTTGGCTCGGCACAGTCATGGTCACTGTGTCCGTGGTGTTGGTGGCCCGGCAACAACCGCCGGATGACACCAGCCGAAACGACCGGAGCACTCGCGAACAGATCATCGGGCTGACGTTGGCCCTGGCGGCGGTGATCTGCGGTGTGACAGGAGCGGCGGTCTCCCGCAACGTTCTGATGACCACGGATCTGAGCCCGATCCAAAGCGCCTCCGCCAGGCTGCTCGGCGGCTTGCTGCTGCTGCTTCCCTGGTTGCGTTTCCATACGGCGTTTCCGCAGCCCCGACCAAAGATCGCCCGTTGGCCTCGGGTGCTGCTGGCCACCGGGCTGGGCACCGTTCTGGGGATCCTTCTGCAGCAGGTGGTACTGCAACAGCTGCCTCTTGGTGTTGGCATCACAGTGCTCAGCACCGCACCGGTGATGGCGCTGTTGGTGGCCCGTGCAGAAGGCGATCATCCGCTCGCCGCTGGATGGCTGGCCTCGGCGCTGGCGGTGGTAGGGGTGGCTCTCGCCGTTAGGGGTTAAGCCCCTACGGTTTTTGCACCAGACGATTGAGTGGTGAAGCCGATTTAAGGATTGCTAATTCTGGTGATAGTTTCCGCCAGCACCTTGATCCTGGTCGATGGAAACCCACGTCCTTACTTTCACAATCACCAAGTCATTCAGCGATTGGGCCAAGGTCTACGACGAGTCACTGCCATTCCAGAAAACGCTTGGAATTACCTCCCTGTTCCGCGGTGTCAGCAAGGATGATCCCTCCAAGGTGTGTGCGGTGATGCAGGCAATGCCGGGTGTGCTGGAGCAGTTCATCGCCGACAACACAGACATGATTGCCTCCTCAGGGCATGTCCTAGAGAGCACGTTGACTCAAGTTTTCATCGATTCCTGATGGCCTGACGTCCAGCACGGGCCTGGACCACCCAGAACACGGGGGGCGCGGTCAGCAACGATGAGTCGAGTTGACAGCTGTGTTGGATCCTTCACATCGAGAGCAGCGGCTGGCAGTCCATCCCTGAGACCGCGGCGGAACCTGCAACTCAATGTTCAGCATCTGATGGCGGATGATCAGCTGATCGAGATTCCTCTGTCCGTCCTGATCCGGTCTCGCTGCGCGCATTACTTGCTGCAACAGCTCTGTTTGTTCGATGAATCTTGAATCGATGCAACCAATGAACTCTGACGGGTCTCTAAAACCCTTTGGCCGTGGGGCGCTGACTCGAGAGAGAAATGTTGCCGAGGGGTTGCTGCTTTGAGGGTTGCTGCATCGCGGCTGGCGCAACACCAGGTATTGCCACGGCATTGAAGGCAAGAGACCAGCGTTCCCCGTCTCCACGGAAGGGCATCACCGAATGGGGTTGCCAGGCCGGGAACACATAGAACTCTCCGGGGATGGGAAGCACGTAATGCGCCATTCCGGTACGGAACGATTGCAGATGCCAGTCTTCCGGGCCGTGGAAGCAGAGTTGGCCATCAAAACTGTTGGCATTGATCTGGGGTGGCACCTTCAGAAAGATCACCCCGGAAAAGCTGCCGCCGTGGGTATGGGTGGGGTTGTAGTCACCTGCGGTCTGGCAATTGAGCCAGAGATCAATCATCTGCAAGCGGTAGCGACCGGGAACCCAGGGGCCCCGACCTTGGGGAGGCTGACGGTCCATCACGTGGCGGATCCAACGCTCGCAAGCAGGCAGAAGGTGGTTGTTGCTGAGGTCCTGCACTCCGGGTTGCTCAGGCCGCAGTTCGCGTTGCTGACGCAGTTGACCCGCCAGCTTCGCGGATGCATCGGGGCTCGAATCTGGATTGGCCAGAATGCTCTCACTCAGTGCAATCAGTTGCTGGAGCAGAGGATCCGGCAGGGTGCCCCGCAGGATGGAGCGAGGAAACAGATCGAGAACGTCCACCAATGGCTGGTCTTCTCCTGGCATTTTGGCAGCCCAAAAGAGGGTGGGCTGCTCATCCCGATCGTGATGCTGCGTCACGCACTCCTTGTGCAGTTACTGCTTGTGATCACCATTGCCGCAGCGGGAACAGTCGTAGCTCTCGTCGTCAGAGGTTGAACCCCTACGGTTTTTGCATTGAAAAAAGATGCACCCATGACCGCAACTGCCACTTACCTCGGCGCCAATGGTTGGTTTCTCGAGGTTGCGGATCTGCGCGTGCTGTTGGACCCCTGGCTGTTTGGCCCCCTGGTGTTTCCCCCTGGCCCCTGGCTGCTGAAAGGAGAGATGCCCTCGCTGCAGCCTGTGCCTGAGTCAATTGATCTGCTGCTGCTCACCCAGGGCCTTCAGGATCACGCCCACCCTGAAACCCTCATGATGTTGAGCAAAGATCTGCCCGTGGTGGGATCTGCCGCAGCGGCCAAGGTGGCGAAGCGGCTGGGCTTCACCTCCGTTCAGACGCTTAACCCTGGTGAAAGCACAGAGCGTGGCCCTTTGCAGATTCGCGCCACCGCTGGTGCTGCCGTTCCGGCCGTGGAGAACGGGTACCTGCTCGACTGGCCTGGTGGATCTCTCTACTTAGAACCCCATGGGGTGCTGGATCCCTCCCTAGAGGAGCGCCCCGTGCAGACGGTGATCACACCTGTGGTGGATTTAGGCCTGCCCCTGGTGGGCAACTTCATCACCGGCGCCAGCGTGATGCCGGATCTGATCAGCCGCTTTCAGCCCCAACAGGTGCTGGCAAGCACCACAGGCGGAGACGTGCGCTTCAGCGGCCTGATCAGCAAAGTGCTGGAAGCTGGCGGTCAGTCGGAAGCCAGCCCTGAGGCCACCGAGAGATGCATGCTGATCACCCCCACCGTGGGTGAAGCCATTCCCCTCGCAGCGAGCCCTAGCTAGAGCGATAAGAATCGGAACAGAACGTCAATGGCGCTGGATCAAGCGCTCAGCCGACTGGAGATACAGACCAAGGGTTCAGGCTTCAATCGCATCGATGGTTCCCTGAACAATTGGATCCGCAGCACCCAGATGCAGTGCGGCGTTGTACATCTCACCTGCCTGCACACCAGTTGCAGCCTCACCATCAATGAAAACGCCGACCCGCGGGTGCTGCTGGATCTCGCGGCCTGGATGGACGCGATCGTTCCGCAGGATGGCGCCGGTCCACTGGCAGCCAACGGACAGCGGCGGCGTTACCTGCATGACGACGAAGGCAACGACGACATGCCGGCCCACATCCGCACCGCGCTCACCCATCAAACCCTGAGCCTGAGTGTCGAGAACGGCCAACTGCTTCTCGGGACCTGGCAAGCCGTGTATCTCTGGGAACACCGCTCGGCGCCTCACCGGCGCACGATCGCTTGTCACCTGATCGGTGAAACACGAACAAACAAGAAAGCCGTTGCCGACACCAGCACCAACCTGCAACGCCGCAATGGCGAAAAACTGAATGAACTGGTGCAGGCAAAACACATCCCGGAAGCCTGGGCCGAGGATGGCGGCGTGGACACCGAGGTGGATCTACTCATCGACCGCCTGCATGACATCGCAGACGACCCACGATGACCCCGACGAAACCGACAGCCAGCACCACCAGGGTTCTGCTGGCCGGCCTGATCGGCAACGTGATGGAGTGGTACGACTTCGCGGTGTATGGCTACTTCGCCACGGTGATCGGCCGTGAGTTCTTCCCATCCAGCGACCCTGCCAGCTCCCTGATCGGAGCCTTCGGAGCCTTTGCCGCAGGCTTTCTGGTGCGGCCCTTGGGCGGTGTGGTGTTCGGCCGCATCGGCGACCTGTTCGGTCGTCGCCGTGCCCTCAGCCTCTCGGTGATGGCGATGGCAATCCCAACCGTGCTGATGGGAGTGCTGCCAACCCATCAACAAATCGGTGTAGCGGCTCCGATCGCCGTGGTGGTGCTGCGGTTGATCCAGGGGCTGTCCGTAGGCGGCGAGTACACCAGCTCGATCATTTTTCTGAGCGAACATGCCCCCCAGCGCCAGCGAGGGTTCTACGCGATCTGGGGGCTATGGGGCTCCGTGCTGGGCATGCTGTTGGGATCCGGCTTCGGGGATTTACTCGCCCACACCCTGACGCCCGATCAGTTGGGGAGCTGGGGTTGGCGTTTGCCCTTCGTCTTGGGAGCTCTTGTTGCCTTCACTGGCATTGTCATTCGCCAGGGGATCGGCGCGGAGGTAATCGAACCGAAGGTGCGAGCACCGGTACGGGAAACGTTCGGACGTTACCGGCTGCAGGTGCTGCAGGTGATGGCCCTGAACATCGCCAGCAGCGTCGGCTACTACGCCACCTTTGTGTATGCCGTGAGCTATTTGGAAGACATCGACAACTTCAGCGACACCACAGCGCTGAGCCTGAACACCGGCATCCTCGCGGTGCTCTTGCTGTTGTATCCGATTGCGGCCTGGCTATCGGATCGCATCGGACGCAAACCGATGCTGATCAGCGGGTCTGCCTTGATGTGTTTCGGTGCGCTGTCGTTTTTTGATCTGATGCACAGCACTGACCCGCAGCTGGTGCTGCGCGGAGAACTCGGACTCACCATTGCGGTCGCCCTGCTCGCTGGCGGTAAGAATCCAGCCAATGTGGAGCTGATGCCCGCAGCTGTGCGATGCACCGGTCTGGCCGTGGCCTTCAACATCGCCGAGGGTTATTTCGGAGGGACCACCCCCTTGATTGCCACCTGGTTGATCAGCCGCACAGGCAATCCAATGCTTCCAGGAGCCTGGGTGGCTCTGGCAGGGCTGATCACTTTGATCACGGCGGTTTTCTTTACCCGCGAAACAGCATTCCGGCCCTTGGAGGAGTCACCCTGAAAGAGGGTTGCTACAAGGAAACTATCCGCATTTTTGGCCATGAACGCCGAGGGTGAGATCTGGCCAATAGTGCTGGTGGCCGCCAGCGTGGTGATGCTCTTGATCACCAGCAGCGGTACGTTTGAGGTGGTGGGAGCTGGCTGATGTGTCTTTTTGCTGCGCTCGGGCTGATCGCACCGCGAATCATCCTGATCCTGTTGTGGATTTTCAGTCCAGCCTTCGTTCTGGAACCATTCATGGGTCTGCCGATCCCCAACCCAATTCTTCCTCTGCTGGGAGTGGTGCTTCTCCCCACCACCACCTTGGGCCTGTGCTTCGCCCAATCCTCTTTCGGGGGGTTGAGCAGTTTCAGCGGTCTGCTGGTGGTATCCATCGGCCTGGTGATTGATGCCGGTTTGATCGGTAACGGCCGAGGACTGGCGAAGCGCTAACTGAGCTCAGTTGGAGCTCTGTCCATCATCCATCGACCTTCGCACCAGAAACTGGGTCAGTGACAGCAGGGCAATCAAGGCACCAGCAGCAATCAGAAGGGTCATGGCTCAGGAACGCTCACGCATCAGCTGATCCAAGCGTGAACGCATGCGCATGAACTGGGAGCGCTCCCGCTCATTCAAGTCCACTCGACGTGAAGACACCCACAGCACCAAGACAGTTGACGCCAGCCCTACAGCAAACAGTGCCAGAGAGATGGCATCAGGATGATCGAGCACCAATCGTTCAGACATCAAGGCATCAGCCTTGCATGAACTGTTGGGAATGGCTGTGAATACTCATTGACGAAAAGCCTGCAGATTTCAACGGTGTAGACAGTGAAGATGATCAGCCATGACAACACCCACTGCAGGGCAGCGAACGACCACCTTGAAACCGGGTAGCAAGCCGGATCGAAGAGCTCAACAGGAGTACATCGAAGCCTGGATGCGCGACGACGACATCAACCGACGGGAACGCCTCAATCACATCGAGTACGACTGCTGAACAAAGGCTACAGGATGTCGCCGATCAGACCAGTCATCATCATCTCTGCAAGCAAAGAATCAACTGAGATGAAAACGACTCAATCAACAAAAGAAATCTCATGAACAACCTGCTCAGAATCGCTCCGCTATCAATTGCGCTTTTCTTAATCGGAACAAGCGGTCTCAGCTCCAAAGCGGGTTCAGCCTCGTTTCAGTCGGTCGATCAGGACGTGGCCACAAATCGCGCTTTGGGCAAAGTTCCTGCAGGAAAAACGGTCACCGACACATCCTGCGAAGAAAAACAAGCCGGAGGGATCGGGGGTGAAACTCTCTACCGCTGCACCGTGACTTGGGATTAAGTGGGATCAAATTGCAACTGTTGTGGAGACGTCATTTAGCGATGGCGTGAAGCAAATCCAGTGCAACCGATGTTGCTCATTGCTCCCCCTCCGAGCCAGAACAAGCATCGGGACAACAACATCACCGCGTTCAATCCGCTCTCTATAAGCGATCACGAGTTGGCGATATCGACAGGCAGTCCAACCATGGTGTTCGACCATACAGCTTTGCCAGTAATCACGAAGAGATCGTTGACAGTCATCCATGCCGAAGTGTTGCCAGCAAACTTGCTGAGCAACCAGCGGCTCCACTCCATCGGCGATCAGCATGCGGTAATGCACAAGTTCAGGAGATTCCTCACGCCCCTCAGGCGGAAGGTAACAACGGAGCTGACTGAGCTGAATACGGTCAAGGCGCATCCAGCAACGATCTCTCAATAAAACAGGTAACGACCAAGACCAAACACTGGCATGATGAACATCAATGAGAACTTGGCGGAGACCTTCACGCTGCTTGATCGTGAGACCTGTCAACAGCGCATTTGCATTATCCCTCCATCCCATGCGCAATCATCATCTGAAAATCAGTCTAATACCAAGCACGAAGAGGCCCAGGAGTCGAGTTACCACCAAAGGGCAGGCGACAAGGCTTAACAGCACAAACAGATTGAACGACAGTAAAGGCCACCCTGAAGAGGCAAATCATTCCGCAATAATCAAAACAACCAGGCCATCATTCATTCAACAAAATCATTAATCAGTCAGATTCAACACATCCAAACGGACACAGGAACGGCAAATTATTTGGCAGCTGCGTTAGATGCCATACCCCCCATCGCCGCCAGCATGCCCACAAAAGCGACCAATGAGTCGATGCAAACAAGCTCACAGAACTCCACTACAGTCCCAATCTGTACATCAAAGCAACAGCCGCAATGGATGGCCACGAAATAGGGCCAAAAACATCGCTTCGCGATCGAAAAGCATCCGACCGTTGACTCAATAGAGCAAATCAAATGAGCCAATAATCAAACAATAGCAAGAGAATACCCACCATTAAACCCAAACAAGCGCGCCACAAGAACCGAAGGAAGACCTTCATCCCCCAACAAAAAGAGACAAACGAATCCATCAGTTACAGAAGGAAACAAGTTACTCATCTTCTGGAAACGATTTGAACATGATCAGCAGTAGGATGGCGCGAGATCAATTCACCATGATGAGATTCACGCTTGCTGCTCTTGCTCTTATTTATGGCGCAACCGCGTACAGCATCAACGCTGACGAACTCAACGTGACTTATCAGTGCTTTGATCGCAAAACCAAGAGACCCATCGCAGCCAGCAGTGTCGACTTGAGCACAGAAGAAATAGGTTGTGAGTTGATAACGCCCGAAAGGAATTCACAAGTACCCGAAGAAACAGACAAAAACACATCAACGCCTGAAAACTCTTCTGCAAACGAAGAAGCTTCAACCCTCAAGACTACGATCAATTTTGAAAAACAAGCGTGGGAATCATTAGCGACTCAAACACAAGATCAAGTCAACGTCTATCCGCGAAGCTTCCCACTCGCAGCTCGACGCGCTATTAATCTAGCAAGAGGATCAGTCGTAACATTCAACGGAGGCCTAAGGATTTACCGGCCAGGATCATGCATGTTTACGAGTGCCGTGAATAATCCATGCCTCATTCACGCGAGTCGGGACGGCTTCCAGTTTCTAGTCCCAGGCGGCAAGCCAGGGTGGGAACAGTCGAATGCTCAACCAGAAACAACAACCAGAGTATGGATCTCGGGTGATGGAAGAACACTCTTGAACGCTAGCAGCGCAGACTAAAAGCGCTTAAGCCTCTAATCCCCCTCTTAATACTGAGGGCCTCAGCACAAAACAAGGAAAGCGCTAAATAGATCACCTAAAAGATAAATTCATTCTCCTCACATGAGAAAAAGTGGTCTTCGTAATCATCACGTTCTTGCTTGAGCAAAGGCCAAACCCAGTCTCGCGCGATCTCGCGTTCTAACCAATCAATCATCTCCTTTTCAGAATAAGATTGTGGTGACCATAAAGGAGAATCTTGGCATTTCATCTGACTACTAGTAAGCAGGTCGTCATCGTTAAAGTAACGAGAGACAATCGCCTGATGCGACTCAAACCCATCAATTCGCTTTACGCATAAATCCATTCCGTCCGCAGACAACGCCGAGTAATGCCGTTTACATTGATCCCACCTGAGAATTGCCAACCTGAACATCGCCACAAAAATCATCCGAAACCTTGAGACAAGTTGAGGCAAGAACCAACGCCCCCTGAAGAGGCACAAACCCCAAACTCACTGCAGCATGGAGAACGACTCATAACAAGGGAGGCAGGCTTTCCTTAACCACCTCAAGAAAATCAAACTCCAAAATGCAATCAATCAAAAACTAGTATCAACCACCGAGACGTGAGAAAGATGAACGATGCAAATACATCCAACACAAACTAAACACTGAATTTGAATCTCTAAAGAGAGCCACAATCACTCACTTTTCGTCCTTACATTCAATGGAGCCAAGGAGACTCGAACTCCTGACCCCCTGCATGCCATGCAGGTGCTCTACCAGCTGAGCTATGGCCCCAATGCGTCAAGAAGGCCTTGGCCGTCTCTCCGTCGTGTCGAAGCTTACAACGTCACGCCGCCCATGGCATTGCCACTCACACCTGCCGCCACACAGCAGCCAACTTTCCTTGCACCTGCACCTGATCGGCAGGCACCTCGATCGGGTCATACGCAGGGTTAGCGGCTTCGAGTCGGATGACAGCGCCATCCCGATGGAAATACTTGAGAGTGGTTCCGCTCCCCGGCACCAACGCACTCACAATCGTTCCCTCACGCAAACGCGATGGCTCGATCACTGGCTCCATCAGCACCACATCCCCGTCGGCAATGTGAGCATCCACCATCGAATCGCCATTCACCGTAAGAGCAAACAAACCACGGGTTTCCAGCACAGGAGCCAGGTCCAACCGCTCTTGCACGTCATCAAAGGTCTCGACCAATCCACCGGCAGCGACAGCCCCCAGCACGGGAATCCCTGATGACACTCCGCCGAGCAGCTGAAGCGTACGCGCCTGGCCCTCCTGCCAGGTAATCCATCCCTTCTGCTGGAGGTGGCGCAGCCGACTCTGAACCGGCGCAGGCGATCGCAGGCCCATGGCCTGCATCATCTGGCGAATCGAGGGGCTGTGATGATGACTGCCGATGTAATCAGCAAGCCATTCGTACAATTCCTGCTGAGCAGAAGTCAGTGGCTCGGGGGATCCAGCGGGCACCAGCAATGCACATGTTCGTCAATACATGTGTACCGGTGACAAGCAAATCGCGCAAGGGCTCAACCAGCACCCCCTAGTCCGCAGATCCACTTGGCCTTCGCTGGTGTGTCGTCACGACCGATGTAATCGAGCCACTCTCCCTTGGCAGACTGGCGTTGCAACCGCATCTGGTTGCAGAGGGCCCGCATTCGCAGCAAGCGCACCTGCCAATCCACTGCCTCCTTTTTCTGCAGGAGAAGCGCACCATCGAATTCGACTCCAGCAGGAGTGCGAATTGGATCACTGAGATATTCAGCGGCGCGCAGTGCTGGGGTTTGAAGTCCCTCCATAAACAGCCAAGGCCGAACAGGCAGATCGCCGGAACGCGTGAGCGTCTCGCGAATTTTCACCCATGTCGGCGGTTCCATTTGCGGCTGCCAGGTGTCAGCCGTCGCTGGACCACCGAAAACGGCAGCAGCAACGAGGCACGCTCCGCCTGCGGACATCATGCGCATCATCACGACACCTCCTGGTCCGGAGCGGACTCGGTCCGTTGACGGATCAACTCTGCCAACATTTTGAGTTTGGCGTTTTCCGATTCCGAAGCCCGCGACGCCATCCAGGAACTGGCAGCCTTGAGCTGGGCGAGCTGCTGCAGCAGTGATAGCGAGGTTTCGCGCAGGGTTTCGAGGTCATCACACTCTCGAATGAAGCGGCCCCATTTCTCAGTTTCAAACGACTGCTCCAGACCGCGCTCGAGGGGATCGATGCTCATGACTCCGACTCCATCTCAAGCATTGGATCGGGCTCTCCATCGGAGATGGCTTTCGCCCGGCGGTAGAAGGCACTATCCGTGTCACCGGATGCCTCCATCGATTCCATGATGCGCATCCAGTTGTCCCGCTCCTGCTGATCCATCAAAACGCAGAGATTAGGCAAACCTTAAGCCGGTTCAGCATGGCCACCGATGCGTAGGCCATGGCTATCAAGACCTTGAAAGCACAATCCTTATGCTGATCACCTCAACTCCCAGCATTGAAGGGCGGAAGATCCTTCACTATCGGGGTCTGGTTACTGGAGAAACGATCATTGGTGCCAATATTTTCCGCGACATCCTGGCTAGCATCACTGACGTAATCGGCGGAAGATCGAAGGCTTACGAAGACGCCTTAATGACGGCTCGTGAAAATGCGATCGAAGAGATGAAAAGTCGAGCATCACTGATGCAAGCCAATGCAATCGTTGGCGTTGACTTGGATTACGAGGTGTTTGGTGAAGGAGGCATGATGATGGTCTCTGTGAGCGGAACCGCAGTTCTTCTCGAAGGCGGCACAGGTGTACCCATAATTTGAGTTGGCTCTTTGAAACTGACGATGCATCGCCTCTAATCCTCCCTGGGGGATGAATCCATCACTACCCCTAAGTGCCATGCCCTCCAAAGCATCCGGCTATTGTGAATGAAAAGCATTGTCTTCATGGACCTCCGAACCGCAGGAGTTGTGATTCAGATCCTGAAATTGATGGCCCTGTCAGATGGGAATGTGGCAGCGGAAGAAGAAGAGCTGTTGGAGTCGCTAGGCAAACGTTATTTAAAAGAAGCCTCCATCCCATCATGGACAGCGGCCTTCAATCACCCCAATGATTTAGAGGTGCTAGCGGAGGAAATCCCTGAAATGCACAGAGCTCTAACCGCCAAACTGGCCTACATGGTGATAGCAGCCTCGCGAGATGCCTATCAATTCACTGTCAATTCAGATGAACAGAAGGCTTTTGATCGGCTTTGCGATCAGCTTGCCCTCGATCAAAACACACGAGATGAGTTAGCAGCACAAGCCAAAAACGACCTGTCTGAGCGCCCAGGTCTCTGGGAAATTTTATATTCAAATTTTTCATCTCAGTTCAGCATGGGAAACACTCCCGGTATTTTTTAAGAGCGTCACCGAGCAATGCAGATACAAACGATCAACCCTCTTCAATACAAGACTTTTTAATCATAAAAAAATCACAGAAAAATCTTTACGCAGACACTACATAGATATACCTTCTGAGCTATATTTTTAAACTTCCAAAAACCCATCACTCCTAGAACCGCAGAGATTGAACCAGAGGAAATGCTAACAATGCAAGAACGATAATGCTTAAGCAATTCAACCAGAATCCTGCTCGAATCATGTCGCTGATCTTGATTTGACCAGTGCCGTAAACAATCGCATTGGGTGCTGTCGCTGTGGGCAACATGAATGCAAAACTACCCGCCAATGCAGCCGGAAGCACCAAAACCGGAGCATCGAGACCAATGGCGCCCGCAACAAGCACGAGGATGGGCACAGCTGTGGTGACCGTTGCCGTATTGCTTGTAATTTCCGTGAGGAAAACAATCACACTGATCACCAAGGCAACTGCCAGCCAAATTGGAACCAACTGAAGACCTGAAAACATCGAGCCCAGATAGCGGCTTAATCCGCTGCTTTCAATCGACGATGCGAGACTAAGACCACCTCCAAAGAGGAGAAAGATTCCCCAGGGTGCTTGAGATGCGCAATCCCAATCCATAGCAAAACGTTCACAGCGTCGATCCATCGGAATCACAAACAGAATGAGCGCTGCTGTGATGGCAATCCCCGCATCTGTCAGCCCAGAGAATGGCTGCCATCCTTCGATCATCACACCCTTAAGAGGTAAACGAATCATCCACATCAAAGCAGTGCCAGCACAAATCAGCAGAACGGCCCACTCGCCAAAACGCATTGGAGCAGCCGGTTCCAATTCACATTGAACATCGAGAGCACGTAGGGAATCAGAAGAATCCTGAAGAGGGAACAAAACCCAAGCGAGCAAGGCCCATGTCAGTGGCACCATCACCAGAACAATCGGAACCCCAAGACGCATCCATTCTAAAAATGACACCTCCAGGCCAAGACTGGCCTGGAGGTAAGCAGCTGCTACTGCATTCGGCGGTGATCCAACGATGGTTCCAATCCCACCAATTGACGCTGCATAAGCCACTCCCAGCAAAAATACTGTTGATCCATGACGCCGGTTGACGCCATCCTCGTTCAGCCGATTGGCAATACTTTCTGCAATCGGCACCATCATCAAGGTTGTGGAGGTGTTCGACATCCACAAACTCAAAAAGGCTGCAACTGCCATCAAGGCTCCAAGGATTCGGCGGGGGGTCCCTCCAATGTGGCGCAACGCCAAAGTGGCGATTCGCTTGTGCAAACCCCATCGCTGCAGGGCCAAAGCCAGGATGAATCCTCCAAGAAACAACACCAAAAGAGTGCTCGTGTAGTGGCTGACGATCTCTGCTAAAGGAGCCACCCCAACGATCGGCAGCACGACCAATGGCAGAAGAGCTGTTGCATAAATAGGAATGGGCTCAAGCATCCACCAGAGGGCCATCCAAATCACAAGAGCAGCAACAACACGAGCAGAAAATAAAAGCGGCTGAGTCGCGCCGTCTGCATCCACGAATGAGACAGGAATAGCAATCGCAACGGCAGCCCCAATCAATGGGGCCAGCAAGAGAGCTAGACGGCGCATCTCAAAAATCCGAGGAATCTTTCGCTCAGTCCTTTTAAGCGACCACGATCAGTGACGCTGCATCTATGTACTCCTATGACCAGTCGCAATCGGCGCGCAGCCTCTGATCACCACGCTGATCAAGGTGCCACAGAACGACTCGCTTGCTGCTCATCAAAATCAAGTGAATCTGGCTGAAGCGGCAAACGTCGGGTGGGAGCAAATGAATCCCTGATCACAAGCCAAGTCCTCAGAAACCAATCACCCACACAAACGCCTGATGAACTCTGCTGTTACATCCGCCACGGTGCGCCATTCAGCATCCGTGGTGATCAGGTGGCCGCTGTTCTCTAACCATTGCAGTTCCACAGAAGGAGAGCTGACCCGCTGGCGCAGACGGTTCACCCCGCGCGCAGTGATCACTCGATCAAGGCGACTGGCCATCACCAGCAGTGGCTGCGTCACCTCCGCCAAATGGTGGCGAGTGTCAGCGATCAGCTCCAACACCTTCACGCTGCAGCGAGATGGCCAGCGGTTGTAGGTCCAGATGCGCTCAGCGGTCGTGGGATCAACGAAGTCATCGGCTGGCCGTGGGACCGATGTCAACAACCTGGACAGAAGCGGGGCGATCAGAGCGCGTGGATCACCGCTGATGATCGGTGGTGAATAGGTAATCACCCCTTGGATGCAGGGCCGCCGCCGCGCCACCTGCAACGCCAGGATCGCCCCCAATGACAAACCACCCACCACCACGCTCTGGCCTTGATGTTGCAAGCGATCAACAACTGCATCGAGCTGATTGAGCCATTGATCGGGCTCCACCGGCATCAGATCCTCTAGGCAGGTGCCATGCCCATCGAGCAAAGGGCACTCCACCCCATAGCCCTCGCGCTGCAAAGAGTCGGCAAGAAGACCCAGCTCAGCAGGCGACCCGGTGTAACCGTGAATCAACACCACGGTGGTAGACCCACCGGGCAGAACAACCGGATCGGGTGAGACGCTCACAACAACATCAGAGTCCGCCCAGCAGGGCTGCCAGCAGCGCCTGCTGGGCATGCAAACGGTTCTCGGCCTGATCAAAGATCCGACTTGAGGGTCCCTCCATCACACCGGCACTGATCTCCTCGCCGCGGTGCGCCGGCAGGCAATGCAACACGATGGCGCGGGAATCAGCCTCCGCCAACAGATCCTCGTTGAGGCAGAAGCCCTGAAAGGCTCGCTCTCGCTCGGCCTGTTCCTGCTCCTGGCCCATGGAAGCCCACACATCGGTGTAAAGAGCTTGAGCTCCACGCACAGCCTCAACAGGATCAGTGATCACGCTGATCTGCGCACCCCCTACTGACAAAGCGCGCGCTTGATCAACAACACCTGGGAGTGGCTCAAATCCCTCCGGGCAACCGATGCGCACATTCACGCCGAGCAGCGCACCACAGAGCATCAGCGAGTGCGCCACATTGTTGCCATCACCCACATAGGCCAGCGTCTGACCCTGAAGATCGCCGAAGGCCTCCTGCATCGTGAGGAAATCAGCGAGGGCTTGGCAGGGGTGCTCCAGATCGGTGAGGGCATTGATCACTGGAATGGAGGCCCAGTGGGCGTAATCCGCCAACTCCTGCTGGGCGAAGGTACGAATTGCCAGAACATCGCAGAAGCGGCTCAGCACGCGGGCGGTGTCTTCGAGGGGCTCGCCCCGACCGAGTTGGGTGAGCTGAGGATTGAGGTCAACGGTCTGCCCCCCGAGACGGGCCATCGCCACCTGAAAGCTGACCCGGGTTCGCGTGGACGCTTTAGTGAAGATCAGACCGAGGACTCTGTTACCCAGATCAATCCGACGTTCGCCACGTTTGAGCTGAGTGGCCAGCTGCAGCAATGCCGCAGTCTGTTGAGCAGTGGTATCGGCCGACGAGAGGAAGTCGCTGCCGCTCAACCCAGTGAGAACGGCGGCGACACTGGTGGTAGCGGACGCCATGGCAGGACTTCAAACAGCTGTTATCGGGGACAAGTGGTGGATCCGTCAAGCCTCAGGCCGCAACGGCCTCAGGCAACACGCTGGCAGCCAGCATCTCCTTGAGGTCGTCGCCTTCGATCACTTCTTTCTCAAGGATCTTCTGAGCGATGGTTTCAAGAAGAGCCATGTTCTGGCGAAGGATTGCCAGGGCCTGCTCATGAGCGTTATCCACCAGGGCACGCACTTCCCGATCGATCGCCTGGGCGGTGGCATCGCTCACCGTGCGGCGTGGATTGTTGCCACCGCCGAGGAAACGCCCACCACCTTGCTTGTCGTAAGCCAACGGTCCGAGGGTGTCACTCATTCCGTAGGTACCCACCATCTGCTCGGCGATATCCGTGGCCCGCTGAAGGTCGTTGGCCGCTCCGGTGGTGATTTTGCCGAACACAATTTCCTCGGCTGATCGGCCGCCGAGCAAGGTGGCGATCTGTCCTTCCAGGTCTTCGCGGGAATTAAGGAATCGCTCTTCGGTGGGGAGTTGAAGGGTGTAGCCCAAGGCACTCATGCCGCGGGGAACGATGGAGATTTTCGCCACCTTGCTGCCCCCTGGCATGAGGTGACCGACGATGGCGTGACCGACTTCGTGGTAAGCCACAACTTTCTTTTCATCGTCCTGCATCACCCGGCTCTTCTTCTCAAGACCGGCGACAACGCGCTCGATCGCCTCATTGAGATCCCCTTGCTGCACGGACGTCTGCTTGTTGCGAGCTGCCAACAGGGCCGCCTCATTCACCAGGTTGGCCAGATCAGCACCTGCGAAGCCACTCGTGGCCTGGGCGATGCGATCGAGATCCACACCCTCAGCCAACTTCACTTTTTTGGCGTAGATCTCGAGGATGGTTTTACGACCGGAGAGATCCGGGCGATCTACAAGCACTTGGCGGTCAAAACGTCCGGGACGCAGCAACGCAGCATCAAGGACCTCCGGCTGGTTGGTGGCAGCCAGAACAATCACAGGCTTGTCTTTCGAAGCAAAGCCATCCATTTCAGTGAGCAGCTGGTTGAGGGTCTGCTCCCGCTCGTCGTTGCCGCCGACAACGCCCATCGAGCCTGAGCGACTCTTACCGATCGCATCCAGCTCATCGATGAAAATGATGCAGGGGGCATTCTTTTTGGCCTGTTCAAACAAGTCACGCACCCTGGCTGCACCGGCGCCTACAAACAGCTCAACGAATTCCGAGCCACTGATGATGAAGAACGGCACACCGGCTTCGCCGGCGACAGCTTTGGAGAGCAAAGTCTTGCCTGTTCCAGGAGGGCCAACCAACAGCACACCCTTCGGGATCCGAGCCCCGATCTCCGTATAACGCTCGGGGGTCTTGAGGAAGTCGACGATTTCGGTGAGTTCATCCTTGGCCTCATCCACACCAGCGACGTCAGCAAAGGTCACCCGAGACTGCTCATCAGGCACATAAACCTTGGCCTTGCTCTTGGTGAAATTGAGTGCTCCCTGGGCACCACCCGCTCCCATGGAACGGCGGGCGAAGAACTGAAGCACCAGGATGAAGATCAGCGGGGGGACTACCCAGCTGAGGATTGTGGTGAAGATATTGGGTTTCTTGGGCGGTGCTGCTGCAAATTCCACGCCCTTGGACTCCAGGCGCTGGGGGAGATCCATGTCGAAGATCGGCGTGGTCGCCAACACAGAAGGTGCACCTTCTTCGGCTTCCGAAAGCTCATAGCGAATCTGATCTTGCGTGATGTATGCGCGCTTCACAGCGCCGTCGTTCACCTGATCGATGAAAAGGGAATAAGGAACCCGAGGCACCTGCTGCATGCCCTGGTTAGGCAGGAAACTGCTGACCAGCAGAAGTACCCCGAAGCCGATCAACACGAGGTTGATGATTCCAAAGCGACGGTTGGGGCGATTGTCGTCCTCGCGGATCGGCATGTTTCGGGTCCCGATGATGCTCCCAAACTAAAGCTCGCAACTGATGGGCGTTCGTCCGGCGGGGGGGGAGAACCGTACGGGGATGGGCGACAGAGGCTCGCCCTTGCGCGCGATTCGAGCCATCCTCGGCCTGAGCAATCCCAGAAATGATGCGATCGGAGTGGCGGCGCAAGCGATGGAGGGAACTGATTTATGAACTGCTGCTGGGCCTCTGTCTGATAGTGCTGGCCAGCTTCGCCTTTCCAAGGCTCACCTGGCTGGGAAGCCTCGGCTATGCCCTGATCGCCCTGCTGCTCACCCAGTTGGTGATGATCCGCAAGCCAGTGCTCACCCTGCAGGATCGTTTGTACCAAGCACTGGGACTCGTGGCGCTGTCGGCTTTGCTGCTGTGGCTGCTCACCCCGGTGCGCTGGGAGACCAGCGGCGTGCCGCTGGTGTTGAGCTGGGGTGTGCTGGTGGGGTGGAGCGTGATCCGCCTGATGGAACGCTTGGCCACCGAACGGCATGTGACCTCCGCCATGCTGATGGGTGCTGCCGCGGGCTATCTGTTGCTGGGACTCACAGCCGGGCTGGTCATGAGCGCAGTGGAAACCATTCAGCCAGGCAGCTTCGAACCCCTCGACATCCCGATCACGGATGCAGCAGGCCAGAACTACACGGTGATCGGGTCAGCGGCGGTGTTCGCTCAGATCAATTACTTCGCCTTCATCTGCCTCACCACCGTTGGCTTTGGAGACATCAACCCCGAGCTTCCCCTCGCCAGGATCCTGGCCGTCAGCACAGGCATTGCCGGACCTCTCTACCTAGCCGTGGTGATGGGGGTGCTGATCGGGCGTTACGCCGGTGACCGTGAGATCGAAGACCGCCTGGAGCAACACGATCCCAATCGACGTTGAAGACAAACAGCCTCGCTTTGGTGAGACTTCCAGTAGACCGACGCCGAACTAGCCGAGCTTTCCGTCTCTATCTACTGCAACAACGCAATGGTCCCGGCAAGCGGGATTACAGGGTATTGCTGGCTCGGCGCTCCCTGCTACTCGCTGATCGCTCTCTGGTTCACTCGGGTTCTGGGGCTGTTCGCGGTGGTGTCGCAGTGGATGTGGCTGATCACACCGGTGAAGCGGGTGGGCTGGAGTGTGATCCGGCTGGTGCGGGCCCTGGCCAGCGAAACCAAAGTGAACGAACGCATCCTGATGGGGGCCGTGGTGATGGGCGTGCTGATCGGCCGCTTCAGCACGGATCTGAAAGGGAACTGAGAGTCACCTGCAGCAACAGATCGTCGGTGAGGCGCTGCTGACGCAGCCCCTGCAGAACCACCACCTCCTCCATGGCCTGGAAGCCCAGATGCCCAAGAGGTGTGCGCGCCGGCTCACCGCCAAGCAGCTTGGGGGCTATCACCGCAGCCAGCTCCTGCACGCACGCCTGCTGCAGGGCGGCGGCAGCCAGCTCCGGGCCACACTCCCAGAGCACCCGGTTGCAGCCCCGCTGGGCCAGGACCGCCATCAAAGACTCAGGCCCACAGGCCGGCAGCACCTCCCGTTGCAACCCCAGCGCCTCCAACCGGTCCCGCGCTTCCGCCGGCGCGTCCTGGCCATGCACCACGAGGGTGGGCGCAACGGATTGGTCCCAGATCTGAGCCTGATCAGGCAGATCCAGCCTGCGGCTCAGCACCACCCGCAGCGGTTCAGGGTTGCGCAAGCCCCGGCTGGTAAGCAGCGGATCATCAGCGCGCACGGTGCCGCCTCCCACGATCACGGCATCACACTGGGCCCGCAGACGATGCACCCAGGTGCGTGCGGTGGATCCGCTGATCCACTGACTGGCGCCATTGGGCAAGGCCGTTCGGCCATCCAGGCTCATCGCCCACTTGAGAAGGCCCCAGGGCCGACCGGTGCACACGCGGTGCACGAAGGCGCAATTCTGTTGGGCAGCTTCTGCCTCCAGCACACCGGAGATCACCTCCACGCCGGCATCGCGCAGCCGTTGCAAACCACCACCGGCAACACGGGGATCGGGATCGGTGAGTGCCACCACCACCCGAGCGATCCCTGCCTTGATCAAGGCGTCCGTGCAGGGCGGGGTGCGGCCGTGATGGCAGCAAGGCTCCAGGGTGACGATGATCGTGCCGCCGCGGGCGGCATCACCGGCCTGGGCTAAGGCCCCCACTTCGGCATGAGGTCCACCGGCCCTGGCATGAAATCCCTCCCCCACCAGCGTGCCGGAGGGATCGAGCACCACCGCGCCCACTAGGGGATTAGGACTCGTGTAGCCATCGGCCAAGGCCGCCAGTTCCAAGGCCCGACGCATCCAGGGAATCCAGCGCTGATCAGCGTCAGCGACCGCCCTCATGAACTGAGAGGCTCCGTTTGCACCTCACGCCACTCCCCCACCACATAAGGGGGAACAGGCATTTCGTTGAACACACCGGGAAGGAACAAACGCAGAGGACGGTTGTTGCTGAGGTCGTTGAGCAGTGGATCGAGGGCGAACTCAGCGGCCGCCTCCCGGCCATCACTGACAAGAACGGGATTCTCAAGAGTGATGTCGTCGAGTTGCCACTCCTTCACGCCGGCCTGCACGAGCAGGGGGGAGGGGTGTTCGAGGCGCAGCTTGCCGGGGTAACCCACGATGCGCAGCACCACGGGATTACCAGGCTGACCGGTGCGATAGGCCACTGCCTGCCAACTCTGGTAATCCAGATCGCGCAGGCTTTCGAGGCTGCGCAGCATCGGTGCCCCATTTTCATCCTGGTGTTCATGCACCTGCGCGCTCACGGCCATGGGGGTGAGCAGCAAGAGCGTTACGGCAACCAGCAGTGTGCAAAGCAGACGACGCAACGCGAGCATGAATCAAGCGCGAACAGTGCTCCCATGATCGAGCATCAGCCACTGCAAGCGGGGTCCCTACTGGACCCACGTCTTGAAGCCTGCGGCACCGCCTTGCGCGAGGTGGACGACATGACCTTGCCCGGGGAGCATGACGCGGAGCTGAGCTTCGGACCAGGGACACTGCGGTATTACGTGATGCGCATCCCCCGCAGACCCCTGCGGATCGCGGCGATGACCCGCCACCTGAACGCCACCCAATGCCTGAGTTCCGCCGAAGCACGTTCCTTCTGGCTGCTGCTGGCACCGCCAGACACAAAGGGGCCAGTGCTGGATGCTTCCGCAGCCTGGTTGCTGCGCATCGAAGCCGGCGAAGGCATCAAATTGCATCTGGGCACCTGGCATGCCGGACCATTATTTGATGCCGACTCCGCCTCCTTTTTCAATCTGGAGCTGAGCGACACCAACCAGAACGATCACGAAACCTTGAAACTCAATCGCAGCATCGCCGTGGAGCTGAATTGAACGTCAGAACTGCCAGGTGATACTGCCACTGGCGTGTGCGCACACACCCCGTCAAATCCGCTGTGACAACAAAAAACCGGGAGGCTATGCCAACAACCCAAAGAGCAGGCCTACAAAACAGACAGCAATCATTCACTTCAATCATCGAATAGAGACTGCAACTTTCATCGCTACACAAGGGCTTCTAGTCCCACGCCATAAAGGATCCCACTGCAGAGCAGGCCTAAGAACCAAGCCACGGATCGAGCGATCGGAACGTTCAAGAGATAAGCGCTGATATAGGCAACACGAAGCACTGGATGCGCCAATGCAACCGCGACAGCGATGCCTGGAAGGGCGTGACCATTCAACACCGCAACAACAGCAAGTAATGCCGCAGGAGCATGCATAGCGAAGGCTTCAAAACTGTTTTGCTGTGCCCAACTTGCACGCTTACCCCAGGCCGGAAAGCGATCAAACATCGAACGCAACGCAGCCAAGTCCTTGACTTCAAGCCTTGCACTAAATCGAGCGGCATAGAGCAGGATGATGCTGATCAGCAACGCAGCGAATGACAGGATCAGCGACCACACATAAGGCGTGGCACTCGAAGCCATCGATGGCGACAAATCCGACACTGAAAATCACAAAGGGGGCACCTTTACAAGCTAACGACGTCAGACGCGTATGCACAAAAAGTAAAGCATTTCACTTTTTAATCGAATTGATTCATGCAATCAAGCAAGCCAAGTTCATGCGATTTGAACAAGCAATAACCGCAACAACACAGGATCGCCATGGAGCTGAACTGAGCGTCAGAACTGCCAGATCATGGCCAGTTTCGTCTGTAGGAAGTTGGTGGTGCGGCTGCAATAGCGCAGGTTCAGCTGATGCGCTCCGCCCCAGGAATCCGTTGCCAATCGGTGTGCGTCGCCCACAGCCCCCAGATCGCCATCGCCCGCAGGTAATGACAAGCCCTGAAGGTGTTCACCGCCGTGATCGCCTCCGGTGTGCGGAACTGCAGACCACCGCTGTACACCTGATGCACTACCGCTGAACAGATTGCTTCCGCAGTCTGCCCTTCACCCATCAACTGGTAGTAGCTGGCGATGCCGAAGTTGATGCCTGTCCACACCTCCAGCGGATGAGTGCCATTGGGATCCAAGGGTGTGCCATCACGGCGCAGTCCATTGGCCACCCCAAGGCTGCCGCCCTGGAACTTCTCAAAGCAACTCTCCTTCACGGCCTTGAGCGTGCTGCGGCTGTTGGCGTCACTCACCACCGGCTCCAGGCCCAGCAGGCGCGCATAAAAATCACCGCAGAGCTGATCGGCCATCACCACTGGCGTGCCGCTTTCGGCATCAATGTCGTAGTACTCGCCGTTCCAGAGCAGAGCATCGAAATTGGCCCGGGATTGCTCCAGCCAGTTGCTGAAGGTGTGCTGTTCACTGCCGGTATCCAGCCCCAGCTCCTGCTGCAGCCTTTGGGCCATAGCCAAAGCAGCTTCAAGCGCAGCGATCCACAACGCGCCGCAATAGGCACTCACCCCCTTCAGCGGCCAGTCGTCGAAGGTCTGATCAGGAGCACCCCCGTTATCCGGTAAACCGTCGTTGTTGACGTCAAAACGCTTCAGATAGTGCAAGGCCTGCACCGCCGCTGGCCAGCAATCCGCCAGAAACGTGAGGTCTTCGCCGGTGGGTGCGAGCTTGAAGGTGCGCCACACTTGCAGCACAAAATCGCTGGCGAGGTCTTTCCAGAGATTGCAATCCTGATACGCCGTGTAATTGGTGGCATCAAAAGGGACCTCATTGGGAGCCCCCAGGTCGTGCGGCGTGGCCCCCTCCACCTTGCGATCCGCTTCCACCCGGCCGCGTCCTTGGGTGAAATACCAACCGATCGGCCGCTGGGTGGCATCCGCCGCCGGGATCGCTCTGGCGAAGCTGCGCAGCACCGCCTTGTCGAGTTCCGGCCAGAGCTGCAGCAAACCCAGGGATCCGTAGAGCCGCACATCCAGGCTTTCGTACCAGGCATAGTCGAGACACTCGAGCACGCCAAAGCGACCGTGGGGATCCTTACCCGACGCCGCGGTCCAGAGGCTTCCGCCACTGGCCAGGTCGTAGAGCTCATTGAATAAGGCCATGCGCAGAGCTTCCGGCAGCTCCTTGCGCGCCAGCACCGGTGCCTGCCAGGCATCGATCTGATCACGCCAATGGCGCCAGTCCCGCAGGGCTTCCGTTGCCATTGCCGCGGCATTGCGACCATCGGCTCCAAAGAAATCGGTGTAGCGGCGCAAATCACGAACACCGGACGCGAAGGCGGTGACCGGCAGATCCCAGCTGATCGCAATCGGGATTTCGCGGGATTCCCCGGGAGCCAGGGTGAACGTCAGGGCAATCGCTGCACTGGCGTGCTCGCCGGCACGACTGGCCCGGTCGTTGTTGCTGTTGGGAATGCGGCCCTCCGCAGCAAACGGTTGCCAGAGCTCCTGGCCATCGCCCGTGGGATCCCAGCGGCTGCAGCGCAGCACCTCAACACCATCAAGCGTGTCAGGAACCGCCAGACACCACTGCCCTTGCCCCTCGCCGATGGGCTCGCTGCGCTGGCCTTCCAGCACGATGCCGCGCATGCCTTCCTGATCCAACCAACGGTTGCGTTGTCCCTCGCCGTAGCCGATCGCTGGGGCGTAGTTGTGTTCCGGGCTGCCGTCATCCCGGAAATGCACCTCTGCCGAGGGGTCGGTGTTGAAGAACCAACCCACCGTGTTGCGCCAACTGAGGAGCAACGACAGATCCAGCGGTTGATCGGTGGGATTGCGCAAGGTCCAGCGGAACACGGCCACTGGATAACTGGTGCGTTGATAGTCGCCAGGGAGGATCGGGCTGAAGGCCTCGCATTGCACCTCGGCGTCGAATACACCCTCGTAATGGGTCCAGCTCAGGGGATAGCGGGCGGCATAGGTTCCGGTGCTCTGCTCACCCGTGCTGGCGGGATACCAATTCCAGGCAGCCAGAGGCTCACCGCTGTTGGAACGTGAGGCGTCAGCCTCGGGCTTCAAGGCCAAAGCGTGGGCCCGTTTGCTGCTGCCGTTGTTTTCAAACAGGGAGAACTGACAGTCGGGGATCGTTCCATACCAATGCTCTCCACCATCGAGATGCCAGAGGTTGAAGTCACCGCGGGAGCTGCGGCCGATGCAACCAGCACCAAATCCCCCAAGGGGCATGCCATGCCATGGGCCGTCATCGAGATTGCTGGCATAGCGGACCGTATAGGGCTGATCCCAGCCCAGGCCGAAGGGCCGGCTCCAACTGGCCTCGGGTGGCGTCCAGGCCTGCGGCCGGGGACTGCGGCGCAGAAGCGAACGCAGGGCAGACAGACCGAGGGGAGCCATGGGACGGCGGAAAGTCGCCCCAGATTGCCAGACCTTGCCGGACAAACCAGTGGATGGCCTCAAGCAGATCAGCAGGCCAAGCCCTCCCTCCCTTACGAGTCAGAGGGTTCCTCACCATCGAGCAGAGCGTCGAGAGTCACCGCCGTGCGCACCAGAGCTTGATACTTCTGAAACACTCGCTGGTTGCGCTCCAACCAGCGGGCCGCCACAACGGCCCCTTCTCCACTAGCCGAGCCAGCCAATCCTGCAGGACCGTCGCCATCCATAAGCTCAAGGTCGTCTTCCCTTGCAATCAAAGCCAGCAGCAATTCATGCAGACGCTGACGTCGCAAGGGCTGGCTTGAATCAATCCCAGTCATCTCCACATCGATTTCGCACGTAATCCTCCCGCAGCTCGCGAAAGTCCTTGGATTGGCGCGCGAGAAGTGCACTTGCCTCCTCGGCCTGCTGCACATTGTCACCAGAGGCCTGAGACGATGCGATCAGCATGCGGTTGCGCGCCATCGAAGCTCCGAGGGTGTTCATCAGCCGCTTAATCAATCCGCAATCATCCACCGCTCGCGCTGACATCGGCACCAGCAGAGACACCATCACGACAAGGGCAAAAGAGCGGACCACAACCACGTTGACGTCTTCGAGCCAACGTATCGTCAAAGAGGTCATTGATCCCTACTGGGCAATAAAGCTGCCAACTGCGGAATTGCTGGTCATGGTGACCACATGGAGGCTTTCCACCTCCGCCACCCGCAACACCCATGCTCAATCAGCGTCGCGGTGGGGTGCTAGCAGGCCTAACAGTCCTGCTTGGCAGTCTCAGCGCACCCGTGGTGATAGCCCAGGAGCTTTACAACCTGAACACCACCTGTAGGACAGGTGATCGATCTTTTTCCTGTCGAGTTCAGGCTGTGGACGTCGACGACACCACCGAGTATCGCCATCAGTTCGGCTCCCGCACCGTGAGCTATCGCGTGATCGAAGATCCCTACGTTCGTATCGAAGGCCGGGGCAGTAACTCCAAGCCATGGATCTCGGTGAAGAACGCATTGATCAATTTCAAGACGGAAGAACTTTGTTTCAACGATGAGGCCTTCTGCGTCAAGAATCCCTCATTCCTGGCCGACGTTCTCATCAACAGCGGAGATGCCATGCAGGGCCGCACCCGAGTAGGCATGGCCTTCGGTCCCAACGGACGCGTGGATGTGGCCTGTTTTGACAACGGTTGTGACCGCCTCATGGAGGCCATCAAGCAATGACGCAAGCCATCAAGAACGGCTGCACACGACGGATCGCAGGATGCCTCGGCCTGCTCCTGAGTCTGCAGCCCGCGGCCGGGCTGGCCGCTCTCTCCAGCCACGAAGCCATCCGCCAGGAGTCCTCGCAGGAACAGCTCCTAGCCCAGCGCCGCGGCGGTGGCTCCCGAGGCGGTGGTTCCAGAGGCGGTGGATCACGCAGCAGCGGCTCACGCAGTAGTGGCTCACGCAGTAGTGGCTCACGCAGTAGTGGTCGAACAGGCTTTAGCTCCTACAGCGGCAGTGGTTCTCGTAGCAGTTCCCGCCAATCCAATCAGGGATCGCGACAGACCAACCGCCAAACCAACCAAAGCAGCCGTCAGGGCACCCGCGACACCCGGCAAACCAATCGCAACGATGCCGTCAACAGCCGGCAAGACGGACGTCAGGGCACCCGCGACACCCGGCAAACCAATCGCAACGACGCCATCAACAGTCGGCAGGACGGACGCACCGATCGCACCGACATTCGCCAGAGCAACCGGACGGATCGGACAAACATTCGCAACGACACCTACCGCAAGGCGATCAACAACTGGGATCGCTACGGGAAAGGCTGGTACAGCGGAGGTAATTGGTACAACAACCGTCCATGGTCTTACGGCTGGTATGGCGGGTCTTATTGGAACAACTGGGGCTGGTACCCCGGCCAAGCAGCCGCTTGGGGGTTGGCAGGTCTGGCCACATTTAGTGTGATCAACAGCCTGGTTAATTCAGCGCAAAACCAACAGGTCAGCTACATCGTGGTACCCAGCTCTGATTACTCGCTCTATTACCCGAGTATCACAGCCACTGGCGATGTGGTCACCTTTGAAGCCGACGACGGTTACGAGACGGTGCGTTACTCAGCCAACTGCAGGCAGGGGACCCTCAACGGCAGCACACCAAGGAATGCCAACGAAGCGCAGCTGCTGAACGCCGCATGCCAGGTGGCCTTTGGCCAATAACGGTTTAGGGGTGCGGCGGTTGCTGGGCCATCAGCTCCTGCAACCGCTGCTCCGCGGCGGGATTCAACTTCACTGGAGAGGGGTGATAGTTCTCCGCCTGAGTCGCGCGCGCCTGCACTGAGGATCGGGCCCGTTGCCAGCCACCGATTCCGAGGTCTCGATAAATCCTTTCCACCGTTGTGATGGGTGATGCCATCAGATCGGTGTAGGCCACCTCCACCAACTGCCCTGGAGGAATCTGAGCTCGGGACGCCTCAAAGGCGCCCATCAGCTCAGCGTGGGCGGCCACGGTTTCCTCAACCTGTCGCACCTGATCAGGCACAGCCTGAAACCCCATCAGCCCCCCCAAAAGCTGCTTCACCTGCACCAGAGAGCGAATCGAAGCGATTGGATCACGCTTGAGCAAAACAAAACGAGCATTGGGATACAACTGCAAGAGCAAGAGAACACGTGCTGTATGGGCTGAATTTTTGATCACGAGATGGCTCTTACCAACCCCGTCATGCAGCCAGGTGAGCTTGGTGAACCTCACAAGCTCACGCCGGAAGGATGCCGTAGAGGCCAGCACATAACGGCGAAAACACCTGGGATAACAACGAGGGAATGCCACTCCGGCCATGTTGGTGTCCAACGTGAGTCGGACGAGACCAATTTCGTCCTCCTGAGGATCCAAGGCAGACCAAGGCACAGCATCGATTGGACGATGCACGCTCATGATCCGATTCAAGAAGCCGACGATCAAAGGCTTCAAGATAAGGGCCACCTGCGGAGCCACAGTGAACGCATTCCTTGCCGTGGCTGCAGCTGGATCCGACGCCAACAGCTGATGCAGATAGGTGGTGCCACTGCGCCAATGTCCGATCACAACAACAGGATCATCTGGTGGCTGAATCTGCGCTAAGCGCTTGGAATACAGAGCAGTCTGGAGCCAAGCCAAAGGCTCGAGCACCAATCCAGAGAGAAGGGGAATCACACCATTCAACCCGCAACGCCAGTGGGGCTTGTAGAGGCGGAGCGCCTGGATCAGGACCGAAGGCCTGATGCATCCCCCGGCGACAAACTGATCGGAACAACGCCGGAAAGGGTGCATTCAAAAAATTGACACTCAGCAGGCCAGCGAAGGCCACTAAGGAAATTAACTTATGACTGAGGGGTATGAGCAATGAGGAGAAACGACTGTTACGGGAGGCATTCCGACAAAACCATAAGGTTTCCTAAAGATCAGCCTCTTCCCTGGTCTGCCTCCTTCGGATCAGCAAGCGAACTGGCTTACTACTTGAAGCGCCTCGGCAAACCCTATGAGGCAATTCAACTGAGCCAAGGACGATTAGCGGGCAGATTCAGTTGCGCCAATTTCAATTCGATCACCATTCTTGAAATCAGCAGCAATCAATGCTTGCTCCTGAATGGAGATCGCGGGCCCGATTTCATGAGCTTTTGCTTGGAATCATCAGGAGTGGCCGACGATCACAAAACACACACTCTAGCCGTACCCAAATACTCAATCAACGGATTCAAATCAAACCTAAAGGAGTCACATTTTCAACTTACAGCAAATTCAACAACTTACTTCGCAATCACGTCAGCCAACAGAATTAATTCCATTCTGAAGCATTGCAATGCAGAGCAACTAAAAGAAAAATTCCTACTTTGCAATAGTGCACAGATCACTCCAAGCCAACACCATAAACTCAAAACCCTGCTTCAACAGTCAATCAATAATACAGCCTCAAACTTATCCAATCGACAACAAATCGGGAACTCGATAATCAGCCATTTTATTGACTCATTGATGAGCACACAAGACATCAACTACCATCCACTTGAACTAACGCAACGCCAATTACTTGTTAAAAACTTCATCCAACTTGGATTTGATCGAGGAAATGAAGATCTGACACTAGACGATATCAGCAAACAACTTTTTTGCTCAAGACGAACTCTTATTCAAGGCACAAAAGACACCTTCGAAATGGGCCCAATGGAGCTCCTCAAAACCATCCGCCTCGAACAAGTGAATTGGATGCTGCGAAACAAAGACGCGAGAGCGGAAGCGGCGCTTCAGAACGTTTCAGATATCGCTAAACATTTTAATTTTTATAGTCGAGGACATTTCGCCAGGGCCTATCAAAATCTCTTCCATGAAAACCCTAGTCAAACATTGCAAAAGAATGCAACTTGATTAACCTCCCGTTGGGAAAAGGAACTGAACCTGAGCGCGGAAAGTCCAATCTCCAATCAGTGTTTGCCCAGCAACCTCAGGCTTGACTGCGTTGTAATAAGCGCTAAGTGATGCATTCACGGGCTGAGTCCCTAAAACAAAAACGCGCCCAAAGCCAGCTCCAACGGGAACGGTCCAGCCTTTGTTTTCGGCCTGGTTCCAGTTGGCAGTAATAATTGGGGAGCTGGTGAGATACCACCCCTTCGGAAGATTATAATTCAGAAAAGGTTGAATCAACATTTTATTCACATCACGACCATCGTCACCCGCAAATGACCAAATATTATTAATCAATCCACCGGCAACAATTGGACCTTTTGTGTAAACAAGAACACCCGTTGGACCCGCACTCCAGCGCTTCGAACTGAGACGGTTATCGGTTGCCGAAGGAATCACCACCGTTGGACCCACACCAACGGTAAAGTTACCCTTCAATGTTGGCACAAAAAAGACAGAGGGGTTGATGTCACCTAGGGACTGAATGGATGTACCCCGAGGCCCTGGCTGCGAAATGAATGGGACAATCGTACGCGTCACGAGTGTCAACCCATCGCTCACCTTGAAGGGAATGACAGGCTGCACATTCACAACATTCTGCGTTTGATTGGCTTTAAAGTTCGTGCGTACAGGAGGAAGCGAAGGATCAGCGGATGGAATCGTGACGTTTGGCGCCCACTGAGTTGAGGGTGTTGAATTCCATTGAATCGGAAGGCTGATCAAACTCGCAATAGGATTCTGAGCCGCTTTGGCGAGAGATCCTTCTTCCTTCGCCTTCGATTCTCCAGGAGTAACAGAAACAGGCTCATTCCCAGTAACAGGTTGAGGCTGATCAGAACCACTCTGAGCGATGGTTGCTTCAGTCCAAAGCAGAGGAGTGAAATCAAAATCCGCTGGATCTGCGACAAGTGGTTGATCACTAACCTGCGCTCTTGCAGAGAAACCTTGCGAAGAACCCAGCAAGGCAATGAAGACCGACGACAATATTTTGAACTTCAGTGTCGTCATCGGTTGGAAAATTAATCCGGTGCACTTTTATAGGTCAGATGCCTTGCCGCAGGGGCAGTAAAGTCCCATACTCCGCACGAACGGGATCAACCAGGCAAAAAGCATCGTCCAAACTCCATTGCTTTATTTAAAGATGAGTTCAGCGTCTACAGGATGATTCTTCAATGAATCGTTCAGATGCTTCCTCTTAATGGAGTTGTACTCCAGCTCAGTTCATGAAATATCGGTGATGACGGATATGGGCCTATGCAACAGCATGCTCTGGCGCAGGCCCCTGGTTGACAGGCATCATCAAGGCCAGCCAAGAAAAAGGGGATGGCTCAACTTGGAGCCATCCCCACAGACTGAATCAGTAACACGCGTCCTTAGCCCTTGGCTGCATCCGTGTCCTTGGGGTAGATCTGAAGTGTCACCTTGTCAATCTGACCGCCATAGGCGCTGTAACGACGAGGACCAATGGTTTTAACCGTGACCGCAGAGCCACGGTCGAGACCAACATCAGCGCCTTCATCAATGGAAAAACGCGATGCAATCGTCTTCTCCAGGCGGCCTTCAGCGACCACCTCGCCGTTGAGTTTCAATCGAAGATCTGCACCTTTTCCAGTGCCACCGCCGTCGTAGTCGAGTTCGAAACGGATTTCGGATTTACCAGCGGGCAATGGCTTGTTGCTCGTCAGGGTGAACAGCTCTCCCATGTAGTTATAGGTATAGGAAGGCTTGTTGTTTTCAACATAAAGCGACCAACCACCGAATCGCCCTCCCTGGGAGAAGATCACGCCATCTTCTTCGCCTCCTTTCACATCAACAAAGGCCGTAACACTGTTCGACACGTTCTTCACATTGAGAATCGAGTCTTCGACCATGTTCCAAGCATAGGGATATAAATCCATCGACGTGCGATCACCTAACAGGGTGGGCCGACCTGCAACAGATGGGACAAGACGCTCGAGCAGGCGGTCATCCAGGGGCAGTACCTGATTCTCAATGGCCTCTTCCATAAACTTCTTCTTCAAGGCCACAAGGCGTTCCGGCTCCTGATCAGCAAGATTATTCGAGAGACTGAAATCCTTCGTGGTGTCGTACAGCTCCCAACCATCATCTGCCGCAACCGTGTTCATTCTTTTGGGCGCCATCCAGGGATACATGATGGTTGCCCGAGCCATCCAGCCGTTGTGATAGATACCTCGGTTGCCAATAATCTCGAAGTACTGCGTGTTGTGCTTTTCTTTGGCATCTGGATTATCAAAGGTATACATCAGGCTGGTTCCCTGCATGGGAATCTGCGGAATACCATTAATTGTTTTGGGCATCGGCAGATTGGCCGCCTCAAGAATCGTGGGGGCGACATCATTCACATGCGAGAACTGAGTGCGCACACCACCAACTTTTTTGATGCGCTCCGGCCAATGAATCACTGTGCCATTGCGTGTTCCGCCAAAATCACCGGCGACTTGCTTGGAAAGTGCAAAAGGTGAATTAAAGGCAATCGCCCAAGCCATGTGATACATGGGGTAGGTGGTTGGACCACCCCATTCATCAAGCTTCGCCTCCTGCTCGTCAGGCGTTTCTCCAACACCATTGAGGTAGTGGTTCCAATTCCAATGACCAGTCCTATCCCCCTCAACACTGGCGCCATTGTCACCAGTGATATAAATCACCAAGGTGTTGTCGAGCTCACCTAGATCTTCAATCGCCTGAATCAAACGGCCTGCTTCATAATCGGAGTGCTCCGTGAAGGCAGCAAACACCTCAGCCTGGCGCGCATAAATTTTCTGCTGCTGGGGGGTGAGGCTGTCCCACTTGGGAATACTGTCTGGCGCCTTGGCCATCTGCGTACCTTCAGGAACAATCCCAGCCTTGATCTGGTTCTTTAGATTGCGTTCCCTGAGGACATCCCAGCCCTCGTCAAACTTGCCTTTATATTTATCAATCCATTCTTTGCCCACATGGTGTGGGGAGTGGGCACCGGCTGAAGAGTAATAGATGAAAAATGGTTTATCAGGCTTGATCGCTTTCTGTTGACGAACCCAACCGATCGCCTGATCGGTCATGTCTTCGGTGAAGTGATACCGATCTTTCTTCGGTGCATCGACAACGGTGACACCATCGTGGATGGTGGGTTCCCACATGTTGTCTTCCGCCCCAACGAAGCCGTAAAACTTCTCAAATCCTTGACGCGTTGGCCAACGGGTTTGAGGGCCAGCAGCCGTGGTTTCACGGCCTGGGGTTTCATGCCACTTACCGAAGGCCGCTGTGTTGTAACCATTGAGTCTCAGAATTTCTGCAACCGGCACGGCGTAATCCGGCACAACGGTTGAATTACCTGCATAACCCGTCGCGATCTCTGGAATGGATCCCGTGTTCACCTTGTGGTGATTACGACCAGATTTCAATGCTGCCCGCGTTGGGGCGCAAAGGGCTGTGGTGTGGAACTTGTTGTAGCGCAGCCCATTGTCGGCCAGCTTCTCCGCCGTCGGCATGTTCACCGCACCGCCGAATGCGGAAGGAGCCGCGTAGCCCACATCATCCAAAAGGATGATCACCACGTTGGGTGCATCGGCTGGTGCGGTCACCTCCCACTGTGCGGGCAATGGCACCTCTGAAGGCAGAACTTTGGTGACCTTTTCAGGCCTTGGCTCGGCGATAGGGAGATTCGTCCGATCGAAGACACCTGCTTGGGATTGCCCCTGCTTCATGCAGGCAATCGTCAAGCTTGTCGCAAGCAACACACCCCCTCCAACGGTCAGACGGCGGATCAAACGGGGGACATTGATGGGATCTGGCATACCTTGAAGTTCTTCCAGCAACGAAGTCCTAGGACTTTCTACTCGTTAACTCTGGATTGACGGAGAGGGTTCAAGCATCGCTCAACTGCGCACGATCGGGATCACCAGTGTTGATCCCGATCGTGGTCTCCCATACCCCTTGATCCCGTCTGCGCAAGTTGCCTTCCCAAAAGGATTCAGAGATTGAAACAGCCTTTAGTTATGAACTGTCCGCTCACGCTCGACTCACTCCTGACCCATGGGCAACAGCAACACGTCACCAATCGATGGCTCGATTCTGCCGTTTCCTGCAAAACCGTCGGGCAGCAAGGCTGGGACGACGATGCAGGAGTCGACGTATAGCCCACTACCCGATCCCAAGAGGCTTCCAGACGACGCACCCAACATTCTTGTGGTGCTCATTGACGATGCCGGTCCTGCAATGCCGGAATGCCTGGGTGGAGAAATTCATACACCCACACTTCAGGCGATCAAAGATGGTGGTGTGGGTTTCAATCGCTTCCACACCACAGCGATGTGTTCACCAACACGCTCGTCGCTGCTGTGCGGTCGCAACCACACCTTCGTGGGCAACGGCCAGATCTGTGAATTCGCCAACGACTGGGACGGTTATTCAGGGCGTATTCCTGAAAGCTGTGCACTGCAGGCGGAGGTTCTGCGCAATTACGGATACGCCACCGGAGCATGGGGCAAATGGCACAACACGCCCTCCAATGAGACCACGGCTGCAGGTCCCTTTGAAAACTGGCCAACGGGTCTTGGTTTCGAATACTTCTATGGATTCCTCGCAGGTGAGTGCTCTCAATATGAGCCACATCTCGTGCGCAACACCACAGTGGTGTTGCCACCGAAAACAGCAGCAGAGGGATATCACGTCAGTGAAGACCTGGCCGACGACGCGATCAACTGGCTGCAGACCCACAAGGCTCTCCGCCCCGATCAGCCCTTCTATATGTACTGGGCTTCAGGAGCCTTGCATGGTCCTCATCATGTAAATAAGGAGTGGGCTGACAAGTACAAGGGCAAGTTCGACGGGGGCTGGGACGCGTATCGCGAAAAGGCATTCAAAAATGCCAAGGCCAAAGGCTGGATTCCAGAGAACGCCCAGCTCACGCCACGCCACCCCCGCTTGGCAGCCTGGGATTCGATCCCTGACGAACAAAAGCCCTTCCAGTCACGGTTGATGGAAGTGCTGGCAGGCTTTGCCGAGCACACAGATCATCACGTTGGCCGCATCGTCTCAGAAATTGAGCGGCTGGGCTACGAGGAAAACACACTCGTTGTTTACATCTGGGGTGACAATGGGTCCTCCGGAGAAGGCCAGGACGGCACCATCTCCGAGCTACTTGCCCAGAACTCCGTCGCCTCGGAAATCGAGCAGCACATCGAGGTCCTCAATGAACTCGGCGGACTCGATGTGCTCGGCTCCCCGCTGGTCGACAACATGTATCACGCAGGCTGGGCTTGGGCCGGCAGTACGCCTTACCAAGGTATGAAGCTGCAGGCCTCCTACCTCGGCGGCACCCGCAATCCGATGATGGTCAAGTGGCCCAAGGGCATCAAGCCAGATCCCAAGCCGCGGTCACAGTTCCACCATTGCAACGATCTTGTACCAACGATCTATGAGCTGGTAGGGATCACTCCACCAAAAATCGTGAATGGGGTGGAGCAGGATCCAATCCACGGCACCAGCTTTGCCTATGCCTTCAATGCTCCGGATGCACCAGATCAGCTGAAGACCCAGTTCTTCGACATCATGGGCTCTCGATCGATCTATCACAACGGTTGGATGGCTGGGGCCGTAGGACCTCGGCTGCCCTGGGTGAAGGGCGTCGACCCCGACATCCTCACCTGGTCACCCGACACCGATGACTGGGAGCTCTACAACCTCGATGAGGATTGGAGTCAGAGCAGGAACCTCGCAGATCAGCATCCAGAGAAGTTGCAGATGCTTAAAAATCTGTTCCTGGTGGAATCGGCCAAATACAAAAACCTGCCGATTGGCGGTGGCCTCTGGACCATCATCTTCCACCCGGAGCTGAAGGTTGCCCCGCCAGCAACATCCTGGGAGTTGCCAGGCACCATCACACGTATTCCGGAACCCTGTGCTCCACGACTTGGTTGCCTCAACAACAAAGTCACGATTGACATGGAGATTCCAGAGACGGCCAGTGGAGTGCTCTACAAGCTCGGTGCCAATTCAGGTGGCCTCACCTTGTACATGGATCAGGGGATTCTCATTTATGAGTACAACCTGTTCATCATTGAACGCACCAAGCTGCGCTCTGCTGAGCCACTGCCGGCCGGTCGCCACAAACTGGAGATCGTCACCCAGCACACCGACGACAACCCAAGAGGCCCGCTGTCGATCAAGGTATCCCTCAATGGCACCCAGGTGATCGACGGAACTGTGCCGAGGGTTGCAGCTGTGCTGTTTACAGCAAATGATTGTCTGGATGTCGGTCAGGCGCTTGGTTCTCCTGTTTCACTCGATTACCACGAGCGTGCACCATTCAAGTTCAACGGATCCATTCACACCATGCACGTGGAGTATCTCGAATAACATAAAACAAACATTTAATGGGAGCAATTATCAACAACCTGGAGCAGGCTTCGTCAAGAAGTCTGCTCTTTTTCTTTAAGTTCAAGGCTCAAAAAGTAATTTAGAAATGTACGCACCAGCGCCACAGCACCCAGCTGAATCAATGCAGATGCTTCGCGACTTATTGTGGTTTGAACCACATCGGCGCCAAGTTGAAACTCAAGTGCCAGGGCAACCCACCCACCAAATGTCAAACGGGCCGCTGTTAACGGCCCTCGTTGTAAAAGGCGCGGCGGAATGGCTCGTAGGCGAAGTGGTCCACCAGGGCAAAAAACCGCAATAAGACCAACAGCAACAGAAAGAATCGAAAGGTATTCGAGAATCAGACGCAATCCCTCTGCTGAATGTGTCAAAACATGTTCAGCTAATCCCATGAATAATCAAATGCAGGTTTGAGGTCATTGTGAATTAAAAAACAAAAATCATCGCTTTCCTAAAAGCAGAACACAACAAACCTGCACAATCAGGATCATTCCGGGATGACGCGATCTGCAGGCGTTTCTACTTTAAAGAAAGTATTCCGGCCCACCGCAGCGGATGAGCAATGCCAATACGGAACTGGCCAAAACGCGCAATAGAGCCGCAGCAGAACGCACAACCCTGGCGTGGATCCGAACCGCTCTTGCCTTGATCAGTTTCGGATTCGGTCTCGACAAAATCATCGATGCCATTCGAGATGCAGGGGGAGACACCAACTCCAGGCATGACATCGGTGTCCAGCTGATGTCAATGGGATTCATCGCAGTCGGCATTTTTACACTGCTGATCGCGATCCGTCAGCACAAACGCGAACTGATGAGGCTGCGTAGCGACCCTTACCTCTACCGCGACGATCCATCACTTTCGATTGCCACCGCAACAGCCGTGCTTGGAATCGGAGTGATGGCCTTTCTGCTGCTGCTATCCAGCTTGATCTGAAGACATCACCTTTCTCGAATTACTCCTGAAGCCCCCTTATTTCAATGTCCATCCTGATTTCTCTGGCCCTTTTCTTCATCATGGTGTCTCTGGGACTCAATCTGCCCAGCTTGCAATTTGACTTGCTTAAACACAGACCCGCTCTAATTGGTCGTGTACTACTCGCCACCTGCGCAGCCATGCCCCTGGCAGCATGGCTGCTGCTAAAAACCCCAATGGGACAAGGGCTGTCGCCAGCCATCGCAACAGCAGTGATGCTAATGGCCATCTGCCCCAGCGCCCCGATGATCGCCTTGAAGAGCAGGAAGTTGGCGAACAACCCTGAACTAGCGACAAGGCTGCAATTCTGGTCAGCTTGCGCTGCCATCATCAGCGTTCCGCTGTGGGTCTCTCAGTTGCCAGCTGAAGCGGGGGAAACCATCTGGAGCGTCAACGCCAAGGATGTCGCTCATCAAGTCTTCACCGTGCAACTCTTTCCATTACTCCTCGGCGTGTCATTGCGGCGTTGGTGTGCAGACTGGGCTGAACGCTGGAATCCAATTGTTCAGAAATTGAGCAACATTCTTCTATTTGTGCTCCTAACCCTAATCCTGGTCGTGGCCTTGCCGAAAGTATCGCCAATGCTGATCGACAACCTCAGAGGAGCACTCGTGATGCTCATCCTCACCTGGATTGGCCTTGGGCTGGGATATGTCGTGGCAGGAAATAACCAAGTCGAGCGCAGCACCCTGCCCTTGGTGCTTTCCATGCGTAATCCAGGCCTTGCATTGCTCATCGTTCAAGGCATGGCCCCCAACGCCATCGATCTCAAGGCAGCGGTTGTGGGCTACGTCGTCATTACTGCGGTTGGAACTGCACCATTCATGAAATGGCGCAAAACAACTACATCACAAGCATGACCAAGCGAAGAACATACCAGCAGATTTATGCACACTGATTTAAACAAAGAAGCCGAGCTCACTTTGAAGCCTCGTCGAGGAGCCGACATTCAGGCTCTATTCGTCACTGCCTTGGCTAGTTATCTCATCACCCTGACAACCCCATTATTCCCATCCTTAATCATAAGCTGCACCTTGTTAATCACATTGAGCAGGCTACGCAATCGCTTACGCAAACCAAATCTCTGGTGGTCTGGCATCGGATTATGCACAGGAAGTTTCCTTGGAACAGCTTCGACGATGGTCAACAATGTTCTCGAAAGTGGTACTAGTCCGGCCAATACTCCGTGGGAACGCCTTGTATTTGTCATCATATTAGGGATTACAGGCTTTTTTTCAGGCAGTCGCATTGGCATCAACCCTGATGCAGTAGAAGGCCGCACGATCGGGGACATGCTTCGCGCACTCAGTGGAACTTTTACGGGCGTATTCGGTGTCTTAGTTGCCATCGGATTTGTACTAGGAGGCCTGGACGAAGCACGAATGCTCTCAAGCAGACTCACTACCTCTCTAACAATCATCGTGCTTGGCCTACTTGGCCCTGGATGGATCAGCCACCGAATCAGGATCTATCAACACCATAGCCAACATCAACAAAATCCCATCAAATAGTCATCTTTAACGAAGTCATCAACAACCATTCCAACACCACACACATGCTTAATCAACTCAATCTTTATCGAATCGCCGCTGCTATAGAGCTGATCACAGGAGTAACGCTGCTCTTGCTTCCGGGCTTCATCGTCCAGATACTGTTCCAAGCCAAAGCAATTGGCGCGGAGCCATATCTGGCCCAGCTCTATGGCCTGGCCTTGATCGGACTCGGCGTGGCCTGCTGGAGCCAGCCCTGTCCAATGTCGGCACAACGAGGGATCACGATCTACAACGTTGTCGCGGCTGTGTTCTTATTCGTTCTAATTGCTAAGGCGATCTCGGGTGGACTCATGGTTTTGGCGGCCGCTTCCTTGCACCTCGTGCTCGGCGCGTTGATGATCATCGATCAGCTGAAACAGCGATCAATCTGAATCGGCTGCGCAACGAAAACCCATGTGACACGTTGCGGTGTCGGTTGTCTGGCCCATCAATGCAGCCGGCCGGAACCGATGGCAATAGTTTTCCGCACACAAAAACGATCCGCCCTTGATAATCCGCCGTTCCTGCTCTCCTTTCGGAACAGGGAACAACGTCGACGTCCATTCCCAGACGTTGCCGCACATATCGACCAAGCCATAGCCATTGGCAGGGAAACTGCCGACAGGAGACGTCCAAAACCAGCCGTCGGTCTGCTCATTGATCCAAGGGAACGGCCCTTGCCAGACATTGGCTAGCCACTGGCCTTCGGGGGTCATCTCCGACCCCCAGGCATATTCATGCCCAACGAGGCCGCCCCGAGCCGCCACTTCCCATTCATCAGCTGTTGGCAGGCGTTTTCCTGCCCATTCGGCATAAGCCAATGCATCCTCGTAAGCAAGATGCACCACCGGATGCTCCATGAGGTTGTCGATGGTGGTTGAAGGTCCCTGGGGATGGCGCCAATCCGCACCTTCCACCAAGGCCCACCAGGAAAGAGGTTGGCTGCGATCGACACTCGCTGGAGGCGGCGTGAAGACTGCCGATTCAGGGCATTGCTGCTCTGGGGGCAGGTTGGGATACAGCTCTGGATCAGGCGGCTTTTCAGAGACTGTCTGATAGCCGGTGTCGGCAACAAACCGAGCAAACTCGGCATTCGTGACTGGCGCCACATCGATCACAAACGACTGCAATTGAATGGATCGGATTGGAGCCTCTTCCGGATAGAAAGACTCTGAACCGACGCGATACGTCCCGGCAGGAATAACAACCATCTGAGCGCGCTGACCACTCATGTGCATAACAAGATTCAACAAACTCGATGAATTGAATCCAATGACTCAATGAATCAGAATAATTCTGGAGCGCTTTGAGGTTAGCCGTCAATAGAGTGAACACAGTGTTTGATGTTGCTCCATCGCCACAACCACAACAAACGAGGGGACCAGTTGGGCAGCAAGGTCAAATCCTGTCCGGAATAATTCTGCACAAATGGGACCATTTTGAGAAGCAATGATTCCAAGCCGTCCCTACCGTTTGCGAATTCAACCTCTGTTGTGATGCGAGCTTTATCCTTGGCCCTTCTTGCGACACTGAGCTTCCTGAGTGTGGAGGTTGCAGCGAAGCCACAAGACGAAAGCACTCCTGACGAGGCAAACGCAACTGATTTCAGCACACCACTGGTGCTTAGCCAGGCTGAATCAGTCAACAATGAGGAAGAATCTCAGGAAGATGAGGAAGACTCCTGGCGGGTTTATCTTGATCTCTATGCCTTTTTGGTGCCGACGACTTACACGACGTCAGAAGTCAATGGCAACAGAACAGACTCAGAACTACCACTTTCCGAGGTCATCGACAAGCTCGATAAAGCACTGACCTTCAGAGCTCAGGTGGAATATGGACGCTTGGGATTCATGGCAGGGATCTACAGCGGCAGTTTGTCGGATAGCCAATCCGCAAAGTTCTACAACGAAACCAACAATCCCTTACGAAACCGACTGGATCTTCCAAGTGCTCTTCGAAAACGCACTCTTCGTGTCGAAGGCGATCTTGATCTCGATGTAGAGGCCAATCAAACCATCGTTGATCTGGCTTTCCGTTACCGCGGGGGTGCGATCCAGAAACCTCGCATGGAAAAAGGGAGCAGCAGCTTTCTTGGACTTGTCGGAGCGAGGATCATTGACGCCAACGTTCGCACCAACTTCACGCTGAACAACGAGACAACACTCTCCGTTGAGGGAGTACGCGTCAACAGAGAACTCAGCCGCAAATTGGAGAAATCCTCAAGTGAAAATTTCGGCAACACCTGGGTGCAACCGCTGATTGGTGTCTATGGCACCTATGCCATCAGTGAGGACTGGCAGGCCTTTGCCTACCTTGACGCAGGTGGATTCGGGCTGAGCGGAGAAAAGGATCTGAGTGGAACCGCCCAGGCAGGCATTGCCTATGCGCTAGGAAACTCAGCTCAGATCTCACTCTCCTACAAGTATTTCGGCCTTGACTATGCCGGAGGCGGTGGTAATTCCTACAGCGTTGATCAAAGCGGCGTGAACCTAGGCCTGCGCTGGCTGTTTGACTGATGCAGCAGCCTGAGAAGTCAGGCTGTCAGCCACATTCACAGCCGTACGCGAGCCGCTGGCGATGGCGCCTTCGATGAAGCCGCGCCAACCCTCGGTGGTATCACCGGAGGCAAAGTACAGATGACCTTCGTGATGCGGAAGCTCATCGGCGAAGCGTTCGAAGCAACCGGGTCGGTAGGTGCACCAGCTGCCGTTGGAAAGCGCGTCATCACCCCAGTCATGACCAAACGTAGAGAGCAGGCGAACACCAGGAATGAATTCTTCGAGAATGGTTTGCCATTCAGAGACAGGCTTCTCCAGGGCACCGGGTTCGAGACTGAACCCGGCCAACACCGAATGCTGCTCGCCGCGTTTGTAGGTGAAGCTGCCGATCAGGGGTGAATCGGTGGAGCGGGACAGGGTCATCACCGCTCCGGGGTCACCCTCCACTTCAAAAAACACCTTGTATCCGCCCCCGACGTGCTTCAGCTGCGAAGCCTCTTGCTTCACCGCAGAGAGCGGCGGATCAAACGAAACGCTGTTCAACACATTCAGCGGCACAGTCACCACAGCACGCTTGGCAGTGACAACCTCACCATTCACGGTTGTCACTGACACACCGGTCGCTGAGTGCTGAACAGAGGACACCGACGTGTTCAGTGCAACTTCAAAAGCACCATCCTCTGCAATCGCAGAAACGAGAGCGCCAGTCCCTTCCGTGAACTTGTAACGGGCGGCAGTGTCGTTGAACAGCTCGTAATTCCAACCGGTGAGCGACCAGCAACGCATCATCTCCACATAGGAAGCATTCGCGGGTTGGTTCATCGAAAGGATCTCGAGCATGCCCCCGACAGCAGTCCGCTGCAAGGGAGTGAGTTCCAGAGCATTCATCCGATCAGCCACCGTTAGAGCATCACATTCAACAATCGCCTCACGCGTGTGACGAGAGTCGTAAGGGAGCTCCCAAACCGCCTTGGATTCTGCAAAAAACTGATGAAAGCCATCAACAAATTCAGCCAACTGGTCTTCGCGCAGGTCATGCACCTGATCACCGATCTTGATCGCAATCCGCTCGGCAGCACAGCCGGGTGTTTCCTGAATCTCAAGGCCGTAGCGTTCTTTTTCCGCCCAGACGAATGGCTGGGTCCAATGAATCCAGGTTCCACCAAGTTCCACCGCAAAACCGTTCACCTGCTTGTGCCAGGTACGACCGCCCAAGCGATCTCGGGCTTCCAAGAGAAGGACCTTGAAACCCCGCTTTTGAAGGTCACGGGCTGCTGTGATCCCGGCAAAACCACCACCAATCACAGCCACATCAACAGAACGAGCCATAAGAATTCAGTAAAAAGAGAATTAACCAAACAAATTTCAGATCGTCAAAACAATCAAATTTTTTCAATCGCTCCCAGCTTCCAGGAGCGGTCAAACCATTCCTGACCTGGGCCATAAAGACGGAAGATGCCGAACCAACCCTTTCCTGGAACCGTCTTCACCCAGTTGGCCTCTTTCCCAGCAGGGGCTTCAGGGCCGAAATACAGATCAATGCTGCCGTCGGCATTCTTGGCCATCTCAGGATTGCGCTTGTTGTTTTTGCTGGGGTAGGGCATCTCCTTGCTCTGCAACATGGAGCGGGTTTGCGGGTCGTAAACAACAAACGACCAGAACCTCTTCGCAGGAGGATTGGCAGGGATGTTGAGTTTGTAGGTTTTGGAACCATCCAGATAGGCACCGCTGCTGTCACGAGAAGAAAAGGCGTACTGCGAACCCACACCAGGAAGTTCCAGCACCATCGCCGGAGTATTCACTGTGGCAAGATAGAAAAACAGGGTGCGACCATCCATGTCACGCCCACCCTTGCCGCCATTGACGACATAGTCATGGTTTCCGCCTGGGAAGCCGGTTTGCCAGTAGCCCGCTTTCCCAGGGTAGATGTAGGCCTTGGGGTCTTGGGGAGCAAAGAGAATCGAACGCGCTGTGGCATTTCCGATGGCAACGGCTTCAGTCAGCAGGGCTTTTTGTTCCTTCGATGGCTTAAACGGCTTCCCTTTTTGAATGCCAATTGCTGAGGCCATCCCCAGAAGTTCAGGAGAGAAAACCTCAGATGGCTCACGCTGGATCACGTCATTGAGTTCTTCGTAGAACTTGAAGTCATTGGCATGGATCGTGTTCACGTCTGAACCGGTAAGGTTCTTGAACGTGTTGGCAGGAGGGTTGTTCCTTTTAGCGAAGGGATACACCTTGAGGCCATTCATAAATGCCGCTTTTGCTGTATCGGGCTTGCCTTGCTGATCGAGGAAGCCACGAAGGATCAGCCAGTTGATCTTGCTCGGGGTTCTGGCCACGAAGTAGCCCTCTGTGCTCGCCGGAGCTTCCTGACCTGGGCCAAGAATCAAATACTTGCCGCCCTTACCTTTATCTGGACCAGGGCCGCCCATATCAACAACAAAACGGAAGAAGGCATCATTGACAGTTCCAGGACCTGTGCCAGGGGGAACTTCCACCACAACAGGACCTTCACTGAGATCCAGAAAGGCTGAGGCGTACACCGTGTCGGTGTTCCCAGTGAGCCAGAGGGATGTGGAGCTCATCAGCTCTTCGAACAACCCGATGTCGCGATTTGGCTTCAAGCCATAGCCATCACGGTGACCGACGTAGAGCATCTCGAGGGATGCTGCGGGAATGAAGTTCAGGAATGTCTGAACGCCACGGCCTAGGTCCACCTGACGGCGTGCCTTGCGCATGGTTTCATCGTCGGGAAAACCATCGAAATAGTTGAACGTACCGATTCGGGTTTGAACCGAATCCGGCGTCAACACATCACCAGGAATTGGCGTGTTGTAACCCTTGGGAATGAGGTTGTTGGCTTTGAGAACAACCCCACTTCCGGCTACGAGCAGAGCGGAAGCGAGAACAAGCTGAAGGCGGGTGAAGCGTTTCATGGGAGAGCGAAAGGTGGGAAAAATTTCAGGAATGACAGGGCTCACTTGACCTGCTCGATGTCGTTGAGCTGCCAGGTTTTGTCGAACCAAGGTTGAAGCGGGCCATAGAGACGGAAGACAGCGAACCAGCCCTTACCAGGAACCGTCTGAATCCAATTCGCTTCCATACCTTTCGGCGCTGAGGGGCCGAAATACAGATCAGTGGTTCCGTCAGCATTCACAACCATGTCTTGATTGCGCTTGCTGTTCTTGCTGGGAAGAAGCTGATCGGTCTGCAGCTCAGAACGGGTCTGAGGGTCATAAACAACCATCGACCAGAAATCCTTCGCCGGAACATCGGCCTCAACCGTGAATTTGTAGGTCTTGCTGCCATCGAGATAGGCGCCAGTGGAATCTGTAGCCACCACTCCGTACTGGGAGCCAACGCCCTCCATCTTCAGCACCATCGCTGGCGTGTTGACGGTGTATCCCCAGAAGAAATTGTTTCGAGCGTCGAGATTCCGACCTCCTTTACCGCCATCAATCAGCCATTCGTAGCTCCCACCACCAAACGGTGTGAACCATTGCTTACCTTCGTAGAAATAAACCTCAGGGTTGCGAGGTTTGCCCATATCAGCGCGCACATAAGCCACACCCACCTGCACCGCCTCCTCCAGGAGTTCTCGTTCCTGCGCGCTGGGTGCAAAAGGCTTGCCTTTTTCCAGACCAATCGATGACGCCAAACCTCTTAATTCAGGATCAAGCAGATTGATCGGCTCCCGCTGAATCACCGTGTCGAGCTCTTCAAAGAAGTGGAAATTATTCGCATGAACCGTGTTAAATACACCTTCACCTCCTTGAATAAAGGTCATTGCTGGAGGGTCATCTTTCTGCGAAAGTGGGTAGAGTCTTAGGCCTTTCTTATAATTCGCAACAGCCTGATCTGGCTTACCCTCATCATCGAGAAAGGCTCTTAAAATCAACCAGTTGGAGTAACTGGGCGAACGGAAAACGAAATAACCATCGGTATTCTCAGGCTCCTTGTCGTCAGGACCAAGGATCAGATACTTGCCGCCTTTGCCCTTGTCCGGCCCGGGAGCTCCGGTATCAGCCACGAAGCGGAAGAATGCATCATTGATGGTGCCAGGGCCAAGACCTGCCGGAATCTCGATCACCAACGGCCCTGTATTCTTCAAATTGAAGAAGGTGGACCCATACACCGTATCGGTGTTACCAGTGAGAAATAGGGGGTTGGAATTCAGTGGGGCCATCAACATGACCTTGGTGTGATCCGTCACTCCCTGAGAGGCATGTCCAGCCCGCAACATCTCGATGCTGGCCGCAGGCATCAAGGTAAGGAACGTCTCATAAGCCCGAATGAACTTGAGGTTGTCGAAGCTGGCCTTGGCAGTGACCGCATCGGGCATGCCATCAAAGAAGTTGAAGGTACCGGCACTGGTTTTCACCGAATCCGGCGTCATCAGCTCGTCCGGAATAGGCGACGTATACCCCTTAGGGACATCACCGCTGCCTTTATTCAAAGACTGATTGCCGCCATCAGACTTACTGGAACAGCCCACAGCGAGCAAAGCAGCAAGGGTGACAGTGGAGAGTCCTTTGAAAACCGGACTCAGCCGACGCGCCATGGTCATCCGAAGATAGAGCTCACTATTTGGAAGCTAGGGGTAACTTCGAGAAGCGGCAGCCCAGGGACATTTAAAGATGATCCCATTCAGGCAATGATTTAAAAAGAAAAGCTCTGTTATTCCATCTGTTCAATCTGTGCAGCTCAACCAATACAGACAGAAATCGAAAGTTCTCCCAGACAAGACCAGCGCAAACTGTTCAGCGCGAGCAAACTGAGCCTAAGAAGCACTTTTCTTCAACATGAAAGGAACCCAAGCCATGGCCTATGCCATGGGAGCTATCTTCATCCTTGGCGAGACTGCACGTCGCGGCCTCGACTATTTCGCAATCAACGCCACAACGATGCTTGAGGACTATGGCTCGGGCATTTTGTTACTTCTGGCTGCAGCAGCCTGCACGGCCAAACTGAGACAATCCACCATGTACCTCGCTGGGGCATGGGGATACAGCGCAGGCGGAATGTTTGTGCCCTTTTTTGCTCATCTGGAGGCCTACTTGAGAGGCGCTACTTTTAGGCCTGATCACCCGATTGAAGATGTTAGTGGGATCATCGTGAAAGGAGTGATCTGGGGCATCTGTGTTGTCGCCTTCACTGCAAGCCTGCGCGACCGATCAGCAACATTCAATTCCTGATCTATGGGGCCCTATCAAGAAGGGCCTTACACCAAAACGAATCCAGCCAGCTATTGAGCTAACTGCAATTCAGGCCGGTCCCAACTGCCGTCGAAATAGGCAGGCTTAGGTTTGTAGATGCGCAAGGTGGCATTCCAACCTGGATAGATTGCAAGATAGTTGTTTTGATTTTTATCACCGCCAAAGTGAACGACAACTTCACCCTGGCCATTCGTTTTCGCAAAGGCGCTGTTCAAATTGAACGGCTCACCCGTGGGGAAGCCCTCCTTGTCGTACACAGTCAACGACCAGAAGGCATTATCAGCATTGGGAACATCTTTAAGAGTGAGTGTCTGGGGATCGGTTGATGTGGGTGTGTAGAAGAGGTACACCGCTCCCTCTTTGGGAAGTCCACCAATGCCAACGGCGACTCCCATATTGTTCTGCTCAGGAGAAACGACTCCCTTCCGCCCAAACAAGGCCTCCGACTTGATCCCCTTCTCGTTGCGCTCCTTGTTGTAGTCGGCGCGCAGGGCAAGCATTTGTTCCTTATTCCATTGGTTGGGCTGAATGAAGGCCCCTTTCTGTGCCTGCTTCACCGCAAGCTTGGCCTGCAAGGCCTGCGCCTTCGCAACATCAGCTGGGTCCTGAATGTTCACACCGGTGCGGAAGGCCACGACTGCAAAGCGGCTACCAACGATTTCCTTGGTGAGCTGGTATTCACCAGGATCTTGATGCACATAGGTATAGCCTTCATCATTCACAACCATGGCGCTCTGATAACGACCACCCGTTTCAGGCAATGTGATCGTAGCTGGGCTTTTGAGATCAAGAACCAACCAAGAATAGAGGGTGTCGAAATTAATCCGGATCACCGTTCGATCCTTGGGATCAGCAGCCTTGCTGTCGTTCCACAACACCCCCACACCTCCACTGCAGGTGGCCTTAGCAATTTTGCCCACATAAGCGGCCATCACGATTTGGGTTTCTGCTGCGGCATAGTTGGCCTTGGTAACGGGCACAACCTCTTCACTTTGGATCTCAACGGCAGGCTTCGGGCAATCCTCTGGCTTAGACGCTTGCGATGAAGATGATGCCTTTGCTGTTGCATCAGATTGTGCTTCGGAGGATGCATCAGGCGCTTTGGTCTGACCGCATCCGCCTGCAATCAAAGCGATGCCAAGCAGAGCCGCAGCAGCGGAACTGGAAAAAATTTTGGTCATGAATTCAATACAAATGAATAATTAGATTGATGCGCACTGAAGCGATTAATCAATTCGCAGGCTCAAATTGAGGCGGTGTCCAGTTTCCGTTGAAATAATTCTCAGTTGGCGAGTAAATCCGTAGAGCAACATTCCAGCCTGGATAGATATCAAGATAATTGTCTTTGCTCTTATCTCCACCCAAGTGAATCACATAGTCTCCATTCTCATTCTTTTTGGCAAACGCACTGTTAATATTATAGCTTTCACCGGTTGAAAACCCCTTCTGGTCATAGACAGTCACCGACCAGAAAGCACGGGGATCACTGGGTACATCTTTCAAGGTGAGCGTGTGGGGCTCAGTGGAATTGACCACTTTGGGGAAGGGATAAACGGCTCCCTCTTTGGGAAGGCCGCCCCAGCCAACCGCAACGCCAAAGTTACGCAATTCCTCTGTCAATTCACCCTTCTTTCCAAACGCCATCTCTGATGTAACTCCTTCAGGTTCTCGACGCTTGTTGTAATCCTCACGCAAAGCAAGGATCTCTTTCATGTCGTATTTCTTCTTCGAGACAAATTCACCTTTCTTGGCTTGCTCAAGCTTGATCCCATCCTGCGCAGCAGCTGCTTTCTTGAGATCCTCTGGATCCTGCACATTGACCTGCGTGCGTACGAAAGCAAAGGCATAGCGACTGCCAACTGACTCCTTGGTCAACTCATAACTGCCTGGTTTGTCACTGATCAGGGGAATCCAATGCTCTTCATCGATGACTTCGAGAATCTGGTAACGGTCCGTATCAGGAAGGACCACAGTGGCGGGGCTCTCGAGATCAAGCACCGCGAAGGAATACAGGGTGTCGAAATTGGGGCGCAGGATGGTGCGCTCCTTTGGATCCATGGCTGCGCGCTGGTGGAGGAAAACACCAACGCCATCGCTGCAGGTGCCCTTGGCGATCTTGCGTACGTAATCCGCCAAGATCACTTCAGTTTCTGCAACGGCGTAATTGGCTTTTGTCACCGGTGTCACGGCTGTGCCCTCCTGAACCACCGCTGCTTTCGGACAGTCGCTGCCAGCCGAAGCCGTCTTGCTCTCTTCCGACTTGCCGCAGGAGCTCACCAAAACACCTGCCGTGATGGCAGAGGCCAAAAGCGCTAGGGAGCCGCGGCGGGCGATAGAACGCACTGGCATTGCCAAAGTTCAAGATGAACCTTCTTTAGCCAGCTCCTAAAAAAGAGTCCGGTCAACGCAAAACTTTGCACCAAAGATTTGCCCGATCGGGACCTTCCCCACCACATCCAGGCTTCAGCACAATGACGTCATGATCGATGTGATCGGAACCGACGCTGGCGCACCTGCGTCCCTACCTCCGATGCACCAAAGCCTGGTGCAAGACGCTGACCTGGTGGCAGCTCCAAAGCGCATGCTGCCCCAACTTGTGGATTGGCTGGGCAGTCGCGCCACCGAACAGCAGCGCTTGGCCAGTGATGATCCAATTGCCCTCAGTGAAGCCCTTCGCCCGCTTGCGCAGACCCTGCGGATTGTGGTGCTGGCCAGTGGAGATCCCCTGTGGTTCGGCATTGGTCGCGTGTTGATCGAGCGGCTGGGGAGCAAGCGGCTGCGTTTCCACCCAGCACCCTCCTCCATGCAGCTGGCCTTCGCCCGCCTGGGCAGACCCTGGCAGGAAGCCGAATGGATCAGCCTGCACGGCCGTGATCCCAGCCCCCTGGCCCAGCGGTTGCAGAAACGGCCGGCCGCCCTGGCGGTGCTCACCGATCCAGGCCGAGGGGGCGTCGAAGAGGTCCGCGCGACTCTGCGCGGCAGCGGACTCGAATCGAGCTACTGCCTCTGGCTGTGTGAAGCCCTCGGTCACCACGACGAACGCGTGCAGTGCATCGAAGCGAACAAGCCTTGCCCGGATGACCTTCATCCTCTGCACCTGGTTGTGCTGCTGGCCCAACCTCCCGTCCCATCCGCGCCAGAGGCTCTTCCATTGTTTGGGATTGAGGATGGCGACTACCTGCAGCACGACGACCGCCCTGGGCTGATGACCAAACGGGAGGTGCGCATCCAGCTGCTCTCGGATCTCGACCTGCCGGAACAAGGCGTGCTTTGGGATCTGGGGGCTGGAACAGGGAGTGTGGGCCTGGAGGCCCTACGCCTGCGCCCGCGGCTGCAGCTGATGGCGATCGAACGACGAAGCGGTGGCGGGGCTTTGATCCAGGCCAATGCCCGACGCCTCGGCGTTGCACCGAGCTCCGTACTTGAAGGGGATGCTCTGACGCTGCTGCCTCAGCTTCCGGATCCAGATCGCGTGCTGGTGGGAGGAGGCGGGCGCCAACGAACAGCCCTGCTGAAGGGAGTGATTGATCGCCTCAGACCCGGCGGCATCGTGGTCATCCCCCTGGCCACCCTGGAAGCTCTTGCCGAACTGCGGCCTGTGCTCGAGCTGGCTGGGCTGCAGCTGCGGATCAGCCAGCAACAATCCTGGCGCGGTCAGCCTCTTGCCGAGGGCACTCGCCTGGCGCCGATGAATCCCGTTCTGATCCTCAAGGGCACGAAACCGGGGTCCTGAGCCCCAGAATCAGGCTGAGAACAGCGTCAGGCACCATGTCAATTCAGAAGAACAAACAGGTTTCCCCGCTGCGCATGAAGATCACCGTGCTGATCGCCGGCTTCGGGCCGCTGCTGGCCATCGGACTATTCCTGCAATCCAAGGGGTTCTTCGGTTAAGTGCAGAAGAATCCTGGAGACAGCGGCGCTTTCATTGATCTCGACGCAAAAAGGCGATGCCGCCAACGCCCTCGCTGCCATCGGGGAGCTGCACGGGAAACTTACGGTCTTCGAAGGCCAATCGTTCTCCGTTGACAAAGATCTCGGTGAGCAAAACCTCAGGCTTACCAGTAGCAAGGACCCGTTGATCGGCTTCGCGAAAAGGAAAAGCCGATTGCTCATCAACGAAATCAACATCGGCTTTTCCGATCATCTGCTCAGGGGTCGTTTGCAATGTGCGGGCCACAGCCGCATTGCCATAAACGAAATGAAAGTTGGAGTCCTTGACGTACACGTGGGCATCCGTACCGGCAAGCACCGACCGCATCAGAGCTGAAACATCGGCCATACCATTCAACGCTGCTCTGCAACGCTCGAGAGTGTTTTTTTCACAATGGCGCGCCCAGCAGGAGCCAACCCACACTCCAACAGACCTTTCAGCTGATCCTCAGCGGTGACCCAGACAGCTGAGGATCCAGACAATGATCGAACGCACCAAACGACACGTCGTTCTTACTCGTTCGTTTTGAAATTGACGAGCAAATGTTCAATCATCGGCGTTCGTTCATAGGCCTTCAATCACAACGGAGTCGCCGATCTTGATCCCCAGGCGCGCCGCTTCGCCAGCACCGATCTCGATCACACCATCAGCGAAATCCGCACGCCCGTTTCCATCAGCATCCGCCCAATAGGACGGGCAAGGAAGCGATGGACACACAGGCACTTCAGCGGAAATCGCCAGCACCTGTCCATCCCGCACAAACACCAGATCGAGCGCGGCGAGGGTGTTCAGCATCCAGAAGCGCATGGGGCGGGGCGGACTGGCGGGGAACCACATGCCTCGCAGCGGCGGCAGCGCTGGACGTTGCATCAAGCCGAGCTGCTGTTCCCTGGGCGTATCAGCCACCTCCAGATCAATGCAGGCGGATTCACGCGACTCCAGGCACCAGCGCGCTTCAATCGGCAGGTTTTGCGGTGGCGGTGGCAGCTCCATCAGCTGGGGTCGAGTCTTGGCGCCCCATCGTTGAGGCAGTAGCCACGGCCGCGAATCGTATGGATCAGCCGCGACTCCCCCCCCTCCTCCAGCTTCTGACGCAAATAACGCACATAGACCTCGATCACGTTGCTAGAGGATCCCTGTTCGTCGTTCCAGACCTCACGCAGGATCCTGTCGCGGCCCACCACGGTGCCGCGCTCCTCCATCAGCAACATCAGCAGGGCGTATTCACGAGACGTGAGAGCAACAGGCCTCTGGCCACGCCGAACCTGCCGGCAGCTGATGTCAACACTGAGATCGCCCACTTTTAATAAGGGACGACGCATCTGGCTGCGGTCCTGAATCACCAGATGCAGCCGCAGCCTCTGCAACAGATCGCTTGGCCCACTCGTGGTGAACCAGAAATCGTCTGCTCCGCAGCTGAAACAAACCTCGCGGGCCTCAATCGTGTCTTCGCTGACGCCAATCAGGATCGGCATTGACCCAAACCGATCCCTGAGCGAGGCCACCTGATCGATCGCATCAGCTCCCACAAGGCCCGCCGCCGGCACGCCACTAATCCCGGCAGACGCCCCCGCGTGGGTTTGGTAGCCAGACGCCAGCAGCCGGTCCGCCAGGGCCAAAGCGTCCTGGCCCAACAACAACACCAAAGGGCGTTCATCGCTTTCGCTCATCAGCGTTTCAGAAACAGTCATGAACGATTGGGCTTGGCCACGTGAGGAAGACCCCAGCCCAGTTTGTTGCGCAGCACCTGGAAGAACTCATGGTCTGTCAGGCGCACAAACCGAACGGGATGGTCGCTGCGCCGGATCAGCACCCGGTCTTCAGGCCACACATAACAGCCCGCACTGCCGTCCACCACCATCATCAGCCGTTCCGGCGTGGCGGGAAACACGGTCACAGGTTCCTGGTCGCTGAACACCAGAGCTCTTGAGGCCAGCGAGTGAGGCGCGATCGGCGTCAGCTGCAGCACCGGACAATCGGGTGTGATCACCGGTCCTCCAGCGCTGAGGGCATAAGCCGTGGATCCGGTGGGTGTGGAGAGAATGACGCCATCCGCAGAAATATCCACCGGTGCGTGGCGGCCGATGGCGATCTCGAAGTGACACATGCTCGTGAGTGGTTCACGGTGCAGAGCCATTTCGTTGAGCGACAGAGCCTCCCAGCGGCGTTGATCGCCGCGCATCACGCTCACCACCAGATTGGCACGCTCCTCAATCGTCCACTGCTCCGTGAGCACCTGATCCAAGGCCCGATCCAGGTCATCGAGGTAAGCCTCGGCCAAAAAGCCGAGATGGCCCGTGTTGATCGTGAGAATCGGCACACCCACCGGCGCTGTCTGACGCGCGGCCGAGAGCACCGTGCCATCTCCCCCCAGCACGATCGCCAGGGCCATCGACGGATCAAAGCCTTCGGGAACACAGGCGTTGTATCCGAGCATGCGCAGGTGCTGGTCGGGATTGGCAAAGCCCACCATCCCTCCGGAGCTACTCACTCTCACCACCTCGTGGCCGCCGCGCTCCAGGCGAGCCTGAATGGTGATGGCGATCTCAACCGCCAGAGGCTTGCCATCGTTGACGATCAGTCCGACCCGGGGCACCGATCGCATCAAGCAACAGCACAACAAGTTTATGAGAAAGCTCAGCTGAATGGCCCTCGGTTGGATCTTTGTTGATCAGCGACGGCTGGAGCGAAGCAGGGACACGATCAACCAGAGACCGAAGAGCGTGGCGCCGATAAACAAGCCCTCGCTCACATTGCGCAGCAATTGCTGCTGAGCGAGCGTCGCCATCAGCGTGGCGCTGAGCAGCAGTGCGGCCACCAGAATCGCCAGCGACACCCGCTGCGACAGTCGCTCCAGCGTGGCGCGCAACGACTCCAGCCCCTCAAGCTGCAGGGCAAACACGAGCTCATCACTGCTAAAACGCCGCAGCAGCTGACTGAATTGACGCGGCGCTTCAAGGGAGAAATTGCGCAGATCCAGGCCGAACTGCATCAAACGCTCCTGCGGCAACATCACCGAGCGCGCCAGCAATTGAGCCACCAGGGGCTGCATTTCTCCGGTGAAACTGAACGCAGGGTTGAGCGAGCAGCCCACACCTTCCAAATTGGTGACCGACTTCACAAACAGCCCAAGCGTTCCGGGCACGCGCAGACCAGTGCGGTTGGCCAACTGCAGAAGATCGGCCAAAAACAGAGCGAAATTCAGCTCTTCCAAGGGTTTGGAGAAACTGCTGGCAATCAACGCATCCAACTGGCGTTGGAGCTGTTGCCGGTCAACCTTTATCCCGCGGGCTGCTGGAGCGATCTGTTCCAGCAGATCGGTGGCCCTGGCACCATCCTGATTGATCAGCGCCAGCACCAGATCCAGCAGATTGCTGCGGGTGCGCGGGTCGAACACGCCGACCATGCCGGCATCGAGCAGCACCACGCTGCCATCGCTCAACACCTTCAGATTCCCCGGGTGGGGATCAGCATGGAAAAAACCCTCCACGAAGTACTGCTCCACAAAGGCACCCAGAAGCGCCGTGGTGGTGGCACCAACCCCCGGACCCTGGCTGAGGGAGAGCCGCGCTTGGTCCGTGAGGATGGCGTCCCCTTCAATCCACTCCAACACCAGCACCCGCTGACCGGAGAGGTTCTGCACCACCTGGGGCAACCGCAGCTGCCCCTCAGGAACAAATGAAGAGGCCTCCAGACAGCGCTCCAAACGGAGAGTGTTCTGAGCTTCGATGCGGAAATCCAATTCTCGGCCCAGGGCATCGAGCACCTGGTCAGCCAGCCCGATGAAGTCGTACTGGCTGCCCAACGCCGTGGCTGAGGCCAGGGCCGCAATCTTGCGCAGCAGACGGCCGTCCTCAGCCACCTGGACCTCGATGCCTGGCCGCAGCACCTTCACGGCCACCGGCACCCCGTCCTGCAAGGAGGCCCGGTACACCTGTCCCACACTGCCAGCTGCAATCGGATCGTGGTCGAACGTGCGGAAGGCCTGCGTGACCTCGCTGTTCAGCTGCTCTTCCAGTTGGGGACGCACCTTCTCCCAGGGCACTGGCGGCACGTTGGCCTGCAGCTCACTGAGGGCCTCGATATAGGCCTCACCGAGCAGGTCCGGGCGCGTGCTGAGCAACTGGCCCAGCTTCACGTAAACCGGTCCCAGCTCCGTGAGGATGTTGCACAGCACCGATGGCAGGGGAAGCCTGGTCTCCTCGGCATCACCACGACGCAGAAGCTGGGAGAGAAACGCCCATTCATGCTTCGAGAGAACCTGAACGATCTCCAGGGCTCGCGCGGAGCCATCGAACACCGAAAGCACAGACACCGCTCAAGCCGAATCACATCTCACTGGATCATGGAGAGAGCGCAGAGATCGGGCATCACTCTTCCCCGAAACGCGCCCGCAAAGGATCAGCCCTGCCCTCAGAACTGCTCGAGGAAGCGCAGATCGCTGGTGTAGAGCCGGCGGATGTCGTCAATGCCATGGCGGACCATGCAAAAACGTTCCACGCCAAGACCAGCGGCAAAACCACTCCAGCGCTCAGGATCGAGCCCCAGGCCTTCGAGCACCGCAGGGTCCACCATCCCGCAACCCATCACTTCAAGCCAGCGACCCCGCCACTGCACATCGACCTCAGCGGAAGGCTCTGTGAACGGGAAATAACTGGCGCGGAAACGCACCGGCAGATCTCCGAAAAAGGCCTTGAGGAAGGCCATCACCGTGCCGCGCAGGTGACTGAAATCCAAGCCTTCATCGATGGCCAGCACCTCCACCTGGTGGAACACCGGGGAATGGGTGGCGTCCACGGCATCCCGGCGATACACGCGGCCGGGGGCCACGATGCGCACCGGCGGTGGATTGCTTTCCAGATGCCGGATCTGCACCGGTGAGGTGTGCGTACGCAACAGCAGGTTGTCTTTCAGATAAAAGGTGTCCTGCATGTCCCGGGCCGGGTGCTCCGGGGGAATGTTGAGGGCGGTGAAATTGTGATGGTCGGTCTCCACCTCGGGCCCCTCCTCCACCTGATAACCAAGACCACAGAACAGATCAACGATCTCCTCGGTGGTGCTGATCAAGGGGTGGCGATGCCCCATGGGAACGCCTACCGGAGGAGCGGTGACATCCAGAGTCTCCGCTGCGATGCGAGCCTCCATCGCGGCCTGTTTCACGGCCAGGAGGCGCTCTCCCAGGAGCGTCTGCACCTGAGTTTTCAAAACATTGGCGCGCTGCCCTACCAGCGGCCGCTCGTTGCCGGGCAATTTACCCATGGCTCCGAGAACGCCGGAGAGACGGCCTTTCTTTCCAAGCAATCCAACCCGCAACTGCTCGAGGGCATCGGCATCGGCAGCGGCGGCGATGGCTTCAGCCGCTTCGGCCTCAAGGGCCTCCAGCTGATCGGTGAGCTGCTGCAGGGTGACGGTGGCGCTCACGGCTTTGACAAGACGACAGCTGACTGTAAGCAGTGATCACGACTAGGTTCGCCCCATCGGCGTTTGATTCCATGGCCCCCTTGCGGATCTTGATCAGCAATGACGACGGGGTATTTGCCGACGGCATCCGCGCTCTGGCGGCTGCCGCTGCCGCGGCAGGGCATCAGGTGACCGTGGTTTGCCCCGACCGCGAGCGATCCGCCACCGGCCATGGCCTCACCCTCCAAACCCCGATTCGAGCCGAAAAAGCCGACAGCCTGTTTGATGCGGGGATCACTGCTTGGGCCTGCAGCGGCACACCAGCCGACTGCATGAAATTGGCCCTGTTTGAGCTGATGGACGAAGCGCCGGACCTGGTGCTGTCCGGCATCAACCATGGCCCGAATCTGGGGACGGATGTGTTCTGCTCCGGCACCGTGGCCGCTGCGATGGAAGGAACCCTCGAGGGGTTGCCATCGATGGCCATCAGCAGTGCCTGTTTCCAGTGGCGCGACTTCCAGGGTGCCGCCGCCCTGGCGGTGGACGTGGCTACAGCTGCTCTGAAGGACCAATGGCCCGAGAATCTGCTCCTCAATTTGAACATCCCCCCCTGCCGGCCAGAAGTGATGGGTCCTCTGCGCTGGACGCGCCTCTCAATCCGTCGGTACGACGAGCAGTTCAGCCCACGAAAGGATCCTCGTGGCCGCACCTACTACTGGCTGGCGGGCGAAGTCGTGGAAGACCTGGAGTCGGGCGGGGATGGTCCGAGGGACTGGCCAACGGATGTGGCCCAGATCGAAGCCAACAGCCCCTCACTCACCCCCATCCAACCGGAGTTGTTCTGGCGTGGCCCCCTCGGAGGTCTTCCACGATTGGACCTCAATGGTCAACGCGTTCGATAGATCCTCTGCAGCAGCCAGAGCGAAAACAGCAATCCGATCAGGTGGGCGAACAGCACCTGCGTGTTGCTCAAAACGGAGAGCATCTCCAGCGAGGTGATTGCCAAGTTCTCAGCAGCACCCTGGCTACCGATCGCAATCCCTGGAGTCTGCGACGACGCTTGCACGAACAGGGCTCCTGCCAGCGACTGATAGCCAACCGCCGCCAACACCAGTCCGAGGAGATCGGCAAAGATGCCTCGCTTGATCAGACGACTGGCTTCTGAGCGACTCGGACGCACACCGCTGTCGAGCGCACGCCCCAAGCGCACGATCAGCCAGCCCTGCCAGAGGCTGAAGAGCAACACAAAGAACGACAGGGTGGTCAGGGACAGTCCCGGACTCAGTCCCACTGCACGATCTGCATTCCGGGAGAGGCTGCCGCCGATGTTGTTGAAGAGCAGCACCCCGACCACCACCACACCGAGGACGGTCTGGATCCAGAAGCGAATCCATGCCGTCCGCTTCAGGCCAAGGGCCAGCAGCTGGAAATCGAGCCGGTCGGCCATGCGGGCTTGGTCGTCTGTCGTCCAAACTTGCCACCAACCACCGCACTGTGCACGGCCCGTTGATCCCCCTCTGCTCACCTCAGCAGGCCCGCACGCCCACTGCGCTAGCCCTGGGCAGTTTTGATGGTCTCCATGCCGGGCACCGGCGTGTAATCAAGGCCATCACCACGGATCCTGAAGGCGGCCATCCCACCGTGGTGAGTTTCTGGCCCCACCCCAGGGAGGTTTTGCACGGAGAGCCTCGCCTACGCCTCGATCTCCCGGATGAAAAACTGCATTTGCTCGACCCCCTGGGGATTGATCAGCTGGTCCTGGTGCCGTTCACCAAGCAGCTGTCACAACTGAGCGCCGCCGACTTCGTGGATCAAGTGCTGCTGACCACTCTTCAGGCGCGTCACATTGCTGTTGGAGCCAACTTCCGTTTCGGCCGCGGCCGCGAGGGTGACACCACCACACTGGCGCGTCTGGCCTCAGCAGCTGGCGTCAAGGTCAGCGTCGTGCCGATCCTGGAAGACGGGGAAGGGAGGATGAGCAGCAGCCGCATCCGCGCGGCGCTCAGCGCGGGAGAGCTGAACAGAGCTGCCACCCTGCTGGGCCGTGCCTATCACTTTCAAGGAGAGGTGGTGCGCGGGCGAGGGCTGGGGCGTGGTCTGGGATGGCCGACAGCCAATCTGCAGGTGGATGGCCGCAAATTCCTGCCCGGGCTTGGGGTGTACGCGGCCTGGGCTTGGGTGGATGGCAACGGCACGCGGCTGCCAGCGGTGATGAATCTCGGACCTCAACCCACTGTGGATCCCGGGTCCCCCTCAGCCGTTGAGGTGCATCTTCTCGATGTGGAGAAGGAGCTCGTGGGCCGCACGATCAGGGTGGAACCGGTGCGGCGTCTCCGCGGCCAAAAGCGTTTTGCTGGGCTCGAGGAGCTCAGCAATCAGATCAAACGTGATGCCGATGCAGCCAGAGAAACGCTCAGGGCTCAGGCCGGGTAGGCGTTGGCCAAACCCCAGACAATGAAGACGCCGATTCCTCCAAGCAAGATGATTCCCCACACCAGCACGTGCATTGTGCTGTCAGATCCGCCGTTCTCCATCGCCGCGTTAGGCATGAGATCCTGCCCAGAGTGCCATGGAATCGATGCCTGTCGCCCCCAGCACTGATCCCCGTGTGGCGAGGCTGATCGATGCCAACCTCGATCGAGCCCGTGAGGGACTGCGCGTGATCGAAGACTGGTGTCGGTTCGGTCTCGATCGTCATGACCTTGTTGTGCCGCTCAAGGACTGGCGGCAACAGCTCGGCCAGCTGCATGACGACGCTTACCGACAGGCCCGGTCCACCGCCACTGACACCGCGGCAGGGTTGGGCCATCCGGCCCAAAACAGCCGCACCAACAGCGTCGCCATCGTGAAGGCCAATGCCAGCCGCGTGCAAGAAGCACTTCGGGTGATTGAGGAATTCACCCGCACGGCTGATGCCGTTCTTGCCCAAACGGCAGCCGAAGTGCGCTATTCGCTTTACGACCATGAGGTGCGAATTCTTGAAGCCTGCGGACACAACCGCCGCAAGCAACAGCTGGAGGAGGCCAAGCTTTGCCTGATCACAGATCCAAGTACCGACGACGACAGCGGACGGCTTGTCCGCCACGTCAACGCGGCCCTGGATTCAGGTGTCACTCTGGTTCAGTACCGACGCAAGCATGGATCCGATGGGCTGCGGCTGCAAGAAGCAAAGCAGCTGGCGGAGCTCTGCCAATCGCATCACGCTCTGTTCATCGTGAATGACCGAATCGATCTCGCCCTGCTCGTGAATGCCGACGGTGTTCATCTCGGTCAGGAGGATCTGCCCCACAACGAGGCCCGTCGTCTCCTCGGCAGCGAGAAGCTGATCGGACGCAGCACCCACGCGCTGGGGCAGCTTCAAGAGGCGCAACAGGCAGGGGCGGATTATGCAGGCGTGGGGCCGGTGTTCGCCACAGCCACCAAAGCCGATCGGCAACCCGCCGGACTGAACTGGGTGAAGGAAGCCTGCGCAGCAGCTCACATTCCCTGGTTCGCCATCGGTGGCATCACAGCCACAACCTTGCCCCAGGTGCGTGAGGCCGGCGCCAGCCGGGTGGCCGTGGTGAGCGCGATCATGGCGTCCGACGATCCAGCACTCGCCAGCCGGCAGCTGCTGGACTTGCTTCCTTAAACCGTCGATTCAACATGCAACTCACCGTCAATGGAGAAGCACGTCAAATCGACGGAGGCCTCACCCATCTGGATCAAGTAATTGACGCCCTTGGCCATCACCCCAGGCTGGTGGTCGTTGAATTCAACGGTTTGATCCTCACCCCCGAACGCTGGGGGAACCAGCCGGTTCAAGAAGGTGACAGCCTTGAGATCGTCACCATTGTTGGTGGTGGTTCCTAGGATCACCTCAGTTTTTTACGTCGTTTTGGCCCATTCGCCGAATCGCCTCACCAACCGAGCGATCCACCGCTGGCTATCAGGCTTGATGGTGCCAGTGCTGCTGGTGGGTCTTCTCTTAATCCATCCCCTTCCCAGTGATGCGGCCCGTGGTGGCCGGATCGGAGGCGGCAGCTTCAGGGCACCAAGCATGCCCCGGAGCGGCGGCTACGGCGGTGGAGTCAGGAGGGGCTACAACGGCGGCTACAACAGAGGCTTTGGCGGCGGTTTCGGCTTCCCCTTCATCATTCCAATCTTCGGCTTCGGCGGCGGCGGACTGCTTGGATTCCTCGTTTTGATGGCCATCGTCGGGGTGCTGGTGAATGCATTCCGTGGAGCTGGAAACCGTCCCGCTATCGGCGGTGGAGTTGGTGGATATGACAGCCCTCGGGAAATTCCTATGGGTCCTGTGTCGCTGCTTCAACTGCAGATCGGCCTACTTGCAAGCGCCAAGGATCTTCAATCTGATTTACGTGCCCTCGCCTCATCCGCCGACACCAGCTCTCCAGCCGGACTTCAGCGGGTGCTTCAGGACACCACGCTGGCCCTTCTGCGCCAGCCTGATCTTTGGGTTTACGCCAATGCCGAATCGGGCAGCGTTCCCTTCAACGCAGCTGAATCAACCTTCAACCGCCTGTCCATGACAGAGCGCAGCAAGCTGCGTGAAGAGCTCACCACCAATGTGGGCGGGGTTCGATCCAACAGTGAGGACACCGCCAGCCGTGGCGATGCTGATGCGACCAATGAATTCATTGTGGTCACGCTCCTGGTGGCCAGCCGTCGATCAGTGAATCTCAAACAGGCCGACAACGGTGAAGACCTGCGAGAGTCCTTGCGCATCCTCGGTTCCACGGCTTCCAGTGATCTCATCGCTCTCGAAGTGATCTGGCAGCCCGATGGCGCTGGTGATGTTCTCAGCGCTGATGAACTGGTGACGGCGTATCCCAACCTTCAACACCTCTGAAGCAGGTTTAAGAAAATCTTCCACAGAATCGATGTCATCAAACGCGCAAAAAGCGGATGACATCGATAGGTTGAAATGACTACTAACGCACCAGTTCATTGGCCCCTGCATCCCGACCAGATCCACGAGTAATGCAGTGGCAGACGAACGGAGAGCTTGATCGCAACGATCTTTTTGAACTGGTCCGCACGCTCAGGGACGTCGAATCACCGACCCACAGCAATGAGCTCTGGCGACTGGGGACCAAGTACGAACAAGCGTCCTAAATCAATTCCAGATCTTCAACCGTCCCTCTTGCCCGCTTTCGAGGCTCCAAGCACCTTGCGGTTGCTGCACTTGCTGAATGTCGGCCAGATCCCCTTCTTGGGTCAATTCCAGCGTTTTGATGGAAGCCCTTCAGCGCTATGAGCAGGGTCGTCTGCCTCGTTCCCTACGTCTCTGGGTCGAAGCCACGCTGGAACTGGAACCTGAAGACTCCGTCGCAACCCTCCTGCCCCATCCGTCGACGGATTAATTCTTCAGCATTGTCTGCCCAGGATTAAACGCCTCTCCCCTGGAGAATGCGCAAGGCGGCCATTGCAGCTCCGTAGCCGTTGTCGATATTGACAACCGTCAGACCAGGTGCACAGCTCGCCAGCATGCCATCGAGGGCGGCACGCCCACCAGCACTGACGCCATACCCCACGGATACAGGCACACCGATCACTGGCTGGGGCACCAGCCCGGCCAGCACCGTGGGCAAGGCCCCTTCCATCCCAGCGCAGGCAATGATCACATCCAGCGGCTGAAGCGATGGCAGTACAGCCAGAAGACGATGCAGGCCAGCCACACCCACATCGAGTAGCACCTTGGTCGCCACCCCATGCACCTGTAGAGAGAGTTCCGCCTCGGCAGCAACGCGTCGATCGCTTGTGCCACCACTAAGCACGCCCACCCTTACATCCTGGGAAGGGTTCGGGAGAGATCCATCCGTCAGACATCCTGCATCGCGATGCCACTCCACAGTTGGCAAAGCGTCCATAACCGCGACTGCCTTGTCAGGACTCACCCGGGTCACAAGCGCCAACTCACCCGCAGCACGCATGCTGCGCAGGATGGACGCGATCTGCTCGGAACTCTTGTGCTGGCCCCAAACGGCCTCCACCATCCCCAGGCGCTGACGGCGCTGAAGATCGAGACGAGCCTCGTCCACGGTCATGGGGGTAGGAGTTCCCCTTCGTACACCAGTGGGAAGGGATTCCCCTCGACCTGCCCTAAAGCCTGACGGGCGATCAACTCAAACCGCTGCTGTACGGCCTCCACCTCCTCCTGAGGAATCGCTTTCCAAGCCTCTCGACTGCTCCAACGGATCAACAGCGTGCCCTCTTGGCTGGTGGGATCCCAGAGCAAATCCCGACCAAGGAAACCTTTCTGCTGAGTGAGCCAAGGCTCCCAGCTCCCCCGTTCAGCCTCCATCCAGGCGTCGCGCGCCTGATCAGGCACCTGAATACGCAGATGCTCCACCACGGCAACGTCATAACCACCTTCGGGGTCTGCGAAGGCGATCAGGCGAAGATCATCGTGTCCAGCCAACGCGATCACCAGAGCCAAACAAAGCCCTGAAAGGTTAAACAGAACTCGTCGCAGCCCGATCCAAGGGAACGTGATCATTGGCCCAGCAGGGCGACGGCATAACAGGCGATGCCCTCTTCGCGACCTTCCGGACCGAGGCGTTCATTGGTGGTGGCCTTCACACCGACCTGGTCAGGCGCAATCCCCATCGCCATGGCGATGGCTGTACGCATGGCCTCGATGTGCGGTTTGAGTTTGGGGCGCTCAGCGATCACCACCGAATCCACATTCACCACCTGCCAGCCGCGCTGCTGGATAAGCGCCACAACTTGGCGCAGCAGCTCCAGGCTGTCAGCCCCCTTCCACTGAGGATCCGTAGGCGGGAAATACAAGCCGATATCCCCCAGGGACAACGCCCCGAGGAGGGCATCCATGATTGCGTGCACCAAAACATCAGCATCGCTATGGCCATCGAGCCCAACACCGTCAGGGTGCTCAAGGCGCTGGCCGCCAAGAATCAGCGGCCGGCCGTCCACCAGCCGATGAATGTCGTAGCCGTTGCCGATGCGAAGCGTCATTCAGGCCCTGTTCTCTGACTCATTGTCAGCGCCGACGCGCTCCTGCCAGCGTTGCATCAGATCCGGTCGGCGATCTGCCGTTCGCAGCTCCCGCTGCTGCTGACGCCAGCGGGCAATGGCACCGTGGTCTCCGCTGCGCAACACCTCGGGCACCCCCATCCCTCGAAACTCGGCTGGACGGGTGTAGTGCGGGTGCTCAAGCAGGCCATCGCTGTGGCTCTCCTCCACGAGTGATTCTGCGCTGCCGACCGTACCCGGAAGCAAGCGCACCACACCATTGATGATCGTCATGGCCGGCAACTCACCGCCGGTGAGCACAAAGTCGCCGAGCGACACCTCCTCATCAGCGAGGGAACGAATGCGCTCGTCAAACCCCTCGTAATGGCCACAGAGCAGCACAAGCTGATCGTTGTCACTGGCCCAACGCTGCAGATCGGCTTGCTGCAACGGATGGCCTTGAGGCGTCATCAGCAGCACTCGGCGACGCCCACAAACAGGAATCGCGTCGAAAGCCGCAAACACCGGTTCAGGCTTGAGCACCATCCCCGCACCACCGCCATAGGGCTCATCGTCGACCTTGCGGTAGCGATCGGTGGCGTGATCGCGCGGATTATGGAGAACCAACTCGACGCGACCAGCGCAAAAAGCACGCCCGATTACCCCCAGCTCGCGCATGGGCGCGAAGGCCTGCGGAGCCAGAGTCACAACATCCAGCCGGTACGGAGCCATTGCGGATCAGGGCTGTGGCGCTGACACGCGCCGAATCTCGGAGCAGAAACGGGCTTGAACGGGGGTCCCCTCCGGCGCCGTGGCTGTGGTGCTGCGCAGCCGCAGGTTGGGCTTGATGAACCAGATGCGCTCAAGCACCCGGGTGTCGCCTTCCATCACCTCCAGCTCGACACTGGCGTCGGGGCGGAACTGCCAGTACCCCTGGCGTTGTGAGGCCTGCGAGCGCAGCATCAACTCACCATTCGCCGCAAACAGAAGCTCACTGGACGCGCCATCCGCCGCCTCCACCGTGAGCGTCCAGGCTGAATCCTGGCGCGCCGCCTTCACCGTGACCTCACCACGGTCGCTGGTATGCCATTGGTCCTCGGCACCCTCAAGATCAAACCGACTGCGCAGACTCATCCAACGGCCTGCACACAACTGCAGAAAGGCTTCTAGATCGTCCGGGGGGAAAGCGGTTTCATCCATGGATCCATCCTCGCAGGACATGGTTCAGCGGCCCTCTTCGGCATATCCCAGTTCTGCCAGCCGCTGCGGCTTACTGCGCCAGTCGGGGACCACTTTCACGAACAACTCCAGATACACCGGACCATCAATCAGGGTCTGCATCTGCAAGCGCGCTCCCTGGCCGATGGTCTTGAGCATGGCGCCACCCTTTCCGATCAGAATGCCTTTCTGACTTTTGCGTTCCACAAGGACGGTGGCCAGCACCGCAGTTCGGCCCGATCCCTTCCCTTTGGATGGCATCTCCTCCACCCTGTCGATGCTGACCGCAACACTGTGAGGCACCTCCTCCCGGGTGAGGAGCAGCACCTGCTCACGAATCAGTTCGGCCATTAACAGCCGTTCAGGTTGATCACTAACCATGTCGGCCGGATAAAGCTGAGGCCCCTCCGGCATCAAGGCACTGACGGCCCGAACGAGCTCGGGGCAACCTTCACCCGTGAGCGCGCAGCAGTGGTGGATGGGCCACCCTGACTCCGCCAACAGATCGCGGTAAGCAGCATCCGCCTCCGGTCGTCGCGCCGTGGGGACCTGATCCCATTTATTGAGCACAACCTGCACCGGCAGCCGCTGCTGACGCAGGAGATTGACGATGAAGGCATCCCCTCGGCCTGGAGGTTCACAGCCCTCCAGCAACAGAAGCACCTGGTCCACTTCACCAATGGCCGACCTGGCACTTTGCACCAGGCGTTCTCCGAGCAGATGATGGGGCTTATGAATGCCCGGGGTATCCACCAGAATCAGTTGTGCTTCCGCTGTGGTGAGGATCGCGCGCAGGCGGTTGCGCGTTGTCTGCGCCACGGGAGACGTGATCGCCACCTTGTCACCTACCAACTGATTCACCAGCGTGGACTTACCGACATTGGGACGCCCGATCAGGGCCACAAAGCCGGAGCGGTGACCGTCAGCCAATGGAGTGACTTGCATAATCTCAGTCTGCGGGGTCACGGACCTGCCTGATTCAGAGAAATAGCCTGATGGGGCGGGCACCAATTGGCCATGACAAACAGAAACCCCAACTTCCAGGAGGCAATGGAGATCGCCGCCACCTGGTTAAAACAGTGGGACGAAGAGGAGATCAGCGATGAGGTAATGGCTGATCGCGCCGCAGAACTTCTTGCCAGCCGCGACGGAGCCAGGGGGTTCTTCGTAGTGAGTCTCGCCGGCGAGAGCACTTTGATGGACCGACTGCCTGACGCTCTTGTGATCAAGTTGCGTGAGGCTGGCGACGGGGTGGTGGATCTCACTGCACGCAACCTGGCCATGAGCGCGGCGATGGTGGTGCATCACCGCAACAACGGCGATGAGGCGCAAGCCATGGGGTCAGAGCGGGTCAATCAACGCTGCACCGAGCTGCTGCGCCAGCTCGACAGCCAGAGAGTCAAGGAGCGACTTGAGACCCTGCTGGAAGCTGCCAGCCACAGCCGTGGCGACGACCTCAGCTTTCTTGAGCGCTGGGGGTACAACAAGGATCAAAAAGAGGCCATCGGCGAGGCCGTTCATGCCGTAGCAGAGACAGGACGGCCCTAAAACCGTCCACGCTAGATCTGGTGTGACTCGCCAGTAAAAAAGCCCGGGGCGTAAAGCTCCGGGCCGGGTGATGGGGAAACTTGACCATAGCCAGAGATCCAGTCAAAGACCAGCACCACATCTGGTGGCAGCAAAGATGAAGGAACGTTTTGCAGCACTATTAGGCCAATCTGAAGTTGAGACGCATCCCGTAATGAGCGTCCTATCGTTGTGGTCCGAGGGCCGGGTGATGGGGATCAGCCGGTTCGGATCCCGGGAATTCTCCCGGGTTTTTTATTGCCTGGCTTCGGGTCGCTCCAGAGAACTCACGGCCAACAAAAACCCCGGCTCAAGGCCGGGGTTGCGACAAATCAAGGCCTCGAGCAAGGCGTTCACCTCAGTCGCGGCGACCACCACCCTGAAGCGCGATCACAAGGCGGAGAATAAAGATGAACAGGTTGATGTAAGTGAGATACATCCCCAGAGCGCCCGCCAAATATTGATCATCCCTGTAGGTGCGAGGCATGGTGTAAAAGTCGACAAAGGCCATGCCGACGAACAACACGGTGCCGAAACCCGCGATGGCGAGGTTGGTTGCGGCGTAGATGCCAGGAATAAAGAAACCGGCCACGAAAATGCCGAGCATGGCGATGATCAACCCCATCAAACCGAGGCCCACCACAGCTGTGAGGGCCTGACCCACGCTGTCGCTCATGCGGCGTCCCACCACAGAGGCGACCACGAACGTGAGACCTGTGGCCAAAGCTGCGATGCCGATTGAGGCCACACCCGCCACGGCAATCGCTTGCACAACCAGACCGGTGAGCGTGAAGCCCGTGAGAAGGCTGAACGCCGCCATGAGGGGCAACGCTGTGCCGTTGTTCCCTTTACTGGCCGCATTCTGGGCCACGAAAAACAGAATGAACCAGGGGATGATCGCGACAAGCGACAACCCGTTGAAGGCCTGAAAGCCGATGGAGGCCATCGTGGCCATACCACCCACAACGCCCGCTGCCGTCAGGGCCATGCCTCCTCCCACATAAGGGAGGGCCTTGTTCACAACATTGGGGCCGACGAGGGCACTGGATTGTGCCTCGCGGATGGCGTCTTGAAAATTGCTGCTGGCTGGCATAACGCCCCAGATCACTGGAATCATCCTGCCAGCTGCAACAGGGTTGTGGGATCTACCTCGGTGCGGATCTCCCCATCGAGCGTCGCGCGGGAGGACCCTCCCGGCGGGGATGGGTTTTGTCACGACGGGCATAGGCCTCCACTACCCGCTGGACGAGGGGGTGACGCACCACATCGGCGGCTGTGAGGCGGCAGACCGCCACACCCTCCACGCCATCGAGCACCTCGGAGGCTTCCACCAAACCACTCAGCTGTCCTGGTTGGAGGTCCACCTGGGTGATATCACCGGTGACCACCATGCGCGATCGCTCCCCCAAACGGGTCAACACCATGCGCATCTGAGCCGGCGTGGTGTTCTGAGCCTCATCGAGGATCACGAAGGATTCCGCCAGCGTGCGGCCGCGCATGTAAGCCAGCGGGGCCACTTCAATCACCCCTTTTTCAAGCATTGCGGCCGTTTTTTCGGGGCCCAGAAGCATGTGCAACGCGTCGTAGAGAGGCCTCAGGTAAGGATCCACCTTCTGCTGAAGGTCTCCGGGAAGAAAGCCCAGTCGCTCTCCGGCCTCCACCGCAGGCCTGGTGAGCACCAATCGCTCCACTTTGCGCTCCGTGAGCATGCGCACGGCCAGGACCGTGGCCAAGAATGTCTTGCCTGTGCCCGCTGGCCCGAGAGCAAACGTGAGATCGTTGCGCTCCATCGCCTCCACGTAGGTCTTCTGACGCAACGTGCGCGGACGTAACAGTGCACCCCGTTGATTTTTGGCCAGCACCTGCTGACCCATGGCGTCGTGCTCGCGATCACGCCCTGTGTCGAGGGCCTGCAAAGCGGCTTGCAGATCCACCTGAGAGATCGGCTCACCCTCCTGCCAAAACTTGCGCAGCAACTCGACCGTTGCGGCCGTTCGCTCCAACTGGCTTGGACGGCCTTGGATCACCAGCTGCAATCCACGAATCACAAGAGATGAACCCGTCAGAGCCTCCAATTGCCGGAGGGTCTGACCAGAGGGGCCACCTGCGAGAGCAAGAGCGGCTTCCGTGTGGGGTAAGTCAAAGACGAAGCAACCGTCTGAGGCAGCCTCGGACATGCTGCTGATCAGGCTTCGGCAGGTGCTTCTTCCGCGTTCTCGTCGCCAGATTCGGCTTCGGCTGCAGCCTTAGCCTCGGCTTCCGCTGCAGCTTTGGCTTCAGCAGCCTCCTTGGCTGCTTGCTTGGCATCGGCTTCACGCTTCGCCGCCTGCTTGAGTTTGCCGACAATTTCAGCCGGGCGCACCGTTTTCTCGATCAAGCCACCTTTCTCGAGAAGGGTGCGCACCGCATCGGTGGGCTGGGCACCCTGCCCCAAACGCTCACGCAGCGCTTCGGCATCCAAACGGGTTTCCTTGGTGCGGGGGTTGTAGTACCCGAGCTCCTGCAGGGGGCGTCCGTCGCGGCGGGAAGTGCTGTTGCACGCCACAAGGCGGAAGCTCGCTTCCCGCTTCTTACCGAACCGCTTCAGGCGGAGCTTGATCATCGTGGCGCTTGCTGAGGTGGAAACAATCGGCGCAGGTGAAACGAGCGCCAAACAACCAACTTACCTTGTCGAGGGATCAAAGCTGCCCGAACCCTTTTTTCTTCTTGACCGGACGCTGCCGGCGAGGGGTCCCGCCCCCGCGCCCAGCCTGTCCCGTCGGCATTCCACCCGGCATCCCGGGCATACCGCCACCCATGCCGGGCATACCGCCACCCATCCCAGGGAATCCGCCCATTCCAGGCATGCCACCCATTCCAGGCATGCCTCCGCCTTGGGTCATCTGCTGCATGAAGCCACGCATCTTCTGGAAATCCGCCAGCACCTTGTCCACATCGGCGGGCTGGTGACCACTTCCCCGGGCAATCCGGCGGCGACGGGACGGCTGACCAGCCAGCAGATCGGGATTCTCCCGTTCCTGCTGTGTCATGGAACCGATCATCGCTTCGATCTTCTTCAACTGCTGCTCGCCCTGCTTGAGCATGCCGTCATCGATCTTGTTCATCCCCGGGATCATCTTCATCAGGCCACCCAGCGATCCCATGCGCTTGATCAGGCGCATTTGCTGCACGAAATCTGAGAAGTCGAACGTGGCTTCCTGCAGCTTTTTCTGCATCTTTTCGACATCAGCCAGCTCCACCTCCTTCTGAGCTTTCTCCACCAGGGTCAGCACATCGCCCATACCGAGGATGCGACTGGCCATCCGCTCCGGGTGGAAGGGCTGCAGAGCCTCCACCTTCTCGCCCGTTCCGATGAACTTGATCGGCTGGCCGCTCACCTTCCGGATCGACAGCGCTGCACCACCTCGGGAGTCGCCATCCAGCTTGGTGAGCACCGCTCCGGTAATACCGACCTGTTCATGGAAGGCACGGGTGAGCTCAGCCGCTTCCTGACCGATCATTGAATCCACCACCAGCAGCACTTCATCCGGCTGAACGGCGGTGCGGATTCGCACCATCTCCTCCATCATTTCGGTGTCGATCTGGAGTCGACCCGCTGTATCCACCAGCAGGGTGTCGAAACCCTCCTCCTTCGCTTTGGCCAAACCGGCAGCTGCAATGGCTTCGGGTTTGGCATCAGCGCCGAGACTGAAAACCTCCACACCGATCTGACCACCAAGGGTCTTGAGTTGCTCAATGGCAGCCGGACGGTACACATCGGCGCCGACCATCAGAGCCCGGCGCCCCTGATCCTTGAGATGCAGGCCGAGCTTGGCCGTGGCCGTGGTTTTACCAGCCCCCTGCAGACCGGCCATCAACACAACGGTGGGTGCCTCCTCGGCCTGGGCCAGCGGGGCGTTACCGCCACCCATCACCTCAACCAGCTGCTCGTGCACAACCTGGATGAACTTCTGATCCGGGCTGACGCCACGCACCACGTCGGAGCCAACGGCCTTCTCGCGCACATCGGCAACAAAGTCCTTCACAACAGGAAGGCTTACGTCCGCTTCCAGCAGGGCGCGACGCACATCTTTGAGGGCCCCCTCCACATTGGTGTCGGAGATCTTGTCCTGACCTCTCAGCCCCTTGACCGCATCTTCAAAGCGGGCTGACAGCTCATCGAACATCGGTGACGCGGCGGTTTCAGATCACTGATCGTAAAAGTGACCGGGTTCAGTAGTGATTTCTAGGCTGGCAGCAGAGCGTGATGCCATGCAACTCGCCTCTTTGGCACCAGGCCTTGTTGCACTGCGGAACCATCGCCCATCTCAGGATCGTTCCGCGATCTGTTTGCAGGTCTTTCGGTGGCAGCCCTCGGGGCGGTGCTGATGCTGGCGGCTTACTCCCTGCTCGATCTGGCCAGCCTGAAGCGTCTCTGGACGCTCGATTGCAATGAATTCGTTCTGTCCTTGATCACATCCCTGGGGGTGGTCACCCTGGGAGCGATCAACGGAATTTTGATCGCCGTGGCGCTCGCGGTTATTCGTTTTATGAAACACAGGGCCCGCCCCATGTGGATGGACAGGGACTTTCTGGACTGCTGCTGTTCCGCTTCAACGCACCACTGGTGTTCTTCAATGCCAACCACTTCCTGGCCTCCGAGGGGATCCGCCTGGTGATCGCCGGACGCCGCACCGAATTCCTACGAGGATTGAACGCAATGGGTATGAACAGCCCCATCTTTAACCCTGGCTGTTCCCCAAGCTGCATCAAGCCGTCAGGGCCTTCCGGATAAATCCTGATCCGGCTTATTCGAAAGCCTGAAGGCGCCATCCTCCATCAGCGTCCCGACCAAAGATGTAAGTCAGAAGAATCGCCGAAGGCTGCGTCTCATCGACGACGCGCCCCTCCTGAGTCGTCGTCTGGTCGCGGTAGTTCAACTCAGCTCTTAATTCGATCCGCTGTGGCGTCTCGCTGACCAGCTGTACCGATTTGATTGAAGCATCGATCGCCTGCTTCAAACCTTCTGCCTGATTGGCATCGCGTTGCTGCTGCACCTGGTTAATCAAGCCAGCACGGGCAATCGACTGCAGGGTTGACTGTGCTGTCCCTTCACCGCTCAGAACAGCGGCTTTTCCGTCCAACCAACTCTGAAGCAGGCGCTGCAGCTCATCCGCCGTGGGCTGTTCAGATTTAAGTGGCCAGGATGCTGCTTTGCCTGCCGTCAAGGATTCAGACACTTCAGGTTTGGTGGTCGTTGAAGAGGGGGCTTTGGCCTTCGGCAGGGGCTTCACCTTGGCTGGAGCCGACGACTGGCCGTCAGCCGGATTCGAATCCACCTCCTCGCGCAGACCGATCAGGCTCCAGACAGCCACCACCACGACCAACGCGGCGAACACTCCGGATCCAACCAGCAGGAAACGGCTCCGATGCGGAATCTCCGAAACAGACAGACTGGGCAACGTTGGCCAGCTCACACGCGGAAAACCTGACCAGGGGACCGTTCTCGAAGCAGAAGGTTCCGATTCCGCCACTTCCTCTGAGGATTTGATGACCTCGTCAGTCCCCGCGGGCACAGCAATCGGCATCGAGAAGGTCTTGCCAAGACCGCCTTCCAACGGAGTCTCATCCTCGAGCGGTGAAGCGTTGAAGGGTGCCTGCCTTGCCTGTTGTCTCTCCAGGCTTTCCACGTAAGCCTGAACATCGCGATCGGCAAACCAGGTGTCGAGATCTACGGCGTCAGCATCCACATCCCGATAGTTCGGGAGTACATCCCGACCCAGCCAGGTGCGGCAGTACTCACACATCGAGGCCAGTACATCACCAGGATGGTTGTCCATCCAGGATTTCAATGCTGGGTCAGAGCTGGCGCTGTTGAGGAAACGGCGCTTAGCGCGATCCACATTCCCAAGGAGAAGATCAAGGCAGCCCAGAAGTGGCTTCTTATCGAAGCCCTCAAGCGCCAGCCCCTTCAGTTTGTTGCGTGCATCCTGAACACGTTCGGGCTTGCGTTGAGAAAAACCAGCCGCGACCAGCGCCATCACCCCAAGAAAAGCAGCTTCAAGCGACCCGTTGTCCTGCAGATGACCGAAAAGATCAATCTGCTCTTGAACTGTCAAAAAGCGTCGAATCTGGTGAAAAAACAACTCAAAGGACCCCTGATCCATGGTGTCTGGGGACTCGCCAGGACCTTCACCGTCACCTGAGCCACCTTCAAGTCCTCCACGTTCAAGAATGAACGCTTCAAACATCGCGAGACCTTCCTGACGCGCGGATTGCTCAGCGAGATCGCGACTGAGCAGATCCAAGATTCGGTAAGGCCTCAGCTGGCTCAGTGCGGCTTCGATCGCCCGACGTTGATCAGGCAACTTGCCCATACGCTGCAGAAGCTGCATCCCCTCCTTCAGCAGGGTTGCTGCAGATTCGTAGCGACGCTGGTCCTTGTCCTGGTGAGCAGCATCCAGGCAGGCAAGAGCAGCCAACAGCGACATATCCGACTCACGGCCGCTCCCCAGAGCCGGAGCTTGCGGTGGCTGGAGCGCCTGACGGGTCAACTGAAAGGCTTCGTGGGGGAAATGGGCTTCCCAGAGAAGAATTAACCCGGCAACCTCGCTGCTAGGCACGATCTCCAAACCGGACTTTTCCTCGGGATGATCACGCCCAAGCTCCAGCAACTTTGCCTCGTAATCCTGACGACGCAGAGGTTCACTGAGGAGATCGGCAGACAGCCTTAGAAGTTCGCCACGCTGGGTGAGAGCTTCATGGGTAAAACCCTGGTCAGGAGCGTGATCCAGACGTCGCTGAAGAGTCCTGAGAATCGTTTCGGCATCAGCGGTGGGACTGACACCCAGCAGACGGAAATGGTCAATGGGCAGATCCACCAAGAAGCAAGCGCCTGGGGCAATACGGTAGGGAGAATATGGATTTCTGCCCACTGATTCACCGCGGCCCCTTAAGCTTGACGATCGATTAAGTCGTGCCATGAGCAAAGACACCGCAGTTGGCACTGAAGTACGCACGAATTCCCAGAGCGCTCAGATCGGAGCCCACGCGGAACGTCTTTCCAGCCTGGTAACGGCCCAGAGGGCCACAGTGAATCGCGCCACAGGGCTGGAGCTCTATCGAGACATGACGCTCGGACGGCGTTTCGAGGACAAGTGCGCAGAAATGTATTACCGCGGCAAGATGTTCGGATTTGTGCACTTGTACAACGGCCAAGAGGCCGTGAGCACGGGGGTAATCGGTGCCATGAAGCGCCAGCATGACTGGTTCTGCAGCACTTATCGGGACCACGTCCATGCCCTGAGTGCCGGAGTCCCAGCCCGAGAAGTGATGAGCGAGTTGTTCGGCAAGGAAACAGGTTGCAGCAAGGGGCGCGGCGGCTCGATGCACCTGTTTTCCAAAGAGCACCATCTCCTGGGAGGTTTCGCTTTTATTGGCGAAGGAATCCCTGTTGCTCTTGGATCCGCCTTCACGAGCCGCTACAAGCGTGATGCTCTTGGTGATTCCAGTAGCAATGCCGTAACAGCGGCCTTCTTCGGTGACGGAACATGCAACAACGGCCAGTTTTTCGAGTGCTTGAACATGGCGCAACTCTGGAAGCTGCCCATCCTTTTCGTGGTTGAAAACAACAAATGGGCCATTGGAATGGCCCATGATCGCGCCACGAGCGATCCTGAAATCTGGCGCAAGGCCAGCGCCTTCGGCATGGCAGGAGAGGAAGTGGATGGCATGGATGTGCTGGCCGTCCGCGCCGCAGCACAGAGGGCCGTGGAACGAGCAAGGGCCGGAGAAGGGCCGACCGTTCTGGAATGTCTGACCTATCGATTCAGAGGGCACTCCCTTGCTGATCCAGACGAATTGAGGGCCGAGGAAGAAAAGCAGTTCTGGGCCAAACGCGATCCTCTGAAAGCCTTGGAGAGGGAGCTGTTGGAGGCCAATCTGGTCACCGCCGAAGAGCTTCGGGCGATCGAAAAGGAGATCGATGCCGAAGTACAAGACTGTGTGGACTTTGCCTTGAGCGCTCCTGAGCCCGATGGGTCCGAACTCACCCGTTACATCTGGGCTGACGACTGATTCACAACCCGTGCAGCCGCGCCTGATCCGCAGCAGCGCGAAACACCAAGGCGTGGCGTTTCACAAGGGGAATCATGGCGTCATAGCCCCCACCGATCACGCTGGCCACTGGAATTCCCCGTCGCAGGCAGGCATCGAGAACCAGATGATCCCTTTGGAGAAGTCCGAGGTTGGTTAAGCAGAGACGTCCCAGGCGGTCATCGCGGTGGGGGTCTACACCTGCGTTGTAGAGCACGAGTTGGGGACGCTGACGATCCAGTAGTTCGGGGAGATGATCTCCGATCGTTTGCAGGTAGTCCCAGTCTTCGAGCCCATCGCGCAGTGATAGATCGAGATCACTGACCTGCTTGCGGGAGGGAAAGTTTGAAGCAGCATGCGCTGAAAAGGTGAACACACGCTCATCACCACTGAAGATCAGGGCGGTGGCATCCCCTTGGTGCACATCCAGGTCAACGACAAGCACCCGCTGGAGACCATCCTGTTCGATCAGAACCCGCGCACAGACAGCGAGATCATTGAAAATGCAAAATCCACTGCCGAAATCGGGAAAGGCATGGTGAGTGCCGCCAGCAAGATGACAAGCCAAGCCGTGGCGCAAGGCAAGCCTGGCCGTGAGCAGAGTTCCACCAACAGCGATCCAGGTGCGTCGAACCAGAGGGGTTGTAGCGGGCAAACCAATCCGGCGCTGCGCCTGCCGATCCAGTCGGTCTCTGGCAAAGGCTTCGTGATAAGCCCTCTGATGCACAAGCTCAAGCCAGCGTCGCGGCACAGGCAGAGGGCGATGCATCTGGCTGGAGTCCGCCAGTCCACAGTCGAAGAGGCAGCGCTCGAGTTCCCGAAACTTTGCCATCGGAAAACGATGGCTACTGGGCAGCGGTGCGCTGTAGGCCTCGTGATAAACAAGCGGTGGCTTCAACGGATCGATTCGATCGTTGAAGTCTGCAAGACAAGACTCAGAACGTGGGAGCTACCCGGCGCGTCAAATTACGAAGTTTGCGCAAAGCCTTGAGCTCAACTTGACGCACTCGCTCGCGAGACACGTCGAGAAGCCGGCCGATTTCCGCCAACGTATGTCGTTCATTGCCATTCAGGCCGAAACGCAGCGTGAGAACGTGCTGTTCCTGATCACTGAGGTGGCTCATCCAACGACCGAGCTGCTCGTGATGAATACGTTGCTCCACTCGGTCGAGAGGCTCCTCAAGGGATGAATCAGCGATCAGGTCTCCAAGGAAACTGCGACCCTCCTCCCCATTCACCGGTGCATCAAGGCTGCTGGTGGTGAGCGCCTGCCTGAGCAGGGAATCAAGCTCCTCTACCGGCATATCCATCGCCTCGGCGATTTCGAGGCGGCTTGGCATGGCTCCAAGCTTATGAGCCAAATCCAAACTGACCTTGCGGATGCTGGTGAGACGTTCGCTGAGATGAACTGGTAAACGGATCGTCCGCGATTGACAAGCAATGGCTCGGGTCATGCTCTGGCGAATCCACCAGAAGGCATAAGTCGAAAATTTATAACCGCGGGTGGGATCAAATTTTTCAACCGCACGCTCAAGACCGAGAGATCCTTCTTGTATCAAATCGAGAAGCTCTAGACCTTTGCCCTGATACTTCTTGGCGACGCTAACCACCAATCGAAGATTGGCTTTCATCATCCGCTGCTTGGCACGCTGGCCTACCCGAATCAAGCGGCGCTGCTTGCTATCAAAAAGCTCGCTATCCGCTGCGATCGAACCATCTTCAGTGAGCTGCATCAACTTCTGAACTTGGTTTCCAAGCTCAATTTCCTCGGCGGGCGTCAGTAACGGAATTCTTCCGATCGTTGCGAGGTACCAACTGATTGGATCACTGCTTCGTCGTCTTTGGGTTTCAGAAACCCCGGCTGCGGCTGAGGGCATGGGGATGGACTTATGACGTGGTGCGACTGTCCTACGAAATTCACTTAATTGGATGTGTTTTCAGCAACCCTTCAGATTCGTACGTTGAAAACGACACAAACCGATCGCGATTGCGTCATCACGTGTTGAAACCTGAATAAATACTTCATTCATCACTCAATCGTGTCACCGATCGCACCAATTGTGTGAGTTGATCAGCGATTGTGAGTGCTCCGCTACTGCGGCTGCAGCCACAAGCGGCCTGAGCATGCAGCAACCCCGCTGCTGCCAGAGCGGCCCCATCCGCAGGGCTCGCGGCAGCCTGCAGTCGAGCTCCCCATCCCCCCGCCAGGCCGGCCAACAAATCCCCGAGCCCGGTTCGAGCGACCTGGCAATCCGTGCCCACCAACTGACGCACAGATCCAGAAGGGTCGGCGATCACGCTGTGAGCACCTTTCAGCAACACCACGACACCACTGCGTTCGGCAGCAGCTGCAGCACGTTCCAGCGGAGACCCCTGATCGCAAAAGGGAAAAAGACGTTCAAATTCCTGGGGGTGGGGGGTGATCCAAGTCGGTCCCATCCGCTTCAGGAACCATCGCCACCCCTCAACGTCCCCGGACAGTTGATTGAGCGCATCGGCATCAAGCACCAACAGGCCCCGGAAGGTCTGCAAAGGTTCGGCCCAGCCTCGCCAGACCCCTTCCATCAGTCCCAGACCTGGCCCCAGTAACAAGGCATCCAATCGGCTGAGATCGCTCCGCTCCAGAGCTGCCCCCCAAAGCAGTGATCCGCTGTCATCAGACTCGAGAGCAGGCTCCGAGACCACTTCCGGGGCCCATTGCCAGAGCTGTTGATCCACCACTTTCGGTAGAGCAGCCCGCACACTGCCGGCACCACTGGCCAAGGCCCCCCGCACTGCAAGGTGAGCCGCACCGCGATAACGCTCGCTGCCAGCGATCAACAGCAAACGTCCGCGTTCGTACTTCATCGCCGTGCTTTTCTCAGCAGGAACCGGCAGGGTCTTGAGGTCTGAAGCCCCCACCTGAAACACCAGGGGAGACGTCAGAGAGGCCATCAGCCGCGGCGGCACCCCTGGATCGATGCGATGCACCTTGCCGGCAAAGGGTAAAGCCGCGTCCTGGACCAGTCCTCGCTTGATCAGAGCCACGGTGAGGGTGTCAGAGGCCACGGCAACGGCGGTGCCTAGCGGAGTCCCTGAATCACTATCAAGACCTGCTGGGCAGTCCAGGCTGATCAACTGTCCGGGTGCGGAGAGCTGACGCTGTTGCAACAGTTGCGTCACCTGATCTGGGAGTGGTCGGGTCTGGCCAAGACCAAAGAGAGCGTCGATCCAAAGGGATGGATCGGCCGGGTCAGGCTCGAACTCCTGCACAGGCACCCCGAGCCACAGCAGGTGTCGCCAGTGCTCATGGGTCAGGGCCTGCCGCAGGGGCAACGGTGCCCAAAGACGCACGGCGATGCCTTTTTCCAACAACTTTCGCCCCAGGACAAGGCCATCGCCTCCGTTATGTCCGGGCCCCACAAGCACCAAAACCCCTTGAGCAAGACGATCAGGACGTTGCAGACACCACTCCGCCATCCTCTGGCCAACCGTTTCCATCAAGGCAGCGACGGGCAATCCACTGGACAGCCACTGCTGCTCCAGCTCCAGCATCTGGTCACTGCGAACCAGCAGATGATCAGCATCAACAGCTGGCCAATGCATGGAGGGGGCCCATGGGACCTCACTATGGAGAAAGAAGCCCATTCCTGTCCGTCAGCCCATGCCGGCCGCGTTTCCAGTCACAGCCGCCACGATCGCCGGAGCGGAGGCCCTGGATCGACTGCGCCATTGGCCAGGGGAGCACCGTGTTGCCGTCGGCCTCTCCGGTGGTGTGGACAGCTCACTGACCGCAGCGCTGCTTGTCGAGGCCGGCTGGGACGTAGAAGGCCTCACCCTGTGGTTGATGAGCGGAAAGGGAGCCTGTTGTGCGGAAGGACTTGTTGACGCTGCTGGGATCTGCGAGCAACTCGAGATTCCGCACCACGTGGTGGATTCACGCGAAACCTTTCAGCGCGAAATCGTGAATGGCTTGATTGAGGGCTACCAGGCCGGCATCACGCCCTTGCCCTGCTCACGCTGCAACCGGGCTGTGAAGTTCTCGCCAATGCTGCGCTGGGCCCAGGAGGAACGCGGTCTCGCCAGGATTGCCACCGGGCATTACGCCCGACTCCGTTTTGACGACAGCTCCAGCCGATGGCGACTGCTGCGCGGTCTCGATGCACGCAAGGATCAGAGCTACTTCCTCTACGACCTCACCCAGGAGGTGCTCGACCGCGTGGTGTTCCCCCTTGGAGAACTCACCAAGCCCGACACCCGTTTGGAGGCTGCTCGCCATGGACTGCGCACGGCGGCGAAACCGGAAAGCCAAGACCTCTGCCTTGCCGATCACCATGGATCGATGCGGGCCTTTCTGGATGCTTACCTGCCGCCGCGTCAGGGGGAAATTGTTCTCCAGGATGGAACGGTCGTCGGAGAGCATGACGGCATCGAGCACTTCACCATCGGGCAGCGCAAAGGACTCGGCATCGCCTGGAGCGAGCCCCTGCATGTGGTCCGCCTGGATGCCGCGATGAACCGCGTCGTCGTCGCCACTCGCGATCAGGCGGGTCGCGACCACTGCGTTGTGGGCGCCATCAACTGGGTCTCAATCGCTCCACCAGCACCAGGGCAGCGTCAAAAGGTGCACGTACAGGTGCGCTACCGCAGTGCTCCTGTTCCCGCCCAACTCACCACCATGGATGCGGAGGCATCGGATGCTGAAGCCGACCGCCCCCATCGCTGCAGGCTTGACTTTGACGAGCCCCAGTTTTCGATCACTCCTGGACAGGCGGCGGTGTTCTACGACGGTGACGCGGTTCTGGGGGGAGGACTAATCCAGACCGCGACTTGAACAGCGTTGCGGCGGCAATCAAAAGAAGACCCACCAAGGGCCATTCACGCAGTCGTGAGTAGGTGGTCATAACGGTGCTGGGCTGTACCTGCACGGTCAGCACGCCAGGGCGCATCGCTGTCAAACGCGATGTGACCTGTCCATGAGCATTGATCGCAGCAGTAGGACCTGTATTGGCTGCCGACACCAGCGGTCGGGCCGTCTCCACACTGCGCAATTGCGCCAGAGCCAGAAACTGGTGCTGCAAGAGCAAGGGGTAAGGGTCCAGATTGGCCGCTGTGAGGATCCATTGCCCTCCGCCTGCCGCCGCCCGAGCGAGGGCCGTGCCGTTGGAGATCTCGTAACAGATCGCGACCTGGGCAGGCGGACCTCCCCAGCGCCAGAGCCTGGACGCCCCCCCAGGTTCAAGGCCTCCCACTGCTGAAAGCCCCGCAAGGCCTGGCAAGGCCGGAGTCCATTCCCCCAGGGGGACAAGACGATGCTTGTCGATCACAGCGGCAGGCGTTGCATCATCGCCTTGCAGCAACAGCAGAGCACTACGCTGACGGCCGGTCACCCAGCGAAAGCCACCGCTGATCAGAGGGACAGGCTCCGCCAGCAAGTTTCCCCGATCCAGCGGCAACGTTCCCTCCGGAGCGATCAGCAGATCAGCCCCATCAGCTTCAGCTCTGGTCAGTGCCGCGCGCAGCAGTCGAGGGAACTGACGCTGACGCTCCGCACTGAATTTCTCTCTGGTGGGAATCGCGGGCTGCCAGAGAGCCAGGTTCAGAGGATTCCTGGAGACATCAGGACGGTCGATCCCGACCAGTGCCGCAGCACCGAGAGCATGCAGGACGACCAAGCCAAGCACTCCAGCACCCAGCAGCCGCAAACGCTTGCGGTCGCAATCAGCGCTGGCGACCTGTGTCCATAAGCACCAGCCCAGAAACACCTGCAAGGCCGCCAGACCTCCGGCGCCACACCAGCGCGACAATCCGCCAAGGGCAGGGTCCGCGGGAAATACGCTCCCTCCTACGCCGATCCAGAACAGTGGACCTCGAGAGAGCAGGGTTTCTCCAAGGCCCCAGATCAGAGACAGAACAAGCGCTTGCATCGCACCACCCCGCCCTGGAAGCAGACGAACCAACAGACTCCAGCCGCTCAACAGCAACACCGCAGCCAGCACACAGCCCAGCCAAACCGCTGCAGCCAGAGGAAGACTGAGGAGTTCTGGCACCCCTAACCAGGTGAGTGGGTGCAGGGCAAGCAACCAGCGATGGCTGATCGCCACGGCAAGCCCCCCCCAGAGTGCTGCGGCCAGCGGGTTGAACGCCACAGACCACAGCAAGGCCAGCGCAGGCAGCATCCACCACAGCCCCGACAAGCTCAGACCGGTGCCCGCCAGCACACCTCCCAGCAAAGCCCGAAGCAGGATCTGGGATCGGTCATTGCCCATGGTGCCCCCCAGAGGTTGACGTCATCCTGGAATCACAACGCTCAACATCCGCGATGGAGACCGCCAACCCTCTCCAACAGTTACTGCTGCGAGGCCTCGGCACCACCACCCTGGTGGCCGAACGCCTGCGTGGCGTGACCCAGGACTGGGTAAGCAGTGGCCGTCTCGATGCCAGCCAAGCCTCGGCTCTGGTGGACGACGTTCTGAAAGCATTAAGGGGGGAAACCCCTGAACTCGAGCAGCAGATGGGGCGGAATCTGGAGCGCAACCGCGACAATTTTTTGCAAGATCTGGGCCTCCCCAGCCAGAAGGAAGTTGATGAGCTGCGCGGCCGGATCGACCGACTGGAGCAGCAACTCCGCCAGCGCGAACGCCAGGACTGAACCTGCCAGACTCTTTCTGAACAAAAGGAGCTCCAGTGCGAGACATTCTGATCAGTTCTGCCGTGTGTGTGGCGTGCCTGGTGGTGGCGCTGGTAAGTCAGATCGTGTCACCATCCACCGTGATTGCGGCACCACCCTCACCCACCGTTCAGGCGTCCGCCGCTCAGACCGCTGACGTGCAGGCCTCCGCAGCGATGGAACTGGACCCTGACGAGACCAACCCAACCCTCTTTGCCATGGCACCCGACTCCAACCAGGCTGATGCGTCCGCTCTCGGAGGCGCGATGAGTGCTGAAAAGCCTGAAATCACAGCCAGTGGACTGCGGATCACCAATCTCGTGGTGGGCACCGGAGCCGAAGCGACGTCAGGACAAACCGTCGTGGTGCATTACCGCGGGACTCTCGAAGACGGCAGTCAGTTCGACGCCAGCTACGACCGCGGCACCCCGTTCAGTTTCCCCCTCGGTGCCGGCCGTGTGATCAAGGGTTGGGACGAAGGTGTCCAGGGGATGAAGGTGGGCGGCAAGCGCAAGCTGGTGATTCCTCCCGATCTGGGCTACGGCGCCCGCGGAGCTGGTGGTGTCATCCCTCCCAACGCCACGCTGATTTTTGAAGTGGAGTTGCTTGAAGTGAAAGGCTGAGCACTCCAAGGGGGCAACAGCTGAAGCTCACGCACTGTCGTTAGGATCCCGCTGCTCGGTTGCCCTCCCCATGGCCCATACCCTCCCTGCGCTGCCCTACGCCCTCGATGCACTGGAGCCCCACATCTCCCGCTCCACACTCGAGTTTCACCACGGCAAGCACCACAACGGCTACGTCACCAACCTGAACAAGGCGATCGAGGGAACGGATCTCGATGGAAAAAGCCTGGAAGAGGTGATTGCAGCTGTTTCCAGTGATTCCAGCAAAGCCGGCGTGTTCAACAACGCAGCTCAGGTCTGGAACCACAGCTTCTACTGGCAGTGCATGAAGCCCGGTGGTGGTGGTCAGCCCACTGGTGCCCTTCTTGACAAGATCAATGCTGACTTCGGCAGCTACGACGCCTTCGTGGAGCAGTTCAAGGCCGCTGGCGCCACCCAGTTCGGCAGCGGCTGGGCCTGGCTGATCATCGAGGACGGCACTCTGAAGATCACCAAAACCGCCAACGCTGATCTCCCCCTCGCCCACGGCCAGAAGGCTCTGCTCACCATGGACGTGTGGGAGCACGCTTACTACCTCGACTATCAGAACCGCCGCCCCGATTACATCAGCACCTACCTAGACAAGCTGGTGAACTGGGATTTTGTAGCCGCCAACCTGGCAGCTTCCTGATCAGACGTTGATCCACCATCAAGCCCCCGTTCTGCGGGGGCTTTTTGATGCCTCGATCCAAGGAGTGGCATCAGCCTTTGATCAAATCGCGCAGAGCCTGTTCAACATTGTTTTGACGCATCAGCGCTTCTCCCACGAGCACCGCACCGGCACCGCTGCTTTGAACGCGATTCAAATCGGAACGAGCAAACAGACCTGATTCACTCACTAAAAGGGCACCTTGCTCGCGCAGGCGATCACCAAACCGTTCTGCAAGCGACTCCGTCGTAGCCAGATCCGTCTCAAAGCTGGTGAGGTCGCGATTGTTGATGCCAATGAGAGGGAAGCCTCCGAGGGTGAGAATTCGCTCCATCTCCTCAGCATCGTGCACTTCTACCAGCACGGTGAGACCGAGAGTGGCTGCCACCTTCTGCAGATAGGCGAGATCCTGATCCGAAAGAATGGCTGCAATGAGCAGAGCTGCATCAGCACCAGCAGCACGCGCCTGATAAAGCTGATGCGGACTGAGAATGAAGTCTTTGCATAACAGCGGCAAGTCCACGGCTTCGCGCACGGCCACCAGCACATCGAATCCGCCCTGGAAAAAGGTTCGATCTGTGAGCACGGACAGACAACTGGCCCCTCCAGCTGCATAGGCCTTGGCAATGGCGACGGGATCGAAATCCTCACGGATCACACCTTTGCTAGGACTCGCTTTCTTGATTTCAGCAATGACGGCAGGTGCCACAGGGGGCTGTCGCAAGGCTCCCAAGAAATCCAGCGGCGATGGCAGGTCAGCAACCTGTGCTTTCAGCTGCACCAGAGGCATACGCTGGCGGGCTGACTCAATCTCCCGATCCTTTTCCCAGACAATCTTCTCGAGAATATTGCGAGGTTCACCGTCTTGGTGGGGAATGGCGTACTCAAGATGGGCTACCTGAACCTTGGGGTTGGGCGGTCGGCGACGGATCTCCACAGAGGTTATCGGGCTGCGTAACGGAATCTTGAGATTTTATGCCCTTGACGAGACGACGAAGGAGTTAGTCAATGAATCAAACTTGTAACGGTTGCTTTTTCCATACAGTTCTTCAAGCTTAGAAACAGGCAGAAGAACTATCCGAAATAAGAGGCAACTGTACGGAAAGGGCAATCCCATAGCACTCAAGACAGAATCGATTCATCCACCACTAGGTTCGAAATGAGCAGAGAAAACCGAACGTTGCTCTGCGCGTACCGACGCCATAGCCCAATGACACATACGCACAAACACCAACCACGCAGCCTAAAAAGAACTGCATTGATCCCCCTGGACAGGCCAAGCTCACCGATGGCCGCGCTGATTCAACAACAGCATACATTTAAACAGATTGTGTCGTACTTCAAAGGGGATTACCTTGATTTAGACGATCAATAAAAGCTTGAAGAGAAAGATCAACTGCCCCCTTCGCACACCGAATCAATGCACTCAAATCACGCCGAAGCGGGCATTGATCATCCCGCAATTTCAATCAAAAACCTAAGCAAAAGCTACAAAAATACGCAGGCTCTTAACAATCTCTCCCTGAATATTCCTTTTGGCTGTTTTTATGCTCTCCTCGGGCCAAACGGAGCTGGCAAAAGTAGTTTAATCAGAATTCTTGCCACTCTAATGGGATCTGATTCAGGAGAAGTATGGATTAATGGCATTGACGCGCTCAAAAAACCCAGGGAAGCAAGAACGCAGATAGGCTATGTCGCTCAGGAAAGTAGTCTTGATAAAATACTCACCGGCTACGAGCACTTAATATTCACCGCTGATCTTCACCACCTACCGAGGAAAATAAAAAAAGAACGCATTGACGAGGTCATTGAGCAACTAAATATGAGTGAATGGGTCTATCGACGAACCAAAACTTATTCTGGAGGTATGCGCAGGAGACTTGAGCTTGGATGCGCACTATTACATAAGCCCAAAATATTTATATTAGATGAACCTAGTGTAGGCCTAGATCCCGAGAGCAGACAATTGATCTGGGAGGTTCTAAAAGCCTCAGTTGAGAATGGCCAAACCGTACTCTTAAGCACCCATCAACTCCAAGAAGTCGAGCAACTTGCCGACCAACTGGCAATTCTCGATCATGGGAAATTAATTGCGGCAGGAAAACCAAAAACATTAAAGGAAAAGATAGGAGGTCAAAAACTCACCTTACGAATCAGAGAGTTCAGCAACCAAACCGAAGCAAAAGCCACCAGTGATGCTTTGATCAGGCGCGCTGACATCGACAACATCATCATCAACCCTTCTCAGGGTTACTCATTGACATTGATCACTGCCAAAGAAGCCAATAGCGACGAGATTGTCAACGAGGTACAAAAACAGGGATTCCCTATTTTTTCATGCGCCAGAAGTAGTATTTCAATTGACGACATCTATCTCAAAGCTACGGGATCAACAATTGCAGATGCCGAACTTTCAGCATTAGGGGCAAGAGATTTACGCAAAGAGCGCAAAGAAGCAATGCGCTGAAAACCTTTAATTCTTTTATTAAAAGCCATGACAAGCATCGAAAACGCCTTTCAAAACCAAACGTGGCACGAAACGCGTCGCCCACAGAGAGGATCCTTTGTTGCGACGTTAATGCAGCAATTGAGAGAAAGAGGGCAAGAAACAATGGCCCTTAGCAAGCGACAATTTCTCCAGTTGAAGCGCCGACCATCATCATTTGTCGTCGGAGTCGTCCAACCACTGATGTGGCTGATTCTTTTTAGCGCGCTATTCAGTAATGCGCCAAAAAACTTCTTACCAGCCGACCAAGGATACGGCAACTTTATAGCCGCAGGGCTAATCGTATTTACAGCATTCAGCGGTGCACTCAATGCCGGTTTAGCTGTCATGTTTGATCGCGAATTTGGCTTTTTAAACAGAATTTTAGTGGCCCCACTGAGATCGCGCAGCTCGGTTGTATTTGCGTCAGTTATACATATCTGGATGATCAGCCTTATTCAAAGCGTAGTCATCATGGCTGCCGCAGGATTACTGGGATACGGCTGGCCTGTCGGGAGCGGAATCATCATTGCCCTAACAACTTTATCGATGCTTATCCTTGGCGTCACTGCGATTAGCCTGGGCCTCGCCTTTACACTTCCAGGACATGTAGAGCTTCTGGCAGTTACCTTCTTGATCAATTTACCCTTGTTATTTGCAAGCACAGCACTAGCTCCGCTTTCTTTCATGCCAGCACCGATGCAATGGCTCGCTTCTCTTAATCCCCTCACATACGCGATTGAACCAATACGAGCCAGCTATCTTGGCCACGCATCTCTTAACACAGTCGTTCTACAAGCACCTTTTGGCTCAGTCAACGTGGCTGGATGTCTGTGGATTCTCTTCACCCTCACCATATCCACATTGATCCTCGTCAGACCAATGCTTCACCGCAAGCTCTCCTAGGCTAGTGACTATTTTTATCTATAACTGCTTTAAATATGGGCATCTGATTGGAATGTCAATCCTGATTGGCACCTTCGCATTAAACGTATCCCCTCTTAAAAAAAATCTTAGGAAGACACTTTTCCTTACGTCCTTCCTGTCTTTATTGACCGGAATAGCAATGGTCGGCCTCAGTGAAACCTACCTTGCCGGAGTGAATCCAGACTTTCCTCACTTAAAAATCGCGTTAAAGCTTATTTTGACACTGGCCATGATTTGGCTTGTTGCACGAGAAAAGAAGCCAACTGAATCGTCAATTAAGATCGTAGGCATTTTTTCTTTAGGCATCACTGCACTTGCTTTATTCTGGACATAATCAAAACGTGCCTTGATCATCTAATTGATCAGGCAATAGTAGATAAAGCTAATTTATAAGCAACTTCTACGACTTCACTCAACGTTGGGTGTGTGTGCACTTCATTGGCCAACTGACGTACGCTCTGACGACGTGCCACGGCATTGGCCACCTCCTGGATCAGATCAGCGGCATGCAACCCATAGATGTGCGCTCCTAACACCTCTCCTGAAACCTTGTTAAAGAGAAGCTTCATCAGTCCATCGCTATCCAATTCAGCGAGAGCCTTGGAATTCGCCTTGAAGTAACTGCGCACCACACCCAACTCAAATCCCTGATCAGCCGCCAATTGCTTGGCATCGGCTTCACTGAGTCCCACTGAACTGATCTCTGGATGGGTGAAGGTGGCAGCTGGAATGCTGCGGTAATCGATCTCGCGGTTGTGGCCAAGGATGTTGTCGATGGCCACAGTTCCCTGGGCGGCAGCGGTGTGAGCAAGCATCAATTTTCCAGTGACATCACCAACCGCCCAAAGATGCGGAATCGGTTGACCATTGGCGAGCACCTGCATGCGATCGTTGATGGGCACAAACCCACGCTGGGTCTCCACTCCGAGCTTTTCAAGGTTGAGGGTGCGGCTGCTGGGAACACGACCGGTGGCAACCAGAACGGCATCCACCTCGAGGGTCTCAACAGGCTCACGGGTCTGCATGTCGACCAGTTCAATCTGAACCGGCGCACCCGGTTTGATCGATTGGGCCAGAACCCCTGCTCGTGCATCGATATCCCGTCCATCAATCAGGTGGCGCGCGGCGATCCTGCTGATATCGGGGTCAAAGGTCGGCATCACCCGATCAAGAGCCTCGATCATCGTGACCTCACAGCCCAGAGCGGTATAGACGTCTGCAAATTCAAGGCCGATATAACCACTGCCGATGATGGCGAGCCAGCGGGGAAGCCACTCCAGACTCACGGCCTCGTCGCTGGTGAACACGCTGCGACCATCGGTCTCGATACCCGGAGGAACGAAGGGATCTGATCCTGTCGCCAGAATCACATCCTTGGCCGTCAACACCCTGTCCACACCACTGATTTCCCGCACGCCCACGGCTTGAGCCGACTCCAGACGACCGGAACCACGAATAATCGTCACCCCCGACCTCTCCAGCGTTTTGGTGAGGTTTCCGCGAATCGTGGCCACCAGTTGGTTGGCGTGATCAGCGATTTTCTGGCGTTCAAAGCGCACCGGGGCCGCATGAATTCCGAAACCCGCTAGATGCTCCGCATCCGCCAGCTCGCGGACACGACCTGAAGCGGCGAGCAGAGCCTTGGACGGAACGCAGCCACGATTCACACAGGTCCCGCCCATGTCGCGCGACTCGATAATCGCGACCTTCAGGCCATGCTCAGCGGCATGCTTCGCTGCATCGAAACCGCCGTAACCGGCACCGATCACGATCACATCGAAGTCGAAACTGGCTGCACTCACCCGGACTGCTGCATGGGAGCCGTCATTGTCGCTCGTCGTCGTTCCAAGAGAAGCGGAACAGCGGCAGCTGCCACATTCAAGGATTCCACTTTCCGGCCATGAGGCAGGGTGACCCCATGGCTGCAGCAGGCCAGCAAACGGGGATGCAAACCTGATCCCTCATTGCCGAGCACCAGCACAGTGGGACGACACCAGTCCAACTGCCAATACGGCTCCACCTGAAGACCTGTTGCAGCGTTTGGGACAAGGGTTGCCACCACCTGAAGTCCTCTGGTTCTGGCCTCCTTGAGGGCGGTTGCCAGTTGTTCAACCCCCTGTGCATCCGTCAAACCGAAGCGGCGCAACGGCAGCATCAGAATCGCTCCCGCAGCAGACCGCACGACCTTCGAGCCGAGTGGATCAGCCCCTGCCCCCATCCAGACTTGTTCAACATCGGCTGCCAAGGCTGTTCTCAGCAGGGTTCCCACATTGCCTGGATCCTGCAGACGATCGAGGGCGAGAACGAAGTTTGGTTGGGGACCGGGTGAAGGCAAACGGTTGAACGGCCAAAGGCAGGCAACCCCATCGGGATGCACGGTGGACAGAGCGGCGCCGAGCGCTTCTGAACTCATCAACTGCAACTGAACTGGCCCTGGCAAGCCTGCAAGCAGAGCCTGATGGTTCTGAAACCACAACGGTGTGGCCAGAACCTGCAATGGATCCGTCCACGGCAGGGCCTGCGCGAGAAGTTCCTGCACCTGGTGCGTTCCCTCAAGCAGAACGCATTGTTCCTTCTCTCGGCCTGTTCTGCTTTGCAGAGAGCGAATCCGCTTGATCAGGGGATTGCGCCGACTTGAAATCGGTTCACCCTCAGCCCCTGAAATCGCCGACACGTCAGAAGGTTGTGTGCTTTCGCACCTTCAGTTCCCCATGAATGGAAAGATCCGTTCCTTCAATATCAAAACCTTTCACCGCGGCAATCTCACCCTTAAGTCCCTCTGCGGCAAGGTTCTCAACCATTTTTTTAATCACCTGATCCTCAACCGTTGATTGATCGATGGAATCCGGTGTCAAAAACTCAAGGAATTTGCCGACCTTCGACGCAACCACCTCGGAAGAGTTGGAAATCTTCAGCACGATCATGGTCAGCAGTTAAGAGCTCAAGCTCTAACAACATAGTGCGGATGGGGAGACTTGAACTCCCACGACATTGCTGCCACTAGTACCTGAAACTAGCGCGTCTACCAATTCCGCCACATCCGCTGGCGTTTGTCGCGTAGGCGACCAATTGACCATAAGCCATCGAAGGGCCGTCTCTCCAGGAGCTGTCAAGCCAGTTTGAGCGCCGGCCGTCTAGACGGTCTCACGCGATCTCGTCAAGATGGGCGCACATTTCGGTGAAAGCGAGGAATGACAACAGCGGCGCCTCCGTCTCAAGACATTCTCAAGCCGCATCTCGCCATCGCTGGGGGACACAAGCTTCAAGGTGAACTGAGGGTCAGCGGAGCTAAAAATTCGGCTCTGGTGCTGATGACAGCATCACTACTCACCTCAGAGCGTCTCACCCTCCATAACGTTCCACCCCTGACCGACATCGATGGGATGGAAAGCATCCTTGTGTCTCTCGGAGTGAAAGTTCGACGTCATTCGGAAACCATTGAGCTTCAAGCGTCCAGTCTCACGAGCGCTGAACCTCCTTATGAACTGGTGAATGGATTGAGAGCCAGCTTTTTTGCCATCGGCTCCATCCTCGGCAGAATGGGTTACGCCAAAGTGCCCCTTCCTGGCGGATGCCGCATCGGTGCACGACCAGTGGTCGAGCACATCCGGGGATTGAAAGCCTTGGGTGCTTTGGTGACTGTGGAACACGGGGTCGTGACAGCGGCAGTCCCCGGTGAGAGCAAGCGACTGAAAGGGGCCTCCATCGTGTTGGACTGCCCGAGCGTGGGCGCCACGGAAACGATCCTGATGGCAGCAACCCTGGCGGAAGGCATCAGCGTGATTGAAAACGCTGCTCAAGAACCCGAGGTTCAGGATCTTGCCAACCTGCTCAACGCCATGGGGGCCCGGATTACCGGCGCCGGTGGCCCCACGATCACGATCGAAGGAGTGGAAACCTTGCACGGGTGTGAGTACTCAGTGATTCCGGATCGAATTGAAGCTGGAACCTTTCTGCTTGCGGCGGCCATCACTCGCTCTCGCCTCCGTGTTGCACCGGTCGTTCCCGACCACCTGAGTGCCGTGCTTCAAAAACTGCGGGATTGCGGCTGTGCGCTCGAGATCGACGAGGAGGGCATCACGATCACCCCAGGAGAAATCAAGGGCGTCGACATCACCACCCAGCCATTTCCTGGCTTCCCGACCGATCTGCAAGCTCCGTTCATGGCTCTGCTGGCCACAGCCAATGGCACGAGCGTCATTACGGAGAAGATCTACGAAAACAGAATGCAACATGTGGCTGAGCTCCAGAGAATGGGCGCATCCATCCGCATCCAGGGAAACACCGCTGTCGTTGAAGGTGTTTCAAACCTCAGTGCCGCCCCTGTGAACGGAACTGATTTGAGAGCTGCAGCCGCCATGGTGCTTGCTGGCCTCGTCGCCAGAGGCAGCAGCCAGGTGCGTGGCCTCAACCATCTGGATCGGGGCTACGCCGGTATCGAAGCCAAACTGCGCGCCTGTGGTGCCGTGCTTGAAAGGCTCCTCTCCTGAGCGGGGGTTTGGGGTTGGTCGCTTAGGATCAATCACTAGGGGAGCGTGCCGGAATTGGTAGACGGACTCGACTCAAAATCGAGCGCCTTCGGGCATGTGGGTTCAAGTCCCACCGCTCCTACTTCACTTCCAGCGTGTGAGTACCCAGCCTGTGAATGCACGTCAGCTGGCGAAGACTCTCTATCAACCCCTAAAACACTGACCCGTTAACGCTCCCCTAGGGAGTATCAATGCCACAGCGTCATGGTGGAGCCCAAGGCTGATTCAATGTCCTCAGCGGTGATGGGCACCTACAACCGTTTTCCTTTGACGCTTGTGAGGGGTCGCGGTTGCTGGGTGTGGGATGACCAGAACCGACGACACCTTGACGCCGTTGCAGGAATCGCCACCTGCACCCTCGGGCACAGCGATCGCATCCTGCGGCGAGCCCTTTCCCGCCAGTTGAAAACGCTTCAGCACGTTTCCAACCTTTACAAAATCCCCGAACAAGAACAACTCGCTCAATGGCTGGTGGTCAACAGCTGCGCTGACAGCGTGTTCTTCTGCAATTCAGGAGCTGAAGCCAACGAAGCCGCGATCAAACTGGCACGAAAGCACGGCCACAGGCGCCGTGGGATCGAACGCCCGGTCATCATCACGGCCGCAGCCAGTTTTCATGGCCGGACGCTGGCAGCGGTGAGTGCCACCGGTCAACCGCGATACCACCAAGGGTTCGAGCCCATGGTGGAAGGATTCGAATTCTTTCCTTACAACGACGGCGACGCTTTCGAGCAGCTGCTGATACAGCTGGAACAGAACGGCCCCAGGGTGGCTGCTGTTCTGATTGAACCGCTTCAGGGCGAAGGCGGTGTGAATCCTGGCGATCCCGCTGTGATGCAGCGCATCCGCAAGCTCTGCAGCGAGCGCGACATCCTGCTGATCTTTGATGAAGTCCAGGTAGGCATGGGCCGCACGGGCACGCTCTGGGGATATCAACAACTCGGCGTCACACCGGATGCCATCACCCTGGCCAAAGGCCTTGGAGGAGGCCACGTGATCGGAGCCCTGCTGGTCAGTCAGCACGCCGACGTGTTTGAACCTGGTGATCACGCCAGCACCTTCGGCGGCAATCCCTTCGCCTGCCGTGCGGGGCTCACCGTGGCCAACGAATTGCTGCGACGCGATCTACTGAAGAACGTCCAGACGCGGGGAAAGCAATTGCATAAAGGACTGACCCACCTCGTGGAGCGCTATCCCGACCACCTAGCGGGGAGCCGCGGCTGGGGACTACTGCAGGGTCTGGTTCTCCAAGACAACTGCGGATTTTCAGCTGCTGATGTTGTGAAGGCCGCCCTTGAAGAGCAGCTGCTGCTGGTGCCTGCCGGCGCTGCGGTGGTGCGCATGGTGCCTCCCCTGGTGATTGGTCCCCGGGAAATCCAAACCCTGCTCACCCGACTGGATCGGGCTCTGCAGCACCTGATGTGAATCCCCTCCCCTCTGGATCCGGCAGAGATGATCTGAGTGATCTGCTGCCGCGCTTCGATCTCAGGGGGATGGACCTCTCCCTCGATCGCGTGCAGGAGGCCCTGGGGGAACTGCAGCAGCCGGCTGCCACGATCCCCGCGGTGCAGGTGGTGGGGACCAATGGCAAGGGATCCATCGCCTGCTTCATTCACCATGCACTGATGGCCGCGGGACTGCGCTCCGGCCTCACCATCTCGCCCCACCTCGTGAGCTGGTGCGAGCGCATCCGCGTGAACGAGCGTCTGATCACGATCGAAGAGCTTCGCTGCCTGCTCCAGACCCTGCAGTCGGTGGTGACCACCTACCGGCTCACCCCATTCGAGCAGCTGATCTGTGCAGCCCTGGTGCATTTTGAGGCCCAGCGCCCCGACTGGTTAGTCCTGGAGGCTGGCTTGGGAGGCCGGTTGGACGCCACCACAGCCCATCCACGTCGACGGCTGATTGCGGTGGGCTCGATCGGCCTGGACCACCGGGAACATCTCGGGGCGACCCTGGAAGCGATTGCCACTGAGAAAGCCGCGGCCATTCCACCAGGGAGCCATGTGGTGAGTGGGGCGCAGCTTCCGGAGGTGCAGCGGGTGCTGGAGCGCGCTGTTTCAGCCATGGACGCCAGCCTTCGCTGGGTGGAACCGCTTGCCAATGATTGGACGCTCGGCTTAACCGGAGATCTGCAGCGAAGCAATGCAGGCGTGGCCAGAGCTGCCCTGGAATGGATGGCTCGCGACGGCAAAGAAATCACGGTCGATGCCATGCGCGATGGCTTTGCGGCAGCCCGCTGGCCAGGCCGGCTGCAGTGGATGCAGTGGGAAGGACGACGCGTGCGCGTTGATGGAGCCCACAACCCACCGGCTGCAAAGGCATTAGCCAACGAACGTTGTCGCTGGATGGCCGCCGATCAACCGCAGATTTGGGTGCTGGCGATCCAGGCGCATAAACAGGCTCCGGCCATGCTGAAGCACCTGCTGCAGCCCAACGATCTGGCCTGGATCATTCCCGTTCCAGAGCACCGCAGCTGGAGCGTCGAGCAGCTGCAGCATGACGCGCCGGAGTTCGCCCACCAGCTCAGGGGCGCCGGAGATGCAGCTGAGGCGCTCAACCAGCTCGAGAACAACGGATGGCCGCAGGCAGCCCCCGTCGTTGCCGGTTCGTTGTATCTGATCGGTCATCTGCTGGAGACGCATCAGTTGCAGGCAGAGTGATTCGATGCTGTGCCCGTCGTTCATGCCTCCGCTGCTGAAAGTCATCACCGCCATCACCCTGGTGATCGGCTTCCTATGTGATCCCGCCGTTGCACTCGACACCTCGGCAGGGGTGGGCCTCCAGGACAGGGCCTTGTTTCAGGAACGGGTGGATTACACCTTGACCAATCAAAACGGCGCTGATTTTCATGATCAGGCCCTCAGCAACACCTCATTTGCCGGCGCGGCGGCCAAAGGAGCTGATTTCAGCGGGGCCAATCTGCAAGGGGCGATCTTCACGCAGGGTGCGTTTGCCGATGCCAACTTCCGGGGCGCCGACCTCAGTGATGCCCTCATGGATCGTGCAGATTTCACAGGAACGGATCTGCGGGACGCCGTTTTGATCGGCGTGATCGCCTCCGGAAGCAGCTTCGCCAGGGCTCAGGTGGATGGCGCCGATTTCAGCGATGCCCTGCTGGACCGAGATGACCAGCGCAAACTCTGCCAGGAGGCCGAAGGCCTGAACCCCACCACTGGAGTGCTGACCCGCGACAGCCTCAGCTGCTGAAACCGCCAAGCTTCCCGGGGTTCAGCAGACCAGCCGGGTCCAAACGCCGCTTGGCGGCCACCTGATCACCATCCACGACGCCAAGTCCTCCGCCCTCAACGGTCAACACATGAGGGTTAAAGATCAGAGCCCCGAGTTCGCGACACTGCTGCATCAAACGCTCCAGCTCTTCAGCCCCGCGCCAGCGCACGAGCGGCAAGGCTGCAAGCCGCTGTACACCCTGCTGGCGCACGGCTTCCAGGTGAATGAGCACATCCCCGCCCCAGGTCTGCTTCAGCGCTTGCAGGCAGTCCAGTTCAGGTTGCGGAAGCAGCATCTGCAAGTACGTCCATTCAGGGTCGTGCTGGCGCAGATGCAGGGTGGTGTGGTTCCAGGTCAGTTCACGCAAGCCATGGCCGGCATGGTGCATCTCCTCACCGCGATACACCACGTCAGCACCGCAGTCGGCCGCCAACCGCTCCAACGTGCTGACCGCATCGGGGGCCGACAGCAAAAGCACACGGTCAGCCTTTGTGTCCGGGAAGTCCCAGACCGGTAACTGAGCCACCACTTCGGCCTCCAGCACAGTGCAGAGATGCAGGTCCAACGCCGATCCGCAGCAGCGTCGCGCCAGCTCGACAGCGGATGGCCAGTCAACGCAGTCGATCACCACTTCCTGCCAATCCACTGTTGGCGCTGTGGCGAGCGTCAATGCGGTGATGATCCCGTTGGTCCCGTAGGCATGATTCAGCGCCTCCGCGTCAGAGGCCTCCAACTGGAGCCGCTTTGGCTCCGGCTCCATCGTGACCACCTCAAGACCGAGAAGATGGCCCGGATCGCGCAGAAAGCCCCAGCGCACCGAACCGATGCCACCGGAGCCGCCGGCAATGAAGCCGCCGATCGTGGCGCTGCGCCACGTACTGGGCAGCAGGCGCAGCTGACGACCGTGGCCACGCAGCACCTGATCGAGATCTTTCAGAAGGCAACCGCATTCAACCGTGACGACACCGGTGGTCGCCTCGATCGTGCGAACGGCACGCAGGCGACCCATCAGCATCACCACCCCTCCCTCAAGGGGGACGCTCTGTCCGTAATTGCCCGTCCCTGCGCCCCGCAGGGTGAGCGCAATGCCATGACGGCAGCAGGCCGCAGCCACACAGGCCACGGCATCCACCGTTTCCGGACGCACCACCAGCGCTGCCCGACAGAACCTCAAACGCTCCCGCAACACCGGTGAGTAGTCGTAGGCATCCTTCGAGTACCGATCAAGATCCTCCGGACGTTCCAGCACGGTGAGGTCAGGCACCGCCTCGAGTTCCTCACGCAACGTCTCAAGAACCACGGGAGCCACGATCAGGACAACCTTTCAATCCTGAACCCAGACGCCACCCACCAGCACCTTGCGGCGCGGAGGGGCCGACAACAGCTCGGGCCAGCCGCCATTGTGCAGATGGATCAGATCTGCGGGAGCACCAAGGCGCAGCACCCCATCCCAAGCAAGGCCCAGCAAACGAGCGGCATCCTTGCTGAACGGTGCGATCCCCGCCTCATCCCAGGGAGCGAGCTGAGCCAGTGGGATGCTCATCGCCATCAGAGCCAGGGGATCCAGGTTTCCGCCAGGGAACCAAGGATCCTGCACGTTGTCTCCCCCCACAGCAACACATACACCGCAGTCCTGCAGCTGTCGGATCGGTGCAAGAGGTCGTTGCACCGGCGTGGCCTGCCCTCGACGCCCCAGCAGCCATCCGTTGGTGAGAGGCAAAGCCACCACCTGCAGCTGGTGCTCCGCCATCCGCTCCCCCAGTCGCCGTAGCGAGGCTGAATTCAGCAGCGAAAGGCTGCTGGCATGGCTGCAGGTGATCGGCACCGACACGGTCATCGTGCTGAGAACCCTGAGCAGTTGGCGAACCCCGGCAGCAGGATGCTCCGACGCCTCATCGATGTGCAGATCAACCGAGCATCCGAGGTCCTCCGCCAGCTCCAGCAGGCGTCGCAACGCTCGACGTGGAGCCCGCCCAGGACAAGGAGGTTCGATCACGCCACCGATCACCCCTTCGGCCGCTGCTACCTGGGCCGCCAGATGCTTTCCCTCAGGAGTGGACCAATGCTCGACTGGCACGAGAGCCACCAACTGGAGTTCGAGGCGCTCCCGCCAGCGCTGACGGGTCTCCGTCAACACCTCCCAGCTGCAGGCAGCCCCTGGTCCAAGACTGTCAATATGCGATCGAACGGCTCGCACTCCGTGGCGCCAGGCCAGTTCCAGAGCTCGCTCACTGCGTTCATGCACCCGATCTGCGGTGCGGGTGCGATGTTCTCGCATGTTGGCCTCCATCGCTCCGGCGTAGGTCCCCGAAAGATTGGGGTGGTCTGGCCAAGAGAAGGCTTTATCAAGGTGAGCATGGGGCTCGGCCAACCGCGGCATCACCAGGCCCTGGGCGTCCTCAGCAGGTAACACGGACGTGAGCTCGCCATCTTTCCAATGCAGCTCAACGGAGAGCAAGCCATCTGCAGATGGCTCCAGCGCAACCCCTGAAGGCAACTCCAGAAGGCTCGCCGGGCATCGGCTTCGCAAAGATCCCGCACCCTTCGGCGTCATTCCATCCGACCGGCATCGGACTGGGTTTTCAGGACCAAAAATCGACCCGCAACCCCCAAGGTGGTGACGGAGTAGCGGGGGAGACGCAAGGTAGGGAGCAGATCCTGCCCCCCCACAGTGGTCAGGTAAATACTGGCCAATCCTAAATTCCACCGTCGTGTGAACTGGCTGGCGAGAGAGGCAAGCGTCACTTCCTGGTCCGCGATCAGGCGGGGACAATCCTTAATCCAGATCTGCAACACCAGAGGCAGTGTGCGCTGGTAGCAGAGCTCGTTCGTGGCCAGGCTCACAAGTTGTGTTCCGGCATGGGCGGTGTAGTCCTCCTTGGTGGGATTGGTGATCACGAGAGCGGCGACACTCCCTCCGAGCAGGAGCGACATGGCGATCGCTGTCGCCGGAGGCCAGCGCCAATGTGCAGGTGACGTACGCAGGGCCTGGAGGGCGGATTGGTAGATTCTTACCGACGCGGCGGGCGTCGCCAAGTGGTTAAGGCAGCGGCTTGTGGCGCCGCTATTCGGGGGTTCGAATCCCCTCGCTCGCCCTACACATCTTTCTTTGTGAGATTCACGGAGCGATCAATCCCCTCGTGAGGGAATCTGCACCTTGTCTGATCGGATCAGAGCAGGGGAGGGAAAGTTTTTGGCTGAGTTCTGCTGTTTCGCGCTCGCATTCCTCATCAGTCAGGCCTGCGGTGTTCAGCGCCACAGCTTTCACCAGAGGTGGCGGGCCGGCTCCTCGCGGTCGGCCGATGGAGGCAAGTCCTTCACACAGCTGAATCACATCCTCAAGTGGTGGCAGAGCTATATCGGGCAAGCGATGGATCTGCGTCTGCCGGGCACGATGAACCATCAGCAACGCCGTTGGCTGGCTGCCGCGCATCAAGGGCAGTGTGGCTGTCGAGCCTGGATGGCAAAGCGATCCCTGTCCCTCCACGAGAAGAAGAGCATCTCCAGGTACTGAAGACGCTGCGTTGAGCACAGCCGCCTCTACAGCACCAGCGGCGTAATCAACCCGCACCGCATCCAGGGGCACTCCCTGGCCACTGATGAGGATTCCCGCCTGTCCTGTCCCCACAAAAACGGCCGGCACATCAAGGCAGCGGGCTGAGTCCTGAATGGCCAGACAGGCACTCATTTTGCCGACAGCCATATCGGTTCCGACAGCGAGAACGCGCTTGCAAGGCAGAGCGGCAGCCCTGGCCTGGCCAACCCTGAGTCCCTCGGGCTCGCAGCGGAGATCCCAGATCCAGCATCCAGGCTGAACCGCCGCGCTGAGCTCCGGATCATCCGCCAGATGGGTGTGAAGACCACTGGCCACCGACAGCCCCGCACGGAGTGCAGACAACACATCCGAGCGCAGGGCCGCAGGCAGCACACCACCAGATGGAGCAAGGCCGACCACGGCCACGGACGGTCGATAGGGAAGCGCATCGTCCAGATCCTTGACGACAGGCACAGGCCTGGGAATACCCGTGATGCTCTCCAGCGTTCGACCGGCATGCTCAGGGTCAATCACAGCCACGATCGGCCCACGCCGATGACGCAACATCGCCAGGCCGGTCTTGCCCATGAGATTGTCCAGCCCACCGTGCTGAAGAAGCACCACAGGATCCTGGTCAGCAAGCATCAGGAGGCCTCCACCGGCGTAACGCCCAAGCCGCTTCCCTGCGGTGGCAGAAGTTGATCCCCTTTGAGCGGCAAACCCTTGTAAGGATCGTCCACCAAATTGAGGTGGCTGTCCAAGTCAGGCCAGCGGATCAGAGACAGCAATTGAGCCGCTGCCGCATTAAGCAGTGTGCTGTCGGAATAGCAGCCCACCATCAGATCTAGGTCAAGCCGCTCAGCTACCTGGGCCATCAGCCAGGCCTCAGTCAGACCTCCAGTCTTCAGCAGCTTGAGATTCACGCCGTCCACGTGTGGCGCAAGCCTGAGTAGGTCCTTCAGATCCCAACAGCTTTCATCAGCCACCAAGGGCAGATTGCAATCTGGGCGTAGCGCTGCAAATCCCTCCAGATCCTCCTCCAGATCAACGCGAGCGGGCAGCGGCTGCTCCAGCAACACCACCCCCGCCTGATCCAACGGTGCTTGCATCGCCTTGGCTTGCTCGAGAGTCCAGCCGCCGTTGGCATCCACCTGAAGTTCATGCGCCACCGCCATTCGCTGGGAGCGCTCCTGAAGGGCGATAGCCACCGCCTGCAACAGGGCACGGTCATGATCCAGTCCCTCGGGACTGCCGAGTTTGAGCTTGATGCGAGTGGCTGGCATCTGCCTCCACCAGCGATCAAGACGCTCAAGAACCTTCTCAACAGAGGCGAGACCCAAGGTGACGCTCGTGGCCACCTCGCTGGTTCCATCCAACGCCAACAGCCTCCAGATCGGTTGCCCCAGCTGCCGCCCCCACCAGTCCCAGAGGGCCAGATCCACCGCACACCGAGCCGGCGGAGACAGGGTGGCCAGCCACGGTGCCAGGCCATGACGGTCCTGAGGATTCAGGCACTCCAAAGTCGGCAACAGGGCCTGGAGTTCAGCCTCGATGCCCTCCAGCGCATAGGCGCGATGGCCCGTATCCAGCCCGCCGGTTTCCCCTAACCCCACAGTCCCGCCATGGTCCAGGCGAAGTTCCAGGCGTTCCACAACGGACGTGGTTCCCCTGCTGATTGCCAGAGGCACCGCCTTCGTGAGCGGAAATCGACGCAGACTCCAACCCATGGCCCGCGAGCACCAGTCCACAAGCTGGCACAGCACCGCCGTATCCGACACTGAAAGCAGCGTTCGACGCCGCCGATCCCTCGGACGGCTCTTTGCCTTGACCGTAACCGCTTCACCTACCACCGAAATGCTGCCGAACCGGGAGCGTGGCAGCTACTGGATCACCACGTTCGGCTGCCAGATGAACAAGGCCGATTCCGAGCGCATGGCGGGGATTCTCGAATCCATGGGCTATCGGGAAGCGAGCGGCGAACTGGATGCCGATCTAGTGCTCTACAACACCTGCACCATTCGCGATAACGCAGAGCAAAAGGTTTATAGCTATTTGGGACGTCAGGCCCAACGCAAACGCACGAACCCAAATCTCACCTTGGTAGTGGCGGGCTGTGTGGCGCAGCAGGAAGGCGAATCCTTGTTGCGACGGGTGCCGGAGCTCGACCTGGTGATGGGGCCTCAGCACGCCAACCGGCTCGAAACGCTGCTTCAGCAGGTGGACAGCGGGCAGCAAGTGGTTGCCACCGAAGAGCACCACATCCTTGAAGACATCACCACCGCCAGACGCGACAGCAGCATCTGCGGCTGGGTGAATGTGATTTACGGCTGCAACGAGCGCTGCACCTATTGCGTGGTTCCCTCGGTACGGGGCAAGGAGCAGTCACGGCTCCCGGATGCCATCAGGCTTGAGATGGAGGGACTCGCGGCCCAAGGCTTCAAAGAGATCACCCTGCTGGGGCAGAACATCGACGCCTACGGACGTGACCTGCCGGGAATCACGCCCGAGGGCCGCCGGCAGCACACCCTCACCGATCTGCTCCATCACGTCCACTCCGTGGAGGGCCTTGAGCGGATCCGCTTCGCCACCAGTCACCCCCGCTATTTCACCGAGCGCCTGATTGATGCCTGCGCCGACCTTCCCAAACTCTGCGAGCACTTCCACATCCCGTTCCAAAGCGGTGACAACGACGTGCTGCGGGCCATGGCTCGGGGCTACACCGTGGAGCGCTACAGGCGCATCATCGACAGAATTCGGGATCGAATGCCCGATGCCTCTCTGAGTGCAGATGTGATCGTGGCCTTCCCGGGTGAGACCGATGCCCAATACCGACGCACCCTGGCGCTGATCGAAGAGATCGGTTTCGACCAGGTGAACACAGCCGCTTACTCACCACGCCCGAACACCCCAGCCGCCAACTGGGACAACCAGCTTTCTGAAGACACCAAAGTGGAGCGACTCAGAGAAATCAATGCGCTGGTGGAGCGCTGCGCGCGGGAACGCAACGAGCGCTACTCCGGCCGCGTGGAAGAGGTGCTGGCTGAAGGCATCAATCCCAAGGATCCGTCCCAGTTGATGGGGCGCACCCGCACCAACAGATTGACATTTTTCCGTTCTGAGAATGGGAATGGCCGCCGCTTCAGTGCCGGTGATCTGGTTCAGGTGCGCATCGATGCCGTTCGATCCTTCTCGCTTAGTGGCACTCCTCTGAACAGCTGATACGTTGCGGGTTAACCCGAACTGCCAACACCGAGCCCATGCCGACTTCCCTTCTCCGCGTTGGCGTGGTGTTCGGAGGTGAGTCCGGAGAGCATGCCGTATCGATCCAATCGGCCCTCACGGTGATCAAGGCATTAATCGCCCCGGACAATCAAGATCGGTTCGAGGTGATTCCGGTTTACATCGATCGCGAGGGTCGCTGGTGGGGCCCGACCGTGGCCCAGCGCGTTCTCGACCAGAACCACGCCATCAACTCCGAAGACCTGCCCCAACCTCTGCCCGCTCCAGGGCTGCGTCAGTGGCCGGTGGATCCCGACACGGTGGACCTCTGGTATCCGGTTTTGCATGGTCCCAACGGTGAAGACGGCACGGTGCAAGGTCTGTTCACGCTGATGAACAAACCCTTCGTGGGCTCCGGGGTGCTCGGATCCGCAGTGGGAATGGACAAACTCGCGATGAAAGCCGCATTCGCGGCAGCAGGACTCTCCCAGGTTCCCTATCTGGGATTGAATGCGATCGACCTGGAGGAACCGGAGCGGCTTGAGCAGCTTCTGACCAGGTTGGAGAAGGAGTTGGGATACCCCTGTTTCGTTAAACCCGCCAACCTTGGGTCATCTGTGGGCATCACGAAGGCCCGAACGAGAGATGAGCTACTGGATGGCTTGCACCAGGCTGCTGTGCTCGACACCAGATTGCTTGTGGAGCAAGGTGTCAAAGCCAGAGAGCTCGAATGCGCCGTATTAGGGCGTCGTCATTTGCGGGCCTCTGTGGTGGGTGAGATCCGCTTTGACGCCGACTGGTATGACTACGAAACCAAGTACACCGAGGGGCGCAGTCAAACGCTGATTCCCGCTCCACTTCCAGCATCAGTGAGCCAGCAGATTCAAGCCATGGCGATCCGGGCTTGCCAGGCCGTCCATGCCTATGGCCAGGCCCGCGTGGATGTGTTCTACGACGAAACATCGGGCCAGATCTGGCTCAATGAAATCAACACCCTCCCAGGCTTCACCTCCCAAAGCATGTATCCCACACTCTGGGAGGCCACAGGTATCCCATTACCGCAATTGGTGGCGCAGCTGGTGGACACAGCGCGAGAATGAGTCGAGTGATTCAGGGAAAGCGGCAATGATGCACGGACTTCTCTGGCTACCACTGCTCCTAATGTTTGTGCTGCTTGCAGCACTCGGTTGGCTCGAGCGGCGCAGACAGAACCTCTTCAGGCAGTGGAGTCTGTCGGCCGAACTCGCCAAACTCGACGGGTGTGGGGCGGCTCGTTTGAAGGATGGGGAACTCACTTGGAGCAGTTTTCATGCCGGGAGTTTCCGAGAAGAGGGTCGATTTGTGATTAAGACCCTGGAGCTCGTTGAGCTGATGTCCCTTGCCTCTGGAGACACCCCACTGTCTGAGGAATCCCAGGGACAGTGCCGACTTCGACTGATCGGCGAGGGACAGCAGATGGACGTGCCCTTCTCGGATGCGGAACGGGCCCGTCGCTGGATGGAGCAGCTGATGACCAAGGCCCGATGTGACCTGTGATGGCCAGCATTCAGACCCCGTCAACACCCTCTCCAACGCCGAACCCTTCGGCCCCACTGCCTCCAAACATCGAGCGCCGCCAAAGGCTTCGGCAAGAGAAACAGCGCGAACGGCTCATTCAGGCATGGAGGATCCTGTTCTTTGCCGGTTCAACCACTGCGCTGGCCTGGATTTTGCTGAGTTCCGGCTGGAACCTCCGCTCAATCGATCAAATTCGAGTCAGCGGAAGCGACCGGGTGGGGGCGGAGAGCGTTGTCGAAGCAGGGGACCTACGTTTCCCAATACCACTTCTGTCACTCCAGCCGGGCAACCTCGAGCGACTCTTGATGGACGAACTGCCGGTGCAGTCTGTCTCTATCCATCGCCGGCTCCTGCCACCTGGCCTGGAGATCAAACTGATGGATCGACGTCCGATCGCGGCAGCCACGCGAAACGCAGCTGGCGGCATCGAGAGAGGGATGGTCGATCGTGAAGGGTTTTGGATGCCTATGACAGCAGCCCTTGCAGAAGAAACCCCTGAAAGCGATGTCCGCGTTCAGGGCTGGACTTTGACTCGTCGCGCAACCATCGCAAAACTCCTCGAGAAACGGGATCAACTTGGCAGCCCTCTGCAGGTGGTTCTTGTGGCTCCCGATGGGGATCTCAGTGTGCGCATGGCCTCTCTCGGCCTCGTGAAACTCGGGTCTAACGCGGCCTTGCTGGACCAGCAGATCAACACCGTGATTGAGCTGACACGCAGCCTGCCTCCACAGCTGCGAGGTCAGAACGACAGCACGATTGATTTATCGGATCCCAGCAAACCTGAACTGCAGTTGCCTCCACCTCCCCCGAAGAAAGCGAGCAAATCCTGACCACCGGTTGCGCTCTTCCTGAAGAAAACCGAGTGTGTCGGCACTGTCGGCGATCGTCACTCGCAGGGACATAATGCAAACGCAGCACAACGGCTCAAAAGTAACGATGGAGATGGTGAACGGTCAGCAGTCGTCGTCTCCAGCTGAAGAAGGAATTCTTCCAAGTCAGTCAGCGCGCATTGAAGTCATCGGCGTTGGTGGTGGTGGAAGCAATGCTGTCAATCGCATGATCATCAGCGATCTCGAGGGAGTGACCTATCGGGTGCTGAACACCGATGCCCAAGCCCTGATCCAGTCCGCGGCCGTTCATCGTGTTCAACTCGGTCAAACCCTCACCCGGGGGCTCGGCGCTGGTGGCAATCCCAGCATCGGCCAGAAAGCAGCAGAAGAATCCAGAGCTGATCTTCAGCAAGCCATTCAGGGTTCTGATCTGGTCTTTATCGCCGCAGGCATGGGCGGCGGAACCGGAACTGGCGCAGCCCCCGTTGTCGCTGAGGTCGCCAAGGAAAGTGGTGCGCTCACAGTCGGCATCGTCACCAAACCCTTTGGATTTGAAGGTCGCCGCCGGATGCGTCAAGCCGATGAAGGGATCGCACGTCTTGCTGAACATGTGGACACGCTGATCGTGATTCCCAATGACAGGCTCAGAGATGCCATTGCAGCAGCTCCTCTTCAGGAAGCATTCCGCAGTGCCGATGACGTGTTGCGAATGGGTGTGAAGGGAATTTGCGACATCATCACTTGCCCAGGCCTTGTCAATGTTGATTTTGCCGACGTGCGTTCGGTGATGACCGAAGCCGGTACAGCTCTGCTTGGTATCGGCGTCGGATCCGGTCGCTCTCGTGCCATCGAAGCGGCTCAGACAGCGATCAACAGTCCACTCCTCGAGGCGGCTCGGATCGATGGTGCCAAGGGATGTGTGATCAACATCAGTGGTGGTCGTGACATGACCCTCGAAGACATGACCAGCGCTTCAGAAGTGATCTACGACGTGGTTGATCCTGAAGCGAACATCATCGTGGGAGCCGTGGTGGACGAAGCTCTCGAAGGGGAAATTCACGTCACTGTGATTGCCACGGGTTTTGAAAGCGGCCAGCCCTATCGCAGTGAGCGAAGCATTCCAAAACCGGCAGCCATGCCTTATGTGTCCCCTGAACCCATGGATGCTGGAGCAAGGATTCCCGAGTTTTTGCGTCAGCGTCAATCCCGCACTGATCAATCCGAATGATGCGGGCATCCCGGTGAGCGTCCCACGATGCCGTCGGCTTTATAGGGGGTGACCCGGAATCCACGCCTGTCCCGAGCATCCCGTGTGGCTGCTGCCTTCCGGATCTGACCAGGTTTGGGCGTCTGAACCGCATGGGTCCGAGTCGTTCAAGATGTTAGCAATGGACTTCTCCTGAACCGAGGAAGGGGTTGCGAACCTCTGATCTGATCCGCTTCAAACAATCCGGTCGCACCATCGCCATGCTCACGGCTTGGGATGCCCTCAGTGCCTCTGTCGTTGAAGAAGCAGGAGCTGACATCGTGCTGGTCGGGGACTCCCTAGCCATGGTGAGCCTTGGTCACGCCACCACATTGCCTGTGACCCTTGAGCAGATGCTGCAGCACACCCAGGCGGTCTGCAGAGGGTTGCGCAAGCCTCCATCCGATCAACCTTTGGTAATTACGGATCTGCCCTTTCTGAGCTACCAGTGCGGTCTCGATCGTGCCGTGGCTGCTGCAGGGCACCTGCTGAAGCACTCCTCTGCAGCCGGCGTGAAGCTGGAAGGCGCCGAACCGGAGGTGGTGAAAGTGATCGAGCGGCTGGTGCGCATGGGCATTCCAGTCATGGGCCACTTAGGACTGACACCCCAATCAGTGCATCAGCTGGGGTACCGCCGCCAAGCGAAGGATCCAGTTAGCCAGGAGCGCTTACTGCGCCACGCCAGCCACCTCGAGACGGCCGGCTGCTTTGCGTTGGTTCTGGAACACATTCCGGAAGGGCTGGCGGGTCAGGTGCGGCGAAACCTTCAAATCCCTGTGATTGGAATCGGCGCTGGGCAGGACTGCGATGGCCAGGTGAGCGTGACAGCTGATCTGCTGGGGCTGACTCCAACGCAGCCACCCTTCAGCCCTGCACTCCTGGAGGGGAGGACTCTGGGCGTCGAAGCACTCCGGTCCTGGTTGGAGGGTCAGCGTGGATCGGCAACGACTCCCACCACTGCACCACCTCCACCAGGATCTGATTGCTGAGGGCCATGCCAAGGGGGTCTGTGAGTCGCCAGCGTCCCCCTCGTCTCTCCATCAAGCCCTGGTTCAGGAACTGCTCCCAGCGTTCTGCCAGCTGGGGAAGATGCAAAGAACAGCGATGGGCAGTCCACCCACAGTGTTGAGCCTGCTGCTGCAGATCCACCCCTTCTCGGCAACGCAGCCCCACCAATAGTCGGTCTTCCAACGAGAGCGGAGTGGCACTCTGTGACAACAGAGAGGAATGGGGCCCATCCAGTTCTTGCCGGTTAAGCCACTCGGCATAAGCCTCCCGGGTGCGCGGCCTGGCGAAACGCTCTCCCCAGGGTGCACTGGTGGCGCCAAGGCCAAAAGCCCACCATCCGGCACCGCTCCAGTACACACGGTTATGGCGGGAGGCGTGCCCCGGTCTGGAGAAATTGGAAATCTCGTAGCGGCAATAGCCCGCGTCAGAGAGATACTGCGTCGTGAAAGCGATCCGATCGGCCGCACCGTCCTCATCGGGAAGCATGAGCACCCCCTGCTGCTCGCGCCTGGCAAACACGGTGCCGGGTTCAACGCTGAGGTCGTAAATGGATAAATGCGGAGGCTGCAGCTCCACAGCCTGCGTCAGCACATCAGCCCAGGCCTCATCATCTTGATTCGGGAGATTTCGAATCAGATCAAGGCTCCAGCTCCGAAGACGTCCGTCTTGCAGAAACCGCTGCATCCAGTGGCAGGCCTCAAGCACATCCTTGCGGCGATGCCGGCGTCCCAGCCCAGCGAGAACAACGTCATCAAAGCTCTGCCCACCAAGGCTCACCCGATTCACGCCGTGGCGGACCAGCGCATTGAGTTCCTCAAGAGAGAAGCTGGCTGGATCCATCTCCAACGTGATTTCAGCCCCTCTCTGCACGCCAAACCGATCAGCGAGAGCGTCGAGCAAACATCGCACCTGATCAGGCGTGAGCAGAGATGGCGTGCCGCCGCCGATGTAGATCGTCGCCAAGGGAGGACCTGGTGGCGACGAGCGGATCTCCTTAAGAATCAGCTCCAGATAAGCCTTGATGGTGAGACTGCCGGGACCGTTCTGGGCATTGACGCGATCGCCAAGAGGAACCACTGCGAAATCGCAGTAAAAGCAGCGGCGATGGCAGAAGGGAATATGGAGATACGCACTTCTGGGCGCAAGTGCGGACATCATCCCGGGCCAAACGATCGACGATGATGCATGCTGCCTTCAAACGGGGTGAGCAGCCGGGATCCAACACGATGGTGGAAGCGCTCATTCTCATTCTGTTTCTGATCTCCGGTTCAGCCACAGGCTGGATGGGGGTCCACCTCCTGCCACAGGAGCTACTCGATGACGTGAATGCCCAGTGGGTGCGTCTCGGGCTCACCGCCACGGGCGCGGGCATTGGCATCGTGGCCGGTCTGGTGTTCCGGAGACTGCGTCAACAGCTGATGCAGCAAGTGCGGACCATGCCGACCGACCTGCTCGTAAGCCGAGCTGTTGGCCTCATCTTGGGGCTTCTGGTGGCCAACTTGCTGCTGGCCCCAATCCTGTTGCTCCCCCTGGCAGGGGCTAGCTCCCTGGTGAAACCCCTCGCAGCCATTCTCAGCAACGGATTCTTCGGCGTGCTTGGGTACAACCTGGCCGAAGTGCACGGACGCACCCTGCTTCGGCTCTTCAATCCAACCTCAACGGAAGCACTGTTGGTGGCCGACGGAGTTCTCACACCGGCGACAGCCAAGATTCTTGATACCAGCGTGATCATCGATGGTCGTATCCGCGGAATGATCGGCTGCGGCCTGCTCGAAGGGAAAGTCATCGTGGCGCAGACCGTGATCGATGAGATGCAGCAGCTTTCAGACTCCAACAACCTCGAAAAACGCGGCAAAGGGCGTCGTGGACTCAAGCTGCTCAATGAACTGCGCGAAGCCTATGAGCGCCGCTTGGTCATCAACACCACCCGCTACGACGGTGCCGGAACTGATGATCGTCTACTCCAGTTGACCGAGGACACCGGTGGCACCCTGGTGACCGCTGACTTCAATTTGGCCCAGGTGGCACGGCTGAAGAGCCTGAAGGTGATGAACCTCAGCGAACTGGTCATTGCGCTGCGTCCAGAAGTACAACCTGGGGATGAACTCAATCTGAAAATCGTGCGTGAAGGAAAGGAGGATCACCAGGGCGTGGCCTACCTCGAGGACGGCACGATGGTGGTCGTGGAAAACGCCCGTTCGGCGATTGGAGAACGCCGTCCGATCGTGATTACTGGCGCCCTACAGAACCCAAGTGGTCGCATGGTTTTTGCCCGTTTAAACAAGGACAGTGCGCCGGTGGGTGGAGGCAAAGAGAGCCGAAACGCTCAGCCAGCACGCAAGAGCAAAAACAACGAACGTCCGACACCGGAATCCCGCTAAGCTCCCTCTCACGACAGTTGATGAGAAGCGGATGACCACATCAGCCCCTTATTACGGAGACTCGTCGGTGATGAGAACACCACCGCCGGATCTTCCTTCACTGCTACTGAAGGAGCGAATCGTCTATCTGGGTCTTCCACTCTTTTCCGACGATGACACCAAGCGTCAAGTGGGTATCGATGTCACTGAGCTGATCATCGCCCAGCTCCTTTATCTGGAATTTGATGATCCCGACAAGCCAATTTATTTCTACATCAATTCCACAGGAACGACCTGGTACACCGGAGATGCCATCGGCTTCGAAACAGAAGCGTTCGCGATCTGCGACACCCTCCGCTACGTAAAACCTCCTGTCCACACCATCTGCATCGGTCAGGCCATGGGCACAGCGGCCGTGATCCTTTCTGCCGGCACCAAAGGGCAGCGCGCAGCGCTTCCGCATTCCTCGATCGTGTTGCACCAACCTCGTAGCGGTGCCCGCGGCCAAGCCACGGACATTCAGATCCGAGCGAAAGAGGTTCTTCACAACAAGCGCGCCATGCTTGAAATCCTCGCCGCCAACACAGGGCGTTCTGTGGAAGAACTCTCAAAGGATTCCGACCGCATGAGCTACCTCACTCCGGATCAAGCCAAGGACTATGGACTGATCGACCGGGTTCTTACCAGTCGCAAAGATCTTCCATCTCCGGTTCCCGCGGCCTAACACCCTTCTTCCTCCACTCTTCCCACTCTTCATCCCCCAGGATCCATGCCCATCGGAACCCCGAGCGTCCCTTACCGCCTTCCCGGCAGCCAAATGGAGCGCTGGGTCGACATCTACACCCGTCTGGGAGTTGAGAGGATTTTGTTTCTTGGCTCAGAAGTCAATGACGCCGTCGCCAATAGCTTGGTGGCTCAGATGCTGTACCTCGACTCTGAAGACAGCGGCAAGCCGATCTACCTCTACATCAATTCTCCAGGTGGCTCGGTAACGGCTGGCTTAGCCATCTACGACACCATTCAGTACGTGAAGAGTGACGTTGTCACGATCTGCGTCGGCCTCGCCGCCTCCATGGGCGCTTTTCTTCTTGCAGCGGGTACCAAGGGCAAGCGATTGGCTCTCCCTCACAGCCGAATCATGATCCACCAGCCCCTAGGCGGGACAGCGCAACGGCAGGCCAGCGACATCGAAATCGAAGCCCGGGAAATCCTGCGCATGAAGGAGATGCTCAACCGCTCCATGGCGGAGATGAGCGGCCAGAGCTTTGAGAAAATCGAAAAGGACACTGATCGTGATTATTTCCTCAGCAGCCAGGAAGCCATGGATTACGGCCTCATCGATCGTGTGATCGCTCATCCGAACGAGGCCTGAGTGAGCAGTCATTCATGAGCGCAAGCAGGCGCTCGCCTGTACTGGGATCAATGGGCAATCCGGTCCCATCGAGCAATCCGAGCTGAACCAACAGTCCGGCTTGATCCCAGTAAATGTGTTCGAACGACACTTTGCCCTCGGACAACCCAACCACAACCACTAAAGCAAGGGTTACTCGTCGTCCTGTTGGCTGGACCCCTGGCAGCAGATGACTGATGATTTGTGAATGGGTGAAGCGGATCACCACTTCATCCACCAAACGGTTCGCATCGGTCGTGCGCGAGATCGGAATGAATTCAGCATCCGGCGGAAAAAACTGACCGATCAGCTGCTCGGCATAAAAACGTCGGACTCCATCAGCACCCTGTCCACCAGTCCCTGAACCCAAGTTGAGCAGATGGGGATGTTTCACCATCGTTGCCATGGTCCCGTCAAGGTCCGAGTCCATTTCTGCACGCATATGTGCATCGAACAGAGATGAAGCAGCCGCAGCGGCGGGATCCAGGCAACTAAGGACAGGATCCATAACGATCGCAATTAAAACCAAAACTAGGGCTTCAAACGTTGCGCGTCAGACAAGTCCCGACGCTCCCTCAAAGGTTTAAACACGGTGCTTGCGTAAGCTCAGTCGTTACCAAGCTCCACAACCACCGTCCGGATGGCTCAGCTTTTCTACGACACCGATGCCGATCTCTCGCTACTCAGCGGCAAGACGGTAGCCATCATCGGCTATGGCTCCCAGGGCCATGCCCATGCCCTCAATCTCAAGGACAGTGGCGTTGACGTGGTGGTGGGTCTGTACGAAGGCAGCCGCTCCGCTGAGAAAGCCAAGGCCGACGGTCTCGAGGTTCTCTCTGTGGCGGAGGCTGCCGAAAAAGCCGACTGGATCATGGTGCTCTTGCCCGATGAATTCCAGAAAGACGTTTATGCCAAGGAGATTGCACCGCATCTGAAAGCCGGCAAGGTGCTGAGCTTTGCCCATGGCTTCAACATCCGCTTCGGTCTGATCCAGCCGCCTGCCGACGTTGATGTGGTGATGATCGCCCCCAAGGGCCCAGGGCATACCGTGCGTTGGGAGTATCAGAACGGTCAAGGTGTTCCTGCTCTCTTCGCCATCGAGCAGGACGCTTCAGGCCAAGCCAGAGGCCTTGCCATGGCCTACGCAAAAGGGATCGGTGGCACCCGAGCAGGAATTCTGGAGACCAACTTCAAGGAGGAAACCGAGACTGATCTGTTCGGTGAACAGGCCGTACTCTGCGGCGGCCTCTCCGAACTGGTGAAGGCTGGTTTCGAAACCCTGGTGGAAGCTGGCTATCAACCCGAGTTGGCCTATTTCGAATGCCTGCACGAAGTGAAACTGATTGTGGATCTGATGGTGAAGGGTGGTCTGTCGGCGATGCGTGACTCCATCTCCAACACCGCCGAATACGGTGACTACGTCAGTGGTCCACGCCTGATCACCGACGACACCAAAGCGGAGATGAAGCGCATCCTCAGCGACATCCAAGACGGAACCTTCGCCAAAAACTTTGTCGCTGAATGCGAGGCCGGCAAGCCCGAGATGAACAAGATCCGCGAGAAGGACCGTGGCCACAAAATTGAAGAAGTGGGCAAGGGTCTGCGGTCGATGTTCAGCTGGTTGAAGGCCTCCTGAGCTCAGGACCATTCAGCCCGTTGTCCTGGTGATCGCCGCTGCCGGTCTCGACTGGTTGATCGGCGATCCCCTCTGGTCTCCCCATCCCGTTGTTGGGATGGGCCTGGGCATCGAACGTCTCAGGCAACAGATGGAACACTGGGCAGGAGACCGTCCCAGGGAACTCCGGTTGAGCGGTTATCTGATCACCTCTGTGCTGGTTTTAACCAGCGTTGCCGCTGGTTGGCTGATTGAGCGCCTTTGGCTGCAGTCCAGCGGACATTGGCGGTGGGCCTCTGGTCTGCTCCTGGTTGTGGCGCTAGCGAGTGCTCTTGCAGCACGCAGCCTCCACGATGGTGTCATGGCCGTCGTCAAAGCCCTCCCAGCCAAGGACGATGAAGAGCCGTCCCTTGCACGAGAACGTCTCAGCTGGATTGTGGGCCGCGATACGAAGCAGCTCAGCCGCGAGGAAATTCTGCGAGCAGCTGCGGAAACAGCCAGTGAAAATGCCGTTGATGGCGTTTTCGCGCCCTTGTTCTGGATGCTCGTTGGCGTTGTTCTATGGAGCGCAGGCTTGCTCCAAAGTCCTGGCCCTCTCGCACTGGCCTGGGGATTCAAGGCCAGCAGCACCCTTGACTCAATGCTGGGCTACAAACGCGGGAGGTTGCGCTGGTTAGGAACAGCAGGCGCCCGTTTGGACGATGCCCTCACCTGGGTGCCATGCCGGCTGGTGATGTTGACACTGCCGCTGATCAGCCGCAGCTGGCGATTGTGGCTTGCTCTAGTGCTGGCAGCAGAACGAGATGGAGCTCTGGATCCTTCACCCAATGCGGGACGGTCTGAAGCGATCTACGCCCATTGCGCCGGGGTTCAGTTGGGAGGCAGAAACCGTTATGGAGACACCTGGATCACAAAACCACTCCTTAAGGCTGGAGGGAATGAAGCCAACCCGCACGGAATAAGAACCATCCTGAGCCTCTCGGCACGACTTCAATGGGGGTGGCTGGTTGCAGCGGGGGGACTGAGCCTGCTCACGCAGCAATGACTGAACGGAGAAGGATCAATAAGCCCCCCGGTCCATCGGCAGCAGAAGAACTCCAAACGTGCGCAGGATGATGGCGAAATCAAGCCGGAATGAACGGCCTCTGGCATAGGCCAGGTCCAATCGAACCCTTTTGGCGTAGCTGAGATTATTGCGACCACTCACTTGCCAAAGCCCAGTCAATCCTGGGCGAACGGCCAGCACCTCATCCATGTAGTCGGAGTAGCGCTCAATTTCCTTGTCCACAATCGGCCTAGGACCCACCACGCTCATCTCTCCACGCAACACATTGAGAAACTGTGGAAGTTCATCAAGACTTGATCGCCTGAGGAAACGACCAATCGGAGTAATCCGCGGATCGTCCCGCAGCTTGAAATCACGCTCAAATTCAGCACGCATGGCTGGCGATCGCTCCAACACCTGAGCCAACACGGAGTCCGCATCAGCCCGCATGGTGCGGAATTTGATGCAGCCGAAGCGCCGGTATCCCCGACCAACACGTTTCTGCACGTAAAACACAGGCCCAGGAGAGCTGAGTTTCACGAGTGCTGCCAACAATCCGAACAGCGGGGCACCCAACGTGAGAACAGCCAGTGAAAACAAAACATCACCACTGCGCTTGATGGTTCGCCCGACTCGGCTTTGCCGGCGAACGAGGGTGAGCGCCGTCAGGCTTGAGGGAGGAGCGGCAATCAGCTGAAGATGCCGTCGCGATGCGCGACGCCTGAGCCCTGAGGCCGAAGACTTCAAGACAGATCGCCCTGATGCGCTGAGCAATCCCTGTCCCCTGTGTCTCACCCCAATCAACCGTAGTGCAGGCGATCCGTCAGCGCTGAAGTGCCAGTAACTGCAACGGCACAGAGCGAATGCTGCAACGCTTTACCAGCATCAAGGCGTCTCACAGCGCGACAGCTTCATCACGAAGTTTCTCAGGAAATTGCCGACTGCTCATCCCGTCCCGAAGCTTGGGTCATGCCAATGACCAGCACTTCTCTCAACAGCCTGCTCGAGGAGTCCCTCGAGGAGCCCTCAATCGGGGAAACCGGCCACTTTCGATGGCATGCCACACCTGTGGGCATCGCCGCGGTCTGGCAATCCAACGTTCAGCCTCTGACGCCCCCTTTTGAAGATGCGTTGAAAGAGGGATTGGAAGTCGGACTGGACCTCAGTCGCGAAGAAAGAGAATTTCACCAGGTCAGCGTGGGGCTTGTTCTGCTGTTCCACTCCTGATCAGGCACTGGACGCCAAGACGATTCAGGACAAGTAGAAGCAGACGTCACACCGGATTCTTGACAGGCTCAAGGGTTACCAGAGGCTCAAAATCATTCTGGAACCTTTAACAAGGATACTTCTCATGGGATGTCAAGGCTGTGATCGTTCGCCTCTTGGAGAGCAAAGCTGATAATCACCGATGTGCAGTGGACTCCCTAATCTTCAAGATAATGCATTCCCACAATACTCATAACCTTGACATCAAAAACACCGATACTAACAATCATCAAACGGTATCATTAAGTTCGCTGCGTTCATAGCGATAACAAACGTCGCCGGCCAGATGCTCTCGCCACTTCCCGACCGACTCAAATTGGAATCCGGGAAGAACTCAATTAATTACCGGACAACTCAACGTTAGAATTTTCGAAGGCAATTGACATACGTCACCAAGCCAAAGACCACAATGATGGCTCAAGCAAATTGATGAGCAATCGTAAAAAACTTGTCCTCATGGAGTGTGATTCTCATAGACGGACAGGAAGGGGAAGCGCTGCATGCGCTCCAAGATTTCATCAACTTCAGCCATGGTCCACTCAATCGACGACCTACTGTTACTCGGCCGTCTGTAAAGAAGCCGATCAACATTTTTAAGATGCTGATGGTCCAAGGGAAGCATCAGAGCGCGCGAAATTCGTGAGATCTCCTCATCTGGGCAATCAATTAATTGCTCATGGTAACTGATTAAAAAGCTCGATTTCGTCTTTTTTGCTTCTATAGCAGCCAAGGCATCACAGTGCATGAAAAACCATCGAATGCGATCTTCAATTGGTGCTTTGCTGCGTTTGTGCATCGTGGCAATCGTATCAAAAGGATTACGGATTGAGGCAATTAAAACAACTTTCGCTTCTAATGTTCTCTCCAAACCAGAAATCAGGTCATAGTCTCCATGCAGCAGCAATGTTGCTGGATTCCATATCTTGTCACCATAAACACTGACAGCAGACTTTGAACCAGGTGCCGCACCAATTTGATATTGATACTCTTCAGACTGACGCCCAGACCGAAAGTTAGCAGAAGAATTCTCAATGATCTCCTCAAGAATGTCACTCTTACTAAGTCCTCTCCAGAAGACTTGAGACGCCATGGTTTCATTGGCGATAATGGCATTCGGATGCGCATCCACAATTGAGCCAAGGATTGTCGAACCACTTCGAGAATTGCCGATAATCAAACAAAACGACTTAAAATCACAAAAATGCTGCTGATTATCGTTCACTACTTCCATCGCTGTCGGAAAATATTTAACCAAGCCACCGATTTTTCGGCCCGAGCTCACGGCACCCCCTAGAGCAGACTTGAAAAGTTTAGAAATAAGCTTTTGAAACCATGCAAGAACTTTTGATTGACCCCTCATGAAAAATTACACCAATAATTGCGATACTATCATGCTCAAGCATTATCAATTCTCTTCAGCACTCTTGTCGAAGACGTTTCCATTCACATTAGCTGCACAGGAAATATTTTGGATCACTGATCTGAATGCATCTACGCAATCGCGCGAGTCTGCCACATAATCAATACACATTCAAAAATGGAAAGAAATCATCACTCACAGAAGCAATAAAATAAGCTTGTGACCAAGAGTGCCTTCAAGGAGAGAGAAAACCAATCACGAATAAACGAGCTTAATTAACAATGAAATTGCTGTAATCCTTCACTCTAGGGTTAGTTCTGGGACACGTTGAAGAAGTGCTTTTGTCAACTCATCTCTTCTCTGGTATAAATCCTTATACCAATCAAGCCTAGCGACAGACTGCTGAGATTGAAGACGATTAGAACGAATCCAGTTTCTTGCATTGCTTGCACATGCTTTTGCCAAATCTGGACACTCTCCCCACAACTTCAAGATCTCGGCAACTCGTTTACCATCCACTGCTATTTCACCGTTAAAACCTGGCTCGATCACTTCGGCATAGACTGTTGGACTCGCAATGGATGCAACTTCGTACCCTGAGGCCTCGACAAACTTCAGATCTGATTTCATTTTATTGAACTTAGTATCCCTAAGAGGCATAAGTGCAACGTGACTATCACTTAAGAGTTGTCTGTATTTCGCATAGTCACAGATTGGCGTAAAGCGTTTATTGTTGGTCATAAGAGAATGAAAGAACTTTTTATCATGTACAACTTCGAATTCAAAAAGATCTTCATGTTCAAGCAGCAAGTCATTGATGCAGGGCAGCCATGCCTCCCAGTCAGCCTCACGATTTAAAGCACCAAAGAATACCCTTAGCCTTGGATTTGAAGACTTAACTATCCATTTATGAAGCTTTGATGCTGGCAAAAAGTCCAGGCAATTCTTAAATACTTTCACTTCAGGGTTATACTTTTTCATCGAGGATGAAAGACTATCTGTACTCACCTGAACAGCATGCACTGCCCGGAAACTTAAATACTTGTTGTCAATTATGCTCTGAAAATGATCCGGATCATCGTCAAACTCACTAATCAAGATATAACCAGCTTTGATTATTTTTTTAAGCTGCGTCAAAGAGCTCTCATAGGTTAATGTCTGCCTTTGCCAAATCATTATTTTTGGCACGCTGGGATCTAGTGATCTTAACTGAAGACCCGTACTGCTTAATTCTATGTTTACCCCGGGAAAGCTAGCGACACTTTTTAATGGTTGAATCATTCTCACCTCGTTCATTCCTGCTTGAGGTTTTAACATTAAGCCACTTATGTATACTGGCTTGATCAACTTTTTTGTTGCCGTAACAATATACTGCAGAGGAGCTGAACCTTCTAAAAACTTTTGGGGAGTCTGGCCCATCTTTTCTAGACATGGCTCCAAAATTTTCGCGAAATTTTTTGCCTGCTCTAGATTTAAAAATCTCGGCTGAAGTGAAGTTATCTTCAGTTCTAAACTAGCAAACAGTTCAACAATGCTGTTTCGTGTGAACCAGCGCAAATGAGTTTTGTTGAAAATCCCTGTGTCATCTTGTGGCCAATTTCCTTGTATCAGATTGTAGATCACACTCCAATGCTGCACGTTGGGAATAGATGCAACCACGACACCATCAGGACTCAGCCAGGACACGTGCTCTCGAAGTATTTTTTGTGGATCTTTCAGACGCTCTAGAACATCTCCATAAATAAGAGCATCGATTGAAGGATACTTCTCTGGAAGCTCAAACTGAATTTTCATATCTTCAATATCAATACGCCACACTTGATCGAGTCTCTCTTTCGCAAGTTTTGCCGGTGTTTCCATCAGCTCAATTCCAAGATATTGAGCTGATGGATTAATCATCTTATAAGCATGACCAAGTGCCCCGCCACCACAGCCAACCTCTAAGACAGTCAAAGAATTTGTCGGGATTCGGCTAAGAAGATCTGGATTAGCGTGATCGTAATAGGACTTTTCGACAGCCATACGCAGAACCGCGATATTCACCTAATCGTAAGCTTTTGTTGACATCCTTGCAACCAAAGATTTTGCATTTTGTTTTGCACGAATGTCAGCACCTTAGCCAGAGGTGAAACATTCGGGAATCTACTTTGTCTTCAGTATCTAGCGAAAAAATGATGAACTTAGTCAAGACGACGAAGGGTGCAATGGCTCCTAGCCCTGAAATGATCGTCTTGAATTCATGACTACAGCGTCAACCTCGCGTCGGTTAGTTGTCAAAAGAACGAGCTGATTGATTGCAGGAAATTACGTCGACACAACGTCTCTATGCCTTAACCCCTGATGCAACCAACTTATCTGACCCTGGCAATGGAGAACAAGTGCTTCTGAACAAGAGCAGAAAACCCAACTAAATCAATAAATGATCCAAATTATTCAGGCGTAGTTAATGTCAACAGCCCTGCTCAATCAAAGCATCGGAGTCAATCCGGCACATTTGCGAACCTTGTTGAGCATTGAAACGGAGAGGGTGGGATTCGAACCCACGAGGGTGTGACCCCTACACGATTTCGAGTCGTGCGCAATCAACCGGACTCTGCCACCTCTCCCTGCGCAGTCGTGCGCTCGGTCACTTTAGGGCTATGCCCTACGCCCCACCGAGGCAACCTCCCCGCGTGATGTGACAAATCCCTGCGACGTAAGGGAAACAACCGCTGTCCCACCTGCACCTGCAAGTGACGACCTCTGACACCGGCCACGCGCAGACCGAGGCCTGCACTCCTCAACGTCTGCCCAGAACGCAGGGGCAACTGCCCCTGGTGTTCCGCCACAACGGTATGAGCCAGGGAACTCCAACACCCGGACTGGTCCATGGCCACAGGATCCATCACCGCCACCCAATCGAAACGGGCATGGCCAAGCCCCTCTCCCAGTTGCCTGGCCACATGGCAACTCAGGCCATCGCCATGGCTGCTCAACAGAGCCGCACGACCGCGATGCCGCAGCACCAGCCAATGGCGTCCCCACTGTTCAACCCTGATCAGGTCATCACTGAACTGCACCCACCCCTGCACCACCACGGCCAACAAGGCCAGGGGAGCGGCGTGGCAACGCCAACGGCGAAGCGTGGGTAACCACCAGGGGATCAAGGCGAGGGCAAGCAAGAGCACTACCAGCGGTTGGGGACGGCCGGTGAGCAGCTGGGCCCAAGGCCAGCCACTGATCCAGTACACAAGGGCGATCAGCAGACCTGCCAGCTGCTGAACGGGCCAGATCAACCAGGGCAGAACGAAGGTGGTGAAAGTTCCCGGCAGCACCAGCACAAGCAGGGCCAACGCCATCGCCGACAGGGTGAGCGGAGCGAGCAACGGAGCCGCAAGCAGATTGCTGACAAGGGCGTAAAGGGGGGCCGAGCCGAAGTGGAGCAACTGCAACGGCAGGGTCCAGGCCAGGGCAGCCAGGGGAACGGACAGGGCAGGGGCGAGAGGGCGTAGCCACCTCAGGCCATGGGTGCAGAGCCACTGTTCCAGGGGGGCGGCCGACAACACCAAACCAGCGGTTGCTGCAGCGCTGAGTTGAAATCCCACTGAACGGGCCCAGGATGGATGGAGGAGAAGCATCAGCAGCAGGGTGAACACCAGCACGCCGAGAGGGCGACTGCGCTGGCCCCTTTCGCGAATCAACAGAGCCGCTGCTCCCATCAGCACGGCCCGCACCACCGAAGGCTGGGCGCCAGTCAGCGCAAGAAACAACGCCATGGCGCTTCCTGCAGCCACGAGGCGCAGCGCAGACGGAAGTGAACGGGTGCCGGCCAGGGTGGTGCCAAGCAGCACGGAAAGATGAAAACCCGATGCAGCCAGTGCATGGGATAAGCCCGCCACCCGGAAGGCCTCACGCAGATCCGCCAATAAATTCACCTGTGCACTGCCGAGCACGAGGGCAGCCAGTAAACCACCGCACGATGGTCCGGCTGCCTCAGTGAAGGTCTCCGCAATGCGCCGGCGGCCATCGGCCAACGGCGTCCAGGAATGGCGCAAAACCCGGATGGATTCAGTGCGGATCTGACTCCAACTGCCTCGGACGACCAACCGCTCCGCTCCGCCACGAAGCAAAGGGTGGGCGGCAGGCCGAGGCCGGCGCAGCGGCCCGGACGCTTCAATCCAATCGCCCAGACGCAAAGGCTCCTGACAAGGATCGACAGTGAGTTCCGTGCGCCCCCTGCGCCGCTCACCATCGAGATGGTTCACCTCCACAAGAGCCCGGCAACGCCCATTGCGGACCTGACCATCGCTCAGCAGCCGCCCCTGCAGGGTCACCACCTCAGCCGGGCCCCTCATCGGAATCCGGTAACTGGGATCCAGGGGATGGGGGCGCGGCTCAGCGGCCAGACCGCAGCGGGCGATCACGAGCGTCAGCAAAAGGGTAATCAGGCCCAGCGATTGCCCAGAAAGCCGCAGCCATCGACGCAGAACGGCAAGACCGAGACCCAGCACCACCAGCAACGTGCACCAGTGGTGCCAGGTCTGGGACAGCGCGGCTCCCAAAGCTCCCAGCAGCAAAAGCAACGCCGTGGCCAGGGCCGAATTCATGGCGCAACCGCATCAGAGATGCATCGAGGATTCCCCGGTTGGACACAAGCGGATCAGACCGCTGCAGCTGCCGCACTCGACTCCAGCAATGGAAATCCGAGCGCCTCTCGCTCAGCCAGCCAGGCTTCTGCCACCTTGCGGGCCAGCGTGCGGATCCGGCCGATGGTGGCCGTGCGCTCGGTCACTGAGATCACGCCACGGGCCTCCAGAAGATTGAAGGTGTGCGAGCACTTGAGCACAAAATCCAGGGCCGGAGCGGGCAAGTTCTGGGCGATCAGATCCGTGGCCTCGGCTTCATAGATCGCGAACAGCTGCTTCAGCCGCTCTGGGTTAGACGCTTCGAAGTTGAAATGACACTGACCCTTCTCGAAAGGAAGCCAGAGATCGCCGTAACTGCGCTGGTCATTCCAGCTCAGATCCCAGATGCTCTCCACATCCTGGAGATACATCGCCAGGCGCTCGAGGCCGTAGGTGATCTCAATCGACACTGGTTTGCAATCCAGACCGCCGCACTGCTGGAAATAGGTGAACTGGGTGACCTCCATGCCATCCAGCCACACTTCCCAGCCCACACCCCAGGCACCGAGGGTGGGGGACTCCCAATTGTCCTCCACAAAGCGGATGTCGTGATCAGCCGCCTTGATGCCGAGAGCGTCGAGGGAGGCAAGGTAGATCTCCTGAATGCCGTCAGGGGATGGCTTGATCAGCACCTGGTATTGGAAATAGTGCTGGGCTCGATTGGGGTTATCGCCGTAGCGTCCATCGGTGGGCCGGCGACAGGGCTCTGGATAGGCCACAGCCCAGGGCTCGGGTCCAATGGCACGCAGCACCGTATGGGGACTCATGGTTCCAGCCCCCTTCTCGGTGTCATAGGGCTGGAGCAACAGACATCCCTGCTCAGACCAGAAACGGTTAAGGGTGGAGATGATGTCCTGGAAGAACATGCCCGGCTTGCCTGCCATCGAAGAATGAACCTAGAACTGCTGGTATGACTAGCCCTCGCAAGGGAAGTCGGAAAATGGTCAAGGAAGAGACTGCTGCAATAACTTTGCGATGACAAAGCCAATCAACAACCACCTAACCAACGGGCAGCGTAGTCCAGCACTATGTTCTTGCGAGGTGGCCGATTCGCTTAAGCAATCAGAAAAGTGATTGACACTGCCAAGAAGTGCCAGAAGCACAATGAATAAACAATTTTCAAAAAGTGCACTGTGCCCCATACGCAGGGCTTACTCACTTCGCCAAAGACCATATTCAGCGATGACATGCCTGACCAATCTCACTGGCACGAGCAGTTCAACTGTTATGACGCCCCTTACCTAGTGGTCCTTCATTATCACTTGGACAACCCAGAATGACCAAAAGAAGAATCATGCAATAATAACTCAGTTTACCCAACAGACATGGGAAGCTGGCGATCATTCGCATCGAAATCGGAAGCACTTCTCAAATCGAATAATATTGCCAAAGCACAGAAAAAAGTTAGAGCAGGCTTAGAAAAGCATCCCAATCAAGCCAACCTCCTCTGCATTGCGATCCAAGCTTTCCGTGCATCAGACAAGCGCCAAGAGTCTCTAGAATTCGCGGAACTTTTGATCACGCATCATCCAACAAACTGGGAGGGATATGGACGCTCAGCACAAGACCTCGTTGCACTCAAGCGCTTTGAAGAAGCACAGCAACACATTCAAGCAGGCCTAAAAAAACTTCCCAATCATCCCACTCTCCTCAACATTGCGAATGCTGTCTTCCTTGCATCAGGCAATCGCGAGAAGGCGCTGGAGTATGCCAAACTTCTAATCACTCATCATCCAGGCATCTGGGATGGCTATGAGCACACCGCCAAAGATCTAATTGCACTGAAGCAGTTCGAAGATCTTGAACGATTCGGCGAGTGGCTGAAAGCGAAACCAATCAAAGAAATTTTCTTAGAGTCTATCAACGATTGGATTTTCACCGCGAATCTGGGCCAGCGCGCACTTAAAGATCTTGACGAAAGCTGCCTACCCAGGAAATTACAAGAGTTTTCAGAAGGCAGAGAAATCTTTATCCCCATAGGCGATTGCTGTTTGGGCGCTCAATTTATTAGTGACTCAGGAGGCAGAAAGTTCGCACTTCCATTTGACTGGCTTTTTATCGAACCAAAGCAAATCAAAAGAATCATCAAGGATGACTTTCAAAACTTCATCAATCCAGAGAATCTGCAATCTCAATACCCACGAAGGCAGTGTGGCCACACGCTCTACGGAAATACAAACTTCTTTAATCATCATGACCCATCGCGAGAGCCGGACAGATCAGCATTTTTAAGAAGAATTGAACGATTCAAAAAACTAGTCTCGACCTTCAATTCAGACATTGTGTATTTCAATGTCCGACTAGAAGAGAGGCACAGGGATCTTGTCGATCTCCTAGACGTCCTTCCAAGCAGAAGCAAAATACTGTCATTTGTTTTCTTGGGCAATGGCAGCCACGAGAAGCCAACGATCAACGATCTCGGACAAGACCTTCTCCAGATAGTTTTTCAATGCGACAATAAAAACACAAAGTTTGCAAAGAAAGATCTACACCCAAGTGGATATACCGATGGAAGTTTCATTCACTGCCCCTATTCCAGCGCTTACGCAGGGTCCATTTTGAATCATATTCTCTCCCACTCACAGCGCCATCACCGCTAATCAAGCAACAGGCTGTTAAATCTTTATCAGCAGCCATATTTTGACCTCGATCAAAATATCAACAACACCATCGATTCGCAGCTTGCCACCAAAGCCACTCTTGAAATTATCAAGAACTAACTGGAGAAAGAATCTGAATCAATGGTTATCAAATTCTCCACAATGGGATCAACTTGTTATCAAACCCATCACTTCGATCAGCGGAGAAGACGGATCAGTTCCTAGAGCTGCCTTCTTCTAAAGCCCCCGAGCTCAACTCAACGACAGGCACCGGTGGAGATGGGCAATGGCATGGTGACGATGGGGATGACCTTTGCCAGGCCCCATCATGCCCAGCCAGAAACTGCCATCTCCCTGGAACACGAGCACCGGCTTGGACGCCCCCTTCCCATGGGTCTCAAGCAGAGACATACAGAGCTGTTCAGCGACCTCCGCTCCCCTTGGGCGGGAACGCAGTCGGCGTAACACAGGATCCACCTGCGAAAAGGACACAAACGTGGCTTTCTGAGAGTCGGTCACCAGGATCATCCCGTCCAGCCACTGGACTTCTTCCAAGAGATCTTCGATCGACGGCAGAAGCGACGGCAGCGGAAAAGCCAACGTGAATACCCCCGTTTCTTAATCATTTCTTTCATAAGCCATCGGTCTCACTTGTCGCAACCGATACAGGATGAGGAGTTATAGCTCTTCAACAACGCAGGGTCAGAAGCCCCATCAGCCCTCCGGCCATGGCGCGATGACGGGCACAAGCGAACCCTGCTTCTTTCGCCAGCTCTTCTTGGGCTGTGCCATCGGGAAAGCGCAGCAAACTGGCTTCGAGGTACGTGTAGTGGTCTTTGAGGCCAAGCCCCTTAGCCACAGGCACCACCACACGGCGCAAGTACGCACGCTGGAAGCGCGCCGCCCCTGACGCAGGAGGCAAGCGATTGAAATCAAGTAGGCCTGCCCGTCCTCCAGGCCGCAGCACCCTTTTGACCTCCCTGAGGCCAGCCGCCGGATCGGCAAGGTTACGAAGCCCATAGGCCATCACCACCCCATCAACTGAAGCGGTGTCGCAGTCCAGGGCCAGGGCATCGCCCTGCTGGAAATCAAGAGGCAACCAGGGCTCGCGCGCTGCACGTCGACGCGCAACGTCAAGCGGCGCCTCAGCCGCATCCACCCCGACCACCTGTCCTCCAGGACGAACACGACGGGCCAACGCGAGGGCCAGATCTCCGGTGCCGGAGCACAGATCAAGCCAGACCTCTCCCCGTTGCGGAGCCAAGGTGAGGAGAAGCTGGCGTTTCCATTGGCGATGCAAGCCGAGACTGAGCAGGTCGTTCAGCCGGTCGTAGGTGGGGGCTGCGTCATTGAACAGCCTCTCAACAGCTTCAGGATCTCCTGGTCTCAAAGCAAAAAGTCATTCAGGGTCATCACCATCACCGTGGCCAATCCAACAGCTGCTGAACACACCAAACACCCTGCGAGCATCAACGAAAACTCCTGCTGATCAACAGCCGATTGCATGAGCTGTAGCCCCCATGCAACGAGAGCAATCACGACGCTCGTCAGGGCAAGACCAATCCAGGGAGCTGGCGACCATGCAACATCCATGGGCAGCAACAGTGCGCTCAGAGACAAAGGTTTGGATCCTGAGACCAGCACTAAGCCTGCCAACTCGCACTATGTTTCAAAATTTTAATAATCCAGCTAGCCCTCAAGGGGTCGAATCGCCAAACCACGACGCAGCAAGTCTTGCTTGATCTCTTGAACAGACAGCAGTCCGTCGTGAAGCAGGGACGCCAGCAATGCCGCAGATGCGTGTCCACCGTTCGGGCCCTGGTCGAGGGCCGCAGCAATGTGATCGAGCGTCCCGGCTCCGCCAGAGGCGATCACTGGAACCGGAACCGCTTGCGCGACAGCACGGGTGAGGTCGAGGTCGTACCCCGCCTGGGTGCCATCACCATCCATGGATGTGAGCAGGATTTCTCCGGCTCCGAACCTCGCCACTTCACACGCCCAATCAACAGCGTCAAGACCGGTGTTCTCGCGACCACCCTTCACGAACACATCCCATCCGCCACCATCACGGCGACGGGCATCGATCGCCACAACGATGCACTGGCAACCGAATCGCTCTGCCCCCTCTTTCACCAGCTCCGGACGCCGGACAGCTGAAGAATTGAGGCTGACCTTGTCGGCTCCGGCACGCAACAGCTCTGTGATCCCCTCCACAGAGCTGATCCCTCCACCCACGGTGAATGGAATCGTGACCTGCTCGGACGTGCGCCTTACCAGGTCAACGAGGGTGGCACGCCCCTCATGACTGGCCGCAATATCCAGAAACACCAGCTCGTCGGCTCCAGCCTGGCTGTACCGACATGCAAGCTCAACGGGATCTCCAGCATCGCGCAGTCCTACAAAATTGATGCCCTTCACCACCCGGCCAGCGGCGACATCGAGGCAGGGAATCAGGCGGAGAGCGACCATTGCGTTTGAGTTGCGGCTGTTAAGGTTGCGGCCACTTTCCAAGCCTCGCAGGCCATGTCACAGCAGGCAGTCACCATCGACATCGGCTCCAAGGTGCGTGTCACCCGCGTTCGTGATCGAATCCCCAAGGCTCTTGTTGAGCTGCTGAAGTCCGACTCCAATGGCACCGTGACTGATTTCCGGACCGTGGATGGCAAAGGCATCGGCGTTGTTGTTGAGCTCAGTGATGGGTCCACCAACTGGTTCTTCGACGATGAAATTGCTCCCGCCTGAGGACCCAACGCGTGAGTGACGCCCGTCAGCTGCTCGGCATGAAAGGTGCCAGCGGCACCACCAACATTTGGAAGCTGCGCCTGCAGCTGATGAAACCCGTGACCTGGATCCCACTGATCTGGGGTGTTGTCTGTGGTGCAGCGGCCAGCGGTCATTACGAATGGCGCCTGGATCACTTCGCAGCGGCCCTTGCCTGCATGGTGATGAGTGGTCCGCTACTGGCTGGCTACACCCAAACCATCAACGACTACTACGACCGCGAGATCGACGCGATCAACGAGCCTTACAGGCCAATTCCCTCAGGAGCCATCCCCCTGAGCCAGGTAAAACTGCAGATCTGGGTTCTACTGGTCTCAGGCCTCGCCGTGGCCTACGCCCTGGATGTCTGGGCAGGACATTCCACCCCAGTGCTGTTGCTGCTTGCACTGGGTGGTTCCTTCGTGAGCTTCATCTATTCCGCTCCCCCTTTGAAGCTCAAGCAGAACGGCTGGCTTGGCAACTATGCCCTTGGAGCGAGCTACATCGCACTTCCCTGGTGGGCTGGTCAAGCGCTGTTCGGTCAGCTCACCTGGGCGACAGCACTTCTCACACTGGCTTACAGCCTTGCCGGACTCGGCATCGCTGTTGTCAACGATTTCAAAAGCGTGGAGGGCGATCGTGCACTTGGGCTCCAGTCACTTCCAGTTGCATTCGGAATTCGGCCAGCAAGCTGGATCAGCGCTGGGATGATCGACATCTTTCAGCTGTTGATGGTTGCCGTACTGATCGCCATCGGGCAGCATTTTGCTGCTGTGCTTCTTGTACTGCTGATCGTGCCTCAGATCACTTTCCAGGACATCTGGCTGCTGCGAGATCCCGTGGCCTACGACGTGAAATACCAAGCCAGCGCACAGCCATTCCTGGTTCTCGGCATGCTGGTGACGGCCCTGGCGATTGGCCATAGCCCCCTGACCCCGGGGATGTGATTCGCACTCGTCTTCACTGGTTTCTGATCGGTGGATGCGCCGCTGTGGTGGGAGGTGGTGTGGCCCTTGCCCAGGCCGCTATCACTCGTGCCTTTGACGCCACCCTTCCTGATGCCAGGGGCATCAGTCGCTTCAACCGTCCAGGCACGATCACACTGCTCTCCAGCAGCGGAGCTGTGATCCAGAAGCTTGGCCCTGCCACCCGGGAGAAGATCGAACCTGGACAGATGCCCCTGCTTGTGAAGCAGGCCTTCATCGCCGCTGAAGACCGTCGCTTCTACAACCATGACGGAGTCGATCTCTGGGGCATCGGCCGGGCCTTGGTGCGCAACGTTCGCCAAGGTGCTGTTCGAGAAGGAGCCAGCACGATCACCCAGCAGCTGGCCCGCACAGTGTTTCTGAGCCAGGACCGCACGCTCACCCGAAAGCTCAAAGAAGCGGCCCTGGCCTACAAACTCGAACGTCAGCTCAGCAAGGAGCAGATCCTCGAGCAGTACCTCAACTACGTGTATCTCGGCTCCAGCGCCTACGGACTTGCGGATGCCGCCTGGGTCTATTTCTCCAAGACACCCAATCAGCTCAACCTTCCTGAGGCCGCATTGATCGCCGGTCTGCCTCCGGCACCCTCGGTGTATTCGCCCCTGGTGAACCCAAAACTGGCATTGGAACGGCGCAGTCTGGTGCTCAGCCGCATGCTTCAGGCTGGGTTCATCACAGAGAGCGAAGCCGAGCAAGCCCGCAACAGCCCCCTGGCGCTCACACCCGCTATTCCCAAATATTTCAACAGCGCTGCGCCCTTCTTCACCAGCTGGGTTGCCCAACAGCTACCCCGTCTTTTGACCCCTGAACAGCTGGAAGTTGGCGGCCTGAAAATCCGCACCAGCCTCAATCTGAAATGGCAAAAAAAAGCACAGGCCGTGGTGCGTGAATTCGCCCCGTTCGACACCGAAGGCTCGATCGTCTCGATGGAACCCGGCACAGGCCTGGTGCGCGTGATGGTGGGAGGGAAGGACTTCAGCAGCAGTCAATTCAACCGCGCCACCCAGGCCCTGAGGTCACCAGGTTCCACCTTCAAGCTCTTCCCCTACGCCGCAGCGATCAATGCCGGTGTGAAACCGGAAAGTAAATTTGTGGACGCTCCCCGCTGCTGGGCGGGCTACTGCCCCAAGAATTTCGGCAATAAATACTTCGGCACGATTTCTCTGGCTGACGCGCTGAAGAACTCACTGAACACCGTGGCGGTCCAGCTGCAGGACAAGGTTGGGTTTGACGCAATCATCAGTACTGCCAACAAGTTGGGCATTGGCAACCAGCGCCCGTTGGGTAAGTACTACCCCATGGCGATCGGGGCCTACGAGCAAACCATTCTTGACATGACAGCCGCCTATGCCGCTGTTGCCAATCGCGGTATTTATGTCAAACCCTCAGCTTTCGAAGAGATCCGTGGCCCCGATGGCAATGTGCTCTGGAGCCGACGTGTAGACGGAGACAAAGGACGGAGGGCCCTCGACAGCGATGTAGCCGACGCCATGAACTGGATGTTCCAGCGGGTGGTGAGTGGCGGAACCGGCGCAGCAGCCCGCCTGGATGATCGTCCCGTAGCCGGTAAAACCGGAACTTCGGAAGGAGCACGTGATCTGTGGTTCATCGGATCAATCCCACAACTCACCACAGCGGTGTGGTTCGGCTACGACAACAACAAGGAAACCAACAGCAACAGCGGAGAGGCAGCCTGGGCCTGGAAGCAGTTCATGGAGGATGTGAAGGACACCTACCAGGTGCAGAACTTTCCTCCTAAGCCCGTGCTCACCCGCACATTCCAGCCCCCTGGCAAAGCCAAAGGTTCAAACAAAAAGAAAGAAGCTCCTTTCCGGGGAGACGAAGACTCTCCTAACTCCGACCTCTGGGCCCCCGGCGAAGAACCGTTTCTTGGTGGGACTGAACCACCCGCTACACCTGCTCCTGCGCCTCCCCGTTATGTAGCCCCACCGGGGGGACCTCCGGTGGATGAAAATTTCAGGCCGCTGCCGGTGCAGTGATCACAGCTGCATAAAACCCATCTCCCCCCTGGGGGTCAGGCCAGCGCTGCTGTTCAGACACCAGCACAAGTTGGGGATGACGCTGCAACCAGCCATGAATTTGATCGGTGTTCTCGGCAGGGTGCACGGTGCAGGTGGCATACACGATGCGGCCGCCAGGCTTGAGCAACGGCAAGAGTGCATCAAGAAGACCAGCCTGAAGCTGCACCAAATCGGCAATCGAAGATTCACTGATGCGCCAGCGCGCATCAGGATGACGGGCCAAGGTACCCAGGCCTGAACAAGGGGCATCCAACAGGATCCGATCGAAGGAGGCCATCCACTGCGGGCGTTGCTGAAGCAATTGCGATGCATCCGCCGCCAAGGCATGAATGCAATGACTGCCGAGCCGAGAGGCATTGGCTGCCACGCGTTGCAGGCGCCCGGGTGAACGATCCACAGCCCACACCTCACCTTGATCACCCATCAGTTCGGCCAGATGGGTGGCTTTACCGCCGGGCGCTGCACAGGCATCCAACACTCGCTGTCCTGCCTCAACCGCCAGCAACGGAGCCACCCACTGCGCCGCGCGATCCTGCACACACCAGTGCCCTTCGTCAAAACCCGGCCACTGCCGAAGATCCCCAGCCGGATCCAACACCTGCAACCCATCCGGGCAGCCGGGGATCGGAGCCGTGGGCATGCAGTGTTCGGCAAAGCGTGAAGCCATCTCTGCTGGCGATGCGCGCAGACGATTGATGCGCAAATCCAACGGCGGCACCTGATTGCAGGCCTGCGCCACCTGAGCGGCCTGCACTGGACCGCACCAGCGCAGGAGATCGCGGGTGAACCAGAGCGGCAGCGACTGGTCCTGCGCCAGCTCCATCTCCGGTTCAGAAGGTCGCACCAAACCGTCGCCAGCATCACGGGCCCGCAGGGCTGCGCGTAGCAAACCATTCACCACAGGTGCCAAGCGTGCCAACGGGCCGCCTTTGGCCAGTTCCACAGAGGTATTCACTGCCGCGGCTGGAGGGATCCGTTCCATACGCAGAACCTGGTACAACCCGAGATGAAGCAGCCAGCGCAGACGTGGAGGCTGTTTGCGGGCAGGCACTTTTCCGAGCTTGTCGAGCCAGGCGTCCAGCCACTGCCGCCAACGGATGGTGCCATAGGCCAATTCGGTGGCCAGGCCACGGTCAGCGGCTTGCAAGGGGTGCTGCCGCAGCGCCCGCTCAAGGGCCACATCGGCGTAAGCCCCCGCCGCCACCGCTTCAAGCACCTCCAACGCCACCCGGCGAGACGCCAGCCCAGGCTTGTCGGATCGAGACGGCGACTCACTCACGCGTGACAGGCAACACACCCTCCAGAGCTAGCGCCGCGAGCTCAACACAACCAAATGCAACGCGCCTCTTGCACGGATTTCGAGAATGATTATCGTTCTCACAACAACAAATTTTGTCCTCCATGAATCCCGTCGTTCGGCGTCTTGCCGTTATCGCCTTGGTAGGCGCAACGCTCGGCATTAGCGAGATCGCTTACTCAAAAGGGCACGCCCACGGCGCTCATGGCGGAGCAACACAAGCGGAAGAACTGGAAGCCGGTGAATTTCGAGCAATTCCCGTGCTGACCATCGAAGGCCATACGGGATTTGAAAACAATCTGGAAGGACAGCCTTACCACTCAGCCATTGATCTCCAATTCGGCGGCGTTTTCGAGTGGGGGCTTGGCGAAAACTCAAACTTCACCATCGAAGGGCAACTCGGCCCGGCCGTTGTTTACGGTGAGGCCGAACACTTCTACGGGCGTGTCGAGATTGAAGAAGAAGGAGAAGAAGAAGAAGAAGGAGAAGGAAGCCCTTACCGCCGCGTCGATGCGAAGGGTTACTTAGCAGCTCGCTATCAACCCAACGACAAGCTGTCGATCGCCGCAGACTGGAAACCCTATTGGGTCAGCGCAACACAAGCCGAAGATGTTCGTGGCTTCAAGCATGAAATCGGCACCGAAGTTGTTTACGCCTTTGGCGATGGAGATGTCAATTTTGCGCTGGGAGATGGACTTGAGAGCGTTGTCGATGGACTGTTCGTCTCAGCAGAAAATCGTACTGGATGGGAAAGCGACGGAACCTATCTGGGCAATTACACCGACACCTGGGTTGGCTTTGGCTTCAATTACGACCAATTGAATGTCACCATTTCTGGAGGACCTCGCTTCTACATTCCCGGTAGCTATTCAGGTCTCGATCAGAGAACTGACTGGGGTGGTGAGATCGAACTCGAGTATCCCTTGAACGAGAAATTAACGCTCTTTGCTCACTGGGAACCTGTGTACAGCACTGACGAACGTGAAGCAGGCGGATGGGGCAAAGGATTTCAGCATCACGTCGGCCTGGGTTTAACCGTTGCCTACTAGAACCGAACACCGAGATCCCAAACCCAAGCCCAAGGACAAATATGACAACGGGATCAAACACAATGAAGAAACTGACAAGGGCAATAGCGACAATCAGTGAAATCTCGAGAATAATCACAAGAGATGAGTATTCTCGAAACACATGAACGACACATCTAGAAAGCTCAGACCGCGCACTAAGCGTCTACCGAAAATCAAAGATTCTCCGAAACAAACACAAGACGACCACAGACAAATCAACAAGATGGACAAAACAAAGCAATACCCCACGGGAATAAGATCTAATTGATCAACCAGACCGAATCAAAGAATGGCGATTGGCAATCACATCAAAGACGGCACATAATTTACAATTAAATTACCGATCGCCCAAATCAAGAGCAAAATCGGAATAAACGGCCAACAAAATGGCAGGTCATAGAGAAAAAGCGGTGAACGACGTTCCGAACTTGAGACATCCTGCAGTCATGCACGCCATCAGAATTATCAACATTAAACACCATTTATTACAAAGGCGTACTTCAGGCGCGCCCCGCACAACGAGAAAATTCTCAAACAATCAATAGCGCCTGCTTCAATCACCAAGAACTGACTGATTCCCCCTCATTGCTCGAATAAATGAAGGATCAGCACTCTCAAGAGGCTACATATGCATTTTCATTTCGGCTGACAACATGAGTACAATAGGTGATTCAATATAAAAACAAGCCAAAAGAACCAGCAAATAACGAAGACTAAGAAAATACATTCTGTATCCAAAACTACAATCTAATTAGCGTAAATATTCCAACTTAAGATAGACCTACCATCTCACATGATAGGATCCAAAAAATTAACTAAGTCAAATGATCAAGAGAAGGCTAGGACTAATTGGAATTATTTTTTCAGCAGTCTTCATTCTCTCCATTGCAACTGGCACAGCACAAGGAAATACCAGTCAAGAAAAAACGCAATCGAACAAACCTAATATTTACATAAACAGGGTTCCAATCGAGAAGCAAATAATATTTCAAGACATGAAGCGCGTCAGCGAAAGAATCAATAATCTCTTGTTTACAAGGGTAAGAGCAGACTCACCTCGCCAACTATTTGTTGACTTTTACGTGTCAATGAGTGAAGTTGGCAAATTGCAAGAGGAGCTTTACAGGAGTGCAAAGAACAGCCCTGGCCTCATTTGGAACCAAAAAGAAGATCAACTCATTAAGCGGGCAGAGGCATACCTCGAAATTGCCTCTGAAGCATTCGACACAAGAAATATCGAACCCAACAACAGAGAATGGAAAGCCAAAGAATACTCTCTAAAATTAAAGGATGTTTTAGACGTACTATTTGATGTTTTAAACGAACAAATTGAAATACCAACCAGCGAAGAAACAACATCAGACGCCTGGAAGGTAAATAACTCGAATATATCTGTCGTAAAAATAGAAACAAATGGAAATCTTGCATCGTTTAGGTTTACCTCTGAAACAATTGACGATCTCGACCGAATGCGCACTTTAACGCAAAGTATTCGACCGAAGGAAGGGACATTTGAGGAAGGAATCGGAGTTCATCAGTTTTCAACTCCCATGCTTACGCATGCATTTCTTTACTCTCCAGGAGGAATAGTTCCGCCTAAAGCTTATTTTCTAATTCCTGAATCAATCAGAAAGATACTTGAAATACCAGCGGGTAGCAGCGGGAGTGTTGTCAGCGTCGTCACAATAATAGCGATGCTAATAGGGTTACTAATCCTCAGTGGGATAGCAAGCACAAGACTTATAAATGCGTATATAATCCAAAATCGAAACTCAAAGCGAAATGAAATCTTAGAGTATATTTTTCGCTCTAAAAATAATTTTTATCGATCATTCATATTCTCCGGCATTGCAATAAGTGCCTATGCTCTATCAGCAACAACAACATACTTGATATATGGACCCTTGGCAGGTTTAATTGTCAATACTCTTGCGGTCATGCAATGGTTGTTCGTTGCATCTGCATTATTTGCTATATCCGAGTCAATTGGGCAATTAGCATGTGCAACAACATTAAATTCCGCGAAAAATAATTATTTAGTCAAGAAGAAGAGACTGGTTAATATCATTATTCTAATTTCCAGGTCGATGGGATCATTACTCACCATTTATATATTCTACATATTGCTTTTAGAACTTGGCTTTACCGATCAATTTTTACTTGCTTTTTCAGCAGTTCCTGGCCTTGCAATCGGATTAGGGGCCTCAAAAATTCTGTCAAATATTTTCGCAGGGATATCATTACAAGCGGATCGTCCGGTCAAGGTTGGCGAGTTTTGTCAAATAGGTCAAGAACTTGGTTTTATACGAAATATCGGCCTTCGCTCAATACAGCTTGAAACACTCACTGGAACCATCTCTGTACCAAATCACCTATTAGAAGATTCAAATCTAACGAACTACACCGATAGAGATTATCTTGACAACAGTCACCAAATTGTTGAATTTAAAATGTTAATGCCAGCATTAATTCTCGGACATTACGACCAAATCTGCAAAGACGTAGAAAGCCTGCTAAGAAAAAAGCAAAAATTACGTTTTTGCCTAGTTAAATATGGCTTAAACAAATCAGGCACGGAGGCTGAATTACGCGTAGCGTTGAGCACACGAATTGAAACATGGCCAGAATATAACATCGTAAAAGAAGAAGTAATGAAAGCCATGAAGTTATCAGTAGCCGTTGTGTCTTCAACAAGGCAAAAAATATTAATCAGCAGATTCACTCGGTCTGAATTATTGCGCAAGATACCAAGCTTTATTCTTGAAGCAATCGAAACAGATGTAAACTTAAAAATGACGTCTTGCAGACTATCTGACCTCAAGGAATCCGCCTATGAATTTACTTACGATATCGCTTCTTCATACAATTATGACAAAGTTGGAGAATTTTTTGATTCATTATCAACACTTAGAAAGCGATTGATTGCACTCTTTGAGTTCCATGAAATCGACCTGGCCATTCCCGCCTACGACTTCAGGAGCGTAAAATCACAAGAACAGAATGATGACAATCAACACATCGGTTAATTGTCATTATTAATCTCTAAAACCACAATAGTTCGGCCATTACGATCCTGCACACTAAACCTCACCCCCCCCCTCAAATGGATGCCGAACAATTGATGCTAGGTATATTTATTAACAGCCATCGGCAAGGTTCCCTTTGTGACGAACAGCGGGGTAAAAACTCCCAGGATTTCAAGCTGGCCTTGGAAGCATGGACAGTGGGTAGGGACGTTGGCGTCTTATCTCCACAGGGACTCGGTACATCAATCAACAATTTGGATGGCTTGATGAAGACCAGCTTTCGTGTTTGAGACATCACGACTTGAAAAGACCTGGTCTAAAAGCTCAGCTTGTGGCTCCCAGAGGAAACGACGTAGCGGAAGCCGCCCCTCGTCATCCACGGGAATGCCTTCGCTGATCAGCAGCTCCCGCTGCATCCAGTCAGATCCCTCACGGCTCAGGCTCATCGAAATCCGACCCTGGGCATTCACAACCCTTTGCCAGGGAATCGTCGATGGAAGGGTGAGCCGGCGCAAGGCCCAGCCCACCTGACGGGCACAGCCATAGGCACCGATCCAGTCAGCCACCTGCCCATAGGTCGCCAGACGTCCATAAGGAATTAAAGCCACAACGGCATGAACACGAGAGTCAAACGTTGCCGTCATCACAATCCTCTTGGTTCCGAAGCGGTTTCGGAATCCAAGCATTCACAGATCATTCTTTGAAAGGGACCAGTATTAGAGAGTGAGTTCATGAATGGCATGCTGAACACATTATTGGCCGGACTTGGTTCAAGCCTCACCTTACTGACCCCTGCCATTCCATCTGAGAACAACAAGATCCTTGAACCATCGAAATCATCACCATCCTCGGTATTAATCAGCGGACTAGGGCAAGGTTTTTGCTGGGCTCATATTCCTGCACCCAATGGACCGGTGACCAAACTCACCAACTTCTGCGGCGGCGGTGGAGAAGGCGCGGGTGATACCAGCTGTTCTCCATTCTTTTATCGGCCATTCCAGTTCAATCTCGATCAAAATCCAGTCCTGCAATCAGTGTGCGGAGGCGGTCCCTATGAAAACATCGTGGCTGGAGCTCAATGGAATATGGGTGCTCGAACGTGGGCTAGTTTTCCGAAAAGCAATCGAAAAGACTATTGGGTCTTCCACAACTGCGACGGTGCGGGCATTCAACCCGATTGCCTTGGAGATATTAAATATATTGAGCGATTTGACGGAGGCAATACTCAACCAAGCTGCACAAAAGGCCCCCATGGTCGCAATCACTGCACCTTTACCCACCCCAACTCCAAGACAACCTTTGGACAGATGCGTTACTGGGCTGGCTGGTATGGATCTGGTGACGACGTACGCAATGGGGCTATTTGCGGCGCTGGCGCAGGCAAGGCTCGCCCCTGGTACAAACCTGTCTGCGACAAGATCATGGCCATTCACAAGTCTGGCAATCCATACGACAACGTCAAAGGCAAAATCCATACCTTCAGCTTCGCCCTCTACCCATGGGTCTGCGAACAAGACTCCAGCATGCCGAACGCGAATTTCACATCGCCAAGCATGGATTCCTATGGGGTGAAATCCGGCTGGAAATGCTATGCAGATAACGAGCCTGGGGTCAGCGGAAAAGGCTGGCCTCCTTTTGTAGAGATCTACTTCGCCGGACTCTTTCAAGAAAGCCCTAATAAATATGTTTTACGATTCGACAAATGGATGATTAACAACAGCAACACACCAACGCGTATTGGAGAGGGTTACAAGATCTATCCCTGCAACTCCGGCGATGAATGCGAATGGTGAAAGTCAGCATCTGACTCCTTCTATTCATTTCAATGGTGCGATGCTTGGCATCACATTTCAACCACCATCCACCTGACAGCCGATCAGCGCGCCGGCAGCACCACCCACTGGCACTCCAACCCATCGACCACTCCCCCGCGAGAGGGCAGCACCGAGACCAGCACCCAACAAACCTCCAATCACACTGCCTTCGATACAACTGTTTGTATCAACATCTGGATTATCTCGTGACGTCCGCCGAAGACGATCATCCCGACCATAAGGATCATCATGATAGATATAATCGCCTTCCACTCGATGCATAGAGTCTCCTGCGATTCCCTGCAATGGTGAAATCACCAATCCAGAAATACAGAAACCAGCCAGCAAGATCCTTTTCACAATGTGATCGGTAGGAATCACCCCCCATTCTTGAAGCCATTGGCTCATCATTGATGACCAGACCTCCATCCGATTGCAACCAGTTGTGACTCCTCGTTCACGACTACCCAAATGCCTTTCTGCTGGTGTCGTCGTCACGACCCTGGTTTTCGTCACACGCGTCCTCGGCAGCTTGAACTGACGGTCGGTTCAACAACCCCAGGTCAGCCAACTCTTTACTGGATCTCATGAATGCTCGTCTCGCCTGGATGCCAGCAGTGGCCCAGAGCAAGTGGATTCTCGATCTGCCCGAGGTCAACAAACGATTTCAAATTTTTTATTCGGCACAAATCGAAGCCGCCTAAGCACTTCCACGTCAACAAGCTCGCGACCGTCTCTAGAACAAGATTCGACCCAGTTTGCTCGCTCTCGGCAAGCAAATGGCATCACTCATTGTTCAACGATCGTCCAGCCCAAGACGTTCGAATGCGCAGGCCATCGCGTCCTGCTTGCAACACCACGCCCTGCCACAAGAACAGATTCAAGGGCTGGTTCAAGCCCTATCGGTGCTTTGAGCAATCGCAAGCCCGCTGATCAGGCCATGGTGCATGCAACTCTGAGGTGAGGATTCGTGGCGACTTCTGTGTGCACGCAATCCGGCACGCAGCCCCAGTCAGCCCATGCCATTGCTTCCCCGTCGATTCGAGCGCCTAAAGACGGTCTTGAACCAACGCATGTCCGATCTGACCGTCTTGGTGGAGCATGTCGAGAAACCCCACAACCTCTCGGCCATCCTGCGCAGCTGCGATGCCGTGGGTGTGCTCGAAGCCCATGCGGTGAGCTTCAGCGGCAGGCCGCGAACCTTCAACAGCACTGCCCAGGGCAGTCAGCGCTGGGTGTCTCTTCGCGACCATGCCGATATCAGCACCGCTGTGCATCACCTCAAGGAGCGGAGTTTCCGTCTCTACGGCACCAACCTGGGCGTCGATGCCCGTGATTACCGCGACTGCGATTTCACCGGTCCCTGCGCCTTCGTGCTCGGCGCTGAGAAGTGGGGTTTAACGGAAGAGGCCACGGCCTTGATGGACCAGGCCATCTTCATTCCGATGCGAGGAATGGTGCAGTCCCTCAATGTCTCGGTGGCCACGGCCACCCTGCTGTATGAGGCACTGCGTCAACGCCAGGAAGCAGGCCTGGCTCCTCTGAACGGTGAAGGAGTTCCAGCGCAGCACTACAGCGATCTGCTGTTCGAATGGGCCTATCCCCAAGTGGCCGCCTGGTGCCGCGAGCAGGGACGTTTCTATCCGGAGCTGAACGAACAAGGAGAAATCCTCGAAGACCTTCCGCGCACCGCCAAATTGCGCTGCTGACCTTCGAGCCGGCGGCTACGGTCCGAATAAGTGAATGCGACCGCCCCGCGATGGCCATCGAACTGGGTGATGTGCATCTCTACCGCATGTCGATGCCTGAGCATGAATGTCCCTGGGGGCTGAAGGCCATCGCGCTGCTGCAACGCCGAGGTATCGCCTTTCAGGATCACCGTCTCACCAGCCAGGAGCAGGTGAACGCCTTCAAGCAGCGTCACAACGTGCCCACCACGCCGCAGATTTTCTCGGGCGACAGGCGCATCGGGGGCTACAGCGAACTGGCTGAGGTGCTTGGCGAGAAGGCTGAGAGCGTCGAGTACTCGTATACCCCTGTGATCGCCGTGTTTGGCACGGCCCTGCTGGTGGCCATGGTGCTGGGCAACAGCATCATCCAGCACTTCATGGGCATCTCAATCTGCGCTCTGGCGATGCTCAAACTGATGGATGTGGAGTCGTTCGCAGCCAGCTTCGTGAAGTACGACCTCATCACCCAGCGCTGGCGGCCGTGGGGCAAGCTCTATCCCGGAGTGGAGCTGCTGATCGGCCTTGGCTTTCTGCTCAGTCCTCCCTTGCCTCTGGCCGGTTGGGCTGCACTGGTGGTGGGCGTGCCGGGCATGGCGTCGATCATCAAGGCGGTCTACATCGACAAGCTCGCCCTCAACTGCGCCTGCGTGGGCGGCAACACCAAAACCCCCCTGGGGGTTATCAGTTTCATGGAGTACGCCATCCTCACCGTGATGGGCGTGCTTGTGGCATTCCAGCTGGCGTTTTAAGACTTTCCAGCAGGTTCGATCAGAACGGCATCAATACATCTTTGCTGCCCTGAGTTCGTTCCTGCACGGGATGATTGCGACGGGCTGCGGGCAGACGTAGCGCAAACACCAAGGCCAACAGTTCCAGCATCAGACTGCGGCCGATAAAAAGAACCACCAGCCCCAGGGTGATCGCCAGCATCTGCTCCAGAAGGCCGATCACGTCGTCTGGATTGCTGCGGCCAGACACCCAGAGAATCACCATTAACGACAACAAAACCAGCGTGGCCCAAAACGGCATGGTGGGATCAAGCGCTTGTTTCAGTGTGCCGCGTCGCGACCGGTGCTGCTCACCCAGGCCTCCAGACCTTCACCCAGAAAGGAGAGACCGAGAACCAGAATGAACATGGCCAACCCCGGATAAAGGGCTGTCCACCAGATTCCAGTAGGGACAGCGGCCAAAGCCAGGTTCAGATCACTACCCCATTCCGGAATCGTTTCCGGCAAGCCGAGGCCGAGAAATCCCAGGCCTCCCAGAACCAGCACCGCATCAGCTGCGTTGAGGGTGAGCAGCACCGGAACGGAGGTGATCACATTGCGCAGCAAGTAGCGGCGAAGAATCCAGACCGGACCAGCCCCCAGGGTGCGGGCGGCTTCCACGAACAACTCAGCCTTGACCTGGGCGGTTTGATTACGCACCACCCGGAAATACTGAGGCACGTACACCACGCAGAGAGCTGCGGCAGCGTTGGGGATGCCCCGACCCAGCAGAAAGGCCAATACCACTGACAGAAGCAGCACCGGCAGGGTGTAAAGGGTGTCCATCAGCAACACCAGAATCCGGTCAACACCGCCGCCGAGATATCCGCTCACCATGCCCAGGGGCACTCCGATCACAAGGGCGAGCGCCACAGCCAGAAGGACCACCTGCAACGCCACCCCACTGCCTTGCAGCGTGCGCACACACACATCCCGCCCGAGGCGGTCAGTTCCGCACCAGTGCTGGAGCGACGGCGGCGCATAGATGGGATTCTCAAGCCCTGCATTGGGATCGGGGAGCACTCCCGCAGCCAGCAACAGGGGAGTGACCAAGGCGACCAACAGGTACATCGCCACAATCACCAATCCCCAACGCGCCATCCGGCCCGAGAGGCTCGGGCGGGCGGAGCCCAGAGGAGAAGACGCAAAGCTCACGTCATTGCAGGTTTGTTGTGCCAGTCATTCTTGCCTGCCTGAACCGCAACGAGCAGGATTGACGCATGCACCGTTCGCGATTCTGGAAACACCGCCTCACAGGCAGCATGCTGGGCCAGTTGCAGCTGGCCACTTATGCCGCCGTGCTGCTGGGATTCACGGCGGCAACCAGTGCAGGCCTCTGGTTAAGCGAACGCACACGCCTGCAGATGGGAGAGGCGGAGCTGCGAGCTGTTTCTGATTTAGCGGCCAAACACCTGATGGATATTGAGACTGAAGATGCAGACGAAGTCCTCAGGGAGTTGAGCTACCACTCGAATTCGCTCATTCAACTCTGGCTAGAGAAGGCTGATGGAACGCTGGTCGTCCCCAAGAGTCTCCGGCGGCCTTCATTGCATGGACTCGTGCAATCCTCCATGGCTACCAATCGGCCACGAACTCCGGGGAAGGCGAACATGATCGAGGTGAGGGGACGCGATCACCTCACCATTGTGGACCGAAAGATTGACTCCGGCGATTGGCTCTGGAGCAGCATGGAGATCACCGAGCTGGGCGAATCGCAGACCGAATTCCTGGGCTGGATGATCGTGATCTGGGGTTGCTGCCTCGCAGGCTCCCTGATGCTGGTCACCCTGCTGGTGCGACGGATCACCAAGCCCCTGCAGGATCTGAGCGACCGCAGCGCAGAACTCACAGCCGAGGGGCTGAAAACGGCGGCCCTGCCCGTACCGAGGGGGCCCATCGAACTCGCCCGCCTCACGCGCACCTACAACGACCTGATCGAAAGGCTGGCGTGGTCGTGGAGTCAGCAGCGACAATTCGTGAGCGCGGTGAGCCACGAGTTGCAGTCGCCGCTGATTCTCGTGTCAGGTTCGCTGAAACGGGTGATGCGCAAGGCACCGGATCTGGATCCGGCATTGATGCAACGCCTCCAAGACGCCCAGGACGAAACCGCCGAGATGCAGCAGCTGCTCAATGATCTGCTGGATCTCTCCCACAGCGATTCCGGCCGGTTGCAGGTGAAGGAAGAAGCGGTGCCCTTGCAACCACTGCTGGACACCATCGTGCGCGTGCAGGGGCCCGCCTACGGGCGCTTTCTAGAGCTCACCCGACCAGACGATGAGTGCTCCCTCGTTGCCCTTGGCGACGCATCCCGCCTGCATCAGGTGCTGGTCAACCTGGTGGAAAACGCTCACAAATACTCTCCTCCTGATCAACCGATCCAGTTGACCGTGGCGCGCGTTGCCGAGGGGCTCCAAGTGGAGGTAATCGACCATGGCATCGGCATTCCCAGCACCGACCAACCCCACATCTTTAAACGCTTCCATCGAGGATCGAACACCGGGGGCTACAGCGGCAGCGGCCTCGGTCTCTCCGTAGTGAAATTACTCGTTGAGGCGATGGGGGGATCGATCACTGTGGCCAGTGAACCCGGGATGGGCAGCCGCTTCCGCATCCTTCTGCAATCAGCTTGATGATCGCTTACCTCATTCTCTGCACATTGTTGGTTCCGGCCAACCTCTGGGCCACGATCACCCCCCACCTGCACAGCGAGTTGAGCATGCGCCTGCTGCATGCGCTTTCAACCGCCGTGCTGATTCCGCCCCTGGTGAGCCTGTGGCATCAGCGCCGCAGCGTCCAGCCGCTGCCCGCCTTGCTGTTCGCTCCCTTCTCGATCGTGCTGATGGTGGTTAACACCCACATCGTGCTGAGGGGCATGGGCGTGCGCTTTGGCTGGATCGATCATTTGTTTCTCACCATCGCCTGCCTTGCCGTGATCGCGTTTTATCTCCTTAATGGCGGTGATGCCGAGGACGTGGATCCGAGGGACGGGGGCATCGCCTGAGGCTGATCACGAACACGGCACCCCCGCCCTCGCCATCCTCCACCGACACTTCTCCTTCCATCTGGGAGACGAGGGTGGACACCACCGCCAGGCCAATGCCGCTGCCAGGAATGCCGGTGTTGTGTTGCCCGCGGCGGAAGCGCTCGAAGATCAAGCTCCTCTCCTCCGGCGGTATTCCGGGACCATGGTCGCGAACGCGCAGCTCCACCACAGACGGCGTGGTTGAGCAACCGATCTCCACTGGTGACTGCTGGGGGCTGTACTTGCAGGCGTTCTCGATCAGATTCACAAGACACTGCACCACGCGGTCCCGGTCGGCCCAGGCCTGAAGTGTGTGAGGGTCAATGCCATCGTCAGGACGTAAAAGGAATCGGCGCTCACCCGCCCCACCGGCCAGATCAATCGCCTGCTGCACGGCGTCGCAGACACTCAGAGGCTTGAGATCAACCAGCAAGCTGCCGGTTTCCGCTCGAGTGAGAGCCAACAGATCGGTCACCAACCGCCCCAGACGACGGCTCTCTTCCTCCACGATCCCCAACTGATGGCGCTGGTCGTCGGAGAGGTTGTCTGAACGCCGCAGCAAGCGGCGGCTGTAGCCGCCAATCAGCGTGATCGGATTGCGCAGCTCATGGCTCACGGTGCTGGCGAACTGGCGCTGGCGCTCAAAGGCCTCGGTCAGGCGATCCAGCAGCGCGTTGAACGCATGGGCGAGAGGCTGGAGTTCTTCTGGTTCCTGATCCGGCTCAAACCGTTTCTGTTGCAGAGAACTTGAACGCACAGCGCTGAGGGTGTCACCGAAGCGACGCAGGGGGAGCAGGCTGCGCTGAATCCCGCGGCGATTGAGCATCAAGGTGACCAACGACGCCAGCAAGGCCGCCGCGGTAAGGATCAAATTGAGCTGTCGCTCCATTGCAACGTCCTGACTGACATCAGTGAGCAGGTACAACCGCCAGGGCTCATCGCTGAGATTGACCGCGGCGGTACTCACCGTGTAGGTGCGTGCCTCGTGCGCAAAGGTCTGAGGACTGGAGGCGCTGCGGGCTAAGTCCTGCGCCCGTGCACGCAACTCGGGATTGGAAGCGATGAAATCGTTACTGCTGAGTTGCGGCATCACCATGCCGGCAGCAGATCCGGTCGGTTGCCCCCAGATGGCGCGATCAAAGGTTGAGAAATGGTTGAAGCAGCGCTGCAACGCTCCGCCATCAGCCTGATCCGCCTTGCTGCGCACAAGCAGACGCTCCGCCATGGCCATCGTGTCCAGTTGGCGCTGATCACGGTTGCGGCTGAACACCTGAAGGTTCACCAACAGCAGCAGGCCATACCCCAGAAGCACAGCAGTCGCACTTGTGCGCTCCAGACGGCGCTGAATTCCCGACGAGGGCATCCTGCACGGGCGCAACAACCTCTTCAGTTGAGCACGAGTGTTCGAGGCTGCCATCCCTCAATCGGGGGAGAGTGCAGGCGCAACTCAGGCAGCGCGCCTGGTGCGCAGCCGCCGCTCACCCCCAGAGGCAGCCGGCAACACCTGCTCGATCTGCAGCTGCAGCACAGGCAGGTTTGAGTCGGGAACAGCCTCAAATCCTGCATCGGGCGCTGCCGGCAGCGCATCCAAGAGCACCCGGTTCTGAAACGCACCCTGGAGATTCAGCACTCCATCGAGCCCGTAGGACGGACCGCAGCGCATCAGCACCTGGCCATGCCAGATCGCAGACGGTGCCTGGCCTACGGAATAGACGATCACAGCGTCTCCACGGGCATCGGGGTCGCCGGGGTCCATGGCGATGGCGAGCACCGGTCGCCGTCCGCTGAGGCGACAGGGCCATGTGGATGAAAGTGGTGGATCCACCATCCAGCCATGGCCAATCGCCACTTCATCGCGAATCAGCTCCAGGGTGCGGCGCTGCAGCCCTGAAGCCTGCAGATGCCTGGCCATGGCCGTGCCCAGCCGCAGGTCGGCTCCGATCAGGCGCAGCAACAGCGCAAACAACGCGGTGCCCAAACTCAAGGCCAACAGCAGCTCCAACAGGGTGAAGCCCCTGGACCCTTGGCGTGGAATCACAGGCTCAGCCCTCCTGAAGCAACGGCAGACACTGGCTGCTGCGCAACGCCTCTCCATCAGCAGAGGGAGAAGCCGCATACCTGCCGACACGGCTGATCCCCAAGGGCAGGCTCACCACCAGACAGCGTCTGCCCGTCACCCGCGGATGGCTCAACACCGTGGTGCCACCATCGAGGAGCAAGCCGTTGGCTGACACCCGCAGCACCGAGGGCAGGTTGGTGTGCACTTTGATCGCGGCCTGACCAACACCCTCCTGGAGCGACAGGGCCGCACCGCTGCAGGGGGGCAAGCTGGCGTGATCGGCCGCCACCCAGCCGCCCGCAACCAAGGCCACAGCACAGGCCTGCTGATGCCTGCGGGCCGAAAGCCGAGCCCGTTCAAGACCCAACCGCAAGCGACGAGCTGCCGCATCGAGCTGCAGACGATCCCGGTCGGCACCGGCATGCACCAGGCCGATGCTGCAGATGATGCCGACAAGGGCAATCGCGATCATCAGCTCCACCAGCGTGAAGCCATTGCGGGTGGGGGTCATGGCTGGCACAGGCCATAGGCCGCTGGAGTGATCAGTTGACGCCGCTGCGGACCAGCAGGGCCCTGGGGTGGGTGCGCCTCGAGCTCCTGCCAGACTCCAACGCCATCGGGATCGGGTGTCCACTGCCGGCGGATCCCCTCCGGCACCGGCAGAGCCTGATCCATGGCTTCGCTGAGGCTGCTCGCATCAAAGCGACAGGAGCCGTTGGTGAGGGTATGGGCCCCGGCTTCGGCGATCAACCAGCGATGGCTCGCCAGACGAAGCTGTTCCAACTGATCCACCTGCTGTTCCAGCCGAGTGGACGCCGCCACTTCGCTTGCCGCCTGACCCCACACCCCCAAAGCCGCGGCACTGCTGCCAGCCAGCAGCAGGCTGGAGGTGAGAACTTCGATCAGGTTCATCAGACGTCCTCCTGGACCGAGCGGCCGAGCAGCTGGGGCTCTCCGAGCGCTGTCACCGCAAAATCATCCGTTAAACGAACCAGAACTCGGGCTTGTCGGCCATCGTCCAGAGCCAGCAGCAGCGTTCCGCGGCTGGCAGCGGGCTGCCAACGGATCAGGCGCCAGGGCTCCCCATCCACGACGCCGCTTTGCAAAAGATGAGGGTCGGCCTCTGGGCAAGCAGATCGCGCAGCCTCCCAGGCCACGGACGGCAAAGGCAGCAAACAGGCCTGGGGGCCTTGGGCAGCTGCAACAAACGCCTGCGCCGCCGAACGCAGCTGATCCGCCCCGGCGGCGCGTTGCTGATGGGCCGCCACCCGCAAGCGCCCCTGGAGGCTGAGGGTGTGAATGGAGGCACTGCCCAACAGGAGCAAGGATGACGCCCCCAGGGCCAGGGGCATCACAAAGCCTTGGGCCTGCGGCCTGGGCTGATGCCGAAGCGGTTCACAACAGAGCATGAGAACGGGAGCAGCACAACTGGCTGAAGCATTCCCCGACCTCCACCCATAAGGTGACGGCATTGACCTGTTCGCGATGGCCGAGGAGCCCAGCGGCCAACTCTTGATCGTCGACGACGACCCGGAACTTCTGCAGTTTCTGCTGGAGGAACTCAGCCAAGACAGCATCGTGTGCCAGGGGGCCAACTGCGGAGCCGAGGCATTGCTGCTGTTACGCCAACAGCACTTCGATCTGGTGTTGCTCGACTGGAACCTGCCTGATTTCAATGGCATCGAGATCTGCAGGCGCCTGCGCAGCAGCGGCGACACCACACCGGTGCTGATGCTCACAGCCCATCACGATCTGGAGGATCGGGTTCAGGCACTCGATCTGGGAGCGGATGACTACATCACCAAACCGTTCGAGCTGCCGGAACTGCATGCGCGGGTGCGCGCCCAGCTGCGGCGCAGCCGCTACCCGAGTGTTGAACGCCCCAGTGAACAACTCAAGCTCGGCGATCTACGGATCAATCTGATGACCCGAACGGTGCGCCGCGGCGAACGCGACGTCTCCCTCACCCAACGAGAGTTTGATCTGCTCGCCTTTCTGGTGAAACACCAAGGCACAGTGCAGCCGCGCGAGCAGATTCTGGACAGCGTTTGGGGAGCACCCTTTGTCGGCGACCCCAACACTCTCGATGTGTACATGGGCTATCTCCGCCGCAAGCTGGAGGGGGCCGAACTGCCAAAACTGCTGCACACCGTGCGCGGTGTGGGCTTCATGGCGCGTCTGGAGCAAGCTTGAAACGCAGCTGCAGATCAGCGCCACCGCCAGGTGCATCAGCGATCACCACCGCAGCGTTCATCGCCCGCATCAGCTCATCCACAAGGGCCAGTCCGACGCCAGGGCCCCGTTGCCCTGCGGCAGTGGATCCGCGCTGAAAGCGCTGCAACACCAGCGCCCGCTCGGATTCGG